>Ga0222622_10000035_pt1 | contig 55674 bp, 52 predicted proteins | sample PLM2_5_b1metaG_FD_177335 | JGI IMG/M metagenome (GOLD analysis project Ga0222622, IMG submission 177335) | Groundwater sediment microbial communities from an aquifer in East River, Colorado, USA - PLM2_5_b1 | ecosystem: Environmental > Terrestrial > Soil > Riparian zone | place: USA: East...
TGCCGGCCCCGATCGTCGCGAGGGCTTGCAGCGCCGTCTCGACTTCTGCCGCGCTGGCGTTGTGGGCGATCGGGCCGGTTTCGGATCCTTCGAAGGAGAGCTTGAAGGTGCCGCCGCTGGCTTCGAAGACGCGGACTTCCTGCACCTCGTTCACCGCTGCGAAGCTGCCGTCAGCGTCATAGAGGGAGATCCGGTTCCCCTCGGCGACGTAGAGTCGATCGTCGCGGCGGTCGACCGAGATGCCCTTGGCGGTGCCGCTGGCGTCGATCGGTTCGGCGGCGCCATAGGTAGGTGGGCCGGCGAAGGGGTAGGCGTTGGGTTTGTGGCGGACGACTTTGCCGGTGGCCTTCTCGGAGACGAAGAGCTCGCCTTTGCTGTTGACCGCGAGGCCGCAGGGCTCGTTGGCGTTTGGGATCGAGGTCAGCTCGGTGTGGGCGGGGTTGAACACCCTGACTTTCGACTCCCCGGCGCTGGCGAGGTAGAGGTTGCCTTTGGAGTCGACGGCGGCGCCGCAGGCATGGTCGAAGTCGCCGACGTCGAGGGCCGCGTTGCGCAGGTGGGTCGGGGGGCCCGCCAGGGCGGAGGGAGCGAGCCAGAGCAGGAGCATGAGGACGCCCAAGGGCATACAGCTGAAGGTGCGCAGCTTGCTCACTTGCGCCCCCTCCCCTTCTTCGCGCACTTCGCCTCGACCACGGGCTTCAACGTCCGCTTCCTGCCGTTCTGGGCCAGCAGTTCGGCATTGGCCTTCGAAGCCGCTTTGCAAAGGTTGCGGCTGTTGACGATCAGCCCCTTCTCGCCACCCAGCATCTCGACCAGGACTTCTGAGATCGGCGCGTCGGGGATCTCTTCGAAGGAGGCGCGGATGCCGCCCTTTACCGAGTCGATCCGCCCCACCGCTTCGATCTCGAGGATCTCGCCTTTGAGGGCGAAGACGAGGTCGGGCAGGTTGTGGCTCGAGGAGCGCAAATAGACCGGACCTTCGAGCACTTCGTCAAGCAGCGGCGTGACCGCCTTGACGTGGCCATAGACAGAGCCCGCCGGGCACTGGTCGGCGGCGAACTGGACCCTGGTGCAGATCGTTCTGATGTGGCTCTGGTCGAGGAAGGCGGAGCGGGGCAGGCGGACGACCACTTCGGAGAGGTTGGCGTCGCCTGGGCGTGGTTTGACGATCGCTTTCAGAGCGGGATGGTTGCCGCGCCTGGTGCCGCCTTTCAGCTGGAGCGAGAGATCGGGCTTGAAGGGCAGGTTGGCGCAGTTGGCGAGCTGGAAGGGGGCGCTCAGGTTGGCGATCGCTCCTTGCGTGGAGGTGATCTGTGCGTTGACCACCCTTCTGTCGCAGCCGGTGGGGTTCAAGGTGAAGCCGGGGCGGTCGACGTCGAGCTGGATCGTGCGGTAGCGGATCGGGATCCCTTCGATGATCTGGGGAATCGGGTCGGACTTGACGATTCCCTGGGCGGTTCTCGGATCTACGTAGAGAGCCGATCTGACCACCTGGTTGCCGAGATCGAAGGGCCCTGCTTGGGCCGGTACCACGGCGATGACCGAGAAGGGGCCGCCTTTGTAGGGGCCGCCTAGGTAGACCGCGGTCGGGCTCTTGCCCGGCTGCGGCGCCCAGAGCGGGAAGGGTCCCGCTCCCACCGCGACCAAGACCTTGCCGATCTGGGAGGCGGGGGAGCAGTTGCCGCTGGCTGCATTCGCTCCATCGCAGCGCGGGATGCTCTTGAAGGTCGCGGCCAGTCCCTTGGGCAGGGTCACGTCGATCCTCGCGGGGTTCTGTTCACCGTCTTCTCTGGTCAAGGTGAAGAGGAAGCGCGAGTGATCTCCCGCTGCCGGGTTGGTCGTTCCGGCGTTGAAGCGGGGGCTAAAGCCGCCTAAGCCCGCGCAGCCTTCGTCGATCTGCATCGGCGTCGATGACTTCAGCGCCGGGCCGCCCGACCAGGACGTGAATTCGAACTGGGTGCGGTATTCGCCACAGCTCGGCGGGTTGATCAGCGGCGCCCGCAGGCCCGACTTGAACTCGAGCTTCGCTTCCCTGACCGGGGCCTGGGGGATCTCGGTCGTCACCTCGGTGATCTGGCCCGTTTGCCTGTTCACGTCGAGCTGGCCTTTGAGCTTCACATGCAGGCCGAGATCGTCGGCGGTGATCCAGAGGCGGAAGAGGTTGCCCGGTTCTGGCTCGCGCAGGTAGACGGCGCCTTTGAGGTTTCGTTCGAGGACCGGGATGTCGAATTCGGTGTCGGCGAGCTTCGATGCGTCGGGACACTGGGAGGCGACCCGCTCTCCGTAGTGGACCTGCTCGGCGCTGCAGGTCTCGAGGCCGTCGGCTGCGCCGGGGTTGAAGGCCATCCCCTCGGGCAGCTTCACCGTGACCGCGCGCATCTGGGCGGGTTCGAGCACTTTGACCCCGTCTGATGCAGGCAGGCGGATCGTCACGTCGGCGCCGGTCGGAGCGCCCGCGCGGTGGTTGGTCGGCTCCACCGTCAGGTCGGGGCCGAAGGGCAGGCGGTCGCAGCCGCTGATCTGCGGGAAGGAGGCCGACTTGGAGTCGAAGCGATCCGGTTCGATCCAGCTGGAGGCGCTGACGCTCATCTCGAGCGGCACCCCGCAGGTAGTCGGGTTGGTGAGGAAGGGCAGCGGGCGCGAGCCCGGCGGGCGCGTCGGCGAGGTGGCGCAGCCCCCCAGCGCTTCTGCGGCCGTGCAGCGTTCGTTGTCGTGGCTAGGGTCCGCCGGCACCCCCCAGGTGGTCGTCTGCACCTTGATCAGGTTGGCCACCGCCGAGGCGTTGTCGATCTCGGCGGTGAGGCCGTAGTCGCCCTCGGAGCGCACCTTGAAGTCGACGAAGAACGGGTAGATGCCGGCGATCGACCCCAGCCGGGCGACCACCTCCCCGCCCGGGGGGGCCATCATGTAGAGGGGCTCGGTGAAGGCCCGGGTGAAGTTCGGGTTGTAGGCGGAGATCTCCGAGATGCCGATCTGCGATCCGTTCGGGCAGCCACCGCCGGGCGCGCCGAAGGAGAGCAGTTCTTCGACCGTGCACTGCTGTGGCCTCCCCAGCACGTTGGGATCGCCGATCAGCCCCGGCGGCAGCTCGATGCGGATGTCGCGGGTCGCCGCGTAGCCGTCTTTTAGGCCGAAGGCGTTGGGGGCGCTCTCGGGGTCCTTGACGATGTCGAAGCTGAAGGTGAGGTCGGGGTGGGCGCCGGCCTGGGTCGTTGAGAGCGCCGCTTCGATCGATTCGAGCCCAAAGCACTTGGCGCGGGGGGTCAGCTCGCAAGGAGCTTCGGCGCCCTGGGCCGGCGTCGCGAGGAGGAGCGCGGCAAGCGCGGCGATTGCGAGCAGTGCGGCGCGGCGGATCATCGGTGTGCCCTGCGGTCGTGGTTTGCTCGGCGCTTGGGCCGGTGGTGGCGCTTGACGCAGCGGGTCTTGCCGGCGCGCCGCACTTTGCGCTGGCCTTTGGCACAGCGGGTCTTGCCTTCCTCGCCGCCGCTGTTGCCGCCTTCCTTCAAGGTCGAGGAGGCCGGGCTTGCCAGGACGGGCGGGACCTGCCCGTTGCCCTGACAGGCATCGCCCTGGCAGGGCGCTTTGGCCGGTGGGTCGGGGATGCCGCCCTCAACGCGGGCGTCATAGATCGACTTGCTGCCGAGCACGTCGGCGCCGACCAGCTTCTCCAGGGTCCTGAAGAAGACGTCGTGGCCGTCGGCGCTCATGCCGTAGAGGAAGCTGTCTGACTCCCCCTGCCCGGAGGAGATCAGGGCGAGGCAGCCGCCCTGCCTCTCGCAGTCCCCGGCGCCTTTGGCCCGCCACTCATAGACATCGAGGACGCTGTTGGCGTCTTCGGGCACCAGCGGGTCGGCGCTGGTGAAGAAGACCGCCTGCCCATCGTCGGTGAGGTTGGCGATCATCGTGGTCGAGTGAAGGGGCGAGCCCGACAGCTCCTCGAGCATCGCGTCGGCGCTCGCCGGCGCGCCGCTGGGGTCACAAGAGACGCAGAGGAGGCGCTCGCCCGCCGCCGCGGCCGGCTGATAGCGGTAGATCTCGCCGTGGCCTTCGTTGTCATAGGCGCTGAGCCGGGCGTGGGACTGGAAGAGGAAGACATCGCCCGCGGGGGTGGCGCGGGTCGGGGAGTCGGGGCGGCCCATGGCCGGCCCCGGGTTGATCGCCGTGGTCCAGGCGCCCAGGTCCATCTGGGGGACCCCGCCGAAGCTGAGGAAGTCCCGGGGATCGAGGACGGCGATGAAGGCGAGCGCTTCGGTTTCGCCCTCCCAGGCGTAGAGGTTGTGCTCTCCCGCTTGGGCGGTTTCGCCGTTGTCGTTCGGTTGCACTCCGGGGATCGCCTCTTTGGAGCTGAAGAAGACGTGGGAGCCGTCGGGGGAGACGTTGGCGAAGATCGCCCCTGCGACTATCTCGCTCGCTTCCTGGGCCGCTTCGGGGCCCGCGCAGGAGCCGGCCCCGGTGTCGCAAAGGAAGAGGTCGGCGGGCGCTTCGCCGGAGGCGGCTTTTGCGAAGAAGACCCGCTCGCCGTCTTCTGAGACGCCGGCGAAGGCGTTGGGGGCGGCGGCAACCGCGCTGGTCTGGCTCCCACGATGCAGGTAGAGGGTGCCGGCGACCCGGAAGAGGACGGCGGCGCCGTCTTCGCTGGCGGCGACATAGGTCGCGTCTTCGCCGGCGCCGAACGGTTCTCCGTTTGGCTTCAGCGAGATCACCTTTGCCTCGCCGCTGCCGACGGCGCGGTCATAGATCGCCGCGGTCCCCTGCGGCGCCGCTTCGTTTCCTTCTTCGCCCTCCAGGTGGGCTTTGGAGGTGAAGATGACGTGGGCGCCGCCGGCGCTTAAGAACTTGCCGGTCGCGTTCAGGTCGGCGCCGAGGCTGCCCTGGCCGACCACCTCAAAGCCGGCCGGCGTGCGCACGTAGGCGCCTTCGGCGAGGGTTCCTTCCAGCACTTCTCCCGGGCGGATCTGCCAGAAGGAGTAGAGCTGGTCGGCGGCGATACCGCGCTGGCTGGGGGGGTGGGTGAAGCCGGGGACGGCCTGAAGGTAGGTGGGGCCGATGAGCTCGTTGCCCCATCCCTGCGGCGGGTGGGCGCCGGGGCCCCGCTGGGCCCGGTAGCCGTCGAAGAGGCCGTTGCCTTCAAAGCCCGGCAGCGTCCCGTCGACGAAGTAGGAGACCCTCTCCCCCGCTCCGGCCCCGCGCGGGGCGGCCAGCCAGTCGTTGAAGCCGGCGCCGGGGTCCCCGGGGCCGGCGGCATAGGGCGAGGCCCCGCCGGTCTCGGCCGGGGTGATGAGCTCATAGGCGCGGCAGTCGGGCAGCTTGGCGGAGAGGCCGGTGCGGAACTCGGTGTTGGGGCATTCCTGGGGTTTGGGGCGCGCGAGCGTCTCGAAGGTCTGATCGGGTTCTTGGAGCGCCCCCGCTTCGTTCTCGGCGACGATGCGGAAGTGGTAGAGCGTGCCCGGGGCGAGTCCGGTCAGCGGGGCCTCCACCGCGAGGGGGCCATCGCCGGGGGCCAGTTCGGCCACCGGGGTGCTCTGGCCGTAGGCTTCGCTCGTGCCGTACTCGAAGTGGTATTTCGTCGCAAGCCCCGAGGGATCTATCTCGGCCCGCAGGGTCGCTTCCTCATAGAGGACCGGCAGGGCGGCCTTGGTGGTGATCACGGGCGGGCCGAAGAGCCCCACCGCGCCCCTGCTTTCGCCGTATTTGTTCTTGGCGAAGAGGCGGAAGCGGTAGCGCCCCGCGGGGTCGAGGCCGCTGAGCGCGGCGTGGACCGCGACGGGGGCGGAGCCGTGGCCGATCGCGGCGCTGCTCTCGGCGCAGGGTTTGGAGCCGGCGCCGGCGAAGGTTTTGCCGTTGGCGAGGTACTGGGCGTCGCTGAGGTATTCGAACTTGCATTCGGTGAGGTCAAAGCCGTTCGGGTTGACCGTCCCGTTCAGGGTCGCCTCGCCGGCGCCGAGGCCGCCGGCGCCGCCGCTCACCGCAAGCGGCGCTTCGCCGTAGGCGAGCGGCGCGAAGGCGGTCAGGTCGAAGGTTTTGGGAGCCGGGTCATCGAAGGCGACGTAGACGGTGCCGTTGGCCGGGTCGAACTCTTTGCAGGTGGGGATGGTCTCTTCGGTGAGCGGTGGGTCGTGCAGGGCGCAGGCGCTGTCGATCGCGACGCGGTAGGGGGTCGCTCCCCCGTCACTGAATTTGCCGAATTCGGCGACGAAGGCCCCCGCGGCGTCGTACTCGCGGGCGCCGGCGCCGGCGTCGTACTCGAGCACGTGCCCGTTTGACTGGTCGACCGCAACGAACTGGTTGGCTTTGGCGAACTGGCCGCTGGGGGCCCCGGCGCCGTTGATCCGCGCCAGCACTTCCTCCCCCGCCGCGCTGACCACGGCGATCGGCCGGCCGTTGGCGCCGAAGTAGATGTTGCCGTTGGCACCGTATGCGCCGATCGACTGCCTGACTCCGAGGTTGATGGGTTCGCAGGCAAAGCAGGGGTCGAGGAGTTTCGATTCGTGCCCGGTCGTGGCGGAGTCGAGCTCGTGCGTGACGAAACCTGCAGTGACGAAGAGGTGGTCGTCGAGCGGGTTGACGGTAATCGCATCTAGGCTTTTATTTTCGCTCGGGAAATCGTCCGGGGTCGTCACCACCTGCCTGGAATAGGTGGTGCCGCCCGCCGGCGGACAGGCGCTCGGTGTGTAGTGGGTAACCGCTTGGTTACTTGCTTCGCTCTCGAGCACGTATACGTTGCAATCGGAGTCGAGGGCGAGGTCATCCAGCCCGGTATGCGTGTCTTCGATCCCCTTCCCTTCCGCCCCGACCGCGAGCTCTTTGCCGGTCGGGTCATAGACGTGGATCAGGGGGCCCGCCGCGACGTAGACGTTGCCGTGGGAGTCGGTGGCAACCGCCTGGGCTTTTGGCAGCACGTGGGAGAGCTGGGGCGCCGGGGCGCGGCTCGGCGCCGCCAGCGGGCCGAAGGCGAGCAGCTTGGCGCCGGGGCCGGCGCCGGCCGAGACGTAGATCGTGCCGTCGCCTGACCCGCCGGAGCGATCGATCGCCAGCGCGGTCGGCTCGGCGTCGGCGAAGGCGGGGTCGGTGAACCGGTCGAGGAACTCGCCCGTGGCGTCGAACTCGTCGACCGCCTTGTGGGCCTCGTCGTAGACGAGCAGGTGGCCGGCGGTGCAGGCCTGTTCGGCGACCGATGCGCATTTGTCGTTTTCGAGGTTGCGGTTGCCCGGGTCGACGGCGAGGTAGGCGCCGGCCGGGCCGAAGCCGAAGTCCTCGCCGGCTTTCGGGCCTTTGATCGTCCGGCGCAGCTTTGCCGGCGTGAATGGGATTCCGACGGCCCCGCTGAAGACCTTGACCTGGTCGGTGGCGGCATCGGCGGCAAAGAGATAGGTGTCCGCAGCCCCCGCGTTGACCACGTGGCTATAGACCGCCACGCCGCGGGCGTCGGTGAGCTCGCCTTCGCCGATGTGGCCGCTGAAGCCCTTGGTTTTCTCGCTGATGAGGACAGCTTTGCCCGCAGTGCCTTCGAGGCCCGAGGCGTCGGCTTTCAGTGCTTCGACGTCGGTGTCGCTGAGCGCGCCTTTGAAGGTGACTAGGTATTCGGATGCCGGCTTTTGCACTTCGATGTTGCCGGCCCCGATCGTCGCGAGGGCTTGCAGCGCCGTCTCGACTTCTGCCGCGCTGGCGTTGTGGGCGATCGGGCCGGTTTCGGATCCTTCGAAGGAGAGCTTGAAGGTGCCGCCGCTGGCTTCGACGACGCGGACTTCCTGCACCTCGTTCACCGCTGCGAAGCTGCCGTCAGCGTCATAGAGGGAGATCCGGTTCCCCTCGGCGACGTAGAGGCGATCGTCGCGGCGGTCGATCGAGATGCCCCTGGCGGTGCCGCTGGAGTCAATCGGTTCGGCGGCGCCATAGGTGGGCGGGCCGGCGAAGGGGTAGGCGTTGGGTTTGTAGCGGACGACTTTGCCGGTCGCCTGCTCGGAGACGTAGAGGTTGCCTTTGGAGTCCACGGCGAGGCCGCAGGGCTCGTTGGCGTTTGAGATCGAGGTCAGCTCGGTGTGGGCGGGGTTGAACACCCTGACTTTCGACTCCCCGGCGCTGGCGAGGTAGAGGTCGCCTTTGGAGTCCACGGCCGCTCCGCAGGCATGGTCGAAGCCGCCGACGTCGAGGGCCGCGTTGCGCAGGTGGGTCGGGGGGCCCGCCAGGGCGGAGGGAACGAGCCAGAGCAGGAGCATGAGGACGCCAAGGAGCCCGGAGGCGAGCTTAGGGCCTGGGCGGTCTGAGCATTCGCTCATCGTGATGCTCCTATCTGCGTCGATCTCGATCGTGGTCGTCAGCTGCGTCGGAACAGACCCGGACGGCCTCGGCGGCCGCCCGGGTCCTGACGACGGCTACGGTTCCGCTTGCACCGCCCACGTTCCCATTGCTTCGGCGTAGCCTTCTCCGCTTTCCTTTGCAAGCTTCAACACAAACCCACTCTTCGTGTTGAGCAAGGGAAAGGGTCCGGTGGGAACTACAATGTTGAATACAGCCCGCTTATAGACGCAAAGCTGGCCCGGCTCGGCCGTCGGTTCCTGCCACGTGCCTTCGCACACGCCGGCAATGGGTTCAGTCACACCGCCGGAGGCTGGTACCCAGTTAAAGGTCGGTTCGAAAGTCAGTCTCAACGGATAGGAGATCGTGGCGAAAAGGGTGGCATTTAATTCTTCGTGGTTTTCCATGTAAAAGACGCCCGTCTCGGTCTGACCGGATGGCAGGACGGTTCCGGCCGGGCCGGTCGCTCCAGTCACACCCGTGGAGCCGGATGGCCCGGTCGGGCCGGTGGGGCCCGTTTTGCCGGTGGGGCCGGTGGCGCCGTTCGAACCGTTGCTGCCGTTCGACCCGGCAGCGCCGGTGTCGCCCTTGGCGCCGGCGGCGCCCTGCGGGCCTGCGGGGCCCTGCGGGCCGGCGGGGCCTGGCGGGCCCGGTTTGCCTCTCGGACCCCTGGGACCACGGGGTCCTTTGGCGGCCGAAGCGGTGGCCTTGCCGCCGCCGTTGTCGTTGGAGGCGGCGTAGGCGCCGCCCAGCATCGCGAAGACGAGGGCGATCACCGAGATCACTCCCGGAATGCCGAAGCGGTTGCGTAGTGGCGAGAGCATCGAATCTCTTCTCCTTGTCCCTTAGTCCCCGAGGGGATCCCTGTGCGGGGCTTCCGCGGGCCCTCCCTGAGGCGCCGCTGTGGCGGAGGATAAAAGAAATAGTTTACAAATGCAAGGAGAGGTTTACAGAAAGAAGGAATCCGGCTCTGGAGAGAGCCGGATTCGTGACGAAAGGGAGACGCGCTAGGCGGCCAGCGAGGCTTGGCGCTTCGCCTCTTCGCGGCCCAGGTAGGGCGCGAGGGCCAGCTCCACGAGGTCCGGAAGGAGCTCCGGGAGGCGGGCCGCACCGCCGCTGTTGAGGCGGCGGACGATCAGGGTCGCGATGCCGCCGATCAGGGCCTGGTCGCGGACTTCCATGTCGAGCTCGGCGGGCGGCGGCTCGGGGCGCAGGGTGCCCGCAAGCAGCTGCATCGCCTCGCGGTAGCGGGCGGCGACGTCGCCGCCCGCCGCGAGGGGCTCGACCAGGAAGCAGCGGGAGACGGCGGCGTCGCGGGCGAGGACGTCGAGCAGCGCGGCGAGCCGGGCACGCACCCGCTCGGGCCAGGGCTCGCCCGCCCCCGGCGCCGCCAGCATCGAGTCGAGGACGTGGGCCTCGATCATCTCGTAGGCCGCCAGAAAGCAGTCCTCCTTGCCCTCGAAGTACTCGTAGAAGGTGCGGCGGGAGATCTTCGCCGCAGCGGTGATGCCGGCGATCGTCGTCGCGTTGTAGCCGTGCTCGGCAACCGCCTCGACGACGCCGTTGAGCAATCGCTCGCGCTGGTTCTCGGCGACGAAGACGCGGGGCAGACCGTGACGGCCAGGGGGCAGTCGCTCCCCGGAGGCGAGCGCCGCCGCGGGCTTTGCGTCGGCGTCAGCCATCTCCGAGGTAGGGCGCAAGGGCTATGTCGACCAGCCGCAGGTAGAGCGCCTCCAGCTCGGCCTCCCCGCCCCGCTCGAGCTGCTCGCGCAGCAGCCAGGCGAGGGCGCCGGCGGTGGCTTCCTCGTGGGTGCTGGGCAGATCGGCCGGCGCGGTCTCCAAGGCGCGACCTTCGCGCAGCTTGGCGGCGACGCGATCGAGGGTCGCCTCGAAGCGGGCGCTCAGCTCCGGTCCGCCAGTCAGCGCCTCGACCAGGCAGAGTCGCGCCCGCTCCGGCTCGGAGGGGATCAGCCCTGTCAGGGCGCGCAGCCCGGTCGCGATCTGCTCGGACCACGAGAGACCGCCGGAGGCCGGGTCGCCGGACGCCGCTCGCGCCAGCTCGTCCACCCCGGCATCGATCGCCCGGTCGAAGGCCGCGACGAAGCATTCTTCCTTGCCGTCGAAGAACTCGTAGAAGGTGACCGAGGAGACGCCGGCCGCCTTGACGATCGCTTCGATCGAGGTGCCCGCGCAACCATGCTCGGCGATCAGCCGCTCGGCCGCATCGAGGATCCGCTCGCGCTGCGGCGCCGGCAGGGCGTCGCGAGATAGGTCTCCCCCCCGCCTCGGAGACGGCTTGGAGGCCAGTCTTTGCGAGAGGTACTGCATGAGTCGAGGGTAGCCGACTTGAGAAAGATTTCATATCTGGCAAAAAAGGAGTAGTTTTTATAGGGCGTATGTCAGCGGAAGCCTCAGCAGCGACGAACCAGGTCGCCTCGCTAGGAGCGAACCGGGCCCTCGAGGGCGACGTGCGCGAGGGTGCGATGGAAGGGGTTCTGATCGCCTGCGGCAAGCTGGGCTTTCGCGAGACCTCGGTGCGCGCGATCCTCGAGCAAAGCGGTGGCCACCGGGCACAGTTCTACCAGCACTTCGAGAGCAAGGAGGACTGCTTCGCCCAGGCCTATGCGACCTGGATCGAGCGGCTCTGCGTCAGCCTGCTCGAGGCCGCCGCGACCACCCCGGGCTGGGAGGCCGGCGTCCGCGAGGCGCTCGTGCGGCTGTTCCGCTTCGTCACGGCGCGGCCGGCGATCGCCCGGGCGCTCTTCGTCGAGGTGCAGATCGCCGGCGAGCCCGCGATGGCCCGCCATGAGGCCGCTGTCGAGCGCCTTGCTGCGGCGATCGACAGCGCTCGCGCCGAGATCGATTCCGCCGAGATGCCACCCGAGGCGACCGGCGTCTTCGTCGTCGGAGGAATCGAGTCCAGCGTCTGCGAGGCGCTCAGCGCCGGCGACCCGAGCCGGCTTTGGGACGCCCTGCCCGAGCTGATGCACTTCGCCGCCGGTTCCTACTTCGGCAAGGAGGAGGCAGAAGGGGCGTTCGAGCGGGCGAGCATCCTGCTGGAGCGCGAGCGGGCGCGGCTGATGGGGGTCGAGGAAGGGGACGAGGAGAGATGACCGAGCTGCGGCTGATCACCGGCACCGCCCTCGCCGAGCCCACCCCGGCCGGGGTCGAGGCCGCCCCGCTGCGCCTCCCCCCCGGCCGCCACGGCATCCCCGCCAACCTGGTGCGGGCCCACCAGCGACTGCGGCTGCTGGAGGCGGCAGCGGCCGCGCTCGCCGAGCAGGGATACGGCCGCCTCACGGCAGCCCGGGTGACCGAGCTGGCCGGGGTCTCCAGCCGCACCTTCTACCAGCACTTCGAGGACCTCTGGGCCTGCTTGCTGGCCGCATACGAAACCGAGGCGGGGCGTCTTTGCCAGGAGATCGAGGCCGCCTGCGCGGCTCTGGTCGAGCAGCGCGGTCCGATCGCCGAGGCGGACCGGCACGGGCGGGCGAGGGCCGGCATCGCCGCCGCCCTCGGATTCCTCGCCGCTGAGCCCGCGGTCGCCCGCCTGCTCAGCGCCGAGCCGCCGCCGCAGATCGCGGCTCTCGCCGCGGCTCGCCGCGACCTCGTCGAGCGCCTCGGCGCGATGCTGCGCGGCATCCTCGAGCCCGGCGGCGCGACGCCGTTGCCTGGGCTCGAGCGGCGGCTGATCGGCGCCGCCCTGGCGCTGGTCGCGAGCCGCTCCGCGAGCGGCGACCCGCAGCGCCTGCGGCAGCTGGAACCGGAGCTGAGCGAGATCCTGCTCGCCTCGCTGTAACCCGGCACCCTCTACAGCTGCGTCGCAATCAGCCCGATCAGGGCGGCGAAGCCGGCGATGAACGCCCCGGACAGCACGATCACGCCCTGAATCAACACGCGCTGCAACGCATCGAAGCGAGCATTCATTTCAGCGAAGCCATTCTCCATCCGCCGCTCGAGCAAGTCGAAGCGCTGGTCGGTATGCACCGCGAAGTCGTCCAGGCGGGCGTCGGTCCAACTCTCTCTCATGGCCTCCATGATTGCACCGTAAAGATTTCGATGTCACGCGTGACGCGCAAAATCAAAAACTTCTGCAACGCCTCTGAGCCGAATTCCGCGACGCCAACCCTGGCGCTGTAGATTGTCTAAGTGACGAATGTCACGCAGCCAGGCACATGGGGGTTCGAGGCTAGACGATCACGTGCCGACTGCCTCCCAGAAGCCGCTCGAGCTGATCCTGGCTCGCAACCTGATGTCGGCCCTCTCGACTCCGGCCTTCCTCGTCGACGAGGGCGGGCTGCTCGTCTTCTACAACGAGGCGGCGGGGATGCTGCTCGGCAAACGGTTCGAGGAGCTGGGTACCGTCGGCCCCGAGGAGTGGGGCGCTCTCTTCGGCCCCTTCGACCGGGACGGCGAGCCGATCCCCTACGACGAGCTGCCGCTGGTGGTCGCCGTCCGCGACGACCGTCCCGCCCACGCCAACTTCGAGATCCGCTCGGCCGACGGCACCCATCACCGGGTCGAGGCCTCCGCCTTCCCGATCCAGACCACGCACGGCTCGCGCGGCGCGATCGCCGTCTTCTGGCCGGCGGCCGAAAACGGAACGGGCGGCTGAGTTGAAGGCCAAGCTCTGGGGCACCCGCGGCTCGATCCCCTCCCCCGGCCCGGAGACGATCCGCTACGGCGGCAACACCTCCTGCGTCGGCGTCACCCTCTCCGACGGATCGCTGCTGGCGCTCGACGCCGGCACCGGCATCCGCAACCTCGGTCTCTCCCTCCCCGAGGAGCCGACCCGCCTCCACATCCTCCTCACCCACCTCCACCTCGACCACATCCAGGGCCTGGTCTTCTTCGCGCCGTGCTTTCGGCCGCAGACCGAGATCGTGATCTGGGGCCCGGCCTCGCCCGAGGCCTCGCTGCGCGACCGCATCGCCCGCTACATCTCGGCGCCGCTCTCGCCGGTCGAGGTCCGCGAGCTGCCCTGCGACGTCTCCTTCCGCCACACCCCCGAGACCGAGTGGGAGATCGGCCCGGCGCGGATCCGCGCCGCCTCGGTCGCCCACCGCGGCCCCACCCTCGGCTACCGAATCGACGACGGCGAGGACTCGCTCGCCTACATCCCCGATCACGAGCCCGCCCTCGGCGCCGACCTCGACGCGCTCGAGGAGGAGTGGATCTCCGGCTTCGCCCTGGCCCGCGATGCCTCGCTGCTGATCCACGACGGCCAGTACGCCGACGCCGAGTACCCCGACCATCTCGGCTGGGGCCACTCCTCGCTGTCCCATGCGCTCTCCTTTGCCCGCCGCACCGGCGGCGAGCGCACCGTCCTCTTCCACCACGATCCGCTGCATTCCGACGAGCAGCTCGACCGCCTCGGCGCCGAAGCGCGCGAGCGCTGGGCGGCGGCCGGCGGTGACCCGGCGGCGATCGAGCTGGGGGTCGAGGGGGCCGAGCTGGAGGCGCGGGCCCTCCTGCCGAGCTCGGCCAAAGCGCCCTGACCAAACATCTGTCCCCTATGGGTACGATTGGGATACTTTTCTCGTTCGGTCCGTTACCCTGAACCGAGGATGTCCTTCTCCACTCGGATCGACTCGATGGCCGAGCGCTCCGCGCTCGTCCGCGGCGCCCTTTCGGTGGCCCGCCGCGCTCACGCCGGCCAGGTCCGCCAGACCGGCGGCGTCGAGATGCCCTTCATCGAGCACCCTCTGGCTGTCGCCGAGCGGGTGGCCGAGGACGGCTATTCCGACCCGGTGCTCGCGGCTGCCCTGCTGCACGATGTCGTCGAGCACGCGGAAATCGAGCCGGCCGAGCTGCGCGAGCGCTTCGGCGAGGAGACCGCCGCCTTGGTCGAAGCGCTGACCGAAGATGCGACGATCCCCGCCTATGAAGAGCGCAAGCGGGAGCACCGCGACCGGGTTGCCGCCGCCGGGCCGGATGCGCGGGCGATCTTCGCCGCGGACAAGACCGCGAACGTCGCCGTCCTGCGCGAGGCCTACTCGCTCGAGGGCGAGGGCGTCGACGGGGACCTGCCCGTCTCGCTCGACCTCAAGATCCTCATCTGGGAGTTCGACCTCGAAATGCTCTTCAGCGAGTCGCCGGGCGTCCCGATCGTCGACCGCTTCGCCGACGAGATGGTCGGGCTCTGGGGCCAGCGAGCCGAGGACGAACGGACCTCCCTATGCTGAGCCGCGCCCTGACCGCCGCCGCGTCAGGCTGAGCCTGCGCCGCAGCGGCAGCAGTCCCCAGAGCACCACGAACATCGCCAACGCGGCGGCGCTGAAGACGGCGGTGGCGAGGCCACCGAAGAGCACGTTGGTGATCAGCATGATCGCGCCCGTCATCGCCAGCGCCAGGAAGCACATGCCGGCGATCGCCAGGCGGTTGGAGACGAGCACCAGCTCCTTCTTCTGCTGTAGGTGGAAGTTCAACCGGTGGTATGCCGTCGGCGAGATCAGCAGCGCCGCCGAGATCGCGGTGCAGAGCAGGGTCCCGAAGTAGACCCTCTCCTGGAAGGAGGTGATTTCGGAGAAGTTCTGCTGGAACGGGACCGCGAGGAGGAAGGCGAAGAGGACCTGGACGCCAGGCAGCGCCACCCGCAGCTCCTGCAGGAGCTCGGCGAGGTTGCGGTCGAGGCGTTCGACCTCGCTCTCGTCCCTGCCTGACGACCGCTCGGCCATATCGGCACGATAGGCGAAGCAGCACGGGCGCGCCCGTAGGATCCGGCGATCGGACGCCTCGCGACGATCCTCGGCAGCAACGCCACCGGCCCCGGCGGGACGGAGATCGTGGCGGCCGCGGAGTGGCATGGAGCCGTCGTCCTGCAGCGACACGGCGGCGCCGACGGGTATCGCCTCCCCCACCTGATCGACCATGCCGCCAACCTGCGCTCCCTGGCCGAGGCCGGTTGCGACAGGGTGCTGGCGATCTGCTCTGTCGGTTCGCTCGACGCCGGTCTCGGGGTCGGCAGCTTCGTCTGCCCGCATGACTTCATCGCCCTGCAGCTCACCGTAACCAGCCTCGATGACGCCCGCGGCCACGCGATGCCGGGCTTCGATCTGACCTGGAGAGAGGAGGTCCTCGCCGCCTGGGGAGCGAGCGGCGCCGCGACGCTGCGCGACGGCGGCATCTACTGGCAGACCAATGGGCCCCGCTTCGAGACCCCGGCCGAGATCGGGCTGATCGCCGCCCACGCCGACCTGGTCGGCATGACGATGGCCTCGGAGTGCATCGTCGCCGGCGAGCTGGAGTTGCCCTACGCGGCCGTCTGCGTGGTCGACAACCTGGCGAACGGGATCGCCGCCGGCCCGCTGTCGACCGCGGAGCTGCAGCGCGACCGCGAAGCGAACGCCGCCCGCCTCCGCGACGCCCTCGACGCCGTGCTACCGGAGCTGGCTCGATGACCATCAGACGTGCCGTCACTTATGGGTCCATATGGGTGCGTAAGTCACGGCACGTCTCCGGCGGGCGTGCTCGATGAGTGGTTTGGCGGTCACCGGGGCCGTGCTCGATGGCGAGATCGTGGGAGTGCGCTGTTCCGACGGGGCGATCGCCGCGATTGGGGCCGGCGTCTCTCCGCAGCCTGGCGACGTGACGATCGACGCGGGTGGAGCTCCGTTGGTGCCGGCGTTGGTCAACGGCCACACCCACGCGGCGATGACCCTCTTCCGCGGCTACGGCGGCGACCTGCCGCTGATGCGCTGGCTGCGCGAGAAGGTCTGGCCGGTCGAGTCGAGGCTGGAGCCCGAAGACGTCTACTGGGGAACGCGCCTCGCCTGCGCCGAGATGATCCGCACCGGCACCGCCCGCTTCTGGGACATGTACTGGCGCCCAGAGGCGACCGCGCGCGCGGTCGAGGACGCCGGGCTGCGGGCGACGATCGGCGGGCCGCTGCTCGACGCCGACGGCGGCACCGAGAAGATGCAGGCGGGCGCCCTGCGCGATCTCGACGCCCTGGCCGAGCGCGGCGCGGCGATCGACGTGGCGCTGGCGCCGCACTCGATCTACGCGGTCAGCGAAGCGCTGCTGCGCTGGGCCGGCGAGCGGGCGGCCGAGCGCGGGGCGGCGATCCACATCCACCTCTCCGAGACCGAGCAGGAGGTGACCGACTGCCTCGCCGCACACGGGGAGCGGCCGGCCGCCTACCTCGACCGGCTCGGCCTGCTGGGGGAGCGCACCGTGCTCGCCCACGGCGTCTGGCTCGACCAGGCGGAGCTGGAGCTGATCGCGGCGCGGGGATCGACCGTGGTCACCAACCCGGTCGCCAACCTGAAGCTGGCGGTGGGCGGCGTCTTCCCATACCCGGCCGCCCGCGAAGCCGGCGTCGCGGTCGGGCTGGGCACCGACGGCGCCGGCTCCAACGACTCGCTCGACCTCTTCGCCGACCTCAAGGCCTTCGCCCTGATGCAGCGCCATGCCGCGGGCGACCCGACCGTGCTGCCGGCCGCCGAGGCCTGGCGGATCGCGACCGGCGCTCATGCCCGCCTGCTCGGCGTAGTGCAAGAGCCGTTGAGCGTCGGCGCCCCGGCTGACTTCCTGCTGCTGCGCGGCGACTCGCCCGAGCTGGGCATCGGCGAGCTCGCCTCCGACCTCGTCTACGCGGCGAGCGGCTCGGTCGTCGAGACCACGGTCGTCGCCGGCCGGGTGCTGATGCGCGGCGGTGAGGTCGAGGGTACGGCGGAGATCGTCGCCCGCGCCGCGGAGCGGGCGCGGCGGCTGGGGATCGGCTGAGCGTCGGCGAAGACCGTCGCGTACCCAAGGTGGAAGGCAAATGCCGACGGGGTATAGGCTCGGAACGAGTGCCCGAACCTAAGGTCACTGACGTTGGGTCCCCCGCCGGCGCCTCGGCAGTCCGCTACGAGAACGCCACCAAGCGCTACGGCGGCTCGGCCGAGGCCGCGGTCGATCATCTGAACCTGGAGGTGGAGGCCGGTGAGGTCTGCGTCCTGGTCGGGCCCTCGGGCTGTGGCAAGACGACGGCGATGCGGCTGGTCAACCGCACGGTCGAGCTGAGCGAGGGCGACGTCCTGATCGGCGGCGAGTCGGTGCGCGAGCGCGACCCTGCCCGGTTGCGGCGTGAGATCGGCTACGTGATCCAGCAGGTCGGCCTCTTCCCGCACCGCACGATCGCCGAGAACATCGCCACGGTGCCGCAACTTCTGGGCTGGAAGAAGGATCGGATCAGGGCGCGCACGGTGGAGCTGTTGGAGCTGATCGGCCTCGACCCGGAGCTGGGCGAGCGCTACCCGGCGCAGCTCTCCGGCGGCCAGCAGCAGCGGGCCGGGGTCGCCCGGGCGCTCGCCGCCGACCCGCTGGTGATGCTGATGGACGAGCCCTTTGGCGCGATCGATCCGATCGCCCGCGAGCGCCTGCAGAACGAGTTCCTGCGCCTGCAGGCGGAGATCCGCAAGACCGTCCTCTTCGTCACCCACGACATCGACGAGGCGATCAAGATGGGCGACCGGATCGCGGTGATGCGCCAGGGCGGCCGGGTAGCCCAGTACGCGACGCCGGCCGAGCTGCTGATGGCGCCGGCCGACGATTTCGTCGAGGACTTCGTCGGCGCCGACCGTGCCCTCAAGCGGCTTGCCCTGATGCGCGTCTCCGACATCGACCTCTGGGAAGCGCCGCTCGCCCACGTCGGCCAGGCGACCGCCGAGGTGCGGGCGAAGCTGCGCGACGCCGAGGTCCCCTACCCGCTGCTGGTCGATTCCGAGCGGCGGCCGCGGGGCTGGCTCTCGGAGCGCGACCTCGCGGCAGAGACGGTGCCCGCCCGGCCCGACTCCCCGCTCGGCCCCCTGCTCGACCTCGACGACGTGATGCGCGACGCGCTCGCTGACCTGCTGCAGGGCGAGGCGCAGTACGCGGCGGTGGCCGACGCCCGGGGCCGAATCGCCGGGGTGCTCTCGGTCGAGATCATCTCCGAGTTCCTCTCCTCGCCCAAGGCGAGGACGGAGGAGCACGGCGCTGTGGAGCGCCCGCATGACTAGCCCGGCGCTGCTGGCCGCGGTCGGCGAAGTCGGCAAGGGCTTCATCCAGGAACGCTCCTCCGAGACCCTCCCCTGCCAGGCGACCGACAAGCTCTTCTGCTTCGACTGGGCGAAGGAGAACATCGGCCGCTACGAGACCCCGTCCGTCCAGCACGTCGAACTCGTCCTCATCTCCGTCCTGCTCGGCTTCGCGATCGCCTTCGCGCTGGCGCTGCTGGCGCATCGCCACCGCTGGCTGCAACCGCCGCTGCTCGCCGGGACCGGCGTCCTCTACACGATCCCCAGCCTCGCCTTCTTCTTCCTGCTGTTACCGATCACCGGCCGCGGCCGCGACACGGCGATCATCGCCCTCAGCGCCTACACGCTGCAGATCATCTACCGCAACACCATCGTCGGCCTCGCCAACGTGCCGAGCTCGGTAAAGGATGCCGCGCGCGGGATGGGCCTGACCGAGCGCCAGATCCTCTGGAAGGTCGAGCTGCCGCTGGCGGCGCCGGAGATCTTCGCCGGCCTGCAGATCGCGACGGTCAGCACGGTGGCGATAGCAACGCTGGCCGTATTCGCCGGCGGTGGCGGGCTCGGCACCCCGATCAAGGCGGGGATCGACTTCAAGACCAACATCATCATCGCCGGCGGCATCGCGATCCTGCTGGCGGCCGCCCTCGGCATGCTCCTGTTCGGGATCCAGCGCCTCCTGACCCCCTGGCGGCGAGCGGCGGCGGCATGATCGGCGTCCTCCTCCCCCACCCCGTGCTGGCCTCGGTCGAGGGCGCGATCGAATTCATCTTCACCCCGCAGAGCTCGAACGTGACCGGCGGCAAGACCGTCGGCGGCCTCGATCAGGTGATCGAACTCACGCTGACCCAGCTCGAGCTGACGGTGCTGGCGCTGGCGCTCTCGCTGATCGTGGCGCTGCCGATCGGCCTCTACCTGGGCCATCGGGGGACGGGCGAGCTACTGGCGATCTCGATCGGCAACCTCGGCCGGGCGATCCCCGAGCTGGCGCTGATCGCATTCATGGCGGCGCTGATCGGGGTGGGGATCCTCAACCTCACCATCGCCCTCGCCGTGCTCGGCGTGCCGCCGATCCTCGCCAACGCCTTCGTCGGCATCCACCAGGTCGACCGTGCCACGGTCGACGCCGCCCGCGGCATCGGCATGACCGAGCTCGAGATCCTGCGCAAGGTGGAGATCCCGCTGGCGATCCCGACCCTGTTCGCCGGCATCCGCGGGGCGACGATCGCGATCGTCGCGACGGCGACGATCGCGCCGCTGGCCGGCGTTCTGACCCTCGGCGACTTCATCATCAACGGCAATGTGTACGGCGACGACGGGGTGCTGGCGGGGGCGATCGTGGTCGCCCTTTTGGCCCTCGTGCTCGAGTTCTCGCTCGCCGGGCTGCAACGTCTGCTCACCGCGAGAGGCTTGAAGGTGAGCTCTGCCTGAACACGGCTCCAAACCGACCGCATCGCAATCGACAAGAGAGGACACACAGTGAGAACCAGGACCAAAGGGGCGCGCATCGCTATAACGGCGCTGCTCGCGCTCTTCCTCAGCCTCGGAGTCGCGGCGTGCGGCTCGAGCGACGACAGCACCACCAGCGGCAACGGCGAAGGGGGTGGCGCGATCGCCTCCAATCCCGAAAACGGCAAAGTCACCCTGACGGTCGGCTCGAAGAACTTCCCCGAACAGGAAATCCTCGGGGAGGTCTACGCCCAGACCCTGGAAGCCGCCGGCTACAAGGTGAAGACCGACCTCAACCTCGGCTCCGAAACGGTGGCGTTGCAGACGCTGAAGTCGGGACAGATCTCCGGCTACCCGGAGTACGCGAGCACGGCGCTGACCTCGTTCTTCGGGGTCGAACCGGAAGAAGTCCCCGCGGGCGCGCAACTGGCGTACGAGAAAGCGAAGGCGGAATTCGAAAAGGAAGAGCTGACCGCCTTCCCACCGACCCCGTTCGCCAGCGCCAATGCGGTGGGGACGCTGAAGAAGACCGCCGACAAGCTGGGCCTTGAAACCGTCTCCGACCTGGAAGGCCAGTCCGAAAGCCTGACCCTGTACGGGTCGCCCGAGTGCCGCCAGCGGATCGACTGCCTGGCGGGGCTGGAAAAGTACTACGACCTGAAATTCAAGTCGTTTCGTCCCGTCGACATCGGCCTCCGCTACACGGTGCTCGAAAAGGGACAGGCCGACCTCTCGATCCTCTTCACCACCGACCCGCAGCTATCGGCGGAGAAGGACAAGTTCGTGATCCTCGAAGACGACAAGGAAGTCTTCCCGGCGGGCAACGTGATCTTCGTGACTTCACCCAAGGTGGTGAAGAAGGCCGGCCCCGATTACGAAAAGACGATCGTCGCAGTGCAGGAAGGCCTGACGCTCCAGGTCATGCAGGAGCTCGACGCCCGAGTCGAACTCGAAAAGCAGACCCCAAAGGCCGCGGCCGCGGCATACCTGAAGTCCGCCGGCTACACCGAATAGCCCCAAAAAAGGGCCGACGGGCCGAAATGTCGACTCCGAGTCGACATTTCGGCCCGTCGGCGGGGTTAGGGAGTGGCTATTACTTGCTGCTCGGCGATGCGCGCTCGGATCCGGGCGAAGGAGACGCGGGCGGCCCAGGCGGCAGAGAGGCCGGCGACCGCGGCGAGCAGCAGCGCAACCCTCGGGTCGTAGGCCTGCGAGAGCCAGCCGGCCAGCGGGCCGCCGATCGGCGTCGAGCCGAGGAAGACGACCGAGTAGAGGGCCATCACCCGGCCCCGCATCGCCGGCTCGACGGCGAGCTGCAGGGTCGAGTTGACGGTCGCCGCGAAGGTCACCGCGGCGGCGCCGAGCAGGGCGAGCATGGGGATCTCGAAGGCCAGCGTCGGCATCGCCGCCGCGAGTCCAGCCGTGGCGCCGAAGGCGAGCGCCGCGGCGGCGATCAGGCGCGGGCCGGTGCGCCCGCGGGCACCGACGATCAACGCCCCGGCCACCGAACCGACGCCCATCGCCGAGACGAGCGCCGCGTAGGTTCCGGCGCCGCCGTCGAAGCTGAAGCGGGCGAGCAGCGGCAACACCACCTGGAAGTTGAAGCCGAAGGTGCCGACCAGGGCCATCAGCGCCAGCGGCACGGCCAGCTCGGGCGTCCGCCGCACGTAGCGAAACCCGGCGCGGATCGCGCCGGGCTCGCGGCCACCGGCCGGCGCCACCCGCAGCTGCGCGGGGTCCATCCGCCCCAGGGCGGCGATCATCGCTCCGAAGGTGAGGGCGTTTACGGCGAAGCAGGGGCCCACCCCGAACGCCGCGATCAGCAGCCCGGCGATCGCCGGGCCGACGATCCGCGCCGACTGGACGATGACGCTGTTGAGGCTGACCGCGTTGACGACGCGGTCGGCTCCGACCATCTCGATCACGAAGCTCTGCCGGGTCGGGTTGTCGACCGCGTTGACCGCGCCCATCGCGAGGACCGCGAGGTAGACCATCCAGGGCGCCACGACTCCGGCCCCGGTGACCGCGAAGAGGGCGAGCGCGGGGAGCGCCATCAGCGCCTGCGTCACGATCAGCAGCCGCCGCTTCGGGAAGCGGTCGGCCAGCAGGCCTCCCCAGGCGCCGAAGAGGAGCATCGGCAGGAACTGCAGGGCGGTCGTCGCGCCCACGGCGACGCCGCTGCCGGTCAGCTCGAGGATCAGCCAGAGGGCGGCGACCGTCTGCATCCAGTTGCCGGAGAGCGAGACGAGCTGCCCGGCGAAGTAGCGCCGGTAGTTGGGAACGGAGAGGGAGCCGAAGCTGCGCCTTACCGCGGCGCTCACCTGGCGCCCTCGCTCCCCCGCCACGGCTCCTCGAGTATGCGCTCGAGGATCTCCGCGGCGCGGTCGAGGGCCGCCAGGTCGGAGGGCGGCAGATCACGCATGCGGCGCGCCAGATAGGCGTTCTTGCGACCACGCAGGCGGCGCAACCGCTCCCGCCCCATCGCGGTGATGCTGACCAGGGCGCTGCGCCCGTCCTCGGGGTCAGGCGCGCGCTCGACCAGGCCCGCGTCGCCGAGGACGCGCAGCGTTCGCGTCACCGTCGGCCGCTTGATCCGCTCGATCTCCGCCAGCTCGCTCGGAGTCAGCGGCCCGTGCCGCTCCACCGTCGCCAGCGCCGCCGCCGAGGTCGGGGTCAGCTCCCCCGCTGCTCCGGCCGCCTCCTGTCGCAAGCGCCGCGCGGTTCGCACGATCGCCATCCGCAACCTCGTGGCGGAGCCGGTGAGCGTCGTGTCGGGAATCGCGTCCGTCATTGCTTAGCCTTGATAATTAGTTTAGCAAACTACTTTTCGGGCGGATAGGGCGAGTAGGCTCGCGCCGTATGCTCGCGGCGATCGGCTGGGGAGCCCTGGCCGCCTCCTCTCTCGTGCTTGGCGCACTGCTCGCCTTCGCCCGTCGCTGGCCGACGCGGCAGATCGGGTTGGTCCTCGCCTTCGGGGCCGGCGCGCTGATCAGCGCCGTGAGCTTCGAGCTGGCGGGCGAGGGCATCCGAGTCGGCAGCCTGCGCTCCACCGCGATCGGCCTGGGAGTCGGCGCTCTCACCTACTACGGGCTCGACGGGCTGATCGCCGGCTACATGTCCTCCGGGCGCGGTCGGGTCGGGCGGGCGCAAAGCTCCCAGGCCGGCACCGCGCTTGCCCTGGGCGCCTTCCTCGATGGCATCCCGGAGCAGCTCGTCCTCGGGATCGGGCTGGCTGCCGGCGAGGGAGTCGGGGTCGGGCTCCTGGTCGCGATCTTCGTCTCCAACCTGCCCGAGGCGATCGGATCGGCCAGCGAGATGCATGGGTCCGGCGTCGCCCGCTCCCGGGTGCTGAGCCTATGGGGCGCCGTCGCCGCGATCTGCGCCCTCGCCACCGTTGCCGGCTACGCGATCGCCGACCTGGTCGGTGGCGAGCTGAGCGCCGGCATCGACGGGTTCGCAGCCGGTGCCCTCCTGGTGATGCTGATCGACTCGATGATCCCCGACGCCAGCCGGGATTCGGGCCGCGTCGCCGGTCTTGTCACGACCCTTGGCTTCGCCGTGGCAACGGCGCTCTCGAGCGTCTCCTAGCTGCGACGGGCCCTCTCGTCTGGGGTAGGCACGCGGGCGGTCGCGTCGAAGGAGACGCGGGGTTCGTGGAAGCATTTGGTGCCCTATAGGGCCTGAAAAGCTTCCATCGCGGAGTCAGTCCTCCTCGGCGCGCGCCTCGGCGATCTTCTGCTCCAGTTCCGCCATCACGTCGGGGTCGCGCAGGGTGGTTACGTCGCCGAGCGCACGGCCCTCGGCGATGTCGCGCAGCAGGCGCCGCATGATCTTGCCGGACCGCGTCTTCGGCAGGTCGTCGGCCCAAACCACCCGCTTCGGCCGGGCGAATTTGCCGATCCGATCGGCGACCGCGGCGCGGATCTCCTCGACCAACTCCTCGCTCGGCTCGGTGCTTCCCCGCAGGGTGACGAAGGCGCAGATCGCCTGGCCGGTGTCCTCGTCGGACTGGCCGATCACCGCCGCCTCCGCCACTTTCTCGTGGGCGACGATCGCCGACTCGACCTCGGCCGTCGAGAGCCGGTGCCCAGAGACGTTGACGACATCGTCGATCCTGCCGATCACCCAGAAGTAACCGTCCTCGTCGCGGCGGGCCGCGTCCCCGACCAGGTAGGTCTGCTTGCCGAAACGCGAGAAGTAAGTCTCGACGAAGCGATCCTCCTCCTTGTAGAGGGTGCGCAGCATCGAGGGCCAGGGACGGGTCAGGATCAGCAGGCCCTGCCCGTTCTGGACCGGCTCGCCGTCGCCCTCGGAGACCACCTTCGCTTCCACCCCGGGAAACGGCGTCGTCGCCGAGCCGGGCTTGGTGGCGGTGATGCCCGGCAGCGGCGTGATCATGATCGCGCCGGTCTCCGTCTGCCACCAGGTGTCGACGATCGGGCAGCGTTCGCCGCCGATCACCTTGTGGTACCAGAGCCAGGCCTTGGGATTGATCGGCTCACCGACCGAGCCGAGCAGCCGCAAGGAGGAGAGATCGTGTTCGGCGGGGATCTCGGCGCCCCACTTGATGAAGGTGCGGATCGCGGTCGGTGCCGCGTAGAGGATCGTCGCCCCGTAGCGCTCGATCGTCTCCCACCAGACCCCCTTGTGCGGGTAGTCGGGCGCACCCTCCCACATCACGCTGGTGACGCCGTTGCTGAGCGGGCCGTAGACGATGTAGGAGTGGCCGGTGACCCAGCCGACATCGGCCGCGCACCAGTACACGTCGGACTCGGGCCTGATGTCGAAGACGTAGCGGTGGGTCGCGGTAACGCCGGTCATGTAGCCCCCGGTGGTGTGCAGGATCCCCTTCGGCTTCGCGGTCGAGCCGGAGGTGTAGAGGATGTAGAGCGGGTGCTCGGCGTCGAGCGGCTCGGGCGCACATTCGGGATCGGCGGCATCCATCAGCTCGTCGTAGAAGCGGTCGCGCCCCTCGCGCATCGGGCACTCGATGCCGGTGTGACGGACGACGACGATCGTCTCCAGCGAGGCCAGGTCCCCCATCTGCTCGTCCACCTTCGCCTTGATCGGCGCCGTCTTTCCCTTGCGGCGGGCACCGTCGGCGGTGACCAGCGCCTTCGCCTCGGAGAACTCCATCCGCTCCCGCACCGACTCGGCCGAGAAGCCGCCGAAGACGACGTTGTGCGGGGCGCCGATCCGCGCGCAGGCGAGCATCGCGACGACGACCTCGGGGATCATCGGCAGGTAGATCCCGACCACGTCGCCCCTGCCCACGCCGACGTCCTTCAGCGCGTTGGCGAAGCGCTGGACGTCGGCCAGCAGCTGGGCGTAGGTGATGTCGCGCTCCTCCCCCTCCTCGCCGCGCCAGTGGTAGGCGACCCGATCGCCGAGCCCGGCGGCGACGTGGCGGTCGAGGCAGTTCGCCGAGGCGTTCAGCTTGCCGTCGGCGAACCATCTATAGAAGGGAGGATTGGAGTCGTCGAGGCCCTGGCGCGGCGTCTCGACCCAGTCGAGCAACTCGGTCGCCTGCCTCATCCACCAGGCCTCGGGATCGGCCGCGGCCTCCTCGTAGACGGCGGGGTCGCCGAGCAGCGCCTTCGCCGCGAACTCGGGTGGCGGCTCGAACCGCTCCACGTCGAGCAGCTCGCTCAGCTCCCGCTCCAGCGACGTCTCTTCCTCGACCCCCATGGCGCTCCTTCCTCGGTCGCTACCCTGAGCGGGAACGGTACCCGTTCGCTCAAATGCTCTTCCGGCAGATCATCCACGAGGACCTGGGCTGCGCCTCCTACCTAGTTGGCGACCCCGGCTCCGGCGTTGCCGCGGTGGTCGACCCGCAATGGGACATCGACCCCTACGTCCAACTGGCCCGGCTGCACGGGGTGCGGGTCGAGCACGTGCTGGAGACCCACAACCACGCCGACCACGTCTCCGGCCACGGGCGGCTGGCCCGCGCGACCGGGGCGACGATCCACGTCGACGGACTGGCCGAAGCCGAGTACGAGCATGAGCCGTTCGCCGACGGTTGGACGCTGAGCTTGGGCGGGGAGGTCACGATCGAGGCGCTCCACACCCCCGGCCACCGCCCCGAGCACACCTCCTTCCTGCTGCGCGACGCCGGTCGCGGCGGCGACCCGGTCGCGGTGCTGAGCGGCGACTCGCTCTTCGTCGGCGACGTCGCCCGCCCCGACCTGGCGGTCGAGCCGCGCGAGGGCGCGGCAGACATCTTCCGCTCTCTGCATGAGCGGCTGCTGGCGCTGCCCGACGAGGTGGAGGTCTGGCCCGGCCACCTCGGCGGCTCGCTCTGCGGCAGCTCCGGCATCGACATGAAGACCTGCTCGACGATCGGCTTCGAGCGCCGCCACAACCGGGCGCTGGCCTTCGGCGACGAGGCCGAGTTCGTCGATGACGCGATCTCCTCGCTCGGCGAGCGGCCGCCAAACGTCGAGCACATCGTCGAGCTCAACCGGGGGCCGCTGATCGAGACGATCGGCTCGCCGGCGCGGCTGACGCCGCGCCGCTTTGAGGCGGCGATCGCCTCCGGCGCCTTTGCCGTGGACTCGCGCACCAACGAGCAGTTCGATGAGGCCCACATTCCGGGCGCGATCAGCGCCTCCGGCTACGACACCGGCTTCGCGACCAAGGTTGCACAGGTCGTTCCGCCCGACGCCGAGGTGGTCGTGGTCGCCGCCTCCGATGGCAACGAGCTGGACGCGGCCGAGCTGCTCGCCGCGGTGGGGCTGCGGGTGCGCGGCTTCCTCGGCGGCGGCATGAGCGCCTGGCGAGCCGAGGAGCGCCCGGTGCAGCGGATCGAGCCAGTTGGGCCGGAGGAACTCGCGGAGCTGCTCGAGGGCGAGGAGCCCCCACTCGTCCTCGACGTGCGCGGCGCCGGCGAGTACGCCGAGGCGCACATCGCCGGCTCCCTCCACATCCCCTACGGCGCGCTGGCGCGGCGGCTCGACGAGCTGCCCCGCGACCGCACCGTGGCGACGATCTGCAAGGGCGGCAAACGCAGCGGCCTCGCCGCCTCAGTGCTGCAGCGCGAGGGGTTCGAGACGATCCACGTCGCCCGCGGCGGGGTCGGCACCTGGCAGCGGGAAGAGCGCCCGGTCGAGACCGGCGCCGTCCCCGCCTGACCCGCCGATGACGTGCCGGTAGTTAGCCGCCCATATGGGCGGCTAACTACCGGCACGTCTAGTAGCCGGACGGGTGGCGGGCGATGAAGCCTTCGGTCGAGCTGACCGGCGCCGAGTGCCAGCGCGGGCCGGGGCCGCCGACCGTGTCGAAGGCGAGCCCGGCGATGATCATCCAGGCGTGGCCGGCGTTGGCGTAGACGGTGATCCACTGGCCCGGCCCCGCTTCGCCCCAGGTCTCAAGTCCGGTCGAGTCGAGCGGGCTGGAGAGGAAGCCGCCGCCGTTGAGCGCGAAGCTGACCGCGCCCGAGCAGTCATAGCCCGACGATTCGAAGGAGCCGTGGCCGCCGCCCCAGATGTAGGGGGTGGTGGCGATCGAGTTGGCGGCTTCGATCGCAGCCTGCACCGCAGGCGGGGCGTCGCTGGGCACGCTCGCCTGGCTTTCGGAGATGTAGCCGGCGCTCTGACCAGGGGTGAGCGGGGCCGGCGTGCCGGTCGGCGCCGGCGCCCCCGAGGCGGCGAGCTGTTCGGAGATCGAGGCGAGATTGTCGCTGAGCGCCGATTCGCGAGACTGAAGTTCGTCGAGCTCTGCCTGGCGCTGCGCCTGGGCGGCCTTGAGGTCGGCGAAGCGCGCCGCCGCTTCTGCCCGGGCGTCGGTGGCTTCGCGCTCCTTGACCGCGATCGCGTCGCGCGCTTCCTTCAGCTGTAGGCGGATCGCCGTCATCCGCTCGACCGCAGCCCGCGCTTCGTCGCGCAGGCCCTTGACCCGGTCGGCGACCGAGTTGTCGTAGTCCTGGACGCGGCTCAGGTAGTCGGCGCGGGCGCTGGCCTGCGACCAGGTCTCCGATTCGAGCACGACGCTGAGCACATCGGGGCTGCCCGCCTCGTAGATCGCAACGAGCCGTTCGCGCAATACATCGAGGGCCCGCTGCAGGCGGGCCCGGATCAGGGCCAGCCGGTGCTTCTCGGCTTCGAGCTTGTCGGTGGCGCTGTCGAGCTCGCCTTGCTTCTCGGCCAATTCGGACTCGAGCGCCAGCTGCTCCTGGCGCAGCCGCGAGACTTCGCCGAGCATCGAGTCGATCGCCCTGTTCTGTTCGGCGATCGTCGCCGAGAGCGAGCTCTGGCTTTCGCGGACATGGCTCAGCTTGCCCTGCGTCGCGTCGAGCTTTTCCTGCAGGGTCTCGGCCGGCGCGCTCGCCACCAGGCAGAGCACGAGGAGCAGCAAGGTGGCAGGCAACAGCAGCCACCGGGGGGTACCGGGACGGGCGCGCATCGCGCAGCACGCTAACGAAGTCGCCTAAAAATTGTTAGGAGTTGCTAATAACTTGCAACTCCCCTTGCAGAATTGCCCCTCTTGCAGGAAAAACCGCGGCAGCAGCGAGGGTGACTACCCGCCGATGGGCCTAAAAGTCGACTCAGAGTCGACTTTTAGGCCCATCGGCGGGGGGTGTCCTAGGCGAGCAGCTTGGCCTTCGCCCTGTCGAACTCCTCGCTCGAGATCGCGCCCTTTTCCTTCAGATCGTTGAGCTTGTGCAGCTCGTCCGCGGGGGAGCTATGAGATTGCTCGCGGACGTAGGAGTCGAAATGCTGTTTTGCCTCGGCTTGCGCCTTGATCGCTCGTTCGCGCATACCGCTGCCGCGGGCGATCAGGTAGATCAGCGCGGTCAGGAACGGGATGAAGACGAGGAAAAGGACCCAAGCCGCCTTCGCCCAACCCGAGAGCGCGTGGTCGCGGAAGAGATCGGTGATGATCGTGAAAAGGATCCAGACCCAGATCACGAGGAAGAAGATCTCGAGGCAGATCAGGAGCAGTTCACCGAAGCTGATGTCTGCGAGTGGCAGCAAGCAGTTCCTTTCGGCGGGGAACAGGGCGCGTCGATCGTATATGGATCGTCGCGCTGATCCCAATCAGAGCCGCTGCGCGAAGAGCACGGCCGCGACCGCGGTCGCGAGGTTAAGGCTGGAGACGCCGGCGCGCATCGGAATCCCGACACGGGCATCGGCACGGTCGAGCAGGGCGGCGCTGAGGCCGTAGCGCTCGGTGCCGAAGGCGAGGACGGCGCGGGGGGGCAGCTCGGCCGGGCGGATGTCGTCGCCGCCGGGGTCGATCGCAACCAGCGGCCGGTCGCTCGCCGGCAGCTCCTCGATCCCGGCCACCGGCAGGGCGAAGTGGAGGCCGGCCGCCCCGCGCAGCGCGTCGGGGTGCCAGGGATCGTTGGGCCCCGTCGTCAGCACCCCGGCGGCATCGGCGGCGGCTGCAACCCGCACACAGGCCCCCATGTTGCCCATCGTCCGCGGATCCTCGAGCAGGATCAGCGGCGCCGGGCGCCGCTCGACGAGCACTGCCGCCAGGTCGACGCCGGGGCGGCGGGCGATCGCGACGACGCCGGTGCGCGGCGCCTGCGGGGCCAGCTCGGCCAGCACCTCGGAGGCGATGGGAATAGTCCGCCCCGCTAGCGAGTCGGCCAGATCCGGCGCCAGCCCCTCCGAAAGCTCCCGCAGCTGCTGCGGGTCGGCGGCGACCACCTCCAGCACCTCGGCGTCAAAGCGCAGCGCGTGCTTGAGAGCGTGGAATCCCTCCAGCACGGCGAGGCGCGGATCGCGCCTTGCCGCGCGGTAACGCCGGATCAGCGAACGCTCGTCGCCATCGCTCACCGCCGCATCATGACCCGAACGGGCGCCGCAGGCCTCAGCGAAGCGAGAGGTCCCTGGGCCTGCGGGCCTAAAGCCAGCCGGAGCGCTTGAAACGCCGGTAGAGCAGGGTGCAGGCGATGGCGATGACGGCGAGCACGAGCGGATAGCCAAAGCGCCAGTGCAGCTCGGGCATGTTGTCGAAGTTCATCCCGTAGATGCCGGCGATCATCGTCGGCACGGCGAGGATGGCGACCCAGGCGGAGATCTTCCGCATGTCTTCGTTCTGGCGCACGGAGACCTGCGTCAGGTTCGCATGGAGGGCGCTGCCGAGAAGATCGCGAAACCCGGCAATTCGCCCGCTCACCCGTCGCAGGTGATCGTGGACGTCGCGGAAGTACTCGTTCAGCTCATCCGGCACCACCTCGAAGTGGCCGCGCGCGATCTCGTCGACCACGCCGGAGAGCGGCGCCACCGCACTGTAGAAATCGAGCACCTCGCGCTCCAGCTTGTAGATCCGCTCCACGGGGTTGGTCCCATCGTCGGAGAAGACCTGGCGCTCGACCTGCTGGATGTCGACGTCGATGCCTTGGGCAGCGTCCTCGTAGCCGTCCACGACATGATCGAGGATCGCGTAGAAGACCATGCCGACGCCATTACGGAGCAGGTCGGGGCGCCGCTCGATCCGCGATCGCACACTGCCCAGCTCCCCCTCTCCGTGGCGAACGGTGATGATGAACGCCGGGTTGACGAAGAGCAGCAGCTCGCCGACCTCGATCACCTCGTCGGAGTCGACGTAGGTAGTGGTCTTGACGACGACCAGCAGGGTGTCTCCGTAGAGCTCTACCTTGGGGCGCTGGTGGGCTTTGACCGCGTCCTCGACCGCCAGCTCGTGCAGGCCGAACTCTTCTGCGATCGCCTCGAACTCCGCAGGCGTCGGCTCGAATACTCCGAGCCAGACGAAGGCATCCTCGCCGGTGGTGGCCTTGCCGGCCTCCTCCAGTGGCAGATCGCCGCCACGGCGACATCCCTTTTCATAGACGGCGCAATTGACGATCACGTCGCAAGTATCCCGGCAGTCGGAGGCGGTACCTGTCGCATCGAGGACTGGGGTAGATCCCGACGCCCGCCTCAGCCGGGACCGACGCCGCCGGCCGATACCCCCCCGCCGGGCGCTGAGGGGGCCGGTGCCGGTTCTGGTGACGGGGCGGATTCGGGTGCCGGTTCGGGCGCAGCTTCCGCTTCCGCCCCCTGGTCGCCGCCGCCCTTCCCTTTCTTGGACGGTTCCTCCGATTCGGCTTCTTCGCCTTCTTCGAATTCTTCTTCGCCTTCGCTCGAGTAGCCCGAGGACGCGCTCGTGTGTTCGCTGTCCAGGCCGGAGAGTTCGGGCAGGCTGGCGGGTTCGGCGAATTCGGGGCAGTCGCCGGCCACCGCCGATTCCATGAAGGAACGCCAGATCGGCCCCGCCGTCGGGCCGCCGAAGCCGGTCGCTTCGCGCGACTGCGGGTGGCCGACCCAGACGGCGGTCGAGTAGAGCGGCGTGTAGCCGGCGAACCAGGCGTCGGAGAGGTCCTCCGAGGTGCCGGTCTTGCCCGCCTCCGCAGCGCAGCCCATGTAGGTATAACCGGCGCCGGTGCCCTGGGTGATCACCCCCTCCAGCAGCCTGGTCACTTCGTAGGCCTCGCCCTCGGTGAGGACGCGGTCGCCGGAGTCGGCATCGGGTTCGTCGACCTGTCCGCTGGGGAACTCGACCCGCGCGATCGCAGTCGAGTCGTGGTGGATGCCGCCGCTGGCGAGGGTCGCGTAGGCATCGGCCATTTCAAGCGGCGTGACGCCGATGGCAAGGCCTCCGATTGCCTCCGCCGGCACCGATTCAAGCGGCGCTTCGATCCCCATCTGATGCGCGGTGTGGGTCACGTTCTCGGGCCCGACGTCGAGGTCGAGCTGGGCAAAGATGACGTTGACCGACTCCCAGGTGGCGGAGGCGAGCGACATCGTGCCGCCGCCCGGCTCGGCGTTGTTGACGGTCCAGGTGCCGCCGTAGGGCAGGTCCAGCGTCTTCGGCGAGGTGCCGTCGTAGTAGGTGCTGTCGGGGTCGACGCCCTGCTTGATCGCGGTCGTGAGGACGAAGGTCTTGAAAGAGGAGCCGGGCTGGCGGTGCGCCTGCCAGGCGTAGTTGAATTCGCTTTCGTCGGCGGAGCCTTCGGTCGAGGCGAGGGCGACGATCTCGCCGTTGGCGGGATCGACGGAGGCGAGCGCGGCGGCCGGCCCCCCTTCGGGGTAACAGACGCTGCAGGAATCGACCGCTTCCTGCGCCCGTTCCTGGAGTTCCGGATCGATCGTCGTGTACGCCTTGAGACCCCCGTAGCGGACGGTGTTGAGGCCGTATTTGTCGATCAGCTCCTGCTGGACGAGGTCGAAGAGGAAGCGGTCGTGGATCACCCGGTACTTGTGGCCGGGATCGAGGCCGAGGCCCTCGTGGATTGCCTTGCGGTATTCGGAGGACGTGATGTAGCCCTGCTCCCCCATCGCCTCGAGCACCTGGTTGCGGCGGTCCAGGGCGGCGCCCGGGTCGAGGAAGGGGTTGTATTCGGAGGGCGCCTGCGGCAGGCCGGCGATCATCGCCGCCTCGGTCAGGTCGAGCTCGCGGGCGGCCTTGCCGTAGTAGGTCTGCGCCGCCGCCTCGGCGCCGACCGCCGTCTCCCCTTCGACCGTGCCGTACGGGGCAGTGTTGAGGTAGGCGGTGAGGATCCACTTCTTCGAGTGCTCTTCCTCCTCCTCGTAGGCGAGATGGGCTTCGATCAGCTTGCGCTCTATCGTCGGTTCGGGGTCGCGGATGTAGAGGTTGCGGACGAGCTGCTGGGTGATCGTCGAGGCGCCCTGGACCGGCTTGCCGCCCGCCAGCAGGTTCTTCCAGGCGGCGCGGGCGATGCCCTCCGGGTCGATCGCGCCGTGGTTGAAGAAGTTCCGATCCTCGATCGCGACGGTTGCGTATTTGAGGTTCTGCGGCAGCGCCCGCGAGGGGACCGGCTGGCGGATGCTGCTGGCCCGAATGAAGCCGATCAAACTGCCGTCGGCCGCATAGATCGCCGAGGAGCGTCCCTTCTGCACGGGCTTGAGGCTGGCGAGCGGCGGCGCCGAGTTGTAGACGTCGATCGCCCAGCTCCCCGCCACTCCGCCCGCAACCGCGAGCGCCGCTGCGAAGACGCCGACCGGAATCAGCAGCTTCCTCCTCCACCCCAAGCTATGCGACCTGCGCCGCCGTCGTTCCCGGCTCGTCATCGAAAAAAGTCTATTGAGGCGCTTGGGCCGGCCCTTTTCGCTGTATCAAGCGCAATTTCGCGTGCGTGGCGGCCGCCTCACGCCGCCCGCAGCCTCGCCCGCCACTCGGCCGCATCGAAGCGGGCGGGCTCGGTCTCGCGAAGGAATCGCTCGAGCACTGCCATGAAGCGGCCGGGCGCCTCGACCTGAGGCAGGTGCCCGACGTCCTCGAAGACCTCGAGGCGGCTGCCGGGGATCGCCCGGTGTGCGTCTTCGCCGTGGCGGACGGGAATGATCGAGTCGCGGGCGCCCCAGACGATCAGCAGGGGCACCGCCTCGGCCAGGTAGAGCCGGTCGCTGGCGTCGACCCGCTGGCCGCGCGTCCCCACGACGGCTCGCAGGGTGTCGAGGAAGGCGGCGCGGCGCGCCGGATCCTCGAGCGAGGCATAGCCCCGCGCCACCTCGGCGAAGTCGGCGCTGGGGCGTAGGCCGACGGCCGACAGCCCGCGGCCCACGACCGTGCCGACCTTCTGCCCGATCCCGGCCGTCGCGCCGATGAAGAGGTCGGCGCCAGGCAGCGCCGCCGCACGCAGGACAGGGCTCACCTCGGGCCCCAGACCGCCGCTGGAGACCAGCACCAGGCGCTCGACCATCTCGGGGGACTGGTAGCCGAGCTGCATCGCGACGCCGCCGCCGAGCGAGTGGCCGACCACGGTCGCGTGCTCGTGACCGAGTGTCAGCAGCAGGTCGCGCAGGCCGCCGGCCAGCGCCCCGATCGAGTAGTCGCCGCCTCCCGGGTCCGAGCCGCCGTGCCCGGGGAAGTCGGGGGCGATGACCGTGTGCCGGTGCGCCAGCGGCGCGACCACCTCGCGCCAGTTCTCGCAGCTGCCGGCGATCCCGTGGATCAGCAGCAGCACAGGCCCCTCGCCGGCCTCGAGGTAGGAGACCGAACGGCCGTGGACGATCGCGGTCTTGATCAGCGTCTCGGGCATGTCAGGGAACGGTACCCGGCCGCCAGGCGCGGGAATCCAAGGTGCTACCGATTCCTGCCGGTAGCCTGCACAGACGCGTCGCCATGGCCAGCTTCCTCCACACCTGCTACCGGATTGGCGAGATCGACCGCTCCGTCGTCTTCTACGAGAAGCTCGGTTTCGAGGAGGTTGCGCGAATGCCGATCGGCGACGAGGCGATCAATGTCTTCATGGGGCTGCCGGGCGAGGACCCGCGCCTCGAGCTGACCTACAACCACGGGGTCGACTCCTACGACCTCGGCAGCGGCTACAACCACATCGCCCTTGCCGTCGACGACCTCGACGGCACCCTGGAGCGGCTCGCCGCGCAGGGCGTCGACCCCGAGAAGCCCCCCTACCGCCCCGGCGGCCGCACCGAGGGCCACCGGATCTGCTTCGTCCGCGACCCGGACGGCTACCGCATCGAGCTGATCGGCGAGTAGCGCCATATGGCGAAGGTCGCTGCGATCACGGGGGCGTCGAGCGGGATCGGCGCGGCGACGGCGCGGGCGCTTGCCGGCGATGGCTTCCAGGTGGTGCTCGGGGCACGGCGGCTGCAGCGACTCGAGCAGGTCGCCGCTGAGGTCGGCGGCGAAGCCTTCGCCCTGGACGTGGCCGACCCCAAGTCCGTGGAGCGGTTCGCCGCGCGTATCCCGCACTGCGACGTGCTGGTCAACAACGCCGGCGGCGCGCTCGGCCTCGCCCCGCTCGCCGATGCCGACGAAGCGCAGTGGCGCCAGATGTTCGAGGCGAACGTGCTGGGGACGATGCGGACGACCAAGGCGCTGCTGCCGCGGCTGGTCGAGTCGGGCGACGGCCATGTCGTCGCCGTCACCAGCATCGCCGGCTTCGAGGCCTACCGCGGCGGCGCCGGCTACATCGCCGCCAAGCACGCGCAGCGGGCGATGCTCCGCACCCTGCGGCTGGAGCTGCTCGGCGAGCCGGTGCGGGTGACCGAGGTCGCGCCGGGAATGGTCGAGACCGAGTTCTCGCTGGTCCGCTTCGATGGCGACGAGGAGGCGGCGCGGCGGGTCTACGAGGGAATGGAGCCGCTACGCGCCGAGGACGTCGCCGAGTGCATCCGCTGGGCCGTCGCCCAGCCCGCGCGGGTCAACGTCGACGAGATCGTCGTCCGGCCCCGCGATCAGGCGGCCGCCACCGAAGTGCACAGGGGGGCGCGCGATTAGTCGACCTCCTTGACGTGCTGCCTGCGCGGGAGCATGCTGGGGCGACCGGTCCCAAACAGAGGAGACGAAGATGATCTGCGCCCTGACCGTTCGCAAGCTGAAACCAGGCAGCTACGAGCAGTTCCGAGAAGCGTTCCTGGGAGGGATGGGGGAGACCCCGCCGGAAGGGTTCGTCCGCTTCGACATGCTGAGGAATACCGAGGACCCCGACGAGGTGGTCACCTTCGGCTTCTTCGACGGCAGCGTCGAGCAGCTGCGCGAAGTCGCTTCGAAAGAGGGCTACGAGGAGCAGCTCGAGGGGATCGCCCCCTTCGTCGAGTCGGTCGGCGCGGACGGGCTCTACGAGATCGTCGAGGAGCGCGTCTCCTAGAAGGGCCACCACTCGACCCGAAATTCTCGGAGGGCGATAGGCTCCTCCCGCTCTGGCTTGGGAGACGGGAGGAGGACCGCTTTGAAACTGGTGATCGGCATCGTGCGGCCTGAGAAGGCGAACGACGTGCTGGAAGCTCTCTACCGGGCAGAGGTGCGCGGGGTCTCGATCAGCCGCGTCCAGGGCCACGGCGGCGAGCTCGACCGGGTCGAGACCTACCGCGGCACCACCGTGAAGGTGGGCCTGGAGGACAAGACGCGCTTCGAGATCGCGGTCTCCGACGAGTTCGTGCAGCCGACCATCGACGCGCTCTGCGACGGCGGCCGGACCGGCGAGGTCGGCGACGGCAAGATCTTCGTCGTGCCACTCGAGCGGGCGGTGCGGATCCGCACCGGAGAGTCCGACCAGGCGGCTGTGACGCCGGTGGCCAAGTGAGCGTGCTGGCGATCGCCAAGGTGGCGGCGGAAATCGACACGGGCGACACCGCCTGGATGCTCGCCGCCACCGCCCTGGTGTTGATGATGACGCCGGCGCTCGGCCTCTTCTACGCCGGCCTGGTGCGCTCGAAGAACACGCTCAACACCTTCATGATGTGCGTCGGGGCGATCGCCGTCGCCGGCGTCGTCTGGGCGCTGGTCGGCTACTCGCTCGCCTTCGACGGCGACGGCTCGCTGATCGGCGGGCTCGGCTACGTCGGGCTGCACGATGTCACCTTCGTGCCACGCGACGGGACGACGATCCCACACCTGCTCTTCATGGCCTTCCAGGCGACCTTCTGCATCATCACCGCCGCCCTGGTCTCCGGTGCCGTGGTCGAGCGGATGCGCTTCGGCCCATTCCTGATCTTCGTCGCGCTGTGGTCGATCCTCGTCTACTCGGTGCTCGCCCACTGGTCCTTCGGCGGCGGCTGGCTGGCGGCCGGCGGCACCCTCGACTTCGCCGGCGGCATCCCGGTCGAGATGGGCTCCGGCTTCTCGGCGCTGGCGGCGGCGCTGGTCGTCGGCGCCCGCAAGGACTACGGCCGACAGGCCCTGCTCCCCCACAACGCCGTCTACGTCCTGCTCGGCGCCGGCCTGCTCTGGTTCGGCTGGTTCGGATTCAACGGCGGCAGCGGCTTCTCGACCGGCAACCCGAGCGTCCTCGCCTTCACCAACACGCTGCTGACGCCGGCCTGCTCGCTTGTCGTCTGGTTCCTGCTCGACCTGATCCGCGGCCGCAAGGTGACCGCGATCGGCGCCGCCACCGCGATCATCGTCGGCTGCGTGCTGATCACGCCGGCCGGCGGCTTCATCAGCCCCGGTTGGGCGATGGTGCTGGGCGCCGTCGGCGCCCTTCCCTGCTACGCAGTGATCGTTTGGCGGCCGCGGACCCGGATCGACGAGACGCTCGACGTGCTCGCCGCCCACGGGATCGCCGGCTTCACCGGCATCCTCTTCATCGGCCTCTTCGCCTCACTCGCCTGGAACGGCCTCTCCGACGGGCTCTTCTTCGGCAACGCCGCCCAGCTCGGCGACCAGGCGCTCGCCGCGCTCGTCACCCCCCTATACGCCTTCGGTATGACCTACCTGCTGCTGCGGGCGATGGGCCTCTTCACCTCGTTGCGCGCCAGCGAGCAGGAGGAGGCCGTCGGCATGGACGTCGTCCAACACGGCGAGGATGCCTACCCCTCGGGCGAGGGCGCCATCCTCGTCCTGCCGGATGCCGACGGCGAGGTGCTGGTCGCCGACCCGAGCTAGGCCGCACCGGTGGCCGAGTACCTACAGGTGCTGACGACCGCCGGCTCCGAGGAGGAGGCCGACCGGATCGGCGCGGCGCTGGTCGAGCGCCGCCTCGCCGCCTGCGCCCAGGTGCTGGGCCCGATCGCCAGCCGCTACCGCTGGCAGGGCAAGATCGAGCAGGCGCAGGAGTGGATGTGCGTGGCGAAGACCGAGGCGTCTCGCTACCCGGAGCTGGAGGCGGCGATTCGCGAGCTCCACTCCTATGACGAGCCGGAGATAGTCGCGACCCCGATCGTCGCCGGCAGCAAGGGCTACCTCGACTGGCTCGGCGACAGCCTCAACCCTTGACGACCTCGAACTGGGTCATCAGGCCGTGGTCCTCGTGGTCGAGCATGTGGCAGTGGATCGGGAACTTGCCGGTGTAGTCGGCGAAGTGGCCGGCGACGAGGATCCGTTCGCCGGGGTGGACGAAGAAGGTCTCCTTCAAGCAGTCTTCCCAGGGCGGCGGCGGCTTGCCGTCCCGCGCCAGCAGGTACCAGTCGGTGTGGTGCATGTGCATCAGGTGGGCGACGTTGGTGCGGTTGAAGATCTCCCAGGTCTCGGTCGAGTCGAGCCGCGGGAAGGCGTCGGCCCGGGCGGGGTTGAACGTCCTGCCGTTGATCAGCCAGGTCGGCCTGAAGAGGCCACCGATCGAGATCGTCCAGGTGCGATCGGGGGCCCGCGAGACGTGCTTCGTCCAACCCGGCAGCGGTCGCAGGGTGCGCGGCACCCGCGTCCTGTCGGGTGCGCGCCGCGAGCCGACCCGGAACTGCATCAGAGCCCCGACGTAGGGCTTGGAGCCGGCGCCGTTGCGGCCGTCGGAGCGGGCGCCGCTGCGCAGCTCCACCGCCTGCCCAGCCGCCCCCGCGAAGTCGACGATCACGTCCGCCCTCTCCCCCGGCCCCAGCAGCACCTCGTCGCGCCGCACCGGCCTCGGCATCAGGCCGCTGTCAGTGCCGATCTGGACCAAAGGGGCGCCATTGGAGAGGTGGAGGTTGTAGGGGCGAAAGTGGGAGACGTTGAGCAGGCGCAGGCGGTGGCGCCGAGGCGTGACCGCGTGGTGGGGCATGTAGGCGCCGTTGACGAGGATCCGGGCGCCGAGGACCCCGTCGGCGGGGGGCCGACGGCCGGTGAACGGGTCGGTCAACTGGTTGTGGCGATCGAAGGAGCGATCGGCGATCATCAGGGGGATGTCGCGCTCGCCGGCGGGCAGCGGCAACGACCGGTCGAGCTCGTCTTCGACGATCCACATTCCGGCCAAGCCACGCCAGATGTTGCGGGCGGTGCGGTCAAGCCGGTGGTCGTGGTACCACTGCAGCGCGGCCCGTTCGGGCCGGCCGTCCTCGCGCAGGTCGTAGACGTAGGTCTTGCGCCCGCCGGGCTCGATCAAGAGGTCGTTGCCGGACTTTCGCGCGGAGAGCCCGCGCGGGATGTCGCAGTAAAAGGATCGCGGGTGCGAAGCGGTCAAGCCGCCCGGCTGGCCGTCGAACTGGGTGCGGTTGTGGCCGCCGTGCAAATGCACGGTCAGCTCCCCTGCGGCCGCCGGGAGCCGGTGGTGGAAGGTGACCTCGGTCCTGTGTCCCGCGGGACGCCTTATCGTCGGGCCCGGAAAGGTGCCGCCGTAGGTCCACATCCGCGTCTTGCGACCGGGCAGGATCTGGACGTCCGCCTCGAGGATGGGAATCTGCAGCTTTGCGCCGCGCAGCTCCTGCGGGACCGGCAGCCGGGCCCGGAACGGGACCGGGGCAGTGCCTCGCCGACCCTGCGCCGCAGCCGGGGTCGCCACCCTGGATCGAAGGTCGAACGGCAGCAGCGCGGCGAGGGCGCCGCCGCCCAGGGCGCCGAGGAAGGCTCGGCGCCCCAGGCGAGGCGGAGATTCAGGCGAACCGTCCGTCTTTAGCCGCCCGGCAGTACGTTGATCGTGCCCTGCATCCAGGGATGGATGGCGCAGAGGAAATAGATCCTCGTCGCGCCGGCTGAGGTGTCGAAGGCGGTCGGCTCGACGATCGAGGTACCGGGTTTTTCACCGGTGAACCAGGAGTCCCCCTTTTTGGTGAGGCTACCCAGGGTGCTCCACCCGTTGGGACCGATCACCGGGTTCGTTTTCACCGGACCGTTGCCTTTGACGCCGTGCCAGGCCGCGATCGCTTTGCAGATGTGTTTCGGCGTGAAGCAGAGCTGGCGGGCTTTGGCCGTCCTCGGAAGCGAAGATTTGGTCACCAGCGAGAAGGTGTGGGGACCTACTTTGTGGGGGTTGGTCTGGTTGACGATTTCCAGGTCTTCCCCGTTGACGATCGTTTTGGGCGCTTCAAAACGGAGGCCTTTGCTGTCTTTGATGTAGACGGTGGCGGCCGAAGCTGCCGAAGCGAACCCGCAGAGCGCGACGAGCGCCGCCACCCCGACCAGGATCGCGACCCTGGCCGAACCGGCGTGAGAACGAGTTGAATTCACGAAGACTCCTTCCATGTAGGCAATTTTCTCCCTGGCTACCTGTACCACCGGCGAGAGCGAGAGAAACTAGAGCTTCTTGGCCTTTCGATCAAGCGCTCTGTCCCATCGCCCTACGCCCGCAACCTGTATCCCTTCGAGAAGAGCCGCAGGTTGATCGCGAAGAGGACGGCGGTCGCCGCGCTCAGCGCCAGCAGCGAGAGCGCGATGCTGACTTCGGTGAAGCCGACGAAGCCATAGCGGACCAGGTTGATCATGTAGAAGATCGGGTTGAAGTGGGTCAGGGTCTGGAACGGCTCGGGCAGCAGGGTTGCCGAGTAGAAGACGCCGCCGAGGAAGATCAGCGGCTGCAGGACGAAGGTCTGGGCGAAGGCGACGTCGTCGAACTGTTCGGCGCGGACGCCGATCAGCACCCCGAGCTGCGAGAAGAAGAAGCCGACCAGGAACAGCGACGGGACCAGGACGAGCACGTGGTCGACCGGCAGGTCGACGAGAAGCGAGGCGGCGAGGAAGGTCAGCAGCGCGACCATCAAGCCGCGGATGAAGCCGCCGAGCGAGAAGGCGAGCAGCAGCTCCAGGGGCGAGGCGGGCGAGGAGAGCTGGTCCTGGATCGCCCCCTGGAATTTCTGCTGCAGGATCGAGGAGGAGTTGTTGGAGAAGGAGTTGATCGACCAGGCCATCATGATCAGCCCGGGGATGACGAAGACGACGTAGTCGATCCCGTGCAGCTTGTCGATCCGCGAGCCGAGGGCGGCGCCGAAGACCGAGATGTAGAGGAAGGTTTCCAGCAGCGGCGCGCCAATCGTCTGTTTCTTGATCTTCATGAAGCGGTTGACCTCTCGCCGCCACAGCGTCGCGAAGCGGATCTGGGCGGCGCTCATACAGTCACCTCGATGTGGGAGCGCGAGAGCTCCTTGCGGCCGACCAGGGCCAGGTAGGCGTCCTCGAGGTTGTCGACGCCGTAGCGGGCGGCCAGGTCGGCGCTCGTGCCCTCGCCGACGATCTGGCCCTCGTTGATGAAGGCGATCCGGTCGCAGAGCTGCTCCGCCTCCTCGATGTAGTGCGTGGTGAGCAGGATCGTCGTCCCCTCCTGGTTGATCCGCTGCACGTAGTGCCACAGCTCCAGGCGCAACTCGACGTCGACCCCGGCGGTCGGCTCGTCGAGGATCAGCAGGCGGGGCCGGTGCATCATCGCCCGCGCCAGGATCAGCCGCCGTTTCATCCCGCCGGAGAGGGTGCGGGTGCGTTCGTCGCGCTTCTCGGTCAGCGAGAAGGTCTCCAGCAGCTCCCTGCTCCGCTCACGCCGCTCGCGCTTCGGCATGCCGAAGTAGCCGGCGTGGTAGTCGAGCGTCTCCTCGACGGTCAGGAACCAGTCGAGGTTGACCTCCTGGGGCGCCAGCCCGACCGCCTGCCTCGCCGGGCCGTAATCGGCGATCGCGTCGTGGCCGAAGACGCTGATCGCGCCCCCGGTCGGCTGCGCCAGTCCCGTCGTGCAGTGGATCAAGGTCGACTTGCCGGCCCCGTTGGGCCCCAGCAGCCCGAACAGTTCCCCTGGCTTGATCTCGAGCGAGACGCCGCGCAGCGCCTCGACCCCGGTCGGGTAGCGCTTGGCGAGGTCCTCGATGCTGAGTGCATTCATCCCCGGCAATCTAGGGAAGCGCCACCACCGGCGACACCCCAGTAGACGTGCCGTCACTTAGGCACCCATATGGATACCTAAGTGACGGCTCGTCCTCAGCGGCGCAGGGTGCGCAAGACCGATCGGGCGGCGTTGTAGCCGTTCATCCCATGCGCTCCGGCTGCGGGCGGGGTGGCGGCCGAGCAGATGTAGACGCCGGGGATGCCGGTCGCGTAGGGGTCGAGCGCGAGGCGTGGCCGGATCAGCGACTGGAGGGGCGTGTTGGCGCCGGTGACGATGTCGCCGCCGACGTAGTTGGGGTTGTAGGCGGCGAGGTCCGCGGTGGAACGGACGTGGCGGGCGACTATCCGCTCGCGCAGGCCGGGCGCGAAGCGTTCGACCTGGTCGAGCAGCGCCTCGGTTGCGTCGCCGGGGTAGCCGTGCGGAACGTGGGCATAGGCCCAGACCGGGTGCACGTCGCCGCGCGAGCGCGAGGGGTCGGCGAGGTACTGCTGGCAGACGAGGACGAAGGGCCGTTCCGGCATCCGGCCGCTGTTGACCTGGCGTTCGCTGTCGGCGATCTCCTCGAAGGAGCCGATCGCGTGGACGGTGCCGGCCCGTCGCACCGGCTCAGCCACCCACGGCACCCCGCCCTCGACCGCGAGATCGACCTTGAAGGCGCCCGGGCCGTGCCGGTAGCGGCGGTAAGCGCGCGCCACTCGGGCCGGCAGCCGCTCGCCGGCGATCTCGGCGACGGCGGCCGGGGCGAGGTCGAGCACGACCGCATCGGCGGCGGGCAGCTCCTCGAGCGAGCGCACCGGCCGCCCGGTCTCGATCCGGCCGCCGTGCTCGCGCACGACGGCGGCGAGGGCGTCGGAGATCGCCTGCGAGCCGCCGCGGGCGACCGGCCAGCCGTTGCTGTGGCAGGTGCAGGTCAGGGCCATGCCGGCAGCCGAGCTGAGCGGCCGCGAGAAGGGGCTGAAGGCGTGGGCGGCGGTGCCGCCGAACAGCGCCCGCGCCTGCTCGGTCGGCAGGGCGCGGGCCAGCAACGACACCGGCGCCAGCGCTCGCGGGCCGAAGCGCATCAGGGCGATCGGGTGGCGCGGCAGGTGCAGCAGCGGCCGCATGATGTCCTCGCTGAGGGCGTCGAAGCGCTCCGAGGAGGGGCCGAACAGCCGCTTCCAGGCGGCCCCTGCGGGGCCGAGCCCGGCCGCCGTCTCCTCGATCGAGCGCTGCATCACGGCGGCACTGCCGTCGTCAAAGGGGTGCGCGACCTCGATCTCCGCCCAGGCCCACTCAAGGCCGTGCCGCTCGAGGCCGAGCGAGGTCAGCGCCGGCGAGCCGACCGCGAACGGGTGCGATGCCGAGCAGTCGTCGTGCAGCAGCCCGGGCAGGGTCAGTTCACTGCTGCGGGCACCGCCGCCGATCGTCTCGGCGGCCTCGATCACGGTCACCCCCACCCCATGCGCCGCCAGTGTCGCCGCGCAGGCGAGGCCGTTGGGCCCGGCGCCGACGATGACCGCGTCGCTCATGCCGGCGTCGCGACGCGGTCGCGTGCGGCTGCCCCGACCGTCTCGACCGGGAAGGGTCGCCCGTCCAGCCAGGGCTGGCGCTCGACCATGTCGGCGACATTCACCCAGCCCTCCTCGACCAGCCCGGTGGCGGCGTCGAAGATCCGGTAGCGCTGGCGCTGCACGTGGGCGGCCTGTGACTCGAGCACCACCACCCGCACCTCCCCCGGCGCGAAGCGGCAGCGCTCCTGGACCGCCGCCAGCAGGCGCTGGTCGTGGAAGTGGCCGTCGCCGAAGTTGTAGCCGAGCACGACGCCGGCGACCAGCTCGCCCTCGCGCACCTCGTAGTCCTCGACGTCGTCGACGGCGCGCTGCACGAGCCCGTTGAGGGCACGCCCGTGCGAGTGCATCGAGCGGAAGGCGAGGCCTTTGTAGATCAGCACGTCGATCAGCTCGGGGTCGTAGAACTTGGCCAGCTGCTCGGTGACGATCGGCGCCGCCTTGACCAGCTCGCGGTCGAGCTTCGCCTCGGCGCCGCCGTCCTTGCGGAAGAGCCACTGGCTGGTCGCCCAGTTGCCGGCGTAGTAGCGCATCGAGGGCAGGAACGAGACCAGGTCCGGGCGGAAGTTGCCGAGAACCGGCAGGCCGATGCAGGTCACCGCGAGGATCGCGATCAAGAACGGGTCGTCGAGGGTCGAGAACGACGTCGCGCCGTAGTGCCCGAAGAGGAAGAGCAGGCCGAAGATCATGAAGATGTTCCACTCCAGCGGTACCGCCAGTGGAAAGGTGGAGAGGATATGGAGGTGGAAGATCACCATCCCGGCGACGGCGATCGTCCCGATGGTGCCACCCTGGGAGACGAGCAGGATCAGTGGCAGGGTGAACTCCATCGCCGTGCCCAGGTGGGCGGCGAGCGAACCGGCCGATGAGGGCCGCAGATCCTCCGGATGATTGCGGTAGAGCCGCCGCTTCGCCGCCCGCCAGCGGTTCCACGGCGTGTTGCTGATCATCACCGTGACCACGAAGGGGAAGTGACGGTTCAGCTTCGAGGACGCCGCCCCCCACCAGATGCAGACGAAGACGAGCTGGGCGGCGACGATCACGTTGGAGAGCGGGAAGAGGAAGACGATCGCCAGGTTGCCGTAGATCTCGGCGCGGGCGGCCAGGAACGGCACCTTGTCGCGCAGCCCCAGCAGGCCGAGAAAGGCGAGCAGGACGCCGACCGCGACCGGGTCGAGACGGCCCGCGGCGGTGCCGGCAGCGGCGGCGCCGTCGGAGAGCAGCAGGTACAGAGCCGAGCCGATCAGCCCTGCGTAGAGGGCGACGTCGAGCAGGGTCCGTCGCGTGCCGCGGGTGAACGGCACCCGCTCCGGCCACGGCGGCAACCGCGTGGTGCCGGGCCGCAACCAGTAGAGGATGCCGCCGATCATCGGCGAGAAGCGCAGGGTCAGCGGCAGCGAGCCGGCGCCGAGGCCGAGCACCTCCCACAGCATCGTCCAGATCACCGCCTTCTGGAAGACGATCGGTTCGGTCCACCAGGAGCCGAGGTCGCCGAGCCCACCCAGCCCCGACGTCGCGGAGATCAGCAGCAGCCCGCCGCCCGCGTAGAGGACGAGCTTGACGACGTAGAGGAGGTAGACGAAGTAGGGGGTCCCGAACCCGTTCAGCGCCCAGTCCTGCGCCAGCACCCTGATCCGCTCCAGGTGCGGGCGGCGACGCCACTCCTCGTACTCGAACGGCGGTGGGGTGGGTTCGATGAAACCCATGCGTGTCTGAGCCTATCCCGGTAGGGCTTCCACTTAACTTTTTGAGTGGAACCGGAGCCGTCCTCCGCGGATCGCAGTGGCCAAAAAGTACAAGACGTTCCAGCCCTACCGGGATAGGCTCCTGCGGTGCCTGTCAGTAGCCGCCCCTTGCTTGTAGTCGACACGCCATCGATGCTCTTCCGCGCTTTCTACGCGCTGCCGGACTCGATCGTGGGGCCGGACGGGAAGCCGGTCAATGCGCTGCTCGGCACGGCCAACCTCGTGCTGCGGGAGATTGAAGTGCACGAGCCGCGGGCGGTGGTGCTCTGCTTCGGCCCCGACGCCGCCTCCTACCGGACCGAGCTGTACCCGGCCTACCACGCCGAGCGCGAGGCGGCGATGCCCGACGAGCTGTCGCCGCAGTTCGCCGACAGCCACGACTTCTTCGCCGCCTTCGGCTGGACTGTGGCGACGAGCGACTCGCTCGAGGCCGACGACCTGCTCGGCACCTACGCCCGCCGCGAGGCCGAGGCCGGAGGCCGGGCGCTGCTGCTCACCGGAGATCGGGACATGTACCAGTGCGCCGGTGAGCGGGTCACGGTGCTCTACGTGCGCACCGGCGGCAAAGGCGCCGAAGAGGTGACGCCGGACGGGGTGCGCGAGCGCTACGGCATCGGTCCCGAGCAGGTTCCCGACTTCATCGCCCTGCGCGGCGACCCCTCCGACGGCTTGCCCGGCGCCAAGGGGGTCGGACCGAAAACCGCCGCCGAGCTGCTGCGCCGCCACGGATCGCTCGAGGCGATCCTCGACAACGCGATCCGCGAGCCCCGTCCCAAGCTGCGCGGCGCCCTGCTCGACAGCCGTGAGGAGCTGCTCGCCTTCAAGGACATCGCCACCCTGCGCGACGCCGGCGTCGAGCGACCCCGCGACCGGCCCACGGATTGGACGGGTGCCGCAGAGGCCGCCCGCGAGCGCGGCATGAACCGCCTCGCGGAGCGGCTGGCGGCCTTCGAGGCCGCGGGCGATCCCTCCTAGCCGGCTTCCACCACTTCCACGGTGCCGTGCATGTCCGGATGGACCGAGCAGATGTAGGCGTAGGTGCCCGGTTCCTTGAAGCTCTCCGACTTGAGCTTGCCTTCCTCCAGGGTTCCGGTGTCGAAGCTGCCGTCGTCGGCGGTCGCGGTGTGGGGCGCGGAGTCCCGGTTGATCCAAATCACCTTGCCTCCTTCCTCGACCGTCACCGGGTCGGGGTCGTAGGCGAAGTCGGCGATCTCGACTTTGGCGGCTCGCACCGCGTCGCCACTGGGCGCGGAGGCGTTGCCGCCCGACTGCGAGTTTTCATCGCTGGTGGTGCTGGTGGCGTCGGCAGCGCTGGTGTCGTTGCTGTCGCCGCCGCAGCCGGCGACGCCGAGGGCGACCAGGCCGATCGCGGCACAGAGGGCAAGGACTGGGAACACCGTCTTGGTTTGCATGCGGCCTCGATACCCGCCTCGGCCAAATCGAATCAGGGTCGCGGCGAGCGTCAGGCGGCGAGCTTCTCGGCCGGTCGCATCGGGGCCACCCCGTTGGAGAACTGCATCGAGCCGTCGTCGATCGGCCCGCGCCTGATCGTGCGGATATCGAAGGCGTAGTTCTGCCGCAGCTTCCACGGCTCCTTCGAGCCCTGTTTGGGGAAATGGTCGAGCGAGCGCAGCACGTAGCCGGAGGTGAAGTCGAGCAGCGGCTGCTCGGTCACCGAGGGGTCAGAGACCTCGGGCACACAGCGATGGAAACCGTGTGCGTCCATGTGGTTGAGCAGGCGGCAGACGTATTCGGAGGTGAGGTCCGCCTTCAGCGTCCAGGAGGCGTTGGTGTAGCCGACGGTGAAGGCGCAGTTGGGGACGCCGCTCAGCATCATCCCCTTGTAGGTCATCTTGCTGGGGACGTCGACCTCCTCGCCGTCGACGACCAACCGCATGCCGCCCTGGAAGAGCAGGTTCAGCCCGGTCGCGGTGACGACCACGTCGGCCTCCAGCTCTTCGCCGGACTCGAGCTCGATCCCGCGCTCGGTGAAGGTCGCAATCCTGTCGGTGACGACGGAGGCGCTGCCGTGCGAGATCGCCTTGAAGAGGTCGCCGTCGGGGACCAAGCACATGCGCTGGTCCCAGGGGTTGTAGCGCGGCGTGAAGTGCTTGTCGACGTCGTAGCCGGGCGGCAGCGATCGCTCCACCCCTTTGCGGATCAGTCGTTTCACCAGCTCGGGGCGGCGGCGGCTGAGCTGGTAGAAGAGCGTCTGCATCAGCACGTTTTTCCAGCGGACCATCGCGTAGGCGGCGCGGTTGGGCAGGTACCGGCGCAGCGTGTTGGCGATCGGGTCCTCGGCGGGTAGCGAGGCGATGTAGCTGGGAGAGCGCTGCAGCATCGTCACGTGCGCCGCCTTCTCGGCCATCGCCGGCACCAGGGTCACCGCGGTGGCGCCGCTGCCGATCACGACGACCCGCTTGCCGGCGTAGTCGAGGCCCTCGGGCCAGTGCTGGGGATGCACCACGGGGCCGGCGAAGCGCTCGACGCCCTCGAAGTCCGGGGTGTAGCCCTCGTCGTAGCGGTAGTAGCCGCTGCAGGTCCAGAGGAAGTCGCAGGTCAGCCGCACCGTCTCCCCCGTGTCGGCGCGCTCGGCCTCCACGGTCCAGCGCAGGTCGGCGCTCGACCATTCGGCGCCGACGACGCGGTGGCGGTAGCGGATGCGTTCGTCGATCCCGTGGTCGCGCGCCGTCTGCCGCACGTAGTCGAGGATCGAGGCGCCGTCGGTGATCGACTTCGCCTCGGTCCAGGGCTTGAAGCGGTAGCCCAGCGTGTGCATGTCGGAGTCCGAGCGGATGCCGGGGTAGCGGAACAGGTCCCAGGTCCCGCCGAGGTCGTCCCGCGCCTCGAGGACCGCGTAGCTCTTGCCGGGACAGCGCTCCTGCAGGTGATAGGCGGCGCCGATGCCGGAGAGGCCGGCGCCGACGATCAGCACATCGAGATGTTCGGGCGACCCCTCGCTCACGTGAGGCCATTCTCGCATGCTGGCTGGTCAGCCAGTGTGATGAGCCGCATAGCGCCGCGCTCGGTCGGGTTGGCTAAGAGCCGACGCGATACCTGAGATGGGTGACGTCGGGCGTCTCGAGGACCAGAATCGGCTCCAGGTCGAGGCCGGCGCCGGCGCCATCCTCGAACAGCCGCGTGCCACCACCCAGGAGGACCGGTGCAACATTCAGCTGCAGCTCGTCGACCAAGCCAGCCGCCAAGTACTGCTGGGCGACGTTCGCACCGCCACCAATCGCGACGTCGCGCTCGCCAGCCGCCTCCCTCGCCTGCTCCAGAGCGGACTCGATCCCGTCGCTGACGAAGGTGAACGTGGTCCCGCCCTGCATCTCCAGCGGCTCGCGCTCATGATGGGTGAGGACGAAGACGGGGACATGGAAGGGCGGATCGTCACCCCACCAGCCGTTCCAGGGATCGTCGCCCCAGGGACCCGGACCGCCGCCGAACATGCCGCGGCCCATCACCGTGGCCCCCATCCTGGCCTGGCCTTCCTCCACCAGCGAGGTGCTGGCGTTGACCTCTCCCCCCTCCCGACCGTGCGGCTCGCGCCAGGCAGCGAGCTTCAACACCCACTCGTGCAGCTGCTCACCTCCTTCGCCCAGTGGGTTCTCCTCGCTCGGGTTCGGCCCGGCGACGTAGCCGTCGAGCGAGATCGAGATCTCGAACCTCAGCCTGGGCATCTGCCGCTCACTCGTATGGCGCGTAGCGGTTGTGCAGCATCAGGTCGTTGCCGTCGGGGTCGGTGAAGAACGCCATGTGGCAGACGCCCGTGTCCATCTCTCCGCTGAACTCGACGCCTTTCGCCTCCAGCTCCGCCCGGGCCGTCGCGACGTCGTCCACGTGCAGCGCCGGGTGCGCGTTCTTCTGCGGGGCGAACTCCATGCCGAACTGCGCCGGCTCCCAGATGCCGAAGCAGGTCTCGCCGGCCCAGAACTCGAACTTGCCGTGCTCGTCCGGCCGCAGGCCCAGCGTCTCGACGTAGAAGCGCCGCGACCGCTCGCTGTCCTGCGACGGGACTCCGATGAAGTCGGTCTTGCTGATCACGAATTCTCCAATGCGTTCGGAAACGATCGGGAGCCCGGTCAGGGTACCGCTGCGCTGCGATAGGGCAAGCCGGCGTCTACACCAACGAGAGCACGTGAGCCTTCGTCGGCTCGACGCGGCCCTCGATCACATCGAGGTAGGCGTCCCGCACGGCCTCGAAGCCCTCGCCGCGGATCGGCTCGAGCCAGCCGCCGGTCCATTCGCAGAACGGGTGCCAGGCATCGGCCACCCGCGTCTCGAGCCCGGCGCGGCCCCAGTCCTCGGAGCGCTTGACGACCCGGTCGGGAGCGAAGAAGAGGGCCGGCGTCGGACCCGGCAAATCGCCGGCACCGACGCCCAGCTCCTCCCAATGAGTGGCCCCGACCGCCATGCTGTGAACGAGGTCGTCGCCGTAGTGCGAGTGGACCGCGAGGCGCACCTGGCCATCGCCCGCGGTGTCGACGAAGGTGGCTGGGCCACCTGACAGGGAGTCGATCTCCGTATAAGGGACGACGCGATCGTAGATCTCGAGGCCTTCGACGAAGGCGGCGTTTCCGGGCGAAGTGAGGCCGACGAGCTCGACCCCCTCACGCTGGGCCAGCATGAACGCCGCGGCGAGCGCCGTCTTGCTCGAAGCGCTCGAGATGACGATCGGCCCGCGCGCGACCAGGCCCTCGTCCGCGAGTTGGTCGTCGATCAGGAACGAGGTGAAGAAGAGAGGGCGCAGCAGCATCTGGATCTCCTCGGTATCCGCCCGGTAGAAGGAATCGGCCTCGGTCGTCAGATAGCGGTGATATGCGGATGGCAGCGCTGCTCGGTGCGGCGAGCCGTCGGCGAATCCGGCCTCGCCGGCGTCGACCGGCGTCACGACCAGGTTCGAGGACGGAGGCAGGTACCCGTACAGGCGCGTGCCCGGCTCCACTCCCTCGGCCTCGCTCTTCTCCACCTCGGCGAAGCCCCACATCGGCACCCGCCCCCAGCCGTCCTCTGCCGGAAAGAAGTCCCAGTACGACATCGCCTCGCCGAACACGGCGTAGGTGATGTTGTTCGCGGTCAGCCCGAACGTCTCGACTCGAAGCAGCGCCTGGCCAGGCTCGAGCGCGGGCGCCGCGGACTCGACCACGCGGCACTCGCGCAGGTCGTCGCGCTTGACGAGGAAGTCGGCCATCGGGTCGGATGCTCTCACGTTCATACTCCTGGCATTCCCATGGAGGGCTCTCAGGCACAAAAGACGGTTCTCGTCACCGGCGGCTCGGGATTCCTGGGGAGCTGGTGCGTGATCGAGCTCCTGCAGCGCGGCTACCGGGTGCGCACGACCGTGCGAGACCTCTCTCGCGAATCGGAAGTCCGCGCCGCGGTCGCGTCCGAGGTCGACGCCGGTGACGGCCTCTCGGTGCTGGCTGCCGATCTGCTCAGCGACGATGGCTGGGAGCAGGCCGCCCGGGGTTGCACTTACGTACTGCACATTGCCTCCCCCTTCCCGCCGGTGCAGCCGAAGGACCCCGACGAGCTGATCGTGCCGGCACGGGAGGGAACCCTGCGGGTCCTGAAGGCGAGCCTCGATGCGGGCGTCGACCGCGTCGTCGTCACCTCCTCGGTGGCGGCAGTCAGCGGCGGCCGCAAGCCGGCTTCGGCGCCGCTCACCGAGGAGGACTGGAGCGACCCCGACAATCCCAGGTTGACGCCGTACGCGCGATCGAAGACGATCGCCGAGCGCGCCGCATGGGACCTCGTGCGCGAGCGAGGCGAGGTCGGGAAGCTGGCGGTGGTCAATCCCGGCGCCATCGTCGGCCCCGTGTTGAGCGACGATCGCTCCTACTCGCTCGAGGCGATCGAGCGGCTGCTGCGGGGCATGCCCGGCGTGCCGCGAATCGGGTTCAGCTTCGTCGACGTCCGCGATGTCGCCGACCTGCACATCAGGGCCATGACCGCCCCCGAGGCAGGCGGCGAGCGGCTCATCGCCGTGACCCAATTCCTCTGGATGTCGGAGGTCGCCGAGGTGCTGCGCGAGCGCCTTGGCGAGGCGGCCGCGAAGGTGCCGAAGCGGAGCGTGCCGGACCTGCTCGTGCGCGGAATGGCGATCTTCGACCCCGGCATCCGCTCGGTGGTGGGCCAGCTCGGCAGGAAGACGCAGTTGTCGAGCGAGAAGGCCAAGACCCTCCTCGGCTGGTCGCCCCGCCCGACCGAGGAGACGATCGTCGAGTGCGCCCAGAGCCTGATCGACGCGGGCGTCGTCGAGGCTGCCGCATAGGAAGAGCTCCCGGCGGGTACCCGGGGGCGCGACGCCGAAGGAGGCCAGATGCCGGGAACCGAGGAACTCAGGGACAGCTCAGCAGGAACGCTCACCCTGGGCGAGGACATCGAGGTTCGTCGTCTGGGCTACGGCGCGATGCGCATAACTGGAAAAGGCGTGTGGGGGCCACCGGAGGATCTGGAGGGCGCCAAAGCGGTGCTGAGGCGGGTGGCCGAGCTGGGCATCAATCTGATCGACACCGCCGACTCCTACGGCCCTTACGTGAGCGAGGAGCTGATCGCCGAGGCCCTTCATCCATACGAGGGAATGACGGTTGCGACGAAGGGCGGCCTCGAACGCACGGGGCCTGGCGGGTGGCAGCGAAACGGCCATCCCGATCACCTCAAGGAGGCATGCGAGGGCTCCTTGAGACGCTTGCGAGTCGACCGGATCGATCTCTACCAGCTGCACTCGCCCGATAACGAAGTCCCCTACGAGGAGTCGGTCGGGGCGATGAAGCAGCTCCAAGACGAAGGCAAGGTGCGCCATGTCGGCATCTCCAACGTGTCGGTCGCACAGCTCGAACAGGCACGCGAGATCGTCGACATCGTCTCGGTGCAGAACCGCTTCAACCTCGCCGACCGCGACTCCGAAGGCGTTCTCGATCGCTGCGAGGAGCTGGGCATCTGCTTCTTCCCCTGGTTTCCGCTGGCGGCGGGCGATCTTGCGGAACCTGGCGGGGCAGCGGCCGAGATAGCCGAGACGCATGACGCGAGCACCGGCCAGATCGCGCTGGCATGGCTACTGCACCGCTCCTCAATGATCGTCCCAATCCCGGGAACCTCATCCGTCCGGCACCTGGAAGAGAACGTAGCGGCGACTCGTATCGAACTCTCAGACGAGGAGTTCGAACAGCTGAACAGCGCGAGCGCTTAAAGCACCGCTTGCGGTGCCGCAGAGCGACTCGGCTCATCCCAGTTCGATTACGCCCAAGAGGAGCAGAAGGATCGCCGTGACGACGGCCGAGACGAGCAGCGAGCCACCACGCCGAGCCTGTTGGAGAAGATGACAGTCCGATGGAGTGAGCGCGAACAACGCTTGCGTCACCGGCGAGGCGCGCCTACGAACTGGACACGCCCCGCCGGCTTACCGGGCGGGTCTAGGGGTCGCCGTCCCGATCCTTGGTGTAGGGCTCGCTTGAACCCGACTTGGCCAGTCCACGACTGATGATGTAGGCGGCAGCGACGATGCTGACGTAGAGCCACGCGTTACGAGCGATGAACTCATCGGTGCCACCGGTGTCCCCGCCCTTGATCGCAGCGGCGCTGACCAGAATGGCGACGATGACTCCGACCATTGCCCAGAACTCAGTCGTCTTGAACGCCTGCTTGGTCTCGGTCTTGAGACGATTAACTCGATCAAGGGGCCGCGTCCGGGACTCCGTGCCCATGTGGGGTGCTGATCTAGCCTCCATTGCTTCTCCTTCCCTCCTTCGGAAATGCTCAGGGAAGGGGCGGAATGAGCCTCCCCTTCCACCGGGCGTTGATTAGACGAGGAAGTCATCCACTGGCCCCGAGCGAATGTTCAGGCCCGTGAAATCCCTCCAGTGGCGAAGTACCCCCTGGTGCAATCCTGTAACCGCGTCGGCGCTGGCGCCAGCATGGCCCGTATAAAAGTTCTCCGAGGGAAGTCGGAGGAAGCAGATTGGACCGTCCGTTTCTGCTCTTTCCGCCGGATCGACTTCGGAAGGCCGATGGCCCCCGAGCCGCTCAGCGTCGGCGAAGTCGCCTCGCCGCTCAATTGCTATGAAGGTGTGCTTGTTGCCCCAGCGGACATCCTCGTATCACTCTCAAGGTGAGACTCCAGGAGCCATCGTTCGCATCCTCGGATTCGATGGCAGCTACGGATTGCCGCAGTAGCCACAGCGAGACGTGCCAACTCGGCGATCTTTCTGGCAACTCGAGCAACTGGCAATCACCGCTCGCCCACACCCCTCGCAGTGAGGCTTGTCGCGAAGGGGGAACCCGCAAAATGGACACTCTCCCCGACGAACCCGCCGTGCTGGAACCCGTTTTGCAAGGAAACGCTGCAGGGCCACGAATGCAACCAGCGTCAGGGCTATTCCGACAATCGAGATCGCCAGAGGCCCGACCTCGTTGAACTCGATGTAGCTATTGGTGTAGTCCGCAGCCATGACGCAGGCAAGGACTGCGGTGGCTCCGATCCAGGCAAGCGCGGCGGGGAGGTAGCGCGAGTTGCGGGAGCGAAGACGGCTGAGCAACCGGTAGGCGCCTCCGAGCATCAGGGTCAGCAAGCCCAGGCGCAGGAGGAAGACGATCCGGTCGTGCCGGGCGCGATCCTCGTCTCCACGCTTTTCGGCGCCCTGCCGCAGCTCGGTCAGCCGTTTCTGTGCCTGCACCGCCTCCGGACGAGTCTGCGCTTCAACCGTGACGGCGGCCGCCAGCTCTCTCGAGGCTGAAGCGAGCCTGGCTCGAGCGGACTCGTATTCCATTCGCAACTCGGCCGATGGCTCATCGGCGTCCAGTGCCGTTCGGTAGGCCTCGCGGCGGAGCTCCAATCCGCGAGTGGCCGCCCCCCGGTCCGACCGAGCCGCTTCGACCGAACGGATCGCCTGCCGGTGGTTCTGGATCGCCGAGAATTCCTCGGGGTCGACGAGCCTTTGGTCTGGCACATAGGAGGAGGTCGAGTCTTTCCCGGCGACCTCGTCAAGCTTGACGTAGCCCCAGACGGCGCCAATCGCGATGAAGACCGCAAGGACGACGGCAAGGACCTTCTCGGCGCCGCTCGTCTCGATCTCTCCCACCCGGCTACCCGCCGGCCGGGATCGGCTTCTGCTCTCGCTCATCCTGTCTCTCCTTTTCTGCCGCCGTGAGGCGGATTCGTCCTGGGGCGAAGCTCGATCACCAGCTCGCAGTCGAGGGCCGCAGCAATGCGCGCAAGGGTGTCGATCCGAGGTGGCCTCGCTCCTCGCTCCACCCGGGCGATCGCGGACTGCGTCGTCCCACAGAGCTCGGCCAACCCGCGTTGGGAGACCCCCCAGGCTTTCCGCCGCTCCGCGACGCGCCCCGCAATCAGGCCAAACAGCTCTCGATCATTGGGGTCGATTGCACCGCGAACAGCCTCGCGAAGAGATGCGAGGCGGTCGTCCAGCCGACCGGAGGATTCGGGGCCGTGCTTTGACATAGCAAGGTTGCTATGTATAGCAGGGCTGCTATGTATCTTGCCTGATTAGATCGGGCCCCGGGGCGGTTGGTGCGCCGCCGGGGCCACTTATTTCGCGTTTCTCGCGGGCATGTTGCCCCATTTGTTGCCCAGGACAGGCCGTTGAGCCGCGCCGGAAGAGTTGTCGCGATCCCTCAACGGGGATCTGCTGTAGGCAATCGAGCGGTGGCGAATGGCGGCGACGCGAACCGTCTGCCCACCCTCGGTCAGCTGGTAGAGGATTCGATAGGCGCCGACCCGCAGCGAGTACAGGCCATACAGCCCGCCCCGAAGCGCATGCCCCGCCCGCGGCTCGCGCTCGAGCAGGCCCAGCGCATCCTCGATCGCATCGATCAGCGGCCAACTCAGCTCGAGCAGTTCACGACGGGCTCGCCGAGCGAGGACAAGCCGCGCCAACGATCAGCTGGCGATCGGCCGGCGCTCAGCAAGCTCGCTGCGGAGCTCGGCCAAGGTGACCGTCTCATCGCGCTCGATCTCAGCAAGGCCTGCCTCAAGCGCAGAAAGGGCATCCGGATCGGAGAGGATCTCGGCGGTCTCCTCCAACGCCTCGTACTCGTCTATGGGAACCAGAGCCGCCGTCGGAGTCCCATTGCGGGTGACCAGCACGTGATCCCGACGATCGCTGATGTCGTCGAGCAGGCTGCTGAGGTTGCTGCGCAACTCCCGCACAGGGACGATCTTCGCCATTCAGCTCAGTGTACATGATCGTGTACACGCAATGCACCTCGTCTACAACTCGGAGAGCGGCCCGCGTCGCCGAGCCTGCTCGATCGACTCCCGCGCCCGGTCCCCAGCCCCGACAATCCCGTTTCGACCTCGCTCGGTGGGTCGCTCCCCGAGGCGGTGTTTGTCGAGTTGATTCACCTCGTCATGGTCGCGGTCGCCGACGTATAGACCGTGCCGCCGGAGGTCGCCGCGGTGAGGGCGACGTCGCCTTTTTCGCTCGAGGTGTAGGTGAACTGAGCCGTGGACTCGGCCGGGCCGGTGGCGGCGATCGTAAGGCTGCCGCCGGTGATCGTCCCGCTGGCCGCCGTGACCGAGACCGTGTGCCCGCTGCCAAGTTCGCTCACCGTGTTGCCGGAGCTGTCGGTGACGCTCACGTTGGCTTTGAAGTTGCCTTTGCCGCCGAACCCGGTTCCGGTGCAGGTAAACAGGCAGGGCGAGCTGAGCGTGCCGGCACTGAGGGTCGGGTGCGTCCAGCCAAGCCTGGCCGCCGCCGCCGGGCTGACCGTGACCGCGAGGCCGGTTCCGTTGGTGATCGTGCCGTCGGTGACCGTGATCGAGGTCGCCCCGGCCTTGACCAGGGTCATCACGCCGTTGTTGGCGCCGGAGACCGTGGCCACGCCGTTGGTGAAGCTGATCGCGGTGGCGGTGCCGAAGTTGGTCGCCGTGCCGGAGGCGTTGGAGACCGTCGCGTGGGCGCCGCTGGGGCTGTCGGCAACCGGGCCGAAGGTGAGGTTGTGGGAGCCGGTGTAGGCGGTCGCGGTGTTGCCGAAGCTGTCCTTGGCTGTGGTCGTCAGGTTGTCAGCGGCTCCGGCGATCGGGGTCGTCGTGCTCGCTGCCAGCGAGAGGCTGGCCGCCGCCGCCGGGCTGACCGTGACCGCGAGGCCGGTTCCGTTGGTGATCGTGCCGTCGGTGACCGTGATCGAGGTCGCCCCGGCCTTGACCAGGGTCATCACGCCGTTGTTGGCGCCGGAGA
>Ga0222622_10000036_pt1 | contig 55378 bp, 59 predicted proteins | sample PLM2_5_b1metaG_FD_177335 | JGI IMG/M metagenome (GOLD analysis project Ga0222622, IMG submission 177335) | Groundwater sediment microbial communities from an aquifer in East River, Colorado, USA - PLM2_5_b1 | ecosystem: Environmental > Terrestrial > Soil > Riparian zone | place: USA: East...
GCCGCAGGCGCGAGGGACCTGCTTTTGAGTGCCTCGGGGACGCGGACCGCGGACCGCGCCCCCCCCCAAATGCAGATCCCTTGCTCCGCGCGCTGGACCTGCTTTTGAGTGCCGCAGGCCCGCGGAGCGCGTACCGCGCGCCCCCCTCAAATGCAGATCCCTTGCTCCGCGCGCTGGACCTGCTTTTGAGTGCCTCAGGCACGCGGACCGCGGACCGCGCTCCCCCCTCAAAAGCAGATCCCTCGCTCCGCGCGCTACGCGCGCTGTGCTCGGGATGACAGCTCGCGTTGTTCCCTTGACAAACAAAAGGAAGGGGAAAAGAAAGAGCCCCACAGTGACAGCCACTGTGGGGGCTCGATCTTCAGGACCTTATTGCTTCTTCGTGATCAGCTGCGCCAGCAACACATCCACCAGTGTGCCGCCGTTCCCACCTGAGCCACCGGCGACGACATCGGGCACCAGTTTCATACCGCTCGCCGCCAGGGCCCGCGCCACTTCGATGGTCGCATAGTTCCCGGGATTGATGGCCTCCCCTTTCCGCTTCAGCACCTCGGCTTCCGCATTGCCCACGGCAGTGACCTTCTTGCCTTCGGCCTCGCCAACGAGCAGCAACACCCTGGCGTCGACCTCGGCGTTGATCTGTTTCGACTTCGCGTCGCCTTCGGCCCGTCTGATCTTGGTCTGGGCGTCGAACGTGGCGATTTCCACCTGCCGTTCGGCGTTCACGACCTGCGGCTGCGTATCAGCCTGCGCCTGCGCTTGCGCCAGCTCCTTGCGCACCTCCTGGGCTGCGCGCTGGGTGTCGTAGGTGACCTTCTCCTGCTCGGCCAGCTTCCGGTCGGTCAGGGTCTTCATCAGCGCTTCCGGCGGCACGATGTCCCCAATCAACGTGTCCACCGCCCCGACGTCGTATTCAATGAGCGCGGCAGTGATCGCCTGGCGCGCTTCGCTTTGCCGGTTGACCCGCTCCTTGAGGAAGTCGATGACGTCCGACTTCTGCGCGGCGTTCCGGAAATAGTTGCCGATCGTCGGCTCGAGTACTTGCGTGACGAGATTGGCCATGCTCCCGAAGCGCGCGATGACTTTGGGCGCCGCGTTGCGCGGAATGTGTATGATCTGGGACACGTCCAGATTGAACGTGAACCCATCCTGTGACCGCACCGTGATGCTGGACAAGCGCTCGTCGAGCTTGTGCGCCTCGGTCTTTCCGGTCGCCCAGTTGAGCACCACGTTGGCCGTCGGCACCAATTCGATCCTGGTGGTCCGGTGATTGATGGGGTACTTGCCCGGGTCGAGCGGGTCGACCCACACGCCGCGCTGCCCCTTGATGACCATGTTGCCGTGCTTGAACGCGGCGCCGGTGACGTCCTCGCCCAGCGATCCGACGTACGAAATCACCACCCCGACCTGCGCGATCGGGACGACCGTCATCTCCACGACTTCCACCTGGGCGAACTTCGGATTGATGAAGTACCGCCCCGGCAGGAGCACTTCCTCCTGCAGCCCCTTGCGGCCACGGTGATCCACGAACGCCTGGGCGTCCTGGAATGAGTTGTGGCCTTCGATCACGGGGCCGGCGATGTCACCGGATCCCGTGCTGAGCGGCACGCCTTCCATCGTTTCCACGATGCCGATGCGGTCGGCCGGAATCTCGACGGCCGGACAGGACCGGATGGTGAACAGCGCGGTGTTGATGCGGTAGGTGCCCGGCGGAATCACCGCCAGTTGCGGGCCGCGCTCACCGCCGTTCGCCAGGAACGCGCGGGCGTTCTGGAACGAATCGCACGCCACGCGCTTGCCCAGCACGCGGCCGACCGCGATCGGGGCGCCATCCTTGGCTTCCACGATCCCGATGGACCCTTCGGGCAGCACGATGAAGCGCTGCAGTGTCGTGGCGTACTGCCACGGCCACAGCCACCAGTGCAGCCCCGGGGCCAGCGCATCCGCCTGAATGCCGGCTTCGCCATGGAGCGCGATGATGCGTCCGTCCGGGAGCGTCTTGTGGGCTCCGAACAGCACGAACTTCTTGGTGACGATTGCGACGCTGTCTTCCGGCACGATAAACAGGCCGAACAGGCGCAGCACCTTCTTGTAGGCGATGAGCGCAATCAAGATCGCGAGGACGACTGCGCCCCACCCGATAAAGGGAATGAGGTCCTGGTTCATGCGGGACAACATGGGTCTCTCCTCGAAGCCTACGGGGTTAGCTGACGGGCTCGGGCGGAAGAGACTGACTGCCCTACGCCTTGCGGCGCTGCGCCCCGACTACTTGGGTCCCCCGTTCCCGCTTCGGTAGCGGGACTCGGCTTGCGGCCAGTAGCTAATAACATGGATATCCGGGACGCAAGGGCCTGGGTGGTAAGTGATTGCTCGCGTGCTGCGGTGCAAAACGTCCGCATGCGTCCCGGCAGCGTCAAGACTGGCCGCGCCAAAAGTCATAACGATACTTTATGGGTATGCCAAAACCCGATCGAATGTACGACGCCATCGTCATCGGCTCTGGGATCTCCGGCGGGTGGGCCGCGAAGGAGCTGTGCGACCACGGCCTCAAGACCCTCGTGCTCGAGCGCGGCCGCGACGTGCAGCACATCAAGGATTACCCCACGGCGAACATGGCCCCATGGGAGCTGCCGCACCGGGGGTACAACCCGCGCAAGCTGATCGACGCCAATCCGCTCATCAGCAAGGCGGCCGGCTACGGCGAAGACACCGCGCATTTCTTCGTGAAAGACGCCGACCACCCGTATGTGCAGGAGAAGCCCTTCGACTGGATCCGCGGCTATCAGGTCGGCGGGAAGTCGCTCATCTGGGGACGTGCGACGCAGCGGTGGAGCCAGTACGAGTTCGTCGCCCCCGAGAGGCTCGGCTACGGGATGAACTGGCCGATCACGTACGACGACGTCGCGCCATGGTATTCGCACGTGGAGCAGTTCATCGGCGTGTGCGGGAACTACGACCACCTCGAGGCCATGCCCGACGGCGAGTTCCTGCCGCCCTTCGACTTCAACTGCGTCGAGCAACACATGCGCCAGGCGATCCATGCGAAGTACCAGCACCGGTGGGTTGTGCAGGGACGCTGGGCGCACCTCTCTCAGCCGAAGCCCATCCACCTCCAGCAGGGGCGAGGCAGCTGTCAAGCGCGCAATCTGTGTATGAGAGGGTGCCCCTTCGGAGGATACTTCAGCTCCAACTCCTCGACGCTGCCCTGGGCCGCGAAGACCGGCAACCTCACGGTGCGGCCGCACTCGGTGGTGCACTCGATTGTGTACGACGACAAGACCGGCAAGGCGTCCGGCGTACGCGTCGTCGACGCCAACACGCACGAGCACCTGGAGTTCACCGCGCGCATCATCTTCGTGAACGGGTCAGCGCTCAACTCCACGCTGGTGCTGCTCAACTCGACGTCGCCCCGCTTTCCCCACGGGCTCGGCAACGACAGCGGGCTGCTCGGCAAGTACGTGATGCACCACAACTATCGCGTCGAAGGACACGGACGCATCGACGGATTCACTGACAAGTACTTCTTCGGCCGCAACCCGACGGAGTGCATCCTTGTGAACTTCCGGAACCTCGGGAAACAGGACACCGACTTCGTTGGCGGGTATACCACGTTCACCGGCGCCTATCGCGAGCGCAGCATGCCGACCGATGATCTAGCGGGCGACGCATTCAAGAACGCGCAGACGCAGCCGGGGCCGTGGGGGATCTATATGTATATGCAGGGGGAGACGATCCCCAAGGAGTCGAACCACGTGCGTCTCCATGAGACGAAGCAGGACCAATGGGGGATCCCCTTGCTGGTGATGAACGTGGACTACGACGACAACGACGCGCGCATGATCGCGGACTGGCGCACGCAGGCCGCCGAGATGCTCGAGGCCGCAGGGTGCCATGACGTCGAAACCCACGACAAGGGATGGGCGCCGGGACTCGACATCCACGAGATGGGCGGCGCGCGCATGGGGAAGGATCCGCAGCGCTCCGTCCTCAATCAGTGGAACCAAGTGCATGGCTGCCCGAACGTGTTCGTCACCGACGGCGCGTGCATGACGTCGACCGGGAACCAGAGTCCTTCCATCCTCTATATGGCGTTGACCGCGCGCGCGGCGAACCATGCCGTGGACGAGCTGAAGCGGAGGAACCTGTGAATCGACGCGACGCCCTCAAGGTCGCGCTCTTCGCGTCCAGTGGCATCCTGGTGGCCTGCCGCACCGGCCGCACGAGCGCCCGCGTTCTGTCGGACGAGGATCAGGTCCTGGCGGAGGAAATCGCCGACACCTTGCTCCCCACGACTCCCGGCTCACCCGGCGCGAAGGCGGCAGGCACGGGGGCGGCGATGAACCTCATTCTGAGCGACTGCTACACGCCGGCGGATCAGCGCTTGTTCCAGGAGGGACTCGAGCGCTTTCGCGCCAAGAACTTCCTCACGCTATCGCGCGTGGATCGTGAGACGTTCGTGCGCTCGGTTGGCAGGCACGCGTGGTTCGCGCCGGTGCGTGACCTCGCCCTCGGCGCGTACTTCTCGTCCGAGACCGGGATGACGAAGGCGCTCCGCTACGTGCGAGTGCCGGGGAAATACGTCGGCTGCATGCCGCTCGAGCCCGCCCAGCCTGCTTGGGGCTAGGGAACAGCCATGGCTAGGATCGCCGTGAGTCGCTGGAGCCGCGCGACGTCGCGCGTCGGGGGTTTGCCAAACAACCGCTTGTATTCGCGACTGAAGTGCGAGGGATCCTCGTAGCCTACGCGGTATCCCGCTCTCGCCACATCGGTCTCGCCCGCGAGCAGCAGCCGCCGCGCCTCCTGCAACCTCAGCTGCTTCTGAAACTGCAGTTGTACGATTGGCAGTTTTTCGGCCCCTGCCGGAAGGAGAATTGCTCTCTGTGCACGTCGAGCATACGTTATGATGTGGCGTGTCCGCACCCGGAGTCCGGCCCGTGCTCATCACGCCCCAATTGTCCCAGAAGCTCCAGCAAACGCTAGGGCAGGAGGCGAGTGCGGAGTTTATGAACTGGATGCACCAGGTGGATGCGCGGGTAGGTGACGTCGCGACGCGAGCCGATCTTGCCGAGGTGCGCGAGTCGATGCGTACGGATATGGCCGAGTTGCGCCAGGAGATGCAGGTTGGCTTCGCGAAGATGCACGAGGAGATGGCACACCTCGAGACGCGGTTCGAGCGGCGCTACGGCGACCTGATCAAGTGGTCGTTCGTGTTCTGGGTAGGAGCAGTCGGCGCCATCGCCATGCTCGCTGGCGTGCTGCGCTAGCCGAGAACGTAGCGGCGCCTTTGATCGGAATGGTAGGATGTGACCCGCGCCCCCTGAACCCCATGCCGCGCCTTAGGGGAACGAGTTACGACATCAAGTAGCGCTCACGCGAGGCCCTGACCCTCGGCGCCGTTCGTGAGATCCAGGACTCGCAAGTGCATGTCCATAATGAGGGCGTTCGCTGCGGCTTCGTCTGGCCGTGGCGGTAGCGGCGACCGCGCGCGCGCCTCTTCAATCCGCCCGAACAACTGCTCCGCTTGCTCCTTGACTTGATCGAGCGTCCACCCGCCCCGCTTGATCACTTTCAACTCGTCCGCATCGGACGTCCGAAACACCTGCAGCTGCCCCGTCTCCAGGAACTCGATCCCCATCCTGAGCAACCGGATGAGATGCGCGGCGTTCTTCACGTCGTATTGATATTTCCGCACCATCGCCTTCCGCTTTTCCCCCATGTAGCCGCTGAAGTGCTCGTGGTGGAGCTTACGGAATCGGTTCAGCGTCTCGAGGGGCACGCTCCAGTTACGAGCGATGTGCTCAAGCTTGGCCTTGTCGGCCTCGAGCACCTCGGTCATCGGCCCGCGCACCCGGATCTCCTTGGTCAGGGCCTCGTACTCGGCCATCCGGTCGAGGTCGAACGCCTCCATCCGCTTGAGCTGGTCGTACGCGTAGCCCGCGAACGAGTCTGCCGCGGCTTGCGACGAAAAGATGGCGCGCCGAGCGTGCAGGAGGTCGAACATCGCGTGCCGGTGGACATACTCGTTCTCCCGCAGCCACAGCAGCCCCACGATGTTGGGGTTGCTCTTGAGAAGCAGGCGGACGGCCTTCTCGAGGCTGTAGATGACGACGTCGAGCTCGTCCGCTTGGAGACGCCAGTGCTCCCAGCGTGGCAGGCCGAGGTGATACCGCAGCGGGGGTACGACGAACCCCATGAGATCGACGTCGTCGATCGCATCCGGCTCTTCCGGCGGCATGTAGGTGCCGTGACTGTGCGACCCCATCAAGGCAAGCACGATGAGGTGCGGCTCCAAGGGGAAGCCGTTGTCTGCTTCAAAAGCTCGGGCAATCCGAGGGTCAATGCTCATGGCCGAGGGGTCGTAGACACGCGTCAAATGATAGCCTGCCGCCCTCGCATTGCTCGCCGTAGGGCTTCATCCTCACTCGGCAGTTATAGACCGACAAGGGGTACGGCAAACAGGAACCGCTCGAGATCCGGATCGATGCCGACGCACTGTTGCGCGCCGGTCCCGGCCGGTACGTTGTGGCACGCGGGCCGATGGCCCTGCGCCGATTCTGCAGATCTGCTCCTTTCGCCTTGACGCCTCCTACCGACGCCACCCCGGACCGAGTGTAAGCGCTCCGCCATCTCATCGATTGGGTGTGTCATGCCCTCTCGTCGGTTCTATCGCTAGGAGATGCGTCATGAAGCGGCTTGGCGTAACGATCGTCCTTGCCCTGTGCTGCTCCACGGTTGTGGCGGCGCTCGCCGAGGCACAGCAGTACGTGAATGAGTTTCCCGAGCCCGCCCGCGTGATCGCGGCATACGACGGCCCCGACAGCCTGGACCGCACCGCTCGGCAGCACGCGGCGCTGCGGGTGCTCAGGCAGGTTGTCGTGGATATGATGTACGACCGCATTGGCCGCGACCGGGAAGGTGGTCGCCCGCACGTGTGGCAGACCCCCGACGAATACCGCCTCGAGAGGGCGTATGCACTCGCGGAGGGCCAGCTCAGGGAGCCGGGGTTCGACCTGGCGGAGTGGCACCGACTGGGGGCGGCGTCCCCGCGATCGCAATGGCACCACGTCGTCGACCAGTACGCGATGCTGGATACTGTTTTCCGCGACGACGTGCTCCAGCGGTTCTTCTCCCCCGCGTGGGTCGCCGGATACTTGGCCGCTACGAGACGAGTCGACATCCGGGTGGCCGCGTCCAAAAAAAGTGAGCGTGATGCCAATCGGCCGAGTGCGCAGCAATCTCGGCCTCAGGCCCGGCGCAGCCCGTCCAGCGATGCACGGCGGAGTGCGGCGGGCACCCAGCTCCGCGAGTATACGGTGGTTGCGTTGCTGCTCCTCGCCCTCGGGTTCGCGCGGGAAATACGCCGCTTTGGGCTGGATGGCTCCGATCCTTTCACGATCAGGTCTGGCTGGACGCGTTACCAGGTGCACTCGAGCACTGGCACGGTGCTCAGCCCAACCAAGTCCCGAGTCGTGACGACCCACGTGAGTGGCGGGGGCGCGGGCAACCAGCCGATCTCGTCGTCGACGAGCACGTCCATTCACGATCAGTTCTTCATTCGCGAGAGCAACGGATACGAGAGCGGTCTTCAGGTGACGGACATGAACCTAGCCTTGCGCGATGGTCACCAAGTGTCGGCAGTCTGGGGCATAAGGAAAGGGAAGAAGACGGGGGCCTATATTGTCTTCCGCAATCATACCACGCGGAATGTCGATTTCGTCGACTCGAAGGTGAAAGCCATGCTGCAGCCGAGCATATGGCCTGTGTTCCCCCTGATATTCACAGCGGTGGTGGTCGGTGCTGGTGCCGCTAACGGATGCATGTGGTGCTCGTTCAGCATCACGAAGGAATCCAGTTTCAGTACGGCCGTCATAGTCATGGTTGGGTTTGCCATCGTCAGGGCCATCGCCAGGACCCGGCGTGTGCACCGCCTTAAGCGGCAGCTCGCCGACATGCTATTCCCCATTCTCGACCAGCGCGCCACCGCATGATTGGGCGGGATTTGACCGATAGGGCCGCGAGCTGAAAGCGAGCGGCCCCGGCAAGCACTCCGTCACGGCGGGATTTGAACCCGCGACCCCTTGAACCCCATGTGACTCGTTAGGGGGTCGAGTTACGACACCAAGTAGCAATCACGCGAAGTTCTGGGCATCGGCGCCGTTCGTAAGTCCCAAGACTCGAAGGTGCATCTCCATAATGAGGGCGTGCTGGTGGCGCGCGTAGATTGTGGAGGCCATCGGTTTGTGAAAGTGAAAGCAACGCGCCGCAGCTTAGGCGCATTCCGTCAGACGTCACGCGCCTGGCGTTAGCGGGTTAACGGCAGCGGATTCGACCGACTCCGTGACGTAGCAGTCAGCGACTGCGTCTCACCAACGCCTCAAGGCCCTCGAGCGCCTCGCCGGCCGCGGACAGGCGCTCCACGTCCGACGTAAGCTCCCGGCAGCGTGCCTCGGCGCGCGCGCGACCGGACTGCGCCTCCTGCAGCCGCCCGTCCAGGTCGGCCAGCTCCGCCTCGGCTTCCTGCAGCAGCGCCGCCTGGTCTTCGAGCCCGCGCAGCCCGGTAATCTCCTCGAGCACCTGATCGCGCTCGGCGGCGAGCGCTTCTGCCTCGGCCACTGCTTCCTCGGCGATCCGCCGCCGCTCCTCGGCCTGCGCCTCGAGCCCCGCCCGGGCCCGGCGCTCCTTCTTCAGCTCGGCCTCGCCCCGCCCGAGCGCGGCGCGAGCTTCCTCCAGCTCCCCGGCCAGCCGCGTCCCCTCCTCGATGGCGGACTCGAGCCGGGCGCGCATGGCCTCGATCAGCTCCCGCACCGCGGCAGCGGTTTGCTGCGGTTCGGCCCCCCCTCCAGCGGCGGACGCGTGAGCAGTCATCGCCAGACGCTCCCGCAGCGACGCGGCCCCCGCGCGCGCTTGACCGCTCTTCGCGCGCGCCGCGCGCGGGCTTGGTTTCGGAGCTGGAGGCTCGATACTCGCCGGTGGCTCGTCAGGGGGTGAGGACCCGTTGTCGGAGACGGCCCCCCCCGTGAGCTCGGTGAGCACGCGGGAGATCGTCCGCGGCTTGCGGGCCGGAACGTTGGCGTCGAAACCGGTGGTCACGCGCTCCTCTCCATCGCGCTCTCGTAGCGCGCGCTGATCATCTCGGTGATAAGGGCGTCGATGTCCCTGGCTCCCTTGGACGATGGGGCGTAGGCATTGATGGGCAGGCCATCACTCGACGCCCGCGCGAACTGCGTGCACTGCCGCACGATCGTCTCCGACAGAAACTCGCGATAGTGCGACTGCAGCGCGGCTTTGGCCTCGCGTGCGATCCGGGTCGTGGGGTTGTACTGATTGAGAACGATCCGGATCCGCTGCAGCCGGTGGTTCAGGTCGTCCTCGAGCTGGCCCAGCGTCTCGAACAGCAATTTGAGACCGTGAAACGACAGGAAATCCGGCAGCACCGGCACGAGCAGGTCGTCGGACGCCATCAGCGCGTTGAGGTTCAGCAGCCCAAAGGAGGGCGGGGCGTCCATGACAATGAACTCGTAGCGGTCCAACACCCCGGCGAGGGCCCGCTGGAGCTTGTACTCGCGCCCGGACATCGGCATGAGCGAGATGTCGATGGTCGTCATCCGCAGGTTGGCCGGGAGCACATCGAACTCCGCGAGCGGTGTCCGCACGATCACGTCTGCGATCGGCACGCCGTTGACCAGGGTATCGAAGACGGTGCGCTCGAGGCTCTCGGCAGCGAGCCCTAAGTGCTGGGTCGCGTGCCCCTGTGAATCGAGGTCGATCAGCAGGACCCGGTGGCCCAGCTCCGCGAGCCGGTAGGCGTACGCCACCGAGAGGCTGGTCTTGCCGGTGCCACCCTTGAAGTTGAGGAAGAGCTGGCGGCGCGACGGTTCCCGGCTAGGCCGGCGGTCCAGCACCCTGCGGTACGCCGACAGCTGGCGCGGCTGGTACGAAGCAGGTCCGCCGCCGAGTGCTTTCAGCTCGGGCAGTTTGTCCGCGGCGGCCAGTTGCTTGTCCGTGAAGCCCAGGAGCTTGGCGAAGTGACTGCGCTTGTAACGGATCTCCACTATGAAGCTCGCTGCACGATGGCGGCTTCCGTGCGCTGAGGGTCCTGGGAGGTGGCGCGAAGGATCTGATGCACGATGCGTCGGACCTGGGGATCGGGATCGCCAGTAAGTGGCTCCAGCAACGGCCGCAGGGCGAGGCCGCGCGCCGCGGCCGCGGCGAGCACCGCGCGGCGCCGCACGTGGGGATTCGCGTCGGCAATCCCCCGCCGGATGTGGGGCGCGAGCCGCGCCGGCTCCCGTACCAGCAGCCGGCCGAGCGTCTGGTAAGCGGCGGCGCGCACGCTCGGGTTTTCAGCGTCGACCGCCGCCAGAGCCTCGCCCAGATCGTCAGCCGCGGGACGCTTCGGCGTCATCGCTTCGGTGGGAGGCGCTGTCGCCTGCTGCTCCAACTGCTGGCGAAGAGCGGCCTCGCGGCGCTCTCCCATGGCGTTGTCCCGTTCGAGGTCGAGGACCGCGCGCCGCAGGCTGCCGATGAACTCGGCAAGGTCGACGGCTTCCGTGTCGCCCTCCCGAACTGCGCCTTGCCACTCGACCACCCTGGTGAGCAACGTCTCGCGGGATGCCACCAGCTCGTCCACGCGAGCCCGCAGCTGCGAGGCTGTCTGTTCGCTGGCGGCGATGCGCTCCCGGGCCGCAGCTACTTCGCGCCGCAGGCGCACCAGCTCCTGCGCGTCATCGCGAGGCTCCGACTCGAAGAGATGTCCCTGTAGCTTGGCGCGCAGCGCCTCGGAGTGTTCCAGTCGCCGGTGCAGCGCGGCGACTTCCTCACGCGCGCGGGCGACTTCGTCCTGGAGCAGGCTCAGGCGCCGGGTCTCACCGGCCTCACGGGCGGCAGCCTCGGCGAGCCGGATGCGGGCCTGATCGGCTTCGGCGCGCGCTTCGTCGAGCGCGCCGCGCAGCTGTTCGAGCCGGCACTCGAGCAGCAGAGTCCGGTCCGAGCCCCCCCCGGTAGGCGTGCTTCGACGCGGGGCCGTTACGCCTTCTCGCAAGGCAAAAGGACCATACGTCACTATAATGAAATGCGTGAATTCGCGAAACCCGGGAGGTCCGTCGCTCACCGTCCCTATGGGTGCCGCGGCGCCTTCCCGACGACCTGCTCCAGCGACTTTCCGTCATCCTGCAGAATGAGGCTTCCCATGGCAGAAGCAGAAGGCGTCGTCGTCGTTCGGGGTGGGGCGCAAGGATTTGTTCAGGAAATCACCGCCGGCCGTCATCATCTCGTCGCGGATGAGCCCGTCGCGGCCGGTGGCACAGATCGCGGGGCCAGTCCTTACGATCTCCTCATGGCCGCACTCGGCGCCTGCATGTCGATGACCATCGGGCTGTATGCGCGAACCCGAAAGTGGCCGCTCGAGAGCGTCGTCGTCCGCCTGACGCACTCGCGCGTGTACGCCAAGGACTGCCTCGACTGTGTGGTCAGGGACGATACCCTGCTCGATCGCATCGATACAGCGGTGCAACTCTCGGGGGCGCTCACGGCGGAGCAAGAGCGGAAACTCATGGAAGTGGCCCACAAGTGTCCCGTGCATCGCACGCTCAAGTCCCAGATCGACATCCGGGAGGTGCCGGCGTCTTAGCGCGCGATCGCCTGCCGCAGGCTGCCTTCATCCCGCTTGCCGTGATACCGCTCGCCATTGATGAAAACGGACGGCGTTCCTTCGACGCCGTTCGCGATGCCGCTCTCTACGTCCCGCTCCACACGCCCGGCGAATTGGTGGGCGGCCATCGACGTGAGGTAGGCGTGCATGTTGACTCCCGTTGCCTCGGCCCGCTGCTCGAGGTCGGCAGCCTCAAGGTGGTACTGGTCCGCGAATAGGGAGTCGTGCATGCGCCAAAAGGCGTCCGGCCCGGCGAGCGCCGAGACGGCTTCCGCGGCCTCGGCGGCCATTTGGGCGTGCGGATGGATCTCGCGCAGCGGGAAGTAGCGATACACATACCGGAAGGCATCGTTGTCCCGGCGCCGCAGCTGCATGACGACCAGCTCCAGTGCCCGGGTGTAGGGACACTCGTAGTCGCCGTACACGAGGATCGTCACGGCCCCCGATCCACGCACGTGATCATCGTTGCTGAGGTTCAACGTCATAGGGGTACGAGGCCTGTGCGAACGCCGAGTGAGACCGCTTCGGTGCGCGAGCGGACGCCGAGTTTTTCGAGCACGGCGGCGAGGTGGTACTTGACCGTGTGCGTGGTGATACGCAAGTCCGCGGCGATTTCTTTGTTACTGAGCCCGCGAGCGACGAGCCGCAGCACCTCGAGCTCGCGCGCGGTGAGCGCGGTGCTCCCTGGCGCGACCGCGCCTGGCGCCGCCGCCCGAACAAGGCGCTCGCTCACCACCAGGTCGGCGTCCTCGGCAATCCCGACCAGCGCAACCTCCCCGTCGGCCCGGAGCAGCGCAGCCACACGGCGGCGCGTCACGGCGTTGGAGAGATCGAGGTACACACGCAGCTTCATTAGGCTTTCGAAAGCAGTCCTTCCAAATCAGGCGCCGGAACTGCGAGCGCCAGCCCCGAGACGATCATCGCCGCCACACCGATGACATTCCCCTCTACATCGGCAATCGGGCCCCCAGAGTTCCCGGGTGCCAGTCTCACGTCCGCCTGGACCCAGGGAATGGATGGGTTCCTGCCGCGCCTCGGCCGCTGTTCCGCCATTCCATAGCCTTGCGGGACCGCCCCGACCGCCTGGAATACGCCGACGCTCACGGCGTCCTTCACACCCAGCGGATGGCCGACGGCAAACACCAGAGCGCCAGGCCGCAGCGCGTACGGATCGCCGCACGTCACCCCCGGTAGGCTCGCCCCGGGCGCGTGGAGCAGCGCGAGGTCGCGGTCCACGTCACGGCCGACCACAGTGCCCGGGACGGCGCGCCCGTCGGGCGTCACCACAACGGCTTTGCGCGACGAGACCACGTGCGCGCTCGTGACGAACAGGTCCCCTCCCCCGCCCCCCAAGGCAAAGCCGGCGCCGTGGCCTCCTCGACCGGCGCCTCGGCCCCGGCCCGAGCCGTGCCCGTCGTCCACGATCGCGACCACGCTGGCGCGCAGCCGCGCTGCCGCGTCATCGAGAAACAGGCCACTCGGCACGCTTACCGCCCCCCCCGCCCGCGCCCGCGCGGCCGCTCGCCGATCACCACTTCGACTTTGCGCTGCTTACCGGCGCGCACGACGTCGAGGCTCACGTTCTTCCCTACCGAATCGTCACTCAGGACATCGAGCAGCTGATCGAAGCTCGTGACGATGACATCGCCAAGCAGCAATCCTGCTTTCGCCGCGGGGGCGTCCTTCTCGATCGACACGAGCAACAACCCGTCGCCCTCATCGAGACGCACCGGCTGCATGGCGGCGCCGATCCAGCCGCGCGGGACGTAGCCGCGCTCGAGCAGCTGGGCGACGACGCGGTTGATCGTTGCGACCGGAATCGTGGTCGCCAGTGGACGACTCAGCGCACCGGAGTTGATGCCATGAATTTGGCCGCCCGAGTCGACGAGAGGGCCGCCGCCGAAACCGGGGTAGATCGTGAGGTCCGATTGCAGCCAGCGATCGATCTCGCCGCCTTTCCAGGCGCGCCATTTGCCGCCGGTCGCGCTGACGGCGCCGAATGCGGCCCGCGCGCCACCATCGTCGAGACGCGCCAGTGCGAGCACGAGATTGCCGGGACGGAGCACGGCGGGATCGCCGAGCTCGGCGACGGAGAGCGATCCGGGCGGAATGCGCAGCACCGCGAGGTCTGTCCCGCGATCCCGGCCCGCAAAGGTCGCCGGAATGCGCTTGCCATCGGGGAGCGTGACGGTGATGTCTTCTTCCTGCCGCACCGTGCCTTCGGTCGTTACGACGACGCCGTCGTGCCAGTGGACGCCGGTGGAGGGCAAGCGCGGCCGGGCATGAACGGCCACCACGGAAGCGCTCGCCGCGGCGACGGCGTCGGCGAGCTGGTCGGACAGGGCGGCGATGCTGGAGCGAGAATCAGTCACGTGATCACCTGGGTCGAGAGTTGTGTGTTGCTCTCGAAGGGTGCACGGCTCGGGGCGCGCGCACCACTAGCCAGGTGGTCAGGGAGGAAGGAGTCTGCGCGTGTCTACAGAATCGTCGCGAGCGGGCAGACGAAGCTGGGCACGACGTCTTCGCCCTGAAGCGCCTGTGCGGCGGTGACGATTGCCTCGGCGCCGTCGGCGCGATACACACGGGCCAGGCGACGCTCCGGGTCTATGACCCACGCGAGCCTGGTGCCCGCGGACAACCAGTCAGCCACCTTGCCGAGCACGTCCCCTGGGCGATCGCCGGGTGAGAGAATCTCGACAACGAGGTCGGGAGCGAGCGCGGGGTAGCCCACGGGCTCCGGCTCGGGAAGACGGCTCTGACTGATGAAGGCGACATCGGGTCCCCGGACCGTATCGGGATTCGACGTCAGCTTGAAGCCACTCTCGACGTAGACGCGGCCCAGGTGATTCGCATCGACATGATCGGCCAGGCGGCGACCGAGGTCCAGCGCGATGCGGCCGTGCCGCAGGCCGGGTGGCTCACGCACGACCAACACCCCGCGCACGAGTTCGGCGTGCTTGTCGGGAATGCGCAGCAGCTCATCAGCGGTCATGCTGGGGGCCGGGGACATGCCGAGAACGTAGGCAGGCTCGGGAGGCATCGCAAGCAATGATGGTTGGAGGGCATCAATGGGGGGTCAACTGCCTCGACACGGTGCCCAGAGGCGCTCGCTCATGCTTGCTGGTGCGCCTCCACAAACCACAGCCACTTGTCGACACCGCGTGAGATACCAGTCACCATGTCGGCACTGCCCGAGTCCTCGAGCTCGTCCATCTCGGCGATCGTGATCCGCGCCGCGCGGCCGAACGCGCTCAGCGCGTCGGAGAGCGCCGCCACGTGCTCGGCTCCGGTCGCGATCCCGATCGGATTGAGCAAGTCGATAACCTCAACCCGTTTGTCTTCCGGCAGATCGTTCTTGGTGGAGAACAGCTTGGTGTCCTCGGCCGGCTCTGCGACTGCTTCTTCAGGAATCCGGGACTGCGCGGGCTTTTTGGCGGCGCGATGCTTGGTGGGTGTGCGAGCCATCGGCGAATCTCTCGGCTGGCCAGCCTTCGCCTCAGCCCTGGGCGACGAGCAAGTCGGAGCGGTCGTCCTCTTCGTCCGGCCGGCGGAGGAGATCCAGGAGACGCGGTCCGAAGGGCACGATCACGCCGGTGGCGCCCATCGCCTCGTACACACGGCGTGTCTCGCGCCACGCGGCGCGAGATTCCGGCGCGGCGACATGCGCCCAGCGCTCGACCGGTGCCTGCGTTTGCTGCGCGGTTGCCTCGAGCACGATCGCGAGCCCGCCGCCTGCCGCCTGTCGCACGAGCGCGATCACATCCTCACAGCGCTCCACGGCCGGATCGATTCTTACGATCCCGCGCGCACGCGACAAGCGGTGCAAAGCCGCCACTCTCTCGCACAATGCCTCGGGGTCGCGCACATCGGCGGGAACGATGGTCGCGCCCAGGCGCACGCGCCCCGTGACGACCGCGAGCCCCGCCAAGAGCATCCAGCGATCCTGTCCGGAGCCCTGGTCCGTCCAGAGCGAATCCACGCCGGCCGCTTCCAGGGCGCTGGCATCGGCGAAATACTCCCCCACGTCGTCGACAGGACGGAGCAGCTGCACGCCTATTTTGAGCAAGCCTAGGCCTGCGCGCCGAAGATGACGACGACGCGCAGCGCGATGTTGCCGATCAGCACGAGGCCCGGCACGAGGAGCGGCGAGCGCCCCTGGGCCAACGCCGGGCGCAAGTGTAGCACGAGCGGGAGTACGGTGCCGGCGAGCACGATGAGCCACAGGAGCAACCACGCCCCCAGGACTTTCGACGCCGCTGCGCCGAGCGTCAGGAAGAACACCACCAGCAAGACGACTTCCAGAATAATGAAGTATCGGTCCGCCGCGAAGAGTTTGGGCGTGCTGACCTGCGCATCGCCGCCGCGACGCAGGGCGACAAACGCGATCGCCGCGGCGGCCGAGGAGAGCGCGGACGCCAGGAACAGGCCGCCCAGGGCCCAGGTGTCGCTCCACACGGGCTGGTTGCTCACGCTGAGGAGCACACCGGTGTACCCGGCGATAAAGAGGCCGAACGCCGAGCCCAGGATCATGAACGGGCGCCCCAACGGGCCGCCGAGCACGCGGCCGACCGCACTCTGGGGCCAGCGCGCCTCCGCAAACGAGCCGGCCGCGAAGACGCCGAAGGCCATGAGGGCCCAGGCGCCCACCGACATGGGTGACCAGTACTTGAACGCCAGGCTCCCGGTGCGTGCATCGATCAGCATGTGCCAAAAGCGGAACGGCCGGCCGAGGTCGAGCGTCAAGAGGATGGGACAAATCAAGAGCACGACAAAGCTGATCAGAAAGGCGAGACGCGCCGCGCTCGCGTCGCGCGGCTCTCCCCAGAGGCGCAACATCGTCCCCAGCGCATACGCGCCCCCGGCGATGCCGCCGAAGAAGAAGTAGCCGACGATGTACCAGCCCCAGTCCGGCGGCGCGACAAAGTGCTGTGGCATGGTGTCTATCCCTCTTTGACCTCTGCCGCGCGTTGGCCGCGGAACGCCACCAGCGCGCCGACAATCCCCAGCAACGCCGTCGCGAGCGAGCCGAGATAACCCGCGCGGTTGTTGCGGCGGGGTACGACGGCGTTCTCCGCGTTCGGCAACTGGTACACTTCCGGCTTGTCCGTCAGCAGGAACAGCGTGTGCAGCCCGCCATACTCCTTGTCCCCATAGACGCGCGCCTCGGATCGGCCCTGGGCGTGGAGCTGCTCGACCCGCGCGGCGGCGAGCTGGCGCATATCGTCCAAGTCGCCGAACCGGATCGATTGAGTCGGACACGCCGTCGCGCACGCGGGCATCAGGCTGTTTTGGAGACGGTCGTAGCAGAACGTGCATTTCTGTGCGAGCCCGCGGTCCGCGTCGAACCCGATGACGTGGTAGGGGCACGCGGCGATGCAGTCCCGGCATCCGTTGCAGACGTCCGGCTGGATGTAGACCGTGTCGAACTCGGTCCTGATGATGGCGTTGGTCGGGCACACCTCCATGCAGCTCGCATGGGTGCAATGCTTGCAGACGTCGCTCATCATCGTCCACGCGACGCCACCCGGCGCCGTGGGGCGCGTCTGCTCGATGAACTTGACGTGGCGCCAGTTCTGCCCGTCCAGTTGCCCCGTGTTGTCAAAGCTGTCCAGGAATGCAGGCGCGTTGCCCGGGAGCTGATTCCACTCCTTGCAGGCGACCTCGCACGCCTTGCAACCGATGCAGACGGTCACGTCCGTGAAAAACCCAACGGCTTTCGCCATGCGGATCCTCCTTACCCCATCCCCATCATGTTCGCGGTAACCTTGACCATGCCGCGCTCCTGCGCGTACAGATCGAGCGGGAGCGCCGCCAATTCATCGACGATCGGCACGGCGTCAGGGTCCTTCCGGAGATCCACGGTCAGGAGATAGCGATCGCAGGTCCCACACCCGTCGACCCGGATGTGTGGGAAGCGCTCGGTCTCCGCAAAAATGACCAGTCGGCTCACCGCCGTTTCGCCGCACCCGGCGCACGCCAGCCGGGGGAAGATCCACGCGGACCCGCAACGCGCGCACAGCAGCCGGCGCGGTGCGGTCACGAGGTCGTCGCCGCTCGGCTCGACATATGCGACCTGCGGCAGCCCGCCGCACACGGGACAGTGCGCCCCCCGCTCTTCTCGCGGGCCGCGACACACCCGCCCCGCCGCCGCACCCAGCGCCTCGAGCACCGGTGCTGCCGAAACCCGAGCCAGGTAGCGCTCGATCGCCGGCTGGTCCTCGCCTCCCAGCCAGCGGGCCACCAGGTCCGCGAGCTGGCCTGCGGCGACCCGCTCGCGCACTGCCTCGCTCAAACGGTGCGGGCCGTGCGCGACCGAGACGTCGACGACGGGCGGCAGCACCCGCTCGGCGATGTACGACGCCAACTGCGTAGCATCCGACGGCGGGGCGTCGTCGCGTGCGCTGCGAAACGCGCGCTCCTGCACCGGTACAACGGCCGCATACAACCGCAACACGTCTCCGGCGAACGGATAGCGAGCGAGCAGCGCCGCCGCGCGCTCGCGCCGTTCCGTCCAGGGATCGACCGCCGCCAGGCTGGCCGACGTCATACCTTCTCGATGTTCACGAGGAACGCCTTGAACTCGGGCGTCCGCGCGTTGGCGTCGCCGACGAAGGGGGTGAGGGCGTTGGCCAGCCAGTTCGCGCCCTTGCTGGGGTCGCGCTCCGCCGCCAGGCCGACGAATCCCCAATGAATCGGAATCCCGATCTGATAGACCCGCTTGCCACCGACCTCAACCGGCCCCAACCGCTTGGTGACGATCGCGGCGACCTCGAGCTTCCCGCGCTTGGAGGACACGCGCACGCGATCACCGCTCCGGATCCCCTTTTCGCCGGCGAGCTCCTCGGGTACCTCCACGAACGGCTGCGGCTGCAAGCCAACGAGCAGCGGGACGTGCTGCGTCACGTAGTGCTCGTGCTCGGTCAGGCGGTAGCTCGTCGCCACGTACGGGTATTCTGCCACGGTGCCGAAGCGGTTCTCGCGTCCCGCTGCCTTGTCATAAAGGAAGGCGACCGGGGAAGCGGACTGGTTCGGATGCAACGGATTCGGAATCGGGGCCTCGATCGGCTCGTAATGCTCGGGCAACGGACCGTCGATCATCGAGTTCGAGAAGAGCCGGGCCGTACCCTCGCCGGTCATGATGAACGGCCCCCACGCCTTCGGGCTCTTGGGGTCCATGGTGGCCGGGTAGTCGGGGACGTCGCCCACCCACTTCTGCTGCGCCTGGTCCCACTCTATTCCCGGGCGCGTACGGTCCCATGGTCGCCCGTTCAGGTCGGCTGAAGCCCGGTTGTACATGACCCGGCGATTCACCGGCCAGCTCCACGCCCAACCGGGGAAGAATCCCATGCCGGTGGGATCATTCTTTTGTACGTCCTGCACCCCGGCGCGGCGCTTCATCAGGTTGCCGCTCTCCGGATAGCTGCCGGTGTAGATCCAGTCGCCCGCCGTCGTCGTGCCGTCATCCTTCAGCTTGGCGAACGTGTCGAGGCGCTGCCTGGTCGTCAGGTCGGACCCATTGACCTCTTGCGCCAGCTCGTCCAGCTCCGGCTTCCGTGGGTCCTTGTAGTTCATGGTGAGCGCCATGATCGGCGCCGGGAACTTGCCGCCCTTTTGCTGATACAGTTGCCGCACCCGCTGGAACAGCTCGGCGAGGATCCAGTGATCGTGGCGGGCCTCGCCCTGGGGTGGCAGGACCTGGTCCTTCCATTGCGACCAGCGGCCGCTATTCACGAACGAGCCATCCTTCTCGATCCAGTGCGTCGCCGGGATCATGAAGACTTCGGTCTGGATCGTTTTGGGATCTGCGTCAGGGCGCCGCCAGAACTCCGAGCTGGTGGTCGGCAACGCGTCCATCACGGCGAGCCACTTGAGATTGCCGAGAGCCTGCAGCACCTGATTCGAATCCGGGCCGATGCTCGTGGCCGTCATGCCCGAGAGCATCACTCCCTGCATCTTGCCCTTCAACGCCTGGTCGTAAATCGACATCCACGACGCGTTGGTCCCCGGCTTGGGAATGAAGTCGAACGCGAATTCGTTGGCCGCCGTGGCCGCGTCCCCGAACCACCCCTTCAGCAGGCTGACCATGAACTTGCGGTAGTTCGTCCCGAAGTAGTTCCACGCGTTCGCGTCAGCCTTCGCCGGCGCGCTTTGCGTCACATAGTCCGTCAGGTTCTTTTGCCCGGGCGCGGGGATGCGGAGGTAGCCGGGCAAGATCTCCCACGAAATCGCGTGATCGGTGTTCCCCTGGATGTTCGCGTGTCCGCGCTCGGCGTTCATGCCGCCACCGGGGCGGCCGATGTTGCCGAGCAACAGCTGCAGCAAGGCGCCGCTGCGGATCAGCTGGCCGCCGGTCGTATGGTGCGTGAGGCCGACCGCGTAGACGATCGTCATGACTTTGTCGGGACGGCCCATCTCCCCGACCAGCTTCGCGATCTCGAGGAACTGCTCCGCGGGAATGCCGGTGATGGTGGCCTGCATTTCCGGGGTGTAGCGCGAGTAATGCTGCTTGAGCAGCTGGTACACGCAGCGCGGGTGCTGCAGCGTCATGTCGCGGCGGGCGATGTTGATGCGCGGGCCCGGCGCCTGCCCCGCGGCGACGGCCTGGGCCTCGACCTGCTTGGCCGCCGCCGTCGCCGCTTCGTCGGTCTCGTACGCCCAGGTCGTGGGATCGTACGCCCGCTTGCTCGCGTCGTAACTGTTGAACAGCCCGTCGTGGAAGGCGTAACCCTCTTTGACGATGAACGACGCGTTGGTGTAGTGCTGTACGTACTCGCGGTGGATCAGGTTGTGCTGGAGCACGTAGTTGATCAGCGCCCCGAAGTACGCGACATCGGTGCCGACGCGAATCCGGGCGTAGATGTCGGCGAGCGCCGACGTCCGCGTGAACCGCGGGTCGGCGTGAACGATCTTCGCGCCGCCGCCCGCTCCAGGCCCGCGCTTGGGGTCGAGCTTGGCGCGCACGAACCATTGAAAGCCGACCGGATGCGCTTCGGCGGGGTTGGCACCGTTGATGAGGATGAGGTCGGCGTTCTTGATATCGCGCCAGTGGTTGGTCATGGCGCCTCGACCAAACGTAGCGGCCAAACTGGCCACTGTGGGACCGTGTCAGACTCTGGCTTGTTGCTCCAGATGTATGAGACCGAGGCCGCGCATCACCTTGGTCGTGAAGTACCCCTCCTCACTCGAGAACGCCGCCCCGCCGGCGAACGCGACGCCCTCGCAGCGATTCACGGTGTTGCCGTTGGCGTCCTGAGTGACGAACGTCGCGTCGCGCGAATCCTTGATGCGCTGCGCCAGCCGGTCGAGGAGCGCGTCCCAGCTGATCTCCTCCCAGCGATCGCTCCCCGGGGCGCGGTACAGCGGCTTCTCGACGCGGCGCGCGCTGATCGCGAGTTGCATCGCGCTTGCGCCTTTGGGACACAGTCGCCCTTCGTTGACGGGGCTGTCCGGGTCACCCTCGATCTGGAGGAGCCGAGTGGAGCCGTCGGCGACTTGTGTGGTGTACGCGACGAGGGAGCAGCCGACTGCACAGTAGGGGCAGACCGAGTGCGACTCCTTGGCGCCCGCGATCCGGAGGGTCTGCTTGACTTGAGTTGCCGCGGCGAGGTCGAAGCCCAGCGTACTCACGCCAGCCGCTGCCGCAGCGCCAGTGGCTCCGAGTTTGAGGAAGTTGCGGCGGGTGAGTTCCACCATGGTCCAGACCTCCCTCATGAAGGCCGTGCGTTTTAACTCTAGTTAGATGTCTCGCGCTCTCTCACGTTTGTCAAGCGGCCGCTTAGCCCCCTGTCGGCCCCTTGCGCTCCGCGTCCGATTGGCATATGATGGCCATCATATGAGCGCTGCCACCGGGCGGACCGCCGCCAGCCGCAAGGAAGTCACCCACGAACGGATCGTCGGGGCCGCCGCGCGCGCTACCCGGCGAAGTGGGTACGATGGCACGGGCGTCGCCGACATCATGAAAGAGGTTGGCCTGACCCATGGCGGCTTCTACGCCCACTTTGCCTCACGCGAGGCTCTGCTGGCGGAGGCGGCCGACCGCGCAGGCGCTGAAAGCGTAGCTACACTGACGCGCATCGCCGCGGCCGCGCCGCCGCAGGAGGCGCTGCGGTCGATGATCCGCGCCTACCTCGCGAAAGACCACGTCGACGGGGTCGAGACCGGTTGCCCCATGGCCGCGCTCGGCTCGGAGATGCCCCGCCAGGCAGCGAAGGTGCGGCGAGCCGCGACGCGGCGCATCAAGGAAGTGATCGACCTGGTCGCCCAGCATTCACCCGACCAGGACGCCCTCGTGACCGTGGCCACGATGGTCGGCACTCTGGTGCTGGCCCGCGCGGTCGACGACGCCAAGCTCTCGGCGGCCCTGCGCAAAGCGTCCCTGAAGCACTTCGACTCCACCGGCACCTAAGGCTCCTTTGAAAGCGCTCGCCATCCGGCGTTACAAGGGTCCGATGGAAATGATGGAGTTGCCGCGGCCCGAACCGGGCCCGGGCGAGCTGCTGGTGCGCGTGCGCGCCGCCGGCGTCAACCCGGTCGACTACAAGATCGCGGGCGGCGCGGTGAAGGTGCTGCTCCCCTTCTCTTTCCCCCTGATCCTCGGCACCGATCTCGCCGGCGACGTGGAAGCGATCGGCCCAGGCGTCACGAAATTCACGCTCGGCGACGCGGTCTATGCGCGCCTCGACAACGACCGCATCGGCGCCTTCGCCGAGTACGCCGTGGTGCGCGAAAGCGCCGCGGCGCGGAAGCCCGCGGGCTTGGACTACACGCAGGCAGCGTCGCTGCCGCTCGTGGGGCTTACCGCCTGGCAGACGCTGATCGAACTCGCACGGCTCAGGGCGGGACAGAAGGTTCTGATCCACGCCGGCTCGGGCGGCGTCGGGACCTTCGCCATCCAGCTGGCCAAACACTTGGGCGCCACGGTCACGACCACGGCCGGCGCTAGGAACCACGCGCTGGTGAAGTCGCTCGGCGCTGATGTCGCCATCGATTACCAGAAGAGCCGCTTCGAAGCGGTGGTCAAGGATCAGGACGTGGTGCTCGATACACAGGGGGGCGACACGCTGCTCCGCTCGTTCGAGGTCGTCAAGCCGGGTGGCGTGGTGGTGACGATCGGCGGCCGGCCCGACGGCAAGTTCGCCAGGGGCTGGGGCCTCAGCCTGCCGCTGGTCTGGCTGCTCGGGTTCCTGAATCGCAAGGTCGATCGCCTGGCGCGGGAAAAGCGCGTGCGTTTCGAGTACCTGTTCTCGCACGCGAGCGGCGAGCAGCTCGAGCGCATAGGCGCGCTGGTGGATCAGGGTGTCATCAAGCCGATCGTGGACAAGGTCCTACCGTTGGAAGCCGCGGCCGAGGCCATCTCCTACGTGGAATCCGGCCGCGCCGTCGGCAAAGTGGTCATTCGCGTCGCGTAACTCTGTCACCATACTCCTGGAGGGCACTATGAGCACGCAGCAACAGTCGCAGCTTGGATCGCGCATCGCGTGGAGGAACGCGCCGACGAAACGCCTGGATGTCGGCGGGAAGAAATGGGTCTACCGGCAGCTCGGCCCCGACACCGGAGTGCCGGTCATCTTCCTCAACCATCTGGGTGCGGAGCTCGACAGGTGGGATCCCCGGGTCGTCGACGGGATTGCGACGAGACGCCGCGTCATCGTCTTCGACAACCAGGGCATCGGCGCGTCGGCAGGTAAAACGCCCACGTCAGTGGAGGCGATGGCGCGGGACGCCGTCGCCTTCATCCGGGCCCTCGGTTTTGCTCAGGTCGATCTGCTTGGCTTCTCCCTCGGCGGTTTCATCTCGCAAGTGATCGCGCAAGAAGAACCGCAACTGGTCCGGAAGATCATCCTCGCGGGCACCGGGCCAGCCGGGGGCACGGGCATCGACAAGGTGACGGCGGTGACCATCCGCGACGTGTTGAAGGGCACGCTGACCTTCAGGCACCCGGAGTACTATCTCTTCTTCACCGGGACCCGCAACGGCCGCAAGGCGGCGCGCGAATTTCTGGCACGGCTGCATGAGCGCACCGAGAATCGCGACAAGCGGGTTTCGATCCCGGCGTTCACTGCCCAATTGAAAGCCATACACGCCTGGGGACGTCAGCGCCCTGCCGATCTGTCGCGCATTCAACACCCGGTTCTGGTTGCCAATGGTGACCACGACAGGATGGTGCCCAGCAGCAACTCGGTCGACCTGGCGCGCCGCCTTCCGAACGCCGAGCTCGTCCTCTATGAGGATGCCGGGCATGGGGGCGTCTTCCAGTACCACCAGGCGTTCGTGAAAAAGGCGTTGGAGTTCCTTGAAGCATGAACTACACGCAGCAGAATCACAACGAAAACTCACAACGTGATTGACAGTCGCAGAAAAAGCCCCACAGCGACAGTCGCTGCAGGGCTTGATCTTCACTCAGTCGGGACGGCGGGATTTGAATTCAACGGCCTCCATGCGGGGCCGTTGTCTTATCGGCACTTACGCGCACCAAAGGACCGCATTGGCACGCATCGGAAGATATGGAACGGCAAACACTACGGCAAACACATTAGACGACGCGCGCCTCTGTTCGTTGGTACGTGAACGAGGAGTTAATTCTCGCGGCGGCCGCGGCTCGTCTCAGCTGAATAGGAGCGCTACTTGGGGCCCTTGGGTTTCATGTGTAGCGGGGACCCGCTCATATGGGTGTCCCACCATTCAAGGTCACGCGCCTTCCCCGTCCGAATGACGGGAGCCCCAACCGGCTCGGGCGCCGCATCCCCGCGCTCTAGGCGGCCCAGCTCGAAGGCCGCCTTCCCCAGCTCGGTGATCTGAACGCCGCGCTTCTCCGGTTGCATAGGGCTGTCCCACGGGTCGGCCCAGCGGCGCCCGACAATGTCCCGACCCAGCATCGGGTGGGGGTCGAAGCCGACGGCTTCTCGGATCTCTGTGGTCGTGACTACCCTGCGGCCCCTGGCCGCTAGGGCACGCAGGATGGCGTACGCGCTGTCTGAAATCGTCGGTGCCATTATTCTGTTGTCCCATGTTCGACAGACAGGATTGTCTGTGTCGGAAGCATGCGACAGGCAGAATTGTCTGTCAAGGGGCGAACGTCGCCGTGCTGTTCCCCGCTCGCTGATGATCGCGCGGGAACTGCCTAACCAGCCCGGCAATGCGGGGTCCTTACGACGCGGCCGGATTTTTTCGGCACCCCGCACGCACTCACGGACCGGAACTAGCGCAGCATCGGCGGGCCCGAGACTCGGCAAGAACACACGCTCTTGGCCCACGTCCGTAGACGATGCCGCCACGATGGATCTCGCTGGGGTGGGACAGAACTGCGGAAGGTGACCTCCCCAACGAGGCTGCAACGGAACCGGGCCAACCGCGTGTGTTGGGTCACGCAGTCGCTACTGGATAGGGGGGAGCTACCCCCACCCGGTTCGTCGCATATGTCGATTGTCTGGGGAAGTGGAACCTACGGGAGGTTCATCCATCGCACTGCAAGAACTTCCGACGCCGGGAAGTTACCCAGCCCGTCCGAAAATCTCCAAGCCCTACATCACCGTGAATCGAGAATTGCAAAGCAGCACGTACCTGAATGTCTCGTTGACCAGCGGAATGATCTGGTGGGACTTGGACGTTGCGTCGGGGTTTGGTGGGGCCCATACTAGCTCGCACTTACTTCGCTTTCACGCCTGCACGAGATTAGCGGATTCAGCGAGGGATGATGGGCGAAGACTTTACGACGGTTACGCGAAGGAGCAAGCTCGTTGCATGTGAGACATGCGGACACGAGATTGCGAAGTCGGCCACAATGTGCCCACACTGTGGCGCACGACAGCGGATGGGCGTCTTTGCACAGGTGCTCCGTGGGGTCGTCATCGCCTTCCTCATAGTCCTTATAGGCATTATCGGCTTATATCTCACCTCGGACACTTCCGGCACTAGCCTTCCAACGTGCGACAGTCATACCGCCCAATCCGAGGTTGCCAGCGCGATGGAAGGAGCTCCGATGGGTAAGGTACTTGGCCTAAGACTGATCAAGATTACGAACGTGAAAGAAGTGTCGGCCAGCGATAAGGAACGGCGGTGTCGCGGCACCGCTCACCTTAGCAACGCCAGGAGTTACCCGATCTCGTACAAGTTCTATGTTGATGCCGAGAACGACGTAATGGTCGAGGCACAGGTAAAGGGGTTGTAGTTCCGTTGCAGAGTTCGCTTGTCGGACCGCGGCGTTCGACGGGCCCACTCGTTACGGAAACTCCACCGCAAGCACGGGATGCAGCTCAATTCCGTTAGGTGCGACGCCGCGTTGACCGTGGATGTAATCGAAGAAGCCGACGCCCGTTATACGAACGAGCGGGCGCGGCTCACCACCGGGCGCATTGAGACGCTCCATGAGTTGCTGACGGACGGTCTCAAAGACCCCGGACTCATTCTCGCCAGAACAGCCAGGGTCGGGGACCTCTGCAATCATCGTGACGTTCGGATTGTGCAGACTCGCCAGGACGAGGTGATAATCGCCATCCTCCTCGCCGAACATGGCCACCAATCGCGCCTCGACACGATACTGAATGAAGAGCGTTTTGCGGCGCAGCCAGACCTAGGTGCTGAGTATCCTCGAGAGCCTCGTAAGCTCTTCGACCTTGCAGTAGCTTTACTCGCGTGGTACGTCACACGCCGCATCTCGACTGCCCAACGCTTCGCGTCGCCTTATCCGCCGCTCTGGCCGCAGTACGATGCCCCGCAGATCCAAAGAGCGTCCAGAGATGCCGTCTAGCGAGCGCCTTAAGCTGTTAGCTCAGCGAGGCAAAGCATTCTGCGCGTCTTGAGAGGAAGTGTCAGCTCGCGATTTGGAGCAGCGTCCGGCAATCTCAAGACCGTTGAGGACCTCCTGCCTCGTCGAACTGGTCTCCCATCCATGGCTCCCGGCACGCTTAACGTATCGATCAGCACCGATTACATCGTGATACCGAACGCCGTTATTACAGGGCAAGAGTATTTCACTGGCGAGACGCTGAAGCTACAAAGGTGCCGTGTGCGCGGTCACCGCATGATCATCATGCGCCCAGACTCGCACGAACGGGTGAAGGGCGGCGCCCGAGTCCTTGAGCTCGTGAGCCCAATAAATCTCCGAGCGAGCTGGGGCCTTGTTAACGACAACATCCTCGAGGTTGAGGTTGAGGGCGATGAGGCGTGGTGGAATATGCGTGAACCGAACACGTTTGTTTGAGAAAGCGACGGCGCCAAAACACGCCGTCACAACAAGGCCCCCGCCGCATGGCGGGGGCCGAGTCGGGACGGCGGGATTTGAACCCGCGACCCCCTGAACCCCATGTGACTCGTTAGGGGACCGAGTTACGACACCGAGTAGCAATCACGCGAGTTCCTGGGCATCGGTGTCGTAACAGCAGACCCGAAGATCAACCGAGTGTCGTGAGAAACTCACAGCAAAACTCACAGCACGGCGACTCCTTGAAAACAGTTTGGGGAGTCGCCGTTTCTTGTCGCCCACGAAACTCACAGCAAACTCACAGCATGGGAGGGCGACGTAGCGAGGATGAATCGCTGCCTGTAGAATCTCCAAGTCCGTCCATTCACAGGCTCAACTCTTCCGGGTAACTCGGGTTGCAGAAGCCACCGCTAGACAATTCTGTGGGAGAGCAGGACCAGCGATGGCGCGAGGTCCGAAATGTTGTACTTGCCCGAGACGGCCACGTTTGCAGGTCTTGCGGTGACGCGTGTTCCAGGGGCGAAGCCGACGTTCACCACTTAATCCCTCGGGCCGCTGGTGGAGTCGACGAAGCGGCGAACCTGATTACGCTCTGCGATGGTTGCCACGCCGCACACCATCCAAATCTTCAGGGCGGCCTGGCTCGCCGAATGATAGAGCGTTGGGGTTTGCGGCTCGCCAGGTGGCTGGATCGCCAGCATCAGTTGGCTGGTGTCGATGAGGCACTCGGTGCGACGATCCGTTTGCTCGGTGCCACACGCTTCCGCACACCACAATTGGAGGTTGTTCTAGCCGCACTTCGAGGTGAGTCGCTTCTTCTCGTCAGCGCTACCGGATCAGGGAAGTCGCTCTGCTTTCAGGTTCCGATTCTTCTGAGTCGCGGTTGCGGGTTTGTGGTTTCGCCGCTGAAGGCGCTCATGAACCAACAAATCGCCGGACTCCAGAAGATGAAGATCCCGGGCACGTTCATAAACGGCGACCTAGGGCCGCGGGAAAAGGACATCCGATACCAGCTGCTACGGGACGGCGCGATCAAGTTCCTGTACTGTACTCCGGAACGGTTCGACCCCGAAATGGTGCGTCAAACCGAAGTTGAGGAAATCGTCCGGGCCCGCCCGAGTTACTTGGTTATTGATGAAGCACACTGCATCGACCGGTGGGGGAAGGATTTTCGGCCGAACTATAGCAGGTTGGGGGCTGTCCGCACGGCGCTTGGTAGCCCACCGGTGCTCGCATTCACCGCGACCGCTGGCGTAAAGAGCCAACGCCGCATTCTTGAATCGCTTGGAGTACCAAACGCTCGGGTGGTGGTGACCGGCGTGAACCGACCAAACATCAAGCTCGCACGACTGGACAATGTGAAGGACGAGCTCCGCTATTTCGTGATCGTGCAGCTCCTCAAGGTCATGCCGACAGGACGCGCTATGCTGTTCGTGCCGACCGTTAAGACCGGAAAACAGCTACAGGAGCGCCTTCGGTTGGTCGGGCTTGAACTTCCCTTTTTTCATTCAAGATTGGGTACGGCCAATGACCGTGAAATGCTACTCGCATGTTTCACCGGCCGAGCCGCGCCGCCCGTCAACGTGGTAATCTGCACGAATGCCTTTGGAATGGGACTGGATGTTCCCGATGTTCGGCTCGTCATCCATCTGCAGCATCCAGCGTCCGTGGAGGACTATCTCCAGGAATTCGGTCGTGCTGGCCGAGACGGCCGTCCGTCCGTCGCTGTACTGTTCACGGGCGTGAAGGACGAGGGCTTGCTCCGGTTCATGGCCAAAAAGACAGTCGAGCAAGCAAACACTGACCCGGCTACCAAGCAGGAGACACTCGATGCGAAGTATCGCGCAATCGATGAAATGCGCGGCGTCGCGACGGCGAGAGACGCCTGCTTTCGTAAGGCGATTGTTCAATACTTTGGAGAAGTACCTTCGCCTCATGGGAGGAGCTTTGCGGTCAGAATCGTGGACTGGCTCTTCTCACGGTCCATCACTATCAGACGCACTCCCCTTTGCTGCGATAGGTGCGATCAAGTCGGCGTCCATAACGTCACCGAGTGGGCTGCTCAAGTCTTCGCGCAGGCCCGATGACGCGCGCAGCTTACTTCGCAGCTGGCTAACGTGGGGTTGAAGGTGCATTTTCCGACCGCTCGTGCAAGCCTGTGACAACCACTTCCCTGCGGAAACTGCGCGCATGTCTTCGCCACCAACAACGCCAACATCTGTTCCCACATCCAAGCCCAAGTCTCACGCGCGGTGGGTTGTAGGTCTCATCGTCGAATCTGCCGCACTCGCCGCTGCAGTGCTGCGATACCCGAAGGCCATAGACGCAGCTTTCTGGCTGATTCTAGTGACTGTGGGGGTGTGGCGTTTCAGGTCACTAAAGACGGGCCCCTCCGACAAAGACAAGGAAGAGCAAAAAAGACGTGAAGAGAAGGAATCACACGAGTTGCCCTCGCCGCTATACGAGGCGCACAGGGTTGAGAAGTGGTTTGAACTCAAGAAGCTCGAATACGAAAAGGCGGCGGAGCGCTACGACAACATATATCGAGCTGTGTGGCAGAACTTCTCTTACCTGGCAGTGCTAGCGGGTGGAATCCTCGCGTTCGGGGCTAAGGATCTCAGTTGGGCAGCGGCGTATTTCCTGTCTCTGACCCCTCTCGCTTTCTGGTACATTGCCACATTCCTTCCCATGGATCACTACGGCGACGAGACCAGGAAGCGACTATTACTTATCGAAGACGAAATCAACGAGATATACTTTCCGAAGCCGACTGATCCGAAACTTCGACACTTTACGTTGTTCAGGCTCAGCAAGTATAAATGGCGCGTTCAGAATGCTGTTAACTATTTCGGGGTTGTGGTCTGCGCGTTTTGGGTGCTGATGGGCGTTCTCACCATCCATCGCGCGATCGACCCATCCAGCGGTCGGCCGATGATCCCTTCACGCCAAACCGTTCAACTGGAGCCCCAGCCCTTCCACGTTGAGATGAGAGATCCCGCGACGGCGGGCGTCCGTGACTCTTTAGCCATGCTTTCGCGCAGGGTGCAATCAATTGATTCGATCCTTCGCTGTCGACCAGCCGGCGCTCGAGGCCGCCCGGTCTGCAACCCTTGAGTCAGCGTCGGGCGCTTTCCCAGCGTGCAGTCTTGGTGACCTACAGACCAGTGCGATCATGGTTAGATTCGTGAGAGAGCACGTCCCGGTGGCCCAGGAGTTCGCGTGAGACAAACCAAGGGTCATTTCAAAGACGAGATTCTGGACCGGCTGGCTGGAAGGTGGAACGTTGCACAGTTCGTCAGCTTCGGTCCGGATCTTCGTCAACGGTACGCCCGTATCCACGGACACGCTCCTAACCGTCGTTTCAAAGGCACCGAAGAAGCGGTGCAAGCGATCCTTACCGCGTCGCTTGAGGCCTCCGTCAACGTCCGTAGCTTCCAGCCTGAGAATCCCAAGAGTCGGGAATTCGTTTACGGGCTCCGCAACGTGGATGAGATCACGAAACATGTGCGGCGGCTTGCCTCGCAGGGCTTGTACACAATTGTTAACGAAACCATCGACGTCAAAGATGGTGGGGTCTCTGGAGTGGCATTCGGCAACGTTGTGGAGTTTGCTCCCGACGACACGCCCCGCAGTGTAGAGAAGCCAGGTACGGCTGCGCTGCCGCGGGCGAGCGCTCGCAAATTGTTCCGAATTGTGTACGGCTTCGAGGCAGCTCTGCCTAGCAATCCAGAACAACGCGTCGAGTTCAGCATCCACCCACTACGGCGTGGTTTTCACAACGACCACACCATCGTGTGGGAAGTCGAACGCGCCGGCGCACCTCCGAAACGACCTCTGCCCAAGTGGCCGAACCTGTTCAGTCGATTCATCGGCGACAAAGCATATGGCTTGTTGATGGCGCACCTTGCGGGGCTGAGCGTTCCCAGGACAACGGTCATTCCTCGGCGGATCGCCCCATTCAGCTTCGGCCTCGAGACTGGTTCTGCCGAACCATGGATACGCACGTGCCCGACGGAACAGATGCCCGGCAAGTTCACGACACACCGCGGATGGCTGGATCCATACAGGCTCATGCAGGAAGAAGATCCCAACGGGACAGCGATCGCCTCCATCATTCATCAAGCCGGCGTCGCGGCGCGTCATTCGGGTGCCCTAGTGACCGGTCCGAGGGGCGAGGTCACTGTGGAGGGCGTGAGCAAGTTCGGCGATGAGTTCATGATTGGGCGACGTGGGCCTGAGCGCCTACCACCTGGTGTTAGACGAGACGTCCAACGCACGTTCGACGTAGCCCGCAAGCGTCTTGGCCCCGTGCGTTTTGAGTGGGTACACGACGGGAAGCGCGTATGGATCGTCCAGCTCCACGTCGGAGCCACCGTAAGCGCTGGGCGGACGATCTACCCCGGAGCAGCCAAGCACTATCACCGATTCGAAACCCATCGCGGAATCGACGAGCTCCGGCAGCTTATCGGAACGATTGATGGATCAGGCGAGGGGATCGTTCTTGTCGGCCGCATCGGAATCACTAGTCATTTCGGGGATCTCCTGCGCCGAGCCCGCATTCCATCCCGGATAGAAGAGCCGGCAGCATAGGGCATCGAGTCGCCCTCGTAGAACCGCCTGCGTCCGTTCGACTCGGAACTTGGCCAACACTCGGAGCGACGTATTCAGATGGATCACCATCGTGTCGGTCCTGATACACGCAACACTCCCACACGCGAGCTCGCCGCACTTCGTTTCGAGCGAGGCTACGACGAGGAAGTGGCCATCGCGCTCTCGGCTCTGGACTGCGTGCTCTTGGGTCGCAAGGGCATTTATGCGAGTAGCGAGCTAACCTCAGGTCGCCGTGCGCAGCGCCTACAGCGCGAACACAACGTTCCTAACGTGACAGCGCTGCGAGATGCTCTCGGCGCGGAGGACTACGACGCCCTTCTCTGGTCACCAAATGTCGAGGCTGCGGTTGCCTTCGCAAACAGATTGCGCGGCGAACTCGGGGACTCTGAACTGGTCATTTCACCTGCGCCCTTTGCAGCACCTGACTGGCCTCAAGAGGCGTACCTCAAGTTCTGGGAGAGTGTTATCCGGACCCGGGTGAAGTCTGTCTATTTCAACGAGGGCTGGGAGTACAGCACCGGGTGTGTTTTCGAATTTGCGGTGGCCGCGGAGGCTGGGTTGCCGACGTTGGACAGTGCCACACGGCCGCTCTCAGGAGATCAAACAATCGAACGGGTGTCTCGAGCGATACTCGAGATGGAGGCCAGCGGCCTAGATACCCGTGCGATCAAATCGAGCCTGGATCGCCTCACACGATAGCAACCGGACAGCAACGCCAATACACGGCGGCCGCCGCCGTCGCATCAGTCATCCTTTCCGCGTTTCTTTCCATATCCTGTTTAGTCGCTTCCGACGAAGCCGCCAAGCCCAATCGGGCAGAGGTGGTCCCATCGCCCTTCTGAGCTGGTAGTCCGCTACCAAACGCAGTGCATCGTTTTCCGTTGGCGTCCCACTCTTAGCTAGCGTGTTGGCCAAACTGTCAAATTCCCTGGCGTCCTGTGAGAACGCGAAATAGTCGCATGGGAGGCGGACGAGGTTGCCTGCGAAGATCAGCGCCACGACTGCTGCGATGACGTTAGAGAGCATTATTGGGCTCGCCGATCCCAAGACTGACAACGCGACTAGAAGACTCCACAAGGCGACGAGACCAAGCCCAATCGTACTTATCAGGGCAATCCACCCCACGAATGACGCTAGATGCTGAGTCCACCAAGCTGATTCTTGGAGGTTCTCCAGGGCCCGAACGGGTCCGCGTGGGCGTGTGCTAGCGTAGAAGGAACCTTGTTCTCGCGCGCGTACCTTGACTCCCGTTTCAACTGGAATTGCCATCGCGAAATAGTCGGACAGGACTTTCAGGTTGATCTCCCATCCCAATCCTTCCTCGATCTCGACATGTCGTAGGAGCGTCTCAGCACGTTGCCTAAGTGAATCGCTACGCCACTGGCAGATCGAGCCGACTACGGAGATAACAAGAAATGTTAGACCCCACCCAGGCGACAGCACATCAGCAACAACTGCGATGGCAGCAGCTAGGGAGACTGCGACTTGTGCCACGAGTGCAGCGGCCCACCAGCGTTTGGCATTGCTGAACCAGATGCTGAGGACCCCTTTAGCTCTGGATGATTTTGAAGATTGGTTTGTTATCATTTCAAGTTAGGGTCGTGGCATTCGCCAGCCGAACAGTTCGCGCCACTTTTCGACAGAGGCGCGCTCCTTCCCCTCGCTCTCGAGTAGGAGAGCCTGCTCGGCGATAGCTTGCCAGCGCCGAATGATAGTGGCGACTTCCGTACGCCGTGCTAACGGGGCTTTCGCATTGATGTCAGGCCCCAAGCCCGCAGGGTCGGCCCAATTGTCCGTGATTCGATCGGCTGCGGAGGCAAGAAAGAAGCGGATCTCGTCCCGATAGCGCCCAAATGGCTCCAACACGAGGCTGAGTCCCATGGCTTCCAAAAGGAATGGCGGCTCGACCGGCTCGTTCGCTTCCCGATTGATTCCCTTGACCATCTTTACAAACGGAACGAACTGCTGGCTACATTTTTCATTCTTCGCCGTTACCATCTTGGCGTGCTCATTGGGGTCGGTGTCCATCCAGCCGGCGCCCGCCGGGATGCGATACCCGCCCCCGTTGCGCGGAAACGCCGGTGCGATCTCATAGGAAGCCACGTCTTCGCCGCCGTAATTGATGGTTACCACATGTTCGTCCGTCTCGAGGTCGGTCCAGCTCGTGGCCAGAACGGCCTTCAATGCGGCCACAGCAGCAGTCCCAGTACCACTCGCGAGGTGTCCTTGCGCACCTTCGGGGTCTATCACGGCGAAGATGTCCACATCCTTCAGTTTCTTGGTTTTCGTGTGCCTTGCGTAGCTACCCGTGAGAAAGTGGTCCAGCAACTGCCAGGATGATTCGATGTGGTCACGAATGAGCTGGTGCCGGGATTGCGCAAGTTCGCTCTCGGCTTCCGTGATTTCTAGGTTCGATTTCAGTTTGTCGAATGCTTCGTCGATGTAACCCATGTCAGACGCTCATTTGATGTAGTAGCGGAGGCTGGCGTTCGCATGCGGTCCAGCCGCCAGTGTGCCGAAGCTGTAGGCCTGCATCCCAACAACCGAGGTTCGGGTCGCGGCACTCCAGCCAGCCTGATCAGAATGCGGTCCATTGAAGCTGCAGTAGAGTTGGTATCGCGTTCCGCTGGGAACATTCTGCAGCTTTGCGAGATATCGGGCCAAGGCGGCGCGATCGGCGGTAAACTGGCGATCACCTTCTCCGCCGCTGTTGTACGCGACCGGGAACTCGAGGATTGGATTGACGGAGCCGTTTGGCTGGTGGCATTCGAGAGCAACCGACTTCAAAGACCCCTCCGCTATCCAAGCCACGATTGCCCGCTGATCTGTGTCCCAGTCCGCGAAGAGTCGGGTTGCATCAATGCCTAAAGTGCCAAGAATGTCGGCAATTGAGCCCATTATCACGTCAGCGAGGTGCGTCGCAGTATGGGTGCGCGTGTATGTTGACGTTGCTGTTGCCGTATAGCTCATCTTGTGCTCCGAAGTTTTCGCAACGCATCCATGTCGATCGGTGACGAAGCGCGGCTGCCGGTCTCCTCGTTGGCCGATGGGGCAGCGGGTGGCGGGGCAGCGGACAGGTGTTTGGAGTTCTTCACGGCAGCTGAGATGGACGCCTTGAGCGGTTCAATCTCCGGCAGGTACAGTGTCCAGGCCTCGGTCGCGGTAGCTCCACCAGGCACCGGGTTGAGATTCTCTTCAACCGCCAACGCCGCATTCGCCGTCATGACGAGAATCGCGACGTGTAAGTCGCGATCTACGAGAACCAGGCCCTTCTCCTGGAGGTGTCCCCCGGCGATCAGCGCTGGTCCGAGACCCTTTAGCGGCGCGAGTGCATCCGCCACACTCCCGGCGGCAATCGCCGGACTACGTTCGAGCGTGTCGGTGATCAGGGTCGTCACCACCTGCCACGCTTCGGCGGCACTTCGGATCGGTGCGGCCGCAATGGTTCTAGTGCGCTGCATTACGATCTCCAGGTTTTGGGCTTGCCGGGCGTCCATCGGTTGACACTCTTGCCGTGGCCTCGAGGAGGTCTTCAACCGTTAGCTGTCCAGGGTCGATTGCCGTCTCCGCTCTTCCTATCATCGCCTCGCTCACCGTCTTGCGAACCCGGCGACCATCAGTGCCCGCCAGCTTCTGCGCTACTTTCCTAAGCCCGGGGGACTTAGCGAGACGTCCGAGAGCCGGGAAGGCGGTCGACATCGACTCCAGAGTCTTTTTCAGGATCGCTAGAGCCGCGTTGGTGTCAGGCGCCGGCATGTGAATCGCCACGTCGACTCGAGAGTGAAAAGCGGTGTCGAGCGCGCTCGTGAAGTTGCTCGTCGCCACGAACGTCACGTGTCTCAATTCGGTCGCGCTCGAGTCCAGGGCGGCGAGGACCGCGTCAGTCGCTCGGTGGACGTCGGCAGGATTCGCCGCGAGGGATGCCTCGCTCCGCGCCACCGCCATCGATTCGACCTCGTCGAGGACCACGATGGTCGGGAGGCGGTCATCAACAAGGGTCGGGATGTATTCGGTCAGCAGCTCAGTAATCTTCCGCTGACTCTGTCCATGCTCGGCGCTCATCAGCCCGTGAGGGTTTACCTCGATGAGTCGGGTCTTTCGATTCTTGGTGAATGGGACCACTTCGTGAGCCAGCCCCCGGGCCAGCGTGGTCTTTCCCGTCCCGGGAGGGCCATATAACAGGGTCAAACCGTGTAGCGCTGTGGTTTCGAACGGCAGCTCCGCGCGAAGTCGAAGTGCCAGCAGGGTAGAGCGCAACAGGCGGTCTTTGACGCTCTGGTCGACTACGATGGAATCCCACAGCCTGGCATAATCAGGGTGTGGCATTTCCCGATTCACAGTGACCATCTCAGCGACGTCCATTCGCAGCTCCAATTCGCACTTGTGCAACTGTACTTCGCACAGCATTGTTTCGCAAGGAGGCAAGATTCATAGGGCGGGGCATCTTGCTGATCGGTGTCAGAGAACATTCCTTGCGATTTTCGGGTGACTATGGCGAAGCCAAAGCGATCGACGCGCGGGAAGAAGAGAACGGTCGAGGCTGTGCTGGCCGAAGACAAGGGGAGACCGGCGCACGTGGGGCACGTGCTCCGGCGCGCACGCGAGCACTTTCGTCTCTCGCTAAGGGAAGTCGAGCGACGTACTGGTCGCTCCAATGCCTATCTATCACAAATCGAGCGGGGGGTCATTCGACAGCCGGATCCGGTTGTTCTTTTGGAGTTGGCGGAGCTCTACCGACTTGACTTTATGACGCTAGCACAATGGGCGGGGTGGACAGATCGGAAGGAACGGACCGAATCAGGTTCTGGGCGCAATGACGCGGGAAGCCACTTGATTCGCCGCGTCTTGGACTTGGACGAGACGCAGCGCACGGAGGTCCTGAACTACATCCAGAAGATTCTGCGGCCGGACCGTACGTAGCGGCCGGCAAGACCGCAACCGACGCACTCTTCTTACGCAGCCTCCGGACTCAGGAGATCCAATCGAATGACCGAGCTCACCTGGGAAGGCAAGTACGACGATAAGGGCCGGAAGCTAGCCCCGCCGCGGATCGCCCTGCCCTTCCAGACCGTCGAGACGGTTAATGAGTCCGCCGCTGATCGCGACCGCACGCAGGACCTCTTTGCGAGCGGCCGGCCGACCGACTGGCGCAACCGCCTCATCTGGGCTGACAAGAAATACGTGCTGCCGTCGCTACTGCAGGAGTTTGTCGGGAAAGTAAATCTCATCTACATCGATCCGCCCTTTTCGACGGGTGGAGACTTCTCTTTCACTGCCAGCATCCCCGACGACCCAGACGCAGAGGGAGATCAAGCGGGGACGTTTACGAAAGAACCCAGTGTTATCGAACAAAAGGCGTACCGAGATACGTGGGGAAGAGGACTCGATGGTTACCTGACCTGGTTCTCGGGAACGATAACGCTCCTACGCGAGCTATTGTCCGAAGATGGAAGCATCTATGTACAACTTGACTACAACGTTAGTCACTACGCCAAGGCTGTACTCGATGAGGTCTTCGGAGTGGACGGGTTCCGAAGCGAAGTCACATGGAAACGACAAACCGCACACAGCGATTCAAAGCGGTTTGGGCCCATTCACGACACCATCTTCTATTACGCAAGGTCCCGAGAGGCAAAATTCAATGTTCAATTCGTCCCTTACGACCAATCCTATATAGACTCGCATTACACGGGTCGCGATCCCGATGGTCGCAAGTTTCGCCTGGATAACCTGACAGCGCGCGGTCCGAGGCCAGGACTCCAGTACACGTTTCGCGGAGTGAACCCCCCTCGAGGACGTGTTTGGGCGGTGCTACCCGAAAAGATGGAGCAGTTGTACGAGGCCGGCAGAATTGTGTTCACCAGCACCGGGACTCCAAATCTCAAGCGATACCTCGACGAGATGCCGGGCCTTGCCTTGCAGGACGTTTGGACCGACCTGCCGGCCGTGAACCCGCAAGCGATCGAAAACACTGCGTATCCGACACAAAAGCCGGAGGGTCTCCTTCAGCGAATCATTAAGGCCTCCTCGAACGAGGGCGACCTCGTCCTCGACTGTTTCTGTGGGTCCGGCACCACCGCCGCGGTCGCCGAGAAGCTCAACCGCCGCTGGATCGCCTGCGACCTCGGCCGCTTCGCCATCCACACCACGCGCAAGCGCCTGCTCGGCATTCCGGGGGTGAAGCCTTTTGTGGTTCAGAACCTAGGGAAGTACGAGCGGCAGGCGTGGCAGGTGGCCGAGTTCGGGGAGAGCGCCGAAGCAGCAACAGCGGCCTACCGGAGATTCGTTCTCGACCTCTATCACGCCCAGCCGATCGCGGGATACGTCTGGCTCCACGGCAACAAGGCCGGCCGCATGGTGCACGTCGGCGGCGTGGACGCGCCCGTGACGCGCGCAGACGTGACCGGCATGGTCACCGAGTTCCGCAAGGCCGTTGGGAGCGGTAAGGATGCCCCGCAACGCAGCGGCATCGACGTCCTCGGCTGGGACTTCGCGTTCGAGTTGAACGAGACCGCCCGACAGGAAGCCGAGCTGGCCGGCATCAACCTGCGGCTGATTCGCATCCCCCGCGAAGTCCTCGAGAAAAAAGCGGTGGAGCAAGGCGACATCAAGTTCTTCGAGCTGGCGGCGCTGAGCGTGAGCGTGAAGAAGAAGGCTCGAACGCTCACCCTCGAGCTGACCGACTTCATCATCCCACTCGACGACGTTCCGGAAGACGTCCAGAAAGCAGTGACCCATTGGCAACAATGGATTGACTATTGGGCGGTGGACTGGGATAACTCGGACGACACTTTCCACAACGAGTGGCAGACGTACCGTACGCGCAAAGACAAGGATCTCGCGCGCGAGACGTCACATACCTACACTGAGCCGGGGAAGTACCGCGTCGTGGTAAAGGTGATCGACATTCTCGGCAACGATACGACCAAGCTGCTCCAGGTCGAGGTCAAGTAGTGGCGCGCAAGAAGAAACCCGCCGGTCAACCGGACCTGCTCGAAGTCGGCGGCACCACCGCTCCGGCCGTGCCGCTTATTCGCGAGGCCGTAGCCTCGTGGAAAACCCAAGGTTACCGCGGCATCAGCGACACCACCCGCACCCTATTGTCCTGGTGGTTCCCGCCGGACGGTCACCGCCTCGGCCGCGGCGCAGGGCACGCGTTCCGCTACCACCCGTTTCAACAGGCCGCGATCGAAACGCTGATCTACCTCTACGAGGTGGAGGGAGTGCGGCGACAGAAAACCCTGCTCGAGACGTTCGTCCGCCGGTCGGACATCCAGCTGCTGCAGCACGACGATTTCGCGCGTTACTGCCTCAAGATGGCCACCGGCAGCGGCAAGACCAAAGTGATTTCCCTCGCCGTCGCCTGGCAGTACCTGAACGCCGTAGCCGGCGGACAGGATGACTTCGCCCGCACGTTCCTCGTCCTCGCGCCCAACGTGATCGTGTACGAGCGCCTGCGGGCAGACTTCGCCAACGGCAAGATCTTTCGCGAGGATCCCGTGATCCCGCCGGAGCTGAAGCTATTCTGGGACTTGGACGTCTATCTCCGCGGCGATGGGGAGCGCGCGTCCTCGAGCGGCGCGCTCTACCTCACGAACATCCAGCAGTTGCACGATCGCGCCCCCGACGACGATGAACCCGACCCAATGACCGCCGTCCTCGGCCCCAAGCCACCGACCGCAGCCGAGGAGACAATTGGGTTCATCGACCGGGTCGTGAGTCGGGGCGGCACGTGCCTGGTGGTGAACGATGAGGCGCATCACACGCACGACGAGAAGCTCAAGTGGAACGAGATCATCCGTGGCCTGCACGATCGCCTCGTCGAGGCCGGCGGTGGGATCGCCGAGCTGGACGTGACTGCAACGCCCAGATACGGCAAAGGCGGTGAGCTGTTCACGTGGACCGTGTTCGATTATCCCCTCAAGCAGGCGATCATAGACGGCATCGTGAAGCGCCCGATGAAGGGTGTGACCGTCGGGATCAACGAAGCACAGTCGGACATTGCGAGCACAAAATACCGAGCTTATCTCACGGCCGGCGTTGAGCGGTGGCGCGAGTACCGGGACCTTTTGACCCCCCTTAAGAAGAAGCCAGTGCTGTTCGTGATGATGAACGAGACCGACGACGCCGACGATGTCGCTGAATTCCTCCGAACCAAGTACCCGGAGGAGTTCAAGGGCGAACGGTTGCTCGTGATCCACACGAATCGGAGCGGTGAAATCGCTAAGGCCGGGGAGGAAGAGGCACGCAAGGCCGCCCGCGAGGTGGACCTTGAGACGAGTCCCGTTAACGCCATCGTTAGCGTCCTGATGCTGCGCGAGGGATGGGACGTCCAGAACGTGACCGTGATCGTCGGTCTACGTCCCTACTCGTCCAAGGCCAATATCCTTCCCGAACAGACGCTCGGCCGCGGTCTCCGCCTGATGTTCCGCGGCGAGGGGACCGGCTACCAAGAGCGGGTGGATGTGATCGGGACCCGCAAGTTCATGGAGCTGGTGGACCAGCTCGAGAAGGACGAAGACCTGAAGCTCGAGAAGTTCGAGTTGGGCAAGGACCATCTAGTCATCCGGACGATCGCGCCGGACGCCGCGAAAACCGACAAGGATATTGGCGTCCCCACCCTGTCGCCGATCCTCGTGCGCAAGAAGACCCTGGCAGAAGAGATCGCGGCGCTCGACATCGGCTCGTTCAGCTGCTCACCGTTTCCCATGAAGGCGGGGAGCGAGGAGGCGAAGAACTTCCGCTATGAAGGTTACGACGTGATCACCATGGAGAAGCTCGTCGAGCGGGAGTACAAGATGCCGGAGCCGCAGACGGCGCAGGAAGTGATCAGCTACTACGCCAAGCGCATCGCCCAAGACGTGAAGCTGCCGTCACAGTTCGCCGCGCTCGCCCCCAAAGTCCGTGAGTTCTTGGCAACGAAGGCGTTCGGCCGGAAGGTGGAGTTGGAGGGGACCGAGATGATTCAAGCGATCTCGAGCAACGTCGCCCGCTTCGTCACCGTCGATCTGTTTGTGAAAGCGCTTCGGAAGCTGGTCGTGGAGGAGCAGGTGCCGCACCTTGTCGCTGCGCGGCGCCTGAGCGAGACGCCGGCGTTTCCGTATTCTCGGCCTAACTCGTTCGCAGCCTCGAAAACAATCTTCAACCTGGCCGCTTGCGACAACGAGTTCGAAGAGCGCTTCGCCCGCTTCCTTCAAGACGCGCGCGATGTGACGGCATTCGCGAAGCTCCCTGCGCAGTTTGGGTTCGTGATCGAGTACACCGACAGCGCCGCGAGTCTGCGGTATTACGAGCCCGACTTCGTGGCCATTCTGGTGGATGGATCACATCGCTTGATCGAAACGAAGGGTCGCGAGGATCCAGACGTGGCGCACAAGGATCGCGCGGCTCGGCTGTGGTGTGAGAATGCCACGCAGCTCACGCCGCAGCGGTGGAAGTACGTGAAGGTGCCACAAGCGGGGTTTGATCGGCTTCAACCCACGTCGTTTGCGGATCTAGCGGTTTTCGAGGAGTGAAGCAAGACGTTTGGCGACGAGGCGTCGGGAGGTGTCTTCAGGTGGCTTCCCAACGCGCGAGCAAACCTCGGTCACATGTAGAAGCTGTAGCGGGGTTCGAACGGGTCGTCAGGGCCAATGTACTTGAGGATATCACCGACGCGGCGAGCGGCAGTGATGGTAATAGGGTCCGCTCCATCGAACTGCGTATCGTTCCAATTCATCTTGGTGAGTGCCAGGAGTTCCTGGGCGACAACCCGTGGTGTCTGCTCAAGCTGCGCGCCACGGAATACCAATGGTCTCGGGATGTAGAGCCCAGGATAGGTTTGGTAGAAGTCGACGCTGCCTCGCGTCGACAGGAAGTGCTCGTTGTCGTCCAGACTCCAGAAAGCCCCACGCAAAACAGGATAGCGTCCCTGCCGGAGGAGTCTCGTGGATGCTTCGCGAGACAGGCTGATACAATCCATGAATTCCAATCCCACTTCCTGCTGGGCGCGTTGCATGCCTTTCAATTCGTCCGGGCTGTACTTCGAAGTCTTGTGCACGACGACCCGCGCTGGCCAGGTCGAGTGCTCCTGCCGATAGCGCTGCAGCGCATCGCGGAGAAGAGCATACGCGTCTGTCTCGCTGAGGTGCGACGTCCGATCCTCTTTGGACCATGTGGCTGTTCCGCCGCGAACCACCAAACCGTCCCCCCGCTCGTCAAACACCTGCGCGACGCTGGTCAGAACCGCCGAACCGTCAAGCGACTTGTAAAAGCTAATTCCTACAAAGCACGTAGAGACCTTCCGCACATCGCGCACGAGGCGCCAGGGGCGACCACCGGCCTTGTAGTACAGAGCGGTGTGGAAATTCCACGCTCGTGTTGCGGCGTCCTGTAGGGGCCGAACCACGCCCTTAATTTTCTGCTTCCTTGCTTGCTTCGGGTCGAAGGTGCCGGGTAGGATGAGCTGCACTGGCTTGCGAAGGTCCATGCAGCGAGCCTTGAGGAGGTGGTGGAAGTTCAAGACTGGAGCCGTGGGGTTCGCAGCGCGCGGTCGCGTGTCCGGATCCATAAGAGCGACAAGTTGCGGCGGAACGGCGCAGACAAGCACATCAACCTTGCTGCTTTCGACCACGACCTTGAACTCATCGTGAATGATTCGAACGGCCCCATCAACGATCTTGTTGTTGTCGTTCCCTTTCACGAGGTCATCGAACACCTTACCCGCTACAGACCGCTGTAATTGCGGTTCGATTACGAGCGTGGAACGAAAACCCTGGTCGGTCGCGAATCCAGGGAACCGAGGAAACAGGTTGGGCTGATTGCTCTCTTTGGCAGGAATCTCTTGTCGGCAGGTCTCCAGCCACCTGACAGCACCTTCGACAGTTTCAGGGGTCCCAACTGCACCGATTCGAATCCGATTCGGGGCGGATTCGCTCCCGACGTCCAATGGGCCATAGTTCATGATCCCGAACCGGATATCGATGTGTGATATCTGAGCCCCGAATTCCAATTCGGGCTCGTCGAAAACCTCTATATCACGTATCAAGGAGAGGTAGCTCCCCCGCCGCAGCTTCGGACCCTTCGTTGTCCTCGTGGGGGAGCCACTCCTCGTCCAAGACACCCGCAGGGCAGTTGACGGTGACGAAGTCACCAAACCCTAGATGACGGGACACAGGTTTCGGGAATAACTCGTCATTACGTGTGCGAAGGATCTCGGCCCACATCAGGAGTTGACCCAAGACGGCAGGGTTTCTCTCGAGAGCCTTTATCCCTTTCAACTTTGGTTCGTAGTTAGGGTGCGGTCTGAAGCCGTCAGTAGTGAAGTGATAGGTAGGGACGATTTCGAGGAACCATTCGCCTCGGTAGCGGCGGAATTGCCACTCAAAGGCGTTGTGCCTGAAATAGCGAACCTCGTGGGTCGTCTTATTCTTGACTGCACTAACGACTGTTCGCGACGTACGTACTGCAAGGCTCCGGTAGCTAACGTTTCGCACAATCGTGCCTGGGGCTGGATTGAAGTACAGAAAAGTCTGATCCTTCCGACGCCCGGACTGACTCAAGCCCAGGTGCTCACCCCACTCCCGCAACGCTTCATTCAAGAGTCGCACGAAGAGGTTGCGCTTGGGTTCATCACTTGCGTCTCCCCATTCGCTCGACAAGCAAGGATCAGTCGTACCGCGCTCGCAGACGCGGTCCCAAGGTGGCTCCAGCAGATTCTCGAAGGAGAGGATGGCCCCTCCTTCGAGCACCCAACTCCTCCGAGCGCCGAGACCTGCTCCCGAAAGAACCTTCCATACGTCAATGGGGCGCTTCGCTTCAGTGACTCCGTGAAACACTTGGGGAGGGAAGGTCACTGGTAGGAGATTCGAATAGAGAACTTCTGGGAGAGGCACCGGAGTGAAGTAGACGCCGGCGTCCTTGGGCACCGCCACTTGCCGTAGCCGGTCCTGGGTGGATAGGTCAAATCGGTCCCGGTGCTTGTCGAACACTACGCGGCGAGCCTGACGAGGCTCAGGTTGCTTGAAGTAGTCCTTGACCGAAACCCAGTAGGCCTCATTTGTTGAGGGGCGTGAACAGACAAGGATGACGGGCGCATTCCCCGCTAGCCAATACGCTAGGTCTTTTTCGCTGCACAGATACTCAAAGCTCGTGTCCGTCTCGGCGGTGAACTTTCCCTGGGTGGCACGGCTTTGGACTTGGATGATCGAATTGAGCGCTGCGCCCGTGATGGGGTCGCGAAGCTCGATGTAGCCGTCAATCCCTGCATCAAACACACCGGTCGGGTGCCAGAGGCAGCCCATGTCGAGTACGCGCTTCTCGACAAGAGCCACGCCTTGTTGGCCGATGATAGTCTGGTTGGTGATGATCTTGGCTGCCACGAACGCCGTTCACCTGGAGTGCGATTCGACACCTAAGATACTAGGTACCGGCCCGAGCCAGGCATTTCTAAGTGGGCGGCGGCATCCAGTTGGAGAGTGGGATTCATGTTGATTCGTACCTTCCTTGGCAGGGAGGGGCTCCCTACTACATGACCAAGACGAAGTCCGAACTCCTCTTCGAGCAGCTCTGCAGCGAGCACGACGTTCGCTGTGAGCCAGTCTCGCGAGGGCCAATACGGACGCCGGACTACGACGTCTATTTCGGGGCTCAGCAGGTCGTCGTCGAGGTGAAACAGGTCGAACCGACGGCGGACGAAGCGAAGGAGATTGCACGGTGGGAGGCCGGCGAGGTCATCACGTTCGGCGGTGAAGCCGGGAAGCGCGTTCGTCAGGAGGTCACGGATTCGAAGAAGCAACTCAGAGCGAGGGCGAAGGGAAGGTTCCCGGCGCTGTTGGTGCTCTACAACAACGCGGAGCCCATTTCGTTTCTCGACCCCATGTTCGTTCTGGTGGCGATGTACGGGGCGCTAACGCTGCCGATCTTCACGCCGAAGGATGGTGGCACACCCTTCGGGGGACGTCTCCGCTTCGGCGGCAAGCGTCGGGTCACGAAGGAACACAACACCACGCTCAGCGCCGTGTGCGTCCTGGTCCTCAATCCCGAAGACAAAACGACGCTCACGTTCTACCACAACTACTTCGCGGCGTTGTCCTTCGACCCACAATGGTTCCAGGGCGAGCGGGTGAGGCACTACCGGCTTCCGCAAGCCGAGGCCGAGTCTGGCAATTACGGCTTCTGGGTCGATCTCGACGGGAAGCACGCGTGATCGGGAGTCCGTACTAAGTCAGCCGACAACCGGTGCGGCACCGGCCCTGTGCCAGCGGCACCGGCCGGGATCTGTAACGCCCCCCTTGACTCGCCGCGCGCGGAGGACCTACACTTCCCGCAGCCCGAAGACATAGCGCGCCAATACAACGTAAGACGCGCCGCAACAAAAGAGCGGGAAGTGTGCCCGCCCTTAGTTGCGGCGCGTTTTGCTTTTGTACCTACGAAGGAGAACGGAGCGCATGAAGACCAAGCCCAAGCAGTCGTTCTCGGCCAGCGAGGCGGCGCGCTACCTCGGATTGTCTGTCGACAAGGTGCGACAACTCGACGAGAGCGGGCGGCTACCGGCCGAGCGCACGAAGGGGGGCCACCGCCGCTTCTCGCGGAGGGCGCTCGATGCATACCTGGCTAAGCAGGACCATCGCAACAAACCCAAGGCGCAGCGGCCGACGCCTCCGCCCCGCCCGATCGCGGTCGATGACGAACTCGACGCATTCGAGCCGGGCGATGAGGACTTCGAACCGTTCTTCGAACCACCTCCGCCCCCGCCGCCCCCGAATCCCTTCGAGAAGATCGCGCGCGAGTTGGCCGAGCGGAAACAGCGTGAAGCGGAGGAAGCTCCGCTTCGCAGACTCGCCACCCTCAAGCAGTACGGGCTGGACCATGTGCCGCGCGGCGCGCCGGACATTTGGCGCGCGAAGGTCGCTTCGGCGCTTGAAAGCTTCGTGACGCTCAAAGCCTTTCCGAACTGGATCGACGACGCCCAGACATACCGGATCGTTCGCGGGAAGGTCGACGAGGTCCTCCAACCGTACCAGGAGGAAGTCGAGCGAAAGAAGAGTGATGAGTCTCGCAAGGCACAGGAGGACCAAGGCGAGCGCCGCGTCCAGCAGCTGATCGATTACGGAAAAAGCTACGCGTCGAGCAAGATGGGCTGGGACTGGGAGTCCGACGATCGCGCTCGCGCTCTACGTGACGTCGAGCGAATGCTGCAGGATGATGCCGAGCCGGGGTGGACAGAGCAGGACGTTAAGGACGCCGTGGACGACGAGCTGCGCGAATGGGAACTGGAGGAGGATGATGAAGAGGACGACGACGATGACGATTATGAGGAGGAGGAATCCTAGGCTGCGAACCTCGAAAACCTAGGATCGAATCCTAGGTTCGGGACGCTGGAATCCCAGGATCTCAAGCACAAAACCGCATGCCCAGCATGGATCTTCCCATCCCCGACGGCCTCCCGTCCTGGCTCGCTGCCTTCGTTGTCGAAGCGCAGCGCGAGACCGACACGCTCCGCGACAACGGCGCCGACCAGGCAGCCGCCGCCCGCACCGCCTTGCTCAAGAAGCTCATTGCTGCCGCGCGGGCCTACCTCAATGCCGAGCTCGACGCCAGCGAAGCTGCGAGCGAAACGGGCCGGTGCGAGGAGACTATCCGCCGCGCCGTCCGCGACGGGACCATCCCGGACCGGCGCGCCAATCCGAAGGGCCGCCACCGTGTGCGCCGCGCTGACCTCCAGAAGCTTGCCGCCCCTCCCACCGGCCCGTATGATCCCGGTGCCGATGCCCAGGACATCGCCAGACTCCGGAGGAAGGTATGAAACACCGGAAATGCTGGTCGAAGTCTATCGGCGAACGCGGGGCGAGAGTGCGGTTGTACGAAGACCGCCCGGGCGGCCCGCTCTCTCGGTCGGTCTACGTCAACGGAAAGGAGAAACGGAAGTCGCTGGGGCACCGCGACAAAGAGCTGGCGATCCGGCAAGCCTACGAGCTGCTCCACTCCCTGCTGTCGAACCAGCAGGCGTTGGACCAGGAGACGCTCACCATCGGCATGGCGGTCCAGCTCTACTTGGAAAGCCCTCAGCACCTGAGCAAGAAGGCGCTCACGCAGCGCTGCGATCGGCGCGATCTGGAGCGAGTGGTCGGGTTTCTTGGCGCGAGTCGCGATGTGGCAACGCTGTCCGAGTCGGACGTGCGGCGCTTCACGATGGCGCGACGCCAGGGCGACCCCAGTCTCAAGTACGTGGTGCCGGGCAAACCAGTCCGGGACCGTACGATCGAGATGGACCTCGTGAAGCTCATGACTGTGCTCCATTGGGCCGCTCGCGAGCGAGCCACCACAGGTCGACGACTCTTGCGGGAGAATCCGCTCACGGGGATTCGGTTACCGAAGGAGAAGAACCCGGAGCGGCCGGTGATGTCGCACGACGTGTATCTCAAGTTGCTCGAGGTCGCGCCGCGCGTTCATCCGATGCTCCCGCTGGCGCTCATCGTGGCCGAAGGAACCGGCCGACGCATCTCGGCGTGGCGCAACCTGGTCTGGGACGATATCAACTTCGAGGCCGGGACGATTCACTGGCGCGCCGAGCACGACAAGAAGGGGTTCGAGCAAGTCGTGGTGATGAGTGATGCGGTGCGCGATGCGTTAGCTGCGCAGCGAAAGGCGCACCCCGCGATCGGTAAGACGGCGGTATTCCCGGCGCCGAAAGATCCGACGAAGCCATGCAATCGTCATCTGTTCGATGACTGGCTGCGGCGGGCGTTCAAGCTGGCGAAGATCGTCCCGCAGCGTCGCGGGATGTGGCACTCGATTCGGCGGAAGTGGGCGACGGAACGGAAGGGCTATCCGGTGAAGGACGTCGCCGCGGCTGGCGGTTGGAAGACAGAAGAAGTGCTGATGACGTCGTACCAGCAGGCCGACGCCGAGACGATCAGGAATGTGGTGTTGCATCCGACGCACCGGATCGTGAGCCGGTAACAGAAACTCACAGCATTACTCACAGCACGGGGCGCAGCAAAGAAAAAGCCCTACAGCAGAAGTCGCTGCAGAGCTTGATCTTCACTCAGTCGGGACGGCGGGATTTGAACCCGCGACCCCCTGAACCCCATTCAACTCAATCGGCAATTTGTTCTCCGCGTGCCTAAGCGGATCCGCTGCGGAAATACCCAAGTTGCCATCGCGCTGCTCACCGAAATATCCGACTTTGGTGCCGCCATCGGACACGCATCTATTACCAGATAATACGAGTGCGGCGCGCTAAGGCGTCCGCGTCAGCGCAGCGTGTCGCGCCATTGACCTACCGGAGACTCGCTCGCAAGCCCTTGCCCCAATAACCTTCCGCCCAATCCCAATCCACACAACAGGGGCACGACTTGCGAGCAACGACTTCTTTCGTGCGCTCCGTGAAAACGTGCCCCTTCGCACACTGGTACTCCGCTACCCACGCGGGCCCAGGATAACGTCGGGCGGTGAGGGTGATCCCGGTCCCTTCGAGTTGAGCGTTCACCCAGGCCCGGCTCTTCGCGACCCTGGGAGGCGGCTGCGGCGGCCGTATGCCCGCTTTCTCTGCTGCGTTCAACCCTGCCTGTACGTCTTCCCAGACCATTTTGTCGACTTCAATTCCGCCTCGAAACGGCATGCATCCGATCATCGTCGCTCCCCAAAAAGCTCTTTCGGCCCAATACGGATCAGGGACGGCGATGTATGTCTTGAGTTCCCATTTCTGACCGGTCTCTCTGACTATCCGCCCCGCGTGTTTGTCGAGCTGGCTATTGTGCTGGGCCAACCGTTTCTCGGGATGAAGGACCGTGACGCCGACCTTGTACAGGTTGGGATCGGACGGATGCACCAAGACGTAGAAGTAGCCTGCCCGGTAGTCGGCCTTCATGGCCGAATCTTTCCCACGTCACGCGCTAGGCGTTGGGGGAGGTGGTGGACGCCGCGCCAGCACCTCCAGCCTGATGGCTTCGGCCGCGGCCACTTCCCTCGCCCATTGCTCCACGGTGTAGGAGGACTCGACGCGAATGGATCCGTCGGGCTCGTCGTGAATCCGGTACTCAACTCCGTCGAAGGTGAAGAAATGGCCGCCAGCGCGACGCACCTTGTCTGCGACGGCGATGAACTCATTCGTGGATTTCATCATCGGGTCTCGCCTGCCGAGGTTTGGGATTGCTCTTGACTCTATCTCGCCCGCCCTCGACGTCAAGCCCGTACGACGGACGTCGGTTGATGCGTGTTTTTGTTTTCTTTGCGAGGATGCGGCATGCGTGTTTGCGGGTGAGGCGTTGGTGATGTTTGCGGTATGCGTATCGGATTGCTTTGAGAACGGCGCGAACAGGAATCGAACCTGCCCGGCGCGCTGCGGAATGTGTCGGCGGGCAACTAGGTGGGGCCCGCGTCTTCAGTCGCTCGACGCGCCTCACGGTGAATCCTTCTAAGGGGAGCCGCACACGACCAGTGTGATCCGCGCCAGGTTGGCGAGAGCCCTGCCTACAGCAGACCGGCTTCCGCGAACGACACGTACCGCTCGCCCGCCAGGATCAGGTGGTCGTAGCACGGCACGTCGAGCAGGCGGCCAGCGTCCACGATCTGCCGGGTCACCGCCCGGTCGTCGGCCGATGGTGTCGGATCGCCGCTCGGGTGATTGTGGACCATGATGATGCCCGCCGCTCCTGCGAGGATCGCGGCGCGGAACACCTCTCGCGGATGGACGAGCGAGCTGTTGAGGATGCCGCGCGTCACCTCGTGCACGACGCGGACCTGCGACTGCGAATCCAGGGCCACCATGTAGAACGCTTCCTGATCGAGCACCCGCACGCGCTCGATCAACAACCCCCGCACGTCCACCGGGCCGCGAATCTTCACGGGCGGTCGCGTCATGGTGCCAGGCTCCCGCACCAGGCGCACGAAGTTCCAGCGTGGTAGGCGGGTCACGCGGCCCTCCGCGGCTGCTTCTTGCCGTGCGCCGCGTTGAATGCAGCCGTGAACGTCTTGAACTCCGACAGCTTTTGCGTGATCTCGCGCACCCGTCCCCACTCCTTTCTCGGAAACATCTTGCGCACCATCGCCCACGCTTGATCCAACGTCTTGGCGTTGCGAATCAGCTTCGCGAACACGTCCTTGGCCTGCGACTTCGGAATGGACGGAACCTTCGAGGTACTCTTCGCCGTCGTCTTCGACATACGTCCTCCCTGGGTTGTTGTTTGTGTGTGGGGTCAACGGGTGCGTTGATCGGTGAAGCCGGTGTTGCAGCCACCGAGGATGGGATGACACACGTGCGTCGTGTCGTCAGGCTGCGCGAGCCGCTGCTCCGGGGTCAGCGCGACAATCGCGCGGACTCCGCACTCGGGGCACGGGCACAGCGGCGTGAGCATCTGCACGACGTGCCGGTTGCCGGACAGCTTGAGTCGCTGGGGCATCGGATCTCCTTGTTGTGGCATTGGTGAACTGCGGAAGGGAAAAGGCCGACGCCGGGCTCTTGCACCCAGCTACTGAAGAGCTGCGCCTGTCACGCGTCTCATTTCGGCTTCTGTCTCGCTCGCTCTCGCGAGGGCTCCCGACGTGTTCCGTCTCCGTCCCGCTGGCGGTTGTCGAATGCGGGTGTCACGGAGTCCCGTGCGTCCTGCGGCGGTTCGTTTCGGTGGTCGCGCCCTCTGCGTGCTGGCCGGAGCCATCACTTGAATGGAGCAGCGCGACCTGACGGACGGGTTCGTTTCGTCGTCGGGCTATTGATCGGGCCTGATCCGTCGGCGGTGCCACCGAGGCGGAGTGCTGCGTTGGTTGCCCTAGTCGCCGCTGTCGTGACACTGGCGACGAGTAATTGTAAAGCCCTATCCTGCAGATGGTTAGCTGTGATCCAGCGCGGGAGCACGGCGCGGCGAGGTGGGGCTACGGGGAAGCGGAAGGGTGGAGCTGTGGGGCTGAGGGCACGCTGTTCAGGCGCGGCTGGGACTCCCGATGGCTCCTGTTTTCCGCCCAGTCCTACGGGATTCGACCGGATTCGAATGCACCACTACACCCGGAGCAGCGACCGCACGAACCGCGTGAGCCGCGCCACCCGCACGACGTACTCCTGCATCATTGGATCGACCGCCTCGACGCGCGCGACGAGCCCCGCGAGAGCGTCGATCTCGGCGAGCGAGAGCACCACCTTCCGGCGCGGGTGTTGATCTGCCCGACACAGTGGGCACAGCGGATTGGGCATCCCGCGCCGCACGTGCCAGCGGCGATGGGTGGCCTGCTCGCCGCCCCTCACCCCGCGCAAGCTCATCCGTTCCCCCCCACGTCGCGGAGGCAAGTGGCGGCCTCGGCGTCGCGACGCTGATCCGCGCCATCCGCAGCAAGGCGGTGATCCGCGCCCTGCGCATCGAGGCGCCGATCCGCGCCCTGTGCCTGCACGCGCCGCGCCACGATCGGCGTCCCGGCGAAGGGAGACGGCCACCAGACTGGGCCCGTCATTGTTTGGTATTGATACTGACTGCGCGCCATCAATCGCGCTCCCGGTTGCGAAGCACCATCACGAGCGCGGGAATGGCCGGGCGGGTGCAAGCTGCCCCTTTACCGCTCTGGGGACGGCCGCCAAACCGTCCGGTTGCGACCCGGCCCCGATCACGATTTACTGCTACTCGTCCCACGCCAACGTGCAGTTGACGTTCGGCGTGCCACCGGAGCTGACGGATCTCAGCCCGATGCCGTTCGCCGTCCCGACCGTCGTGCGCAGTTCGCGCCCGGGGTTGGCAATCCAGGTGAAGGTTGCGCGCTGGTTCAGCGCGATCTCCACCAGGAAGTCCGCCTCGTAGGTGGGCTCCGTCATCGTCCCGCCGCGGAGATTGCACGCCGCTACGCCTGCCTGCGGATCGTCCGGCTTCTCCACGACCGCCGTGCCACCCGTGCCAGCCACGGTATGCCGCAACAGGTCGAGACGCGTCGCGATGTCTGCTGGCGTCGAATCCGAGCCGACGATCGCCTGGTGAATCCGCCCCACGACCGACGCCGAAGATTCCAGCGCCAAGACGGTCAGGTTCGACCCAGCCGGAGTCCGATGAACGCCTTGATACGATGCCATGCGCTTGCCTCCCTACAGGTTGAAGAAACCGGCCATGTCCCTCACATCACTTGGCAACCTTCCCGTCATCACGCCAGTTTCGGCCGCTGCAGCCGCGCCGCCTCGCCCGCCAGCATCTCCGACTGCTCCTGCGACAGCGTCGGCGCTTCCCTCCCCGGGACCGATGGCGGCGGCTCCAGCTCGGCCTTCTGCCGGAGCAGTTCGCGGCCGTCGAGATCGCCGAGTTCCCCGTGGTCGGGCTCGGGGTTGACGTAGAGGGTCGCCGCCAGCTCCACCGCGCTGACGATCCCGACGGCCTCGGCTCCAACCTCACCACGCGCCGGTATCTCGACGTCTCGCAGCGCGGGCATCGGCAGCGCGAACGCATCCGCCAGCAACCGCGCCTCGTGCTGCAGCAGCTTGCGCTTTCTGGCCCGCGCATTGCTCGTCAGCACCGCCTCGACGTACGCCTTGGCGGTCTTGAGCACCCTGTCGTCGTCCTGTTCCTTCTGATCGGCGAGCGAGCCGTCCGCCCGCTGGATGCCGAGCAGCCGCGCCTTCGCCTGTCCCGTCAACGCGGCGACGGCCCGCGCCGCGATCTGGCGCTCGACGGCGGCCAACTCCTCGGCCGCTTGTTCCTTTTCCGATTTCGCGCCCATGATCCGCCGCAGCGCCACGGCCCGTGCTTCCAGGTCGCTCGCTTCGCCGACCGCCGCGTTCACCTCATTCGATGCACTCATCGTTTCCTCCTCAGTGTGAAAGGACGGCGGCACGCCGGAGCCCCCGGTGCGGCGCACCCTGTTCGACGCCGGGGCGGGCGACTCACGGCGGTGAGAAGGGACCGCCGCCGAGGGACACTGACCCGGAGCCCGACGTACCGCCCACAACCATGCCTCGCCGCATCGCTACCGCTGCCCGAGTTGCCAATCGTCGGGGCGCGCCTCGGCGAGGATCGCCCGAACGGTCTTGAGTGCCTGCTCGGTCCTGATCGTCTCGGCCGGCGTGAGCGTCCCCGCCGCGAGCTGGCCCGCGAGCCCCGCCGCCTCGGCCTCGAGCTGCGCCCTCCGCGTCGCGTTGAGCTCCGCGCCGCGCTCCCAGTACGGCACGGGCGGCGCGAACTGCTTCGCCCCCACCGTCGGGGACTTCCCCGCCTGCGGCACCGGATGGAGCGCCGTCTCGAAGGCGGCGATCTCTTCGGTGATCTTGATGAGTTCGCCCCGCGCCTTCACGCGCTCCAGGTCGGACGTGGCCGGGTCGTCGATGATGGCCTGCACTGCCTTCCGCTTGGCCTGCAACCGCGCGAGTTCGTCCTCGCCCGTTGGCGTGCCGGGCGACGTCGTCTCGTCCGTGACGAAGTGCGGCTTCTGGGCCGCGTACTCCCGCCGCGGCTTCGGGCCGACGCGGATCACTTTCTCCACCGCGCCGCCCGAGCCGTCCGGGTTGCGAGGCGCCAGGCACATGGCCACCACCGTGCGCTCGGGCTCGGCCACCTTGGACTTCTCCACGAGCGCGTTGACCGCCGCCACCGCCTCGGCCACCGTCGGCCGCTTGCCGCGCGCCGCGTTCGCCACCCGCTCGACCCGTTCGGGCGTCCCCGCGAGCCCGCGCTTCCGCAGCTCCGCGGCCGCCGCGTTGATCAGGTCCGTCTCCTGCGCCATCGTCGTCATCGTCCTGCTCCCTTCCGTTAGTGATGCACTCCACGCACCGCCGCCCGGAACTCCGGCGTCGCGTTGTCTCCAACGACCACTGCGCCCACGACCGGCTCGTGCTCGTATTCCCGCTCCAGCGCGCGGCCCTCCGCCTCCCGCCGCTCGGCCAGCCTGTGCGCTTCGCACTGGAAGCACGGACAGTCGTCGACCGCGTAGCTCGTGTGCGCTCCCGGCGGTGTGGGTGGCGGCGGCGTGGGCTCCCGCACCTGCAGCTCGACCGCGTGCGGCTCTATCGGCGGCGCGGCGATCACTACGGCCTCCACGGACTCCACGGTCTCCGGCGGCGTGGGCCGCCTGCGCTCTTGCTCCGCCTTGATCGCCGCCGCGATCGGGCCCTCCCCACGCTGGGCGCGCAGCATGCGTCCCAGCGCCGCGTCCGTCTTCGCGCGGAGCTCCGCGACCAGCGCGGCCATCGCCGCCTCGAACTGGGCGATCAACGCATCGTCGCCCACGTCCTCGAAGCCAGGCCCCCGTTCTGGGGGCGGTGCTGGCGCCGTCGCGGCTTCCCACGCGCGGTCGTACTCCGCGAGCACCTCCTCGTCGGTGAGCTTGGCCAGCGCGGAGTCGGGCCGCGCCGTCCCCGCCTCGCGCTCTAGCTTCCCGGCCCGTCGTTTCTTGTCCGTCATCGCCGCCCCCGCTCCAGGTCTGCGAGCCGCTGCTCCAACTCGTCCATGTCGTACGCCTTGAGCCACGCCTGCACCGCGACCAGCGCGGCGCGTGCCTGCGGCGCGGGCAGCTCGCCAGTCGCCGACGCCACGGTCAGCAGGGCGGTGATCCGCTTCGCGTCCGCTGGTGTGTTGAGCTCGCCGATGCGGTCTGGATCCAAGCCCCGCCGCCGCTTCGCCCCTGCCTTCACGCCGCCGAGTGTCCCAGCCGCGCTACGATCCAGCGCTCGGTGTGGGTCGTGACCGAAGCAGTAGCCAGTCGGCAGCAGAAGCTCCTCGCCCGTGCGGCACGGCGTACCGTCCTGGTTCACGCCCAGGCACCGCTTCGGTTCGCTGGCCACCACCACCTCACCGCTCGCCGTCATGCGCTCCCCTTCTCGTTGCGTACTCTCGACGTGCTGGAGCACCGAGCCGCCAGACCCTGCGACGGCGGGAGCTTGCCACCAGCACCGTCCGCCGTGGCTGTGGGCTGATCGTACTCGCCGCGCCACGTGTGATCCCACCCCCGACCCGCGCCTGCCCCTGAACTCCGATCAAGAGCCACTCCGCCTTGGGCTGAGCACACCGGCCGCCGCAGGTAATAATCCAGCTAACATTCCGCGCACCGCCTTGTGCTCAACTCCCGCGACGTCACGTGGGCGTGGGGCGGCGCCGCCACCGCCCTGGAGCACCGACCCAGGTCGGGAGGACGGCCCTGGGTCGCCGAACGCCGTAGCGCGGATTGCTCGGACCCTTCCCCCTGGGACAGTTGCTCTGGCTCGTGGGACGGTGACGGCTCCTGTCCCTGACGACCGAACCGCCCACCCCCCTGGCTCTCCCCGCGCGGCTGGCATCGCAGGCACGAGCCGAGACTGTGGACGGTCACCTTGTCGCAGCGAGAGCACCACGCCTCGTACGTCACGACGTCTCCTTCGCGGGATGCTCGACCTCGCTCGCCATCGTCGGCTTGACCTTGACCGTGTAGCTGCCCTGCCCGACGACCGTGAAGTTGGTCGCGTCGTGCATCACGACCCGGAGGTCCCGCAACCGAACGCCGTCGAGCGGGCCGTCCAGGAACTCGATGCGCATCTCCACCGGCTCCGGTGCATTCGGCCGCGTCTCGTTCGTCTTGACGCCCAGGATCCGACAGCAGCGCCAGCACGCACCCGGTGGCACCTCTGCCTGGCCCTCGCCGGTCGTCTTGTTCGTGAAACCGCACGCGGATGCGTGGCCCGGCGCGTACGCGTGCCACCTGCCGGTCATCGGGTGCTGCAACCACACCACCTGCTCGCGCACCTTCATGCCGTCCCCCGCTTCCCGTAGATCCGCCGCGACCACACGCGCGGTCCTGGCACACCCGGATGCCCGGGAGCGATGACGCCAGCCGGGACGTGGAACGCAATCCCGGTCGCCGAGATGAACCGCCCACTAGCTCCGGCGTCGAGCAGCTCACCATCCTCGGCCTGCGTCAACGGCACGCGCTCCGCCCAGCCCAACTTGACGGCGACCGAGACCCATTTCGTGAGCTGGTTCGTCGAGTACCGCTGCGCCCACGCG
>Ga0222622_10000037_pt1 | contig 54221 bp, 45 predicted proteins | sample PLM2_5_b1metaG_FD_177335 | JGI IMG/M metagenome (GOLD analysis project Ga0222622, IMG submission 177335) | Groundwater sediment microbial communities from an aquifer in East River, Colorado, USA - PLM2_5_b1 | ecosystem: Environmental > Terrestrial > Soil > Riparian zone | place: USA: East...
GGCCGGTTGCGTCGCGACGGCGCGCGCGCGCGACACCGCCGCACTGGCCCACGTCGTCCGCGAGCTGCTCGCGGACAGTGCTGCACGAGAGCAGTTACGAAGACAGTCGCTGACGGCCTACGACACGTACTTTGCGCTGCGACACACGATTCACGCTCTGCGATCGGAGTGCGCCGAGCCGTCGGCCATGCAACCCGTTTTCTAGCATGAAAGAATCGATTCCCGGGGTGACCGTCGGCATTACGACTCGTAATCGTCCTGAGTCGCTGCGCCGCTGCGTTGACTCGCTGCGTCATATCGAACATCTCGACCCAGAGATCCTGGTCTTCGACGATGCATCGGACGTTCCTGCAGCGGAGGTGTTGCGATCCAGTGCGCGCGTTCGCGTCATTCGTGATGATCGCGGCCCCGGAAACATCGTGGGTCGAAATGCGCTGATGGCGGCCGCATCCGCCGCCGCGGTGTTGCTGCTCGATGATGATGCGGCATTGATCGACGGCGTTGGTGTCGAGCAGGCACTGACGATCGTTCAATCCGACCGTCAGGTTGCTGCCGTGGCATTCGCCCAGGCCAACATCGATGGCTCGGCCTGGCCGCAACACATGCAGCCGGGACGAGGGGAATCACCGCGTTACGTTCCGGCATTCATCGGGTTCGCGCATCTGTTGAACCGCCAAATCTTCCACGACCTCGGCGGATATCGCGAGCGCTTCGTGTTCTACGGGGAGGAAAAGGAGTATTGCCTGCGGCTCCTGGATCGAGGGTATCGAGTCGTCTATTTGCCGGGTGCACTGGTTGTGCACGCGCAGGACGCAGCCGGCAGGACGCCGCAACGTTATTTGCGCTATGTGACGCGAAACGATTGTCTTCATGCCTTGTACAACGAGCCGGTCTGGCGCGCGGTCTGGCTCGTCCCCGCGCGGCTTGCGCTGTATTTCAGGATGCGCTCACGCTGGGGGATCGAGGATCCATCAGGGTTGAGATGGATCGTGTCTGAGCTCGCCGCCAATGCTGGTGCTGCGCTCCGATCTCGCAAGCCGGTGTCCCGGCGCACCATTGCGGCCTGGCGACGGCTGCGTGACGACACTGCGCCGTACTCGCCATCACCTGCCCTCGCGGTACCTCTTGCGACGGGGAACGCAGACTGAAAAGGCTGCTGACCATCGGGCACTCGTATGTGGTCGCGCAGAATCGACGGCTTGCCGACGAGATGGCTGCGCAAGGAGCGGGCGACTGGGAAGTCACGGCCGTCGCGCCGGCGCGGCTTCAAGGTGACCTGCGGCACATCGAACTGGAGCCAATCGCCGACGAGTCCTGTTCGGTCGTTCAGATCGACATGCGATTCGGGTCGCATCCGCACTTACGGATGTACTCCCACCAACTTTCATCGATCCTGCGCCAGCAATGGGATCTCGTCCATGTGTGGGAAGAGCCGTATGTGATCGCGGCAGGGCAGGTCGCGCGCGGTGTCCAGGCCGGTGTGCGATTTGTCCCCGCCACATTTCAGAACATTTCGAAGCGGTATCCGATTCCGACCGCGTTCGTGGAACGTCAGGTGATGAAGCGCGCTGACGGCTGGATCGCCTTTGGACACACCGTCAAGGACGCGCTGCACGGCCGTCCCGGATACAGCGACAAGCCCGTGCGCGTGTTGAGTCCGGGCGTCGATACAAAAACGTTTCGTCCAGATCCCCTCGCGCGGGCGCGCATCAGACGCGGATTGGGATGGGAATCCGACCAGCCTGTCGTGGGCTTCGCCGGGCGCTTCGTCCAGGAAAAGGGAGTCGACACGCTGCTCCATGCCTTCGCGCATTCGACCTGCCGGTGGAATGCCCTGTTTGTTGGCGGCGGCCCGTTGACGCCGGCACTCGAGTCGCTTCGCTTGCAGCACCCTTCCCGTGTTCGTATCGTGCGGGACGTCAGCCACGACGAAATGCCCACGTATTTACGGGCTATGGACCTGCTGTGCGCGCCAAGCCGAACGACCGCGCGGTGGAAGGAGCAGTTTGGCCGGATGCTAATCGAGGCGATGGCGTGCGGCGTTCCAGTGGTCGGAAGTAGTAGCGGCGAGATTCCCCACGTCGTCGGGGATGCCGGTGTCGTCATTCCCGAAGACGACTGTGCGCAATGGACGGAAACGATCGACCGCATTTGCGCGGACGCGGCGATGCGGGCCGATCTTGCGCATCGCGGGCTCGACCGGGCGCGCACGGAGTTTGCGTGGCCGAGTGTTGCACGGCGCCATCTGGACTTCTTCGCGGAGGTCCTGGCGCAATGAAGCGCGTGCGTGTTGCCCTTCTCGCCGATTATCTCGAGGAGGGATGGCCGAGCATGGATCTCGTCGCCGAGATGCTGCTCGATCGACTCAGTCGCGAGCATGCCGCGACGATCGAGGCGACGTTGATTCGACCGTCCCTTCCAAGGCGGTTATCGCGGGTGTCGAGTCAGAAGCTCGCGTTTGGGGTGGACCGTGTCGCAGGACGGCTATGGGATTACCCGCGGTTCGCCTCGGCGCTGCGCGAGCGCTTCGACCTCTTTCACGTCGTCGATCACAGCTATGCACAGCTGGTTCACGAACTGCCGGGCGATCGGACGCTGGTCACGTGCCACGATCTCGATACATTCCGCAGCGTTCTCGAACCGGAGCGCGAGCCTCGGAGTGCCCCGTTCAGGTTGATGACGCAACGGATTCTCGACGGGTTGCGCAAAGCCGGGCATGTGGCCTGCGATACCGAAGCGACGCGTACGCTGCTGATCGAACGCGCTCGCTTTGCAGAGAACCGAACCAGCGTCGTGCACAACGGTCTGCATCCAAGCTTCACGACCATTCATGAGGCTGCCGCAGATCGAGAGGCGGCGCGATTGCTGGGGCCGAGCCGCGCTTCGATCGACATTCTTCACGTAGGCAGCGCGATCGCCCGCAAGCGGCTGGACGTCTTGATCCGGATCATGGCGGAACTCGGCGGCCGCCCTCGCCTGGTCCGTGTCGGCGGTGCCTTCACCGGCGAGCAATCAGCTCTGGCCAGAGATCTCGGCGTGACCGTGGTCGTTCTGCCATATCTGGACCGCGCCACCCTTGCCGCCATCTATCGTCGCAGCGCACTCCTGGTGATGCCATCGGAACGCGAAGGTTTCGGCCTGCCGCTCCTTGAATCGCTTGCCTGCGGAACGCCTGTTGTCGCCAGCGACATCGCTGCGCTGCGAGAGGTCGGTGGTGATGCGGTGACCTACTGTGCGGTTGGTGAGGTCGAGGCATGGACCGACGCCATTCGTGCCTTGCTCGATGAGCGCGAGCGACGGCCGGCGGAGTGGGCGGCACGGCAGGAACGGGGCGTCCAGCGCGCGGACGCGTTCAGCTGGTCGAAGTACGCCGGCGAGATCGCCATGCTGTACGCGCGCATCGTGAACGGATCGACCGCGCCGTGCTGAAAGTCCTGCACGTCGGGAAATACTACCCGCCGGTCCCTGGCGGCATGGAACGCATCGTCGAAATGCTCTGTCGCGTGACGCGCGGCAGGCTCGACAGCCGGGTGCTCGCCTTCGATCGCGGGCGATCGACAAAGAACGACGTCGTCGACGGCGTTCAGGTGACGCGCGTCGGCACACTGGGTCAGGCCGGGTCGGTGCCCATCGCGCCGAACTTCGCCTCGCATCTGAACCGAACGGATGCGGATGTGATGATCGTCCACGAGCCCAACCCGTGGGCGCTGCTGTCGCTGATTCTGGCCCCACCCCGGATTCCTTTCGGCATCTGGTTTCACAGCGACGTCGTTCGTCCCGACCTGCAATATCGTTTGTTCTACTGGCCGATCGCACGCCCTGCCTACGATCGCGCTCGTCGCTTCGTTGTCTCGTCGCCAGCTCTGGCCGCGATGTCGCCTGCGGTCTCCCGGTACTCGGGCAAGACAGCGGTAATCCCGTTCGGCATCGATCCCGTACCGTGGTCGATCGATCCGGTGACACGCCAGCGTGCTGATGCGATGCGCCTGGCTGTCAACAAACCGATTGTCTTGTTTGTCGGCCGGCTCGTTGCCTACAAGGGCGTCGACGTCCTCATCAAAGCGGCTTCTCCGCTCAACATTCACGTCGTGGTAGCCGGCGATGGCCCGATGCGCAGCTCCTGGATGGCTGAAGCGTCGCAGCGAAAAGACCGCGCGACCATCGAGTTTCCGGGCGCTCCGTCCGACGACGACGTGAAGGCGTGGATGCATGCGGCCGACGTGCTGGTACTGCCCTCGATCACTCGCGCCGAGGCGTTCGGCGTGGTGCAACTCGAAGCGATGGCCAGTGAAACACCGGTCATCAGCACCAACGTGCCATCGGGCGTGCCCTGGGTAAACCGCGACGGCGAAACCGGCCTCGTCGTGCCGCCGGGAGACGTCTTCGCTCTAGGGCGCGCAATTGAAACGCTGATTGCGGACGCGCCACTCCGGTGTCGACTCGGCGCTGCTGGAGCGGCGCGCGTGCGCTCGGAGTTCACGGTGGACCGAATGGCCGACCGATTCGTCACGCTGTGCGAACAGATTGCGAGCACGCAGTGAAGCGCGTCTTCGACGCGACCCTTGCGAGCACCGGATTAGCGATTTCCCTGCCGCTCTGGATCCTCGTCGCGCTGGCGATCAAGCTCGAGGACGGCGGTCCAATTTTCTATAGCCAGGATCGGGTCGGACGCGACGGCCGTGTCTTTCGCGCGCTGAAGTTCCGTTCAATGCACGAAGATGCAGAACGTGGGACCGGGCCGCTGCAGGCGCGTGCCGGGGATCGACGCGTGACCCGCGTGGGTCGAGTGATGCGTGCGACAGCGCTCGACGAGTTGCCACAGCTGTGGAACATCCTGCGCGGCGACATGAGCTTCGTTGGTCCGCGTGCGTTGAGGCCCGGCGAAATCGAGATCGAAGGCGGTGCACCGGTGCCGCTCGAGGCCGTGCGCGGATACGCCGATCGCATTGTCGTGCGGCCGGGACTGACTGGCGTCGCCCAGGTCTTCGCGCCTCGCGACATTTCGCGGCGCAGCAAGTTCCGCTACGACAGACTCTACATTCAGCGGCGTTCGTTCGGGCTGGATATGCGTTTGATTCTGCTGTCGTTTTGGATAAGCTTCCGAGGCACATGGGAATCCCGGGACCGCAAGTACTGACGCCCGAGCGGCGTGACGTTATCGTTGTCGGCGGCGGTCCCGCGGGCCTGCTGGCGGCGCGGGATCTCGCAGCCGCCGGCTTCAGCACGCTCGTCGTAGAGGAACACGACACGATCGGTGTGCCGGTTCACTGCACCGGCGTTCTCGGGATGGACGCGTTCGACGAACTCGACCTCCCTCGACACACCATTCTGCACACCGCACATGCAGCGCGGTTCATCTCAGCCGACGGATCGTCGATCCTGATCGATCACGACCGCGTCCGCGCCGCGGTCATCGACCGCGGGCACTTCGACGCAGCCCTTGCGGCGAGTGCGGCTGCGGCCGGGGCGGAGATTCACGCCGGATGTCGAGTGCGACAGGTTGACGTCGATACTCACGGCGTCAACGTCTCCACCGGCGCCGGCACCATGCTCGGGCGCGCGTGCATCATTGCGTGCGGCGCAAACTATCGATTCAACCGGCGTCTCGGCCTCGGCCTGCCGCGACTCTTCGTGCACAGCGCGCAACGCGAGGTGCCCTTTCCCTCCGCCGATCACGTCGAGGTCTATCTCGGGCGAACCATCGCCGCTGGAGGATTTGGGTGGTTGGTGCCGTTTCGACGCGGCGGTCAGAGTTATGCGCGAGTCGGCGTCATGTGCGAAGCGCGGCCTCGCGCCGCATTCAACGAACTGGCCGCCTGCATCGATAGCCGGTTCGGTCTCTCGACGCCCTGGTCCGAGCCGCGCGTCAAAGTGTTGCCGCTGGCGCCGGTGACGCGGACGTGGTCGCGTCGCGTGCTCGCCGTCGGCGACGCGGCCGGATTGGTGAAGGCCACGACAGGAGGCGGGATTTACTTCGGCCTTCTGAGTGGCCGGATCGCCGCGGAGGTGCTCTCTGGCGCCCTGCGTGACGATCGTCTCGCGGGCACACATCTTCGCGAGTACGAGCGGCGATGGCGGGCACGACTGTGGCCGGAGATTCGCGCCGGTCTTGCCTTTCGCGCGATCGCCAGCCGCCTCAGCGATCGAACGATCGACCGGGTCGTCGAGCTGGCACGTGTCGACGGCATCGTACCGCTGCTGAAGCAGACCGCTGACTTCAACTGGCACGGCGCCGCGGCGCGGTCGCTTCTTCGCCACCCATCGTTCCGACGGATCGTGTTCGACTCCATCTGGAGCTGAACCGATCTCCGGTTCTCTCGCTCGGCCCCTTCAGATGAATGCCCCACCGGCCGATAAACCAGAGGTGACTACTTCCTCGCAGTTGCTGGAGCAGGGGCACTATGCCCGGAAACAAATCTTCAGCAGGAACGCGATCGTCGCCTGGAGCCACCGCCGCCGCTTTGCGCTGGCGCGCGAACTCGCCTCCGCGGGCGCCGGCGGGGCGCTGCTCGATTACGGCTGCGGCGACGGAACCTTCATCGCACTCGCTCACGATCTGTTTCGCGAAACGACAGGCACTGACGTGGACGTCGAGCAGCTGCGAGACTGCGAGAGACGGCTCGCGGCGCACGACGTGCGCTTCTCGTCGATCGAGGAACTGCATGACCGCTCGCACAGCGGCCACTACGATGCCGTCATGTGCATGGAGGTGCTGGAGCACTGTCCAGCGGACGTACAGCCGCGTGTCCTTGCCGATCTCGAGCGTCTGGTTCGCCCACACGGTGTGGTGGTGATCAGCGTGCCGATCGAGATCGGTCCGACCCTCGCGCTGAAGCAGGCGGTTCGAGCGATGGCGGCGGCGACCGGGCTGACTGAGTACGAGACGCGCGAGCGTTATCGGATTTCGGAGTTCATGCGCATGCTGCTCGCTCGCGAAGGTTCGCAGATCGAGCGGTCAGCGACGATTAGCATCAACGCGCAGGGCGACACCGTGCGATATCACGGCCACAAGGGTTTCAACTGGCGATTGCTCGCCCGCCTCATCGACAACGTGTTCGTCGTCGAACGTCGGCTCTACTCGCCGGTTCCCCTGACCGGCCCCTGGCTCAACAGTCAGGTGTGGTTTGTCTGTCGAAAACGGTGAAACGGAGTTTAGGGTACCGGCTTGGCTGATTCGGGATCGTCAGGGATCGGCCGCACGGTGCGCGGGTTCTGCGGGAGCATTTCGCTGGCCTTCGGCCGAAACCACTCCGAAAGACGGATCATTTTCCCGCGCTGACTCTGCACGACGTCCTGCAGTTGCTCCAGGATCGGCAGCGTTTCCGCGAGCGTCGAGACGACGCCAACGCCGCGATCCATCGCGTGCTGCTGCATGGCGGGACTGGGATCGCGCAGCATCAGCAGCGCCTTGGTCGGGCCAGCGGCGATGATCTCGGCACAATTGACGAACTGATCGTCAATGGCGAGATCGAGTCTCAGCGCATTCGCGAGATCACCGCGTGAACCGGGAACCGTGAGCACCGCCGGCAGATAGAAACCCTGCTGCTCCAGCCACCACTGCGTCTGGAACTGGACGGTGTCTCCACCACTGGCCGGGCGCTTGGTAAGAAAACACACCTCCCACCGCTGCGCCCGGGCGAGTGCGTAGAGCCTGGCGATTTCTGCCGGCTCGTACGCACGCAGCGTCATCCACCAATTCGGGCGCCGCGCGATGTGATTCCACACCCGATCGATGTCGACGTGCGTGAGGCTCGCCTCGCCCCCCGCATCGGACCCCACGTCCCGGCGGAGACACTCGCGCGCCGTTTCCCGGAAGGCATTCCGGAAGTCGGCGAGCACGCCGTCGATGTCTATCCCCAGCCTCAGCGCCATCGGCGAATAAAAATACTCTGTTCCGGCCTATCGCTCATAGGAAACGATGGCGGCCAGCACGGCGGCCAGTGCCGCGTTCGCCGGCATCACCAGCCCCGTTTCCCAGAGGCTCTGCAGCGCGACGGCGAGCAGGCCGCAGGCAGCCCCCGCCCGTATTGAGCGGGCGCCTGTCGCGTCGGACGCGAGACGGCGCCAGGTTGTTCGCGCGAGCGCGGCAATCAGCGCCGTCAACAGGGCGAACCCGATGATCCCCCCTTCCGCGGCAACCTGCAGGTAGTGATTGTGCGCCTGGTTGAATTGCAGCGTCCGATCGCCGCGCTGGTAGGACAACATCGCCGTTTGGTACGTGCCCATCCCCGTTCCGGTCCACCAGAAGTCTCTAACGATCGGCAGCGTGTCGGCCCAGATCCGCACCCGATCGCGAACGCCGGTTCCTGACTCGCTGAATCGACCGGCGAGCGCTGGAATGTCAACGCGGGCGAGCGCCAAACCCACCACCACGGCGAGCACGCCAAGGGCCCACCAGGCACGACGAACTTTGTTGCCCGTTCGCCGCGCCACGACGAGAGCAATCGCCGCGACGGTGAGGGAGAGAATACCCGACCGCGACATCGACACCATGAGCGCCGCGATCATCAGCGCGCCTGCGGTCGCCAGCCATATCATCCGGCCATCAGCCACTCTCGCGAGCCTCGTGCGCGTGCTGACAAACGGAGCGGCGGCGGTTTCCGCGCCCGCCGCGCGCGCGATGATGTAGCCGACGCACAGGGGCGCGGCCATGATCACCCATGTGGCGAAGTGGTTCCGATTGACAAAGGGTCCAAACGGGAGAGGCCCTTCATATTCAGTACGAAATCGCCAGTAGATGAAGCGTCCCGCGGAGGCCGCCTGCGCGAGTGCGAGAACAGAAAACGCAAACCCGAGCGCGCAGGTGCCCCGCACCGTCTGGCGCAATCCACCCGCGGTGACGATCGCGCGTGCGGCAAAGAAGACCGCGACCGCTCCGATCGCGATCGCTGCCGACCACAGTGTTGCGGTCGCATCAATGGACACGCTCATCCACGACGGCGTCAACGCCGTCAGCGCAAGATCCTGACGGACGTTCACGCCATGCGGCGACAGGAGGGAAACCATTTGCGATGGAAGTGGGATCGCTTGCAACACGGTGGCGACCGGTATTAGCAGCGCGATGCGGTCGAGGACCCGTTCCGTGCCATCGCCGGCAATCCGAGGTCTCACGACAACGGCCAGCAGAACGGAGAAGGCCGCGAACACGATCGCGGCGAAGGCCGACCGGCCGCCGAATGCCGCCAGCGTCCAGAAGAGGATCAGGATAAGGGCCGCGCTGCTGCGTCCGGCCCGGGGGGGCTCACGCGGCAGGCGTGGCGCTCCCGTAATAGCTCTTGTAGTTGTACCCGTAATAGCGCGCGTAATAGTACTTGTTACGGTCGAAGTCGACACGATTCAACACCACGCCGATGGACCGCGGCTTTCCCGAGCGTAGCGTTGCCAGCGCGCGTTCCGCATGCACTCGTCGCGTCATCTCCGAACCAACGACGAAGACGACCGCTGAGACGTGCCCCGCGATGACCACCGCATCGGTGACGGCAAGTACCGGCGGCGTATCGAGCAGAATCCAGTCGAAGGGGCCGTGCGACAGGTTCTCGAGAAAACCCTTCATGCGATCCGAGGCAAGCAGCTCCGAGGGGTTGGGGGGAGTCCTTCCGGCGGTAATCACGAACAGGTTGGGTTCGGCGGTGCGCTGAACGGCCTCGCGCACGCGACACTGTCCGACCAGCAGCTGCGACAGGCCGCTTTCGTTGTGGACGCCCATGATCTGATGGACGCCCGGTCTTCGCATGTCTGCATCGATCAGCAGTACGCGCGATCCGCCCAGTGCCAGCGCGGTGGCGAGATTGCACGCGGTCGTGGTCTTGCCCTCGAGCGGCTGGCTGCTGGTGACGGCGATCACGCGTGCCTGTCCGGCGCCGGCGGTAAACACGAGTGAGGTGCGCAGCGACCGAAACGCTTCACCGAAGTCGTGCGGCACGGTCTCCGACAGCAGCGGCACGCGGTTGCCGCGGATAGCGGGCACGAGTCCAAGAAGCGGCAGCCCCAGGCGCTTGGACACATCCTCCGGCGTCTTTACGGTGTCGTCGAGATACTCGATTCCGAACGCCAGCCCGAACGCGACGAGCAGCCCGGCCATCATTGCGGTGAACCATTCACGGCGCGTGTTCGGCGAGAACGGCGCGCCCGGGACTTCGGCCCGGTCCATCACCTGGACGTTGTTCGATCGGCTGTTGCTCACCACCTGCAGCTCTTTTTGCTGCTGCAGCAGCGATTGCCACAGCTGCCGATCGCTGTCGGCCTGACGCTGCAGAACGAGGTAGCCGCCGCTCTTCCGCTCCAAATCCATCGCCTCGTTCTTCTGCTGATCGAGCGAGGCGGTAAAGCTTCGCTCCTGCGCGACGGCGGTTTCGTAGTCGTTCTTGACGCTCTCGATGACCCGCGCCCGTTGCGCGAGCAGCGTCTCGCGAGCGTTCTTGATCTGCAGATCGATCTTCTGCATCTCCGGATGGCTCGGAAGATACCGCGCCGATAGCCGCGCTCGTTCGGCCATCAAATCGGTCAGCCGGTTCTTGGCTTCGACCACACCGGGACTCGCGGCGACGACAGGAAATCCGTCGGCCGCATCCGCTGCCGGATCGATCCCTTTCAGCTGGTTGTAGGTGGCCTCCTTCTGCAGCCGCTCCGTGCGCTGCCGGGTCACCGTTTCATTCAACGCGTTCAGTCGCGCGACGGTGATGTTCTGCCGGTCGCCGAGCGACAGCGCATTGCGCGCCTCACGGTACTGCGTCAGCGCCGCTTCCGCGTCGGTCACCTTCTTTTCCTGTTTCGCGACCTCCTCGTTCAGCCAGCGCAAATTCTTCTGATACGTCGCGAGACGAAGTTCCAGGTTCTGCGCCGTGTACTCCTCGGCGAGGGTGTTGGCAGCCGTCGCGGCGAATTGCGGATCGGATGATTCGTAGATGATCTCGACCAGCCGGGTCTTCGCTTCCGGTGCGATCCGCACGCCGCCGAGGAACTGATTGATCGCGCCCGCTTCCGCGGCTTCTTCATCGGGACTCGGCGGCTCGACCGATGGCTTCGCGGGCGGCCGGCCGAGCAACGATTGCACCGTCAGGCTCACTTTGTGCCGCGCGCTGGAGATCATCGCGCCGATGCCCTTGCGTCGAGGTGCGCTGGCGCTGAACAACGGATGGTTCTGCAGCTGCAGCCGGTGGACGACGCGCTTGGCCAGGCCGCGACTTCGCAGAATGCTGTACTGGGTATTGAAGTAGGGGTCGCTGTCCTGCCAGAACGCGGGATCGTTCGCGTTCAGATTGCCGACAGCCACGCTGCGCTCGTCTTGAATCATCACGCGCGAGCTGGTTCGGTACATCGGGATTTCCGAGTACGTCTGCAGCATCATGACGCCAACCACGACGACGAATGCCGCGCCCGCGAGGCGGCGGTGTTTGAAAACCGCGGCCAGCCGATCGAGCAGATGAACAGGCTGCGAGCTTCCCGGCGCGGGAAGCAGCGGAGCGTCCAGGGTCGGCGCCGACGTGGCGGGAAGGTCCTGGGCCTCGAACATCAGCGGATGTGCACTCTCATTGCGGGCTGATCGGCCGCGACTGTGTGCTCACGGTGGCCGGTGAGGATTGCGTCCCGGTGCCGACCGCCGTCACGCCCACACTCGAGGCGACCGCGATGACGCCGGCGGCCGTGTTCGAGAACAGGGCGCCGTACCACGATCGCCGCGATGGCAGGCGAACAAGCGTTGAGACCGTCTCGCCGCCTTCGACGCGAATGCCTGGGCCCACGGCGAGAACTTTGCCGCTCTCCGACAGCAGTTCGACGACGTAGAAGCCGGGGCGTACTGCGGGAAACACGAATTGACCGCTGGTCGAGGATTCCGAAGCGGACACGACACGACCCGTCAATGTGTCGAGTAATCGAAGCGACGCTTTCGCCAGCGGTGTATTGTCGCTGTTCCACGCGACACCCTGGACGACCGCAAGTGGTTCGCGCGCGGGACTCATCGCGACCGAGAGCGCACATGCGAGCGCAGTCAACACGAGCAAGCGCACGGCCGCGTAACCAGACCCATTACTGGGGCTCATCGCACCCTCGTTGAAGGCGAGCCGAGTAGCTGAGCTGTGGGGATGCTTACTTTAGTAATGTAGTGCAGTCAGCCGGCCTGAACAAGCACGAAACGCCAAAAACACATTCATTTCACACATTTGGCTGCCGCCGCCCGCGCTCGTTCGTGGGGCTGCGTTGTCGCGCATCGCTTCACCGTCGTGGACGTGTAGGGCGTAAAGAATCTATACAGCCGGAGGCGCCGTCGGTGTGCTCACTTTTTCCCAGCAATGATCTTGAATGCACCGTAAGCGCAGCGGTGCGCATAGAGCGCCGGAAGCAGAACGATGCTCCGCGAACCCAGATGATAGGCGTCGAGCATGTAACGGGGGCTTGGCAAGAGCACTTCCCGCAGAAGCCGCATCCGAGGACGCCATTGAGGGAGCGCCCTGATATTCCACAGCAACTCGTGATGCCAGCGGCGGCGCGGTCGAAGATACACGCTGGCCGGCTCCGACATGGTGGAGGAGGACAGGATCTCGAGGACGTCTGACCGCAGCGGAGTATTGCAATGCTTTGCCGCGAGCGACAGCTCCCGTCTGCAGATCGCGGCCATCTGCTTGTCGACAGCCAGTCGGGCGAACCGCAGAAGCTCGCTGTGGGAGAGTCGTCGGACGAGCAAATGGATGTCGCACATCCAGAGAAGACGTTGTTCGTTGCCGTGATGCATCACAGGATGAATACACGCGAGCAGCAGCGCGTGAGGGCCGCATCCGGTGCGCGCGTGCGATCCCAGGGCCGGTATCGGCACGGCTTCAGCGCTGAGTTCAGCGTAGGTCAGGACGTCGGCAAAGAGCGTTTGCGTGCTGATCTTCCAGTGCACGTCGAACACGTGTTCGACGCCGAGCGGATCAATCTTCGAGAGCTGGAACTGACAGAACACATGCTCGCCGCCGGTCATCGGCGGCTCGCGATAACCAAGCCGTGTCATCACGTCACGCGTGATTTCGACCTGATCGCGGGAGACCAGGAGGTCAGTATCGACGGATGGCCGCATCGCCGGGCCGTCATAGACCGTTCGGGCAAGCGCTGCGCCTTTGAGCAGGACAGGAAAGACACCGCGTGTCGCGAGTGCGTCGAGGACACACGTGATTTCACGCGCGCGCACCAGTTCGATGGCCGCCGCCGCCCGCACCCGCTGCTCGAGCGCGAGGCATAGCGCATCGGGCCAATCGCTCGAGACCGCGCTTCGGGTCAGCTGGCCGTGGACGAGTCCTGAAATTTCCAGTTCCGCGCAGACTTTCAGCACTGTCTGAGGGTCGGCATTGACGTTCGCCCACGGTGGTATGTGCCCGCGTATGACCGCGTCAACCCAGGGGATGGACGTCATGGACGTGCGAATACGAGCACGTTCGTCGTGCTGTCGCCGGCGCGCCACACGACGCGCAGGTGCGCCGCCGCGGCTTCCCGATCGAGCTCGTTCTCCTCGAACACGTGCGTAAACGAGAATGACGGGCGGCTCGTGCGATTGTCCCACACGACGTCGCCGGGTTCGATGCGCCAGTCAGAACGCGAGAGGGTTCCTGCCCATCGGCCAAGGCGCGTCAGGCCGCCACGCGGCCGTCGCGTCGGCGCGGCAAAGCTCACGATGATGTGCCCGCCGGGCGTAAGAAGAGAGGCGGCTTTCGCCAGTGCAGCGACTCGTGTTCTCCCCATGGCAATCGTCGCGTAGCAGCAATAGGAAAAGACGACGACGTCGAACGTGCCGGTCAACGAGATGTCTTCGAAAAATCCGTGGATTAGAGGTGCTGACCTTCCGTGTGCCCGCAGAAGACGGTCGGCGATTGCCAGGCCGCTGCGGCTTGGATCGATTCCGGTGACACGACACCCTCGTTCCAGGAGCGGCAGCAGATCGCGTCCGCTTCCGCACCCGACGAGCAGGACGCCAGCGCCAGGCATGATGAAGCGTTCAACGTACTCGCGCTCCCACGGCAAGAACCCGATCTCGGGCGATCCGTGCGTGTCATAGAACGCATCCCACGTCTGTTGCGATTCACGCTTGATGTCGTCGATCCGGCGCATCCCGGCCCCGAGATAGCCCATGACTCGCGAGAAGCGATCAGCCATCCGGCCAGTGTGAAAGAGCAGCTGCGCGATCGCGGATCGCACGGGAGGCATGCCTTAGCCGGCCGGCTGCGCCAGGTCGGCCAGGAGCGCGTCACGTAACGACGTCATCTCTGCCTTCGCGCGCCGATACGACAACGACGTGATCGGGATCTCGCGCACGACGCTGGTCGCAAACTCGAATTGCCGTCGAAGCCGCGGCGCCTCCGAAGGATAGTGGCCCGCCGTGTGCGCGAGCAGTCGTGGAAGCGCGTGCGACGGCGAGAGCCGTCGAAACGTCGGCGCGCGCTGCCCCTGAGCGCAATCATTTTCCAGCACGTAGAGGGCGCGGACGGGAGCTGGTCGGGATGCCATGTCTGTGTGATCCACGGCAATGATCGATTTGGTGGTCGATGGGTTCATCGGCACGCCGCGCTGTCCGCTCCCGAGTATGTGATCCGCCATCTCCCGGTACAGCTTGAGGCGCGGCGGACCCGGTTGTGCGAGCCACGGGCCGCGATCACGGGTGAGGATCAACATGTCGTCGGTCACGAGCTTGCACCCGCCGCGCATCAGCAGGGCCGCCAGCGTGGATTTTCCATCACCGCTGTTGCCAAGAAACGCGGCGACGCCATGTTCGGTCATGACCGCGGTCGCGTGCAGCGGTTCCCATCCCAGCCGCACCATCGAGAAAGAAAGCGCATCGACCAGCAAATACGCCAACAGTGCTTCGTCTTCAATCGGGTGCAGCGTCTGCGCGTAAATCCGGCGAGCGTCGGGAGTGACCAGGAATTCGAACAGCCCGCTCCAGCGTCGATACGCGGAACCGTCCGGCAGCGCCGCGTATTGCGCCCACTGCGCCGCTTGTGCCCTGGGAACGTACGAGGCTCCCCGTGCGAGCGCCTCCCCGTCGTCTTCGACGAACTCGACATCCCATTCCTCATCAACGGCCGCAACTCCGTCGACCCGCCACGGGGTGCGCACCCGGATGCCATAGAGGTGATGGACGACCGGCAAGCCGCGTGGAATGACGTCACCCATGGAGCACACTCAGCTCTCGTTGGAGTCGATCGAGATGGCCGGCCGGCGCGAGGAACTGGCGAAGCAACAGCTCCATGCCACACAGCTCGAGGAGCCGGTTGGCCCAGATGGCATTCTCGGAGGCGCGAATGTTCTGTCTCCATTCGCCGAGAAGGCGCCAGAGAACCGGCCCGTCGACATAGCCGTATTGGACGGCCAACGATGAGGGTCCCAGCACGTCGGTGATTTGCTCGAAGTCGAGTTCGATGCTGCGATTGGCGAGCTGGGTGAACTCGCCCTTGCCGCGGCGATCGACGATGGCGTCAGGAACCAGTCCCCGCATTGCCGCGCGCATCAATCCGCGCGGGATGCCGTCGTGCGACTGGATGTCTCCCGGAATGCTCATCAGGAACTGGACGAGATCGCAATCGAGATATGGAAAGGCGACGTCCAGGCCGTGCATGGCCGCGACCCGGCAATTCCACTCCAGGCATTGCACGTGATACCCGCGTCGCGCCTGCTGATAGATCGCCCACGCATGGCTGCTGCCCGGCGAGCGCGGCAAACGGGCCGCTTCAAATCGATCGCGCAGGAGTTTCCGGAATCGATCGGTGTACCATTCGGCGCGCCACGCGCCCTCGGCGCGCCGGCGGACGCGACGCGCCGCACGAAGGCATGAGGCGGGAAGGTATCGGGCCGTCAGATCTCTCGCGCAGCGGGCCACGAGACCGCGCCGAGTCACTCGCCACGCGGCCGCGTGCGACCTCACGGTGTTCCATCGTCCTGAACGGCACAAGTCAATCAGGTACGAGGACTCGAAGAGCACTTGATCGCCCCAGTGCCCGGTGAGCAATCGCCCGGCGCCCCGCTCGCGGGCCCGGCGGTACATCGCCTGACGCTGACAGGCCAGCGCTTCGGTCAGCGGGGACTCGGCATGTCGCACCTCGTCGCCGGCGAACTCCATGAACCCCGCGCGCTGGGGAATTCGCTCGATCGTCGCCTGGCAGGTCTGCTCGAGCGCGCGAACGAAGCATTCCTCGTCAGACGCACTCTGCGCGGCCCCTTGGTAATTGAGCGCGAAGAGCGACGGACAGAGCGCCGTGCCCTCGTGCATCAGCCGCGACGCGATCGAAAAAATGTATGACGAGTCGAGGCCGCCACTGACCGATATGGCCACCGGCTTGCTCTGACGCAGCCGATGACGCACGGACTTGACGACGGTCTGGTGAAAAACATCGACGTACTCGGCAAACGTCGAAAACCGTGTGCGCCGCTCGGTGTCGAATTCAAAGTAGCGGCGCGTCATGGTGCGGCGCGGGGTGACGCTGAGGAGATGCGCTGGCGGCAGCGAATGAATGTTGCGAAAGAACGTCCGATTCTGACTGTCGAGCGCGACGAACTGGAGGACGAAGTCCGCCATCATCGCGTCATCCGGCGTTGCGCTCACGCCCGGCCATGCGAGCAGCGACTTGGCGTCGCTGGCGAAGAGGAACGTGCCGTGCAGCGAGGTGAAGCACAGCGGACGCACGCCCAGACGATCGCGGGCAATCAGCAGGCGGTTTGCGAGCGGATCGAATACCGCGCACGTGAAGTCCCCTTCGATGCGCTCCGCAAACGACTCGCCGTATTCCTCGTAGGTCGCGCGGACGAAATCCGCATCCGAGCTGTGCGAGTCGAGACACGTCCGCTCCGGCAGGGCCAACAACAGTTCGTCTCGATTATCCAGGCGGCCATCGAAGACCGACACGATCGAAGGACCGCGTTCGCTTACGGAGAGCGATGACCGATCATTCGAATGACAGCCGAACCCGGCGGAATCGCCGCGCCACGTCAGCGCCTCCTCAACTTCAGGAGAACTCGGAGCGGACGCCAGAAACGTTTGGAGTGCGTCCTTCTTCAGCCGGGAGCCATCGAGATGCCAGCAGCCGAAGATGCTGCTCATAGAAATGACTGTGGACCCATTGGAGGCGCGGCGCCGGGCCGCGTCGCGGATGTGCTACGGCATCCCGCCCGAGAACGTCTTGGGCTGGCCGGTTTCTGACCTGTCACTTTGCTTGGCGGCCGTGATCGTGCGGAGATCGCCGTGAACCGTGAGCTTCGGCGGCGAATACGGCAGCTTGTCGCGGTCGTCCTTTCGTGCCGGATCGGCGGTATCCATAACTTCGGGGACTCCGTTCGGCGACTGTTGCGGTGCGCTGAGCCTATCAGAAAAGAAAGCGCGACTCCAGAATTCCAGACCGGCGAAGTCGATCGTTTGGCGTGTCAGGCGAACCGGCTGCGCGAGGAAACCGGCCTCGTGTGCCGCCTCTAACGGACCGAGCGTCGACAGATAGGCTGCCTCCCGAGTCTGTGCGACCTGGTCGTCATTCCGCCACCGGCGTGACAGGATCGGATCAGGTACGGTGCCGCGCATGGCATCGCGAAGGAGCGCTCGAGGGACGCCGCCGCGGTTCTGGATTTCGCCCGGCACCGCGATGAGGTAGGCGATGAGATCGCGGTCGAGGAACGGCGTGGTGCACTCGATGCCGAAGCTGGCCGCGAGCTTCTGATCCGCCTCGAACTGGAGGCGATGAGCCTGACCTCGCAGTGTCTGATAGATGTCGCGCGCGTGCGCGCTCCGGCAGCGCGGACGCGGCAGGGTTGGCCGGGGCCGCGTGACACGCGCCGCGATCGCGGGCGACACCATCGCATGGCCCTCGCGTCGAGAGCGGCGGCGAAGAAAGGGCCGCAGCCGCGCACGGAATCGGTGCGGCGCGACAGTGAACATCAGTTCGCGGGTGAAGCGGGCGCGAAAGTATCCGGGATCCGCATCGACGAACCATCGGGTGTACTCATCGAGATGCGATGCGATCTCTCTCCACTGCAACCGCATGAAGAGGTCGCTCAAATATCCCGTGCGGAACAGAAACTGATCGCTCCAGTGCCCGGTCAGCATTGTTCGCGCGCGCTGCACCTTTGCCCACGCGAACATCGGCCGGTGTGCGCACCACCCGTCGTCGAACCGCGGCCACTCGGAATGCCACGCCGCCTGTTCCAGATCGGCCGGCTCGCCCGGCGCGCCAAACGGAAGACGCTCGATGTGCAGGTCGCGCGTGGACTCCAGCAGCGACAGAAAGTGCGTTTCTTCTTTCGTCTCCGCACCGGGCGCCCGCAATGAAACAGGCCGGAGCGAGGCACTCGACCTCCCGTCCTTGCAAAGATCATCAGCCACGCACAAGACCACTGATGAATCGAGTCCTCCGCTGACGGCGATTGCAACCGGATCCGCGCTTCGCAGCCGGCGCCCGACTGCCTGGAACAGCAGTTCACGCAGGCGCTCTGCATAATCCGAGTAGGACGGAAAACTCACGGGGGACTCGGTGTCGAAATCCCAAAACGTTTGCCGCTCGATGCGGGCGGCGGACACCGTCACGCGCCGGCCGGGCAGAACGGCAAGGATGTTCTGAAAAAACGTCTCGCCGTCATCCTCGTAAGCAAGCCGGCCGCGACAAAGGTGGTCCGCCAGCAGATCCTCGTTTGCTCTCGGAATTACCTCGGGGTGAAGGAGGATTGCTTTGATCTCTGGCGCGAAGACACACGTTCTGCCGTTCGTCCAGTAGTAGAGGGGCCGGCACCCGATGGGATCGCGCGCGAGCGTAAGCTGCTGTCGCGGCCCGTCGAAGAGCGCGATCGCGAACTCTCCCTCGACCCGCGAGAAGCACTCCGTGCCCCAGCGTTGATAGGCGGCAAGTACTACGTCGGAATCAGACAGTGCGGACTTGCGCCGGTGCAGGCAGAGCATCGACAGCAGTTCTTCACGATTGTCCAACCGGCCGTCGAAAATCAGCGTCGTGTGTTCATCGTCGATGATGGGCTGTCGTTCATCGGCCGATCGCGACGTGACGACACCAGTGTGACTGACGAATCCGAACGCGTTGTGCGACCAGGGAGATCCCTTGGGGCCGCGGTGCGGAAGGGCGGACCCCATGCGTCCGAGCAGTGGCAGGTCAGCGGGTCGGCCGTCGCGGTTCCAAACGCCCGCAATTGGTGTCATCGGGCATCAGCCGAGTCGAGAGTGCGGCCAGGTAAAGAAGCGCGCGTATCGGGCAATGTCGTTCGAAGAGCCGAGAAAGGCCTGGTCGTCATGCTCGACCCAGGCATGAGCCGAGAAGTTCCCGTCTCGTGTTCGAACGCCGACTTGTACGATTGATGGGTAACCGAATCGAGCGAGCAGGTAGTGCAATGCCAGCGCCTGCGTCAGGCAGGTCGCGCCCGGAACAACCCGACTGGCGGCTCTGATTCCCCATTCCAAACGTCGCGGGTGAATATGCGTGGCGGCCGGTGTGACCGCTCGCGCCGGCTGCAGCCGGCGCCACGGAAGGATCCACAGCGCGATCCTGACGCGGGCAACCGTGAACACGGCGCGTCCTAACAGTCCCCAATCGTCGAGGCCCAGCGCGCCGGCCTTCACGAGCCGCGCCGTCACGTGATGACGACCAGTCCCTGGACGGCAAGCTCGCTGACAAACGCACGGACGTCCGCTTCGAGCGCCGACGGCTCGACGTCGTAGATGCGCAGCATCGCGCGACAAATGTCTCCGAAGGTGCGCGGTTCAGCGAGGAGTGCCCAGATTCGCGTGGCTGTGGGATCGAGGCCGTAGTAGACGCCGTTCTCGAGATTGACGATCGCGACTTCGCCGTCGAGATCGCACGACACCTGTTCTTTCGAGAGCGCGATGCGGGATTCAGCGGTCAGTCCGGGCCGAGTGTCGTCTCTGTCCGCCACGTGCGAAGAATACCCGCGGACCCCGCCGCGTGCAACGGCATGGTACAATCCCAGCCCGCTCACATGGTTCGCGGTCTCGACGCTCTCACCTCTCTCACGTTGAAGCACGTCCGCGAACGCTGGTGGAACGATGCCTTCGCTGAATTCCTCGAAGGCGCGTTGAAACCCAAGCCGGGCAAACGAATCGTCGACATCGGGTGCGGCATTGGCACCGCCGAGATCAGCCTCGCACGCTTGCAGGTCTCGCAGCTGCGGCTGTTCGGCGTGGACCTGATGGCGGATCGCGTGCGTGAAGCTCTCAATCGGGTGCGCGGGATCAACGCGCGGGCGGGCTTTTCCTCGGCCGATGCGACGCGTTTGCCGTTTGTCGACGGTGTGTTCGACTGCACATTCTGCGTGGCGGTCCTGCAGCACGTGCGCGACGTGCCGAAGGCACTCGCGGAGTTCGCGAGGGTCACGCGGCCGGGCGGGCGTGTGCTGGCCGTCGAACCGGATAACGTCAACCGCTACTGGTACAGCTCCATTCCGTCAGGCATGGAAGCGTTCGAACTCGGCCGGCGCTTTTTCACCGCGCTGGCGCTGGCGCGCGGTGAGGCACCGCCGGCCGCCATCGGCCCGGCGCTGCCGGGCCTCTTTTCATCAGCGGGCATTACTCCGATTTCCGTCGATCTTTTTCCAGTCTCGGGATCGTACGTCGGCGCACCCTCGCCGGCGGTCTGGAAGGCACGCGCAGAAATAATCGAAGCCGCCATCGCACAGGCACCAGACGAATCGCTGCGGCGCCTCGGCAGCGATTACGCCGCGGCGGTCGCGCGCTACGGTCGCGACGCGACGGCGGCTGGATCGGCGTTCGTCGAGATCCAGAACGCGACGCTGTTTGCCTCACTGGGTGAACGGCCCGACTCCGCATGACCGAAGGCTGGCGGGGATGGGACGACTACGCCCCGTTCTATGACTGGGAGAATGCGCGTACGCTGCAGCGGCGGGATGTCGCGTTCTGGCAGCGGCTCGCGGCCGCGCAGGATGGAGCGGTGCTCGAACTGGGATGCGGCACGGGACGCATCGCTGTTCCGGTCGCGCGCAGCGGCGCTCGAATCGTCGGCATCGATCGCTCGGAAGAGATGCTCGCCAGAGCGAGAAAGCGCGTCGCGCGCGCGCGTGTTGGCCGGTATCTCTCGCTCGTCCGCGGCGACATCCGCGAGCTGCCGTTCACGCGGCGGACGAAATTCAGCGCCGTCCTCGCTGCCTACGGCATCCTTCAGTCGCTGACGCGCGAACGGGACCTGACCCGCACGTTTGCTTCGGTCGCGCGGGTTCTCCGGCGCGGTGGATTGTTTGCGATCGACGTGGTCCCCGATCTGCCGAAGTGGGAGGAGTACCGAAATCGAACGAGCCTCTCGGGACGTCAGGGTCGCGACACCACGCTCACGCTGGTCGAGACCGTCCGTCAAGATCGCGCACGCCGGCTGACCATCTTCGATCAGGAGTATCGGGCGCGAAGGGGAGGTGAGCGCCGGGTGTTCCGGTTTTCCCTGACCTTCCGAACCCTGACGGTGCCGCAACTGACGCGCCGGCTCGAGCGGGCGGGATTTCGCGTGCTTGCTGTTCTCGGTGACTACCAGGGCGGCCCCTGGGATCCGCGCGCGGATGTCTGGATCATCCTGGCGGCGAAAAAATAGCTCCCAGCTCTCAGCTCCCAGCTCAGTTTCCAGAGTTCCCAGTCAGAATCCACATGAAAACTGGAGACTGGAAACTGGAGACTGGCAACTGATAAGATGAGCCCTCATTCGGCCTAATTTCTCTGGAGTTTCATCATGTCCGGCCATTCCAAATGGCACACGATTAAGCACAAGAAGGGGGCTGCCGACGCGAAGCGCGGCAAGATCTTCACGCGGATCATCAAGGAACTGACCGTCGCGGCGCGCAGCGGCGGCGGCGACATCGACAGTAATCCGCGTCTGCGCACGATCGTGGCCGAAGCCAAGTCCGTCAACATGCCCGCCGACAACATCAAGCGCGCGATTCAGCGCGGCACGGGCGAGCTGCCGGGCGTCTCCTACGAGGAGATTAATTACGAAGGTTACGGCCCAGGCGGCGCCGCCATCATCGTCGAGACGCTGACCGACAACAAGAACCGGACGGTTGGCGAAATTCGTCACGTCTTGTCGAAAAACGGCGGCAACCTCGCGGCTGAAAACAGCGTCGCGTGGATGTTCGACAAAAAGGGCTATATCGTCGTCGAGAAAACGAAGGCTGAAGAGGAGGCGCTGATGGCTGCGGTCCTCGATGCCGGCGCCGACGATATGCGCGACGACGGCGACAGTTGGGAAATCATGTCGGCTCCCGATACCTTCCAGCGCGTGCTCGAGGCGGTGAAGGGGCTGGGCATCGAACCTGGGGCCGCCGAAGTGGCATTCCTCCCGCAGAACTATGTGAAGCTCGAGGGCAAGCAGGCGCAGCAGATGGTCAAGCTGATGGAAGCCCTCGAGGAACACGAAGATACGAAGAAGGTCTGGTCCAACGCCGACATCGAAGAGAAGGAGATCGAGGCCTCGTTGGCGTGAAGATTTTCGGGATCGATCCCGGCTCCGAGCGTACCGGGTACGGCTGCATCGACGTGCAGGGCAGCCGTCACCACCTCATCATCTGCGGATCCATTTCGGCGCCCGCGCGTTCAACGTTTCCCGACAAACTCAAGTTCATCCACGCCGATCTCACTGCGCTGCTCGCACGGCACCGGCCGGATTGTGTGGCGGTGGAAAGCATCTTCCACGCGCGTAATGTCCGCAGTGCGCTCAAGCTCGGACATGCGCGCGGTATTGCGCTGCTCGCGGCATCGGAGGCAGGGCTTCCGGTCGCCGAGTACGCGCCGGCAGAAATCAAGAGGGCGGTGGTTGGGTTCGGCCGCGCGGAAAAGCACCAGGTCCAGCAGATGGTCAAGCTGTTGCTCGGTCTCGACACGATTCCTTCCCCGCACGACGCCGCCGATGCGCTTGCCGTGGCGATCTGCCACGTCAACAGCTCCACGGGGATCGTGGCGGAACGCATCGCCTCGGCGAAGCCGTCGACGACTCTCCGGTCGTGGAGAGATTTCCGCCCGTGATCGCGCAGCTTCGCGGCACGTTGGTCGACAAGGGGCCGAGCCGCTTGATTGTTGAGGCCGGCGGCGTGGGCTATGACGTGCAGGTACCGCTGTCGACGTTCTACGCGCTCGGCGAACCGGGCACGGCGGTCACGCTGCGCATCCACACCCACGTGCGTGAGGATGCCCTGGCGCTCTTCGGGTTCGCGACGCCGCTGGAGTTGATGCTGTTCGAGCGCCTTATCGCGATCAGCGGGATCGGACCGAAGCTGGCGCTCGCGGTGCTCTCAGGGATCGAGCCTGAGGATTTCATCCGCGCGATACGTGGCCAGGATGTCGCGCGGTTGACGGCAATTCCGGGCATTGGAAAGAAAACCGCCGAGCGAATCGGCCTCGAGTTGAAGGATCGGCTGCCGGCAAGCTTGACCGCCGGCGCGCCGGACAATGCGCCGCGGCGTCCGGAAGACCAGCTCCGCGATGACTTGCTGTCGGCGCTGGTGAATCTTGGCTATCAACCCGCCGCTGCGGAAAAGGCCATCGACACGGTCGTGCAGCGATCGAACGGAGCAGGCTTCGAGGCATCATTGCGCGAAGTGCTTAGAGGATTGATCAAGGGATGAGTGAGGTTCGCCTCGTCAGCCCGGGCCGCGGCGACGACGAGGATCAATACGAAGCGGGGCTTCGGCCGCGCACCCTCGACGACTACATCGGCCAGGAGCGCGTCCGCGAGAACCTCCACGTCTCGATCACGGCAGCCACGCAGCGAGGTGAGGCGCTCGATCACGTGCTGCTGTGGGGGCCGCCGGGACTCGGGAAGACCACGCTAGCCACGGTGATCGCCAACGAACTTGGCGTGCCGATTCGTGCCACCGCCGGCCCGGTGATTGAAAAGGCGGGCGACCTTGCGGCGATGTTGACGAACCTGCAGGCGCGCGACGTGCTTTTCATCGACGAAATCCATCGCATGGCGCCGGCGATCGAAGAAATCCTCTATCCGGCCATGGAGGATTACGAGCTCGACATCATCATCGGTCAAGGGCCCAGCGCGCGCTCGGTCAAGCTGCCGCTCCAGCGATTTACCCTCATCGGCGCCACCACTCGAACCGGACTGTTGACCGGACCGTTGCGCGCGCGCTTCGGGATCGTTCACCGGCTCGACTTCTACAAGGACGACGAGATCCGCGAGATTGTCGAACGCTCGGCGCGGATTCTCGGCGTGGCCATCGATCGCGATGCCGCGGTCGAAATTGCGCACCGCTCGCGGGGGACGCCCCGGGTGGCGAACCGGCTGCTGCGGCGGGTTCGTGATTACGCGCAGGTGCGCGCGAGCGGGCACATCACCCTGGATGTGGCGCGACGCGCGCTGTCGCTGCTCGATGTCGACGAACGCGGGTTCGACGATCTCGACCGCCGGCTGCTGCGCACGATCATCGAGAAGTTCAACGGCGGACCAGTGGGCGTCGCCAGCCTGGCCGCCGCACTCAGCGAAGAGCGCGACGCGATCGAGGACATCTACGAGCCATTCCTGATTCAGATCGGATTTCTCGACCGGACGCCCCGAGGGCGGGTGGCGACGGCGAGCGCGTATGCGTATTTCGGGTTGGATGCCCCGGGAAAGGACCGTTTGTGGTGAAGGCGCTCAGGCCCGTCAAGATCTCAGGACTGGCCACGTATGTTCCGCCGAAGGTCTTGTCGAACGCGGACCTGGAAAAACTGGTCGATACCAGCAACGAGTGGATTCTTCAACGTACTGGCATCCGCGAGCGCCACATCGTGGATGCAGGCGTCGCCACATCGGATCTGGCGAAAGAGGCAGCGATTGGCGCCATGCAACAGGCTGGCGTGTCGCCCGATCAAATTGGCTTCATTGTCGTTGGCACCACGACCCCTGACACGATCTTTCCCAGTACCGCCTGCATGCTGCAGCACAAGATCGGCGCGCGTCACGCGTGGGGTTTCGACCTGGGAGCGGCCTGTTCCGGGTTTACCTATGCGCTGACCACCGGGATGCAGATGATTGCCACCGGCGCGCACGATCATGTGCTGGTCGTCGGCGCGGATGTGATGTCGAGCATCATCGATTACACCGACCGCACGACGTGCGTGCTCTTCGGCGACGGTGCCGGGGCGGTCGTGCTCTCGGCCGCGGCTGACGGCGAGCCGCACATCCTCGATTTCGCCCACGAAATTGACGGCAGCGGCGGGCCGGCGCTCTGCATGCCGGCCGGCGGCAGCCGGCTTCCAGCGTCGCACGACACCATCGATCAGCGCCTGCATTATGTGAAGCAGGACGGTGCGACGGTCTTCAAGTTTGCGGTCAAGAAGACGGAAGAGATCTGCAAGCGTGTGCTCGAGCGCAATCAGTTGACCGGCGCGGATCTTGATCTTTTTGTGTCGCACCAGGCCAACCGGCGCATTATCGCCGCCGCGGCGGAACGGCTCGGCCTGCCGGAGGAGAAGGTCGTCATCAACCTCGAGATGTACGGCAACACCACGGCGGCAACCATTCCGCTCGCCCTCGCCGACGCGATGCGGCAGCAGCGATTGAAGAAGGGCAGTCTGGTCCTGCTGACTTCCGTCGGAGCAGGATTTACCGTGGGAGCGGTGCTGCTTCGCTGGAGTTTGTGAGCGTTCCGGGATCCGGGATCCGGGATCCGGGATCCGGCGAAATCGGCGGGATCCGGCGAAGTCGGCGGCGGATCACCCCACTGTTGATTAAGATCAATTCGGATCCCGGATCCCGGACCTCGGATCCCGACTGATTAAAACAATCGTGCCCCCGCGCATCTTTCTTCTTTCCCCCGCAAACTGTTCCGGCCCGCGCGCGCGGATGGTGATGTCCGAGCGTGCGCAGTTCGATCTGGCGGTGCGGTTGCGCCAGAAGCGCGGTGTCGCGCTCGGTGAAGTGTTTGCGTTCGTGAGCGGGCTGTACTTCCGCGGCAAGCTGGCGTACGCGCTGGAGTTTGCCCGGCCTCCGGAGCCCGATCTTCCGCTCACCGGCAGCGGGGCGCTCGTGATCACGCCCACGGCGGGGTTGCGCGCGGCCGAGACGGCGGTCACCATGCGAGCGCTGCAGGTCTTTGCCGGCGTAGACATCGCGGCGAACGATCCGCGCTATAGCAAGCCGCTGCTGGCCAGCGCCCGCGCGCTCAACGATGAGATCGGACCCGAGTGCGAAGTGGTGCTGCTCGGCAGCATTGCGTCAGCGAAGTACGTGGACGTGCTCACCCATGTGTTTGGAGAACGGCTGCTGTTCCCGATTGATTTCGTCGGACGCGGCGATATGAGCCGCGGCGGACTGCTTCTGCGATGCGTGCGCTCGGGAGAAGAGTTGCCGTATGTTCCCGTGACCGGAGCGGTGCGGCATGGTCCGCGCCCGCCCAAGCTCCCACCGATCAAAGGCATCACGACGGAGTACAAACCCGGACGCGGATCGAAACGCTAGTGTGCTCTGAGAATCGCGACCGGCAAGGTCTGCAGCGCCTCGCCGACAAAAATCCACGCGTGCTCTCCGGCGCGCGTGGGCCGGACCTCCATTCCAGTGATGGCATCGCGGAACTGGCGATCGCGCAATTCGGCCGGCAGCATCACTCGGGAGGTCTTCCAGCAATCGGCGCCAAGGGGGAGCGGCTGCGATTGGGTGACAAGACGGCTGCACAGTCGCGGCGCGAGGAAGATGACCGCGTCGCCGTCTCCGCGTGATCGCCGCGCAAACGCGACGGCTCCGGCGGGAACCGAAATCTCCGTGGCCAGAGGGAGATATTCGCCGCCAAGAAAGACCTCAGGAAGGGCGCGGCGCAAACGAAGCCCCGCGACAGTGACCGCCAGCTTGACGCGGCCGTCCTTCCAGTTCTCCAGCCAGGTCCGGAACGTCGCAGATCGCGTGTCGGGAGACGCGTCCAGCGCCGCGTTGACGTCTTTGAGCGCGCACCGCCGTCGATCGAAATCAACGGGACGCCGGTTGTCGGGGTCGACGAGGACCAGGTCCCACAGGTCCGTCCCTTGATAGAAGTCCGGGACGCCGGGCGATCCAATTTTGAGCGCAACCTGTGCCAGCGAGTTGATCACGCCGAGCCGCGCCAGTCTTTGCTGGAACGGCAGCACCGCCGCCAGCACCTTCGCGCCGGCCGCTCCTGTCAGGACACGCTCGACGTAGGTGCGCAGTGCGGCTTCGTAGGGCTCGTGCGGCGTCAGCCAGCTCGTATGGACTTTCGCTTCTTTGACCGCCTTGATCATGTAGTCGGCCAGGCGTGTGACCAGATCGGCGGGGGCCGCCTTCGTGTCCTCGGCGAGATCGGTCGGCCAGACGCCAACGAGCGCCTGGTAAAAGCGGTACTCGTCCACGCGATCCGGCGCTGGCTCGCCATCGACCAGCGTGCGCTGGCCCTTGCCGAGTCGCATCCATTTCGCGACCTCGCGTCCCCACTCGTCGGGATTTTCTGACAGCACGCTGATCCGCGCCCGCACGTCCTCACCGAGCTTCGTATCGTGCGTGGACGTGGTCAGCATCTCGAACGGCCACACGTCGCTGCGTCCCTGGTTGGACTGGTGAAACTCGTCGACCGATCGTCCAAACCTCGACGGATCGCCGCCGACTTCGTTCAGCGACAGCAGCACGTTGTAACGGTAGAACGCGGTGTCTTCCAGTCCCTTCGCCTGCACCGGCCCGGTGTATTGCTGAAGCTTCATTGAGAAGCGCAGGCGGTCGCGCGCTTCCCGCTCGTCGGCGGGCGGATATCCGCCGCGGCGCTCCTGGCCTGACGGCGGCTCCGCCTTGTCGTCATGCACGTCCCGAGGCAGCACCACCTCGCGGACGAAGTCGAACAGCGACGACTCCATAGCGGGGTTCCGCCGCCTTGCTCGCGCGATGGCGCGTTCGACGACGGCGCGGTCTTCGGTCGTCCATCCCTGTTCGTCAACATAGGTGCGATAGACCGGGAAACACGCGACCACCTCGGTAATGACATCGCGCAGCGCATCGAGTGTGAAATCCCGGGACTTGCGATTGCTCTCCGCGATGCGCTCGAGCGCGTGCGCCAGCACGTTGAGCTCGCTCGCCATCGCGGTCGCCATGATCAACTGCTTGCTCGCATAGAGCACATCGTCAAATGCGTCGTTATGACCGGTCAGCTTCGCGTAGACGCGGCGCATGCGGCGCGCGTTGGCGCCGTCGATGAACAGGCCATTCACATCGTTGAGGAAGTTGTAGCCGGTTGTGCCATGGACCGCCCACCGCTGAGGCAGCCTCTCGGAACCGGACAAGATCTTCTCCGCGACCACGTACACCGGGCGCTCGACATTCCCGAGGTCATTCGAAGCAGAGAGCCCCAACGCGCGAGCGGCGAGCTGCTGGAGCATCGTGAAATACTTCGCCGGATCGAACAGTCCATCGGGATGATCGATGCGGACCGCATGCACCTTCCCGTCGGCGATCAGCTGGGCGAGCAGCTGATGCGTCGCCTCGAAGACCTCCTCGCGTTCCACACGAAGGCCGATCAGCGTGTTGATGTCGAAGAACCGCCGGTAGTTGATCTCATGCGAGGCGGTTCGCCAGTAGGCCAGCCGGTACGGTTGCGTCTCGAGCAGTTCGTGCAGGGCATCAAAGGATGATGGCTGCCCGGGCGTCCCATTCACCGCGTCGATCGCCGCGTCTATGGCCTCACGCACCGCGCCTTCTTCACCGACCAGGCGCGCCAGGCGCGTCCGCGCCACTTCTTTTTCGCGATGGCGGTCGGCAATCTGATCGGAATCGGTGGTGGTATATGGCGGCAGATTCTGAAGCGACGTGACGATGCTGAGAAACTCGTTCAGCGCCGGGCTGTCGTCGCCGAGAACGGTTTTCAGCCGTTCTCCCGCGGCAGCGAAGACCCGCGCCGATTCACGGGGATTGATCGGAAGTTCGTGATCGAAATATCGCAGCACGAGCGCGTGGCCATTGAACTCGATCCGCAGCTCTCCGCGTTCGAGGACATTGCCGTATTGATCGCCGAGGATCGGCAGCAGCAGCTTCGCCTGAAGCGTCGCCTTCTCGGGCCGCCAGTCGATATCGAAAAACCCCGCCGCCGGCGAACTGGGGCCATTCTCCAGTACGTCGTTCCACCACGCATTGCGGCCCGTTCCAACCCCCATATGGTTTGGGACGAAGTCCACCAGGTGCCGCATGGCGTGGTCGTTCAGCGCGGCGGAGAACTGGTCGTGCGCGGCTGCGCCTCCCACTTCCGGGTTGATCTCGTTGTGATTGCAGACGTCGTAGCCGTGCGTGCTGTGCGGCGCGGCGGTGAAGTACGGGGACGTGTAACACGCGTCGATGCCAAGCTGTGCGAGATAGGGGACGATGTCACGGGCTGCCGTCAGCGGGAAGGCATGATGGATCTGCAGCCTGTAGGTGCTGGTCGGAACGTAAATCGGTCGATCGGGCATGATCATGCGCGCTTGAGGATCACTGCGCCGGCGCGATTGAAACGGATCACCGGACCGGCGGGATCCACCGCCGGCGGTACCGGATCAGGCGCGAACGGGCGATCTTCGGTGGTCAGCACGACATTCCACGACGAGTCCGCGTGATCTCGTGCGAGCACCAGCGGCCCGAGGTCGACGCTGCCGCCGGTTCGAAATCGAGCGACGATCCAGAACACATCCTCCCCTTCCGCGCGCCGCATTGCAATCGTGTCGTCGTCGATGGCGACGGCGTCGCCGCGGAGCTCTGAGCTTGCCCCGAGTGCCGGACGATCGAGCCGCAGCGTCAGCAACGTGCGATACAGATTGAGGCTGTAGCAGTGGGGCGGGGTCGTGCGTTCTTCCCATCGCAGGCGGCTGGCTTCGAAGGTCGACCGTGCTTGCGGATCGGGAATGGTCGAGCGGCTTTCTTCGTCCGCGAAGTCTGGAAAATCCGAGAACTCCCGCCGCCGGCCGGCGGTCACCAGAGTGCCAAGGCCTGGCTCGAGGTCGGTGAAGAATTGAAATGGCGTGCTCGCGGACCACTCCTGCCCCATGAACAGCAGCGGCGTCATGGGTACGGTGAGGAGCAGGACACTGGCGGCGCGCCAGGATTCGGAGGGGATCGAGTGGTTCAGCCGATCGCCGCGCGGGCGATTGCCGATCTGATCGTGGTTCTGGAGGCAGACGACAAACCGATGCATCGGAATGCGCCCCGGATCGGTACCGCGCGGCGTATTCTGCCGCCGCGTCGGCTGCCCGGCATACAACCAGCCGCGCTGAATCGCGCACGCCAGCTCGCCCACCGTTCCCGCGAAATCAGCGTAGTAGCCGTGGTGATCTCCATTGAGCAGCCGTCGCATGATGTGATGAAAGTCGTCGGCCCACACCGCATCGAGTCCCCACCCCGACTGGTTCGGATCATCAATCATGGCCGCGAGGTTGCGATGATCCTCGGCATGGACGAAGACGGGCCGGCCAGCGCATGCGCGCACGTGGGTGGCGATGTCGCGGAGAATCGCCCCATCGCGCTCTTCGATGAGTGCATGCGTGGCGTCGAGCCGCAACCCGTCTGCGTGATATTCACCAACCCAATGCACCGCGTTTTCAATCATGAAGCGTCGAACCATCGGAGCAAACGGACCATCGAGGTTCACGCCACGACCCCACGGGGTGATGTGCCGATCCGTGAAGTACTCCGTGTTGAATTCCGTCAGGTAGGCGCCTTCCGGGCCCAGATGGTTGTAGACCACGTCGAACATCACGGCCAGGCCCAGGGTGTGGGCGCGATCGACGAGGCGGCGGAGATCGTCAGGGTGGCCGTAGGCGCGTGAGGGCGCGAACAGGCACACGCCGTCGTACCCCCAGTTGCGGCAGCCCGGGAAGTCTGCGACCGGCATGATCTCGATGACCGTGATGCCGGTGTCGCGAAGCGCTTCGAGCTTCGTCGCGGCCGCGGCGAACGTCCCCTCCCGTGTGAACGTACCGATGTGCAGCTCGTAGAGAATGCGATCGCCGGGAGGCCGGTTCCGCCATCGGTCGTCGGTCCACTGGAAGGTTCCGGGATCGATGACGAGCGACGGACCGTGCACGCCGTCAGGCTGGAATCGGGAGGCGGGATCGGGGAGGACCCGGCCATGATCGACGCGATATCCGTAGCGATCCCCGGCGGCGGCGCCGTGCACCAGCGCATCGAACACGCCGTCGTCGTGTCGCGGCATCGGATGTTCCCCGCGCGCACGGCCGTCGTGCAGCACCAGCGTCAGGTGCGCGGCTGTCGGGGCCCACCCCCGGACCCTGACGCCACCGCGTACCGGTATCGCACCAAAAGATTGTTCAGACATCGAGGGGAGGCCGTGGTAACGCCCGCCTCCGGAAGCGGCCACGTTCAAGGATTTTGTGTTGTTAATGCACCGTTCAATAAGTCGAGGATGCCGCTCAGGGGAATCCGTGCCCAGTCGGGCCGGTTATTGAGTTCGTAGTTCAGCTCGTATAACGCTTTTTCAAGTACGAACAGCCGCAGCAACGCATCGCGATCTTGTTCGACCCGCGGAAGGAACAGCGCGTCCGCGCCGGCATCCGCATACGCACGGAAAAACGCGGCGCCCGCGCTACGGTGCCAAACTCGTGCCCACGCCCCGAGGCGCGAGTACTCCGACCGGCGTGACGAGGCGGCCGCAAACAGGGCGGCGTAGGCGGCGTATTCGAACGACCGGATCATGCCCGCGACATCCTTCAGCGGGGAGTGTTTGAGCCGTCGTTCGTCGAGAGAACGCGCGGGTTCCCCTTCAAAATCAAGAATATAGAAGTCCCCCTCGGACCAGAGCACCTGGCCGAGGTGGTAATCGCCATGGACGCGGATCTTCGAGGCGACAAACTCGAGCGCCGGTGCGCACCGAATTCGTTCGAGCAACGTATCGCGGGACTGCAGTAATTGTTCCGCCAGAGGCCGCACGTCTTCGCTGAAACTCGCGCGCATGGCGTTCAAGGTGCGCAGCGCGGCTTCGGCCTGCAGCGTCGCGCCAGCCGTCAGCCGGTCGAGATCGTGGCGGTCGAGCGGTTCCGCTGAAAAGGCCGCCTCGCCGATGCTGGCTGCCAGCGCGAGATGCATCTCGGCCGTTCGACGACCAAGCGTGGCGGCCGACTCGAGATAGCCGCCCATGGCGCCCCTGACATGGTCCGGCGGTTCGAGATCGATCATCGTGCCGCGATCGGGAACGTCCGGCGCAGTCGTCTCGCCAATTTCATCGTAGAACCGGCCGACCGCGCCAAGCGCGTGCGTCCAGCCGTCACCCTGACTCTTGACGAACTGTTGCATCATCGCGAGCGTGCTCGGCTGGGTTCCCGGGGCGACATACTCGAACCACCCAGCGACCGCCGGAACGCGCGGGAAGCCCGCGCGTTCGGTCAGGTGCAGGCCTATTTCCAGATCGGGATTGGTGCCGGCCTGCAGCCGTCGAAACAGTTTCACAATCAGCCGATCCGCGTAGACGATGGAGGTGTTGCTCTGCTCGACGCCCATTCGCGAGATGCCGCCGTCTGGCGGTATTTCATCGCAAAGTTGCGGAAACGCTCGCGACTGCGCGGCGCGGATGGTGCCGCGCTTAGTCGCCATCGCTTCCTGGCGTTCGACCATGGTGAGCAGCGTGCGCGCGTAGGTATCGTCCAGCCACGCATCGAACAGGACACCCTTGCGCGCCCCGGTGACATTTGCGAGAACCGCGTGGGGCGAGTGCTCCACCAGGCTTTTCACGTCCGCGGTCGGGCGAATCGTCAAGGGCAGGAAGTACTGTTCGTTCCCTCCGTCGTCGAACTCGACTTCCACGATCGTCACAAAGAGCGGTTGCAGGCCGCGCCGCACGACCCCCCAGTCGACGAAGCGGGCTTTTCGCGATGCGCGAGATTTTCCGCCGAACCAGCGCTGGCGATTGAGAAATGGCAGCAGCAAATCGCGTTCGATGAGCGTCCGAACATTCCCGTCCAGCACCGTTTCCCACGCGGCGCCAACCAGAAGGGCAGGCACTTCGGCGATGTCGGTCACGGTTTCGGGCGCGACGCGTGCGGTCAGCGCAGCCGGGGCCTGCTGCACCCTGAACCAGTAGAAGGCGTACGGACCCAGAGTCAAGAAGTACGGTAGCTCGCCAATCTTGGGGAACTCGGTGAGGCCGACCATTTCGACGGGGGTCATGCCTTTGAACCGCGACAGGTCGAGTTCGACCGGCTGCACTGACCGGGCAAGGTTGGCCACACACAGCACGATGTCGTCGCCGTGGCGGCGAACGTAGGCGAGGATCTTGCGATTCCGTACCGGCAAGAACTCGATCGATCCGCGGCCGAAGACCTTCGTCTCCTTACGCAGACCGATCATCCGTTTCATCCAGTTGAGCAGCGAGAATGGCGATCGCTCCTGCGCTTCGACATTCAGCGCTTCGTAGCCGTACACCGGATCCATGATCGGCGGGGCATACAGGCGGGCCGGATCGGCGCGGGAAAAACCGCCGTTGCGATCGCCCGTCCACTGCATGGGCGTCCGCACGCCGTTGCGGTCCCCAAGGTAGATGTTGTCGCCCATCCCGATTTCATCGCCGTAATAGATCACCGGGGTTCCGGGCATGGAGAAAAGCAGCGCGGTCATCAGTTCCATCCGGCGGCGGCTGTTCTCGAGGAGCGGCGCCAACCGGCGTCTGATGCCCACGTTGATCCGCATCTGCGGATCGGCGGCATACGCCTGGTACATGTAGTCGCGCTCCTCGTCGGTCACCATCTCGAGCGTCAACTCGTCGTGGTTGCGGAGGAACATCGCCCATTGACAGTTCTCCGGGATGTCCGGCGTCTGGCGCAGGATCTCGGTAATCGGATGTCGGTCCTCCTGTCGGATCCCCATGAACATTCGCGGCATGAGCGGGAAGTGGAACGCCATATGGCACTCATCCCCCTCGCCGAAATACGGCCGCACATCGGCCGGCCACTGGTTCGCTTCGGCGAGCAGCATGCGATCCGGGTAGCGCTCGTCGAGCGCTCTGCGAATCTGCCTCAGCACCTGGTGGGTCTCTTCGAGGTTCTCGCAGATCGTCCCTTCACGTTCGATCAGATAGGGAACCGCATCCAGGCGCAGGCCGTCGACCCCGCGATCGAGCCAGAACCGCATCACCTTGATCACGCGCTCGAGAACGGCGGGATTGTCGAAGTTCAGATCGGGTTGGTGATGAAAGAAGCGATGCCAGTAGTAGGCCTTCGCGGTGTCGTCCCAGCTCCAGTTCGACGTCTCCGTATCGGTGAAGATGATCCGCACGCCTTCGTATTTCTGCTTCGTGTCGCTCCAGACGTAGAACTCGCGCTCGGGCGACCCGGCCGGCGCGCGCCGCGCCGCCTGGAACCAGGGATGCTGATCCGACGTGTGGTTGATGACCAGTTCGGTGACGACGCGAATCTGGCGGCGGTGCGCTTCCTCGATGAAGCGGTCGAAATCGTCGAGCGTCCCGTAGCTCGGGTGAATGTTCTCGTAATCCGCGATGTCGTAGCCGTCGTCGCGAAGCGGCGACGGATAGAACGGCAGCAGCCACAGGCAGTTGATGCCCAGGCTTTGCAGGTAGTCCAGCTTCTGTGTCAGCCCGGGAAAATCGCCGACCCCGTCGCCGCTGCTGTCGAGGAAGGCGCGCACGTGAGCTTCATAGATAACCGCATCTTTGAACCAGAGCTGATCAGACATGGCTCGACGAAAGGGCGAGAGGCGCGGGCAGTTGCACGTGAAGGATGTGGGCGACGCGATCCTGTGGATCGAGGCGGACGTAGTTCCATTCGCCGCGCCAGAAATAGCGTTCCTGCGACAGCAGGTCGACGACATCAATGGTCGCGTGCGGCGTCAGGTCCCACGCGACGAGCGGCAGCTGGACGAAGCCGTGCTGCATGTTCACCGGATCGAGGTTCACGAGGATCAGGATCAGATCGCGGCCGTCCGCTGAACGCTTGCTGTAGGCCAGGATTTCCGCGTTGTCGGTGCGATGGAACGAGAGTCCCCAGTCGTGCTGCAGCGCCGGATGCCTGCTCCTGATCGCGTTGATCTGACTGATGAATTCGGCCAGGCTGTCGGCGCGCTGGTAGTCGCGGACGCGAATTTGATACTTCTCGGAGTCGAGGTATTCCTCGCTGCCGCTCCGCAGCGGGACGTTCTCCGCCAGTTCAAACCCGCTGTAGATCCCGTACGACGCGCCTAGGGTGGCGGCGAGCACGAGACGGACCTGAAACGCGGGACGGCCGCCGCGCTGCAGATAGGCGTGAAGAATGTCAGGCGTGTTTGCAAACAGGTTCGGTCGGAAGTACTCGCGCACCGGCGTCTGCGTCAGCTCGGTGAAGTACTCGACGATCTCGTCCTTCGAGTTCCGCCAGGTGAAATACGAGTACGACTGTGAAAATCCGACCTTGGCCAGGTACTTCATCACCTTCGGTCGAGTGAACGCTTCGGACAGGAAAATTGTTTCCGGGTAGCGCCGCTTCAGTTCGGTCAACACCCACTCCCAGAATCGAAATGGTTTGGTGTGTGGATTGTCGACGCGGAAGATCGTGACGCCGTGCTCAATCCAGAACTCGAACACGCGCGTCAACTCCTGCCAGAGTGCGCGCCAGTCGGCAGACTCGAAGTTCAGCGGGTAGATATCCTGGTATTTCTTCGGAGGGTTCTCGGCGTACTTGATCGAGCCGTCCGGCCGCTGGCGAAACCAGTCGGGATGTTCGCGAACGTAGGGGTGATCCGGCGACGCCTGGAAGGCGATATCGAGAGCAATTTCCAGGCCCTGTGCGGCCGCCGCTGCCACAAACGCGTCGAAATCCGCAACCGTACCCAGGCCAGGTTCGATGGCGGTGTGGCCGCCCTCTTCCGATCCAATCGCCCACGGACTCCCAGGATCGTTGGGCGATGCCGTCAGGGCGTTGTTGGGGCCTTTACGGAAGCTGCGCCCGATGGGATGAATGGGCGGGAGGTAGAGCACATCGAATCCCATCGCCGCCACGTAGGGCAGCAGCGAGGTCGCCTCCGCAAAGGTGGCGCTCCTTGCCGGATCCGTCCCTGCGGAGCGTGGAAACATTTCGTACCACGCGCCAAACCGCGCGCGCTCCCGCTCGACCGTCACCGTCAGGATGCGGTCGTACTGCGTGGCCTGACTTCGATCCGGTCGCGCGGCCATGAACGCGGCCACGTCGTCGCTCAACGCAGCGGCGATGCGGGGAGCGAGATCGCCACTGCTCTTCAGCGCTCTGACCGTTGCGACCCGTTCGTCCGCTGCCGGTCCGGGCGATCGGTCAATGGCTGCCTGGATCTGCTCGGCGCCTTCGATCAGCTCGATCGAGACATCCTGTCCGGCGCCGGCCTTTTTCGACAGTTCCCGCTGCCAGCTGGCAAACCGATCGATCCACGCTTCGACCGTGTATTCGTAGCGGCCGAGTGCGTCCACTCGAAACGATCCCTGCATGCGATCGTTGTCGAGCGCCCGCATCGGCGACTCGCGCCATCGTTCTTCGCCGGCACGGCGGAACAAGACAACCGCGCCGACGACGTCGTGCCCATCAGCATGAACGTCGGCCTGGACGATCACGTCTTCGCCGACGACTCGTTTGACGGCGAACCGGCCGCAGTCGACCTGGGGTTCCACCGCTTCGACAACGACGCGGCGCAGCAATTGAGGATCGAGTTCGGGAACGGTATCCGGTCTGGAGGTCACAGAGGAAAGCGGACGCGTCGTCATCGGCACTACCAATCACACCCTGAGCTCTGCCCGCCTCCGCCAAAGCTACGGCGGAAGCCTTGAGCCTTGAGCCCTGAGCCCTGAGCCCTGAGCCTTGAGCCTTGAGCCCTGAGCCCTGAGCCCTATTAATAAACCCCCATGGGTCCCCAATCTTCGACGCGGCGAAGATCTTCCTTGCGGCAATTCAATTTGAGGACCGCCATCGACCGTGGCAGTAGCTCGTAACGACCGCCTGCACGAAGACGTCGCGGCGGCGCCCACGGATCTGCCGTATCGACCAGCGTTTCCCATCGCTCCTCGGGAGCCGCTGCCGGAAGCGTGAATGCGATCGGCTGTTCGCCCGCGTTGAGCATCATCAGCAGTGTGTCGCCAATAATTCGATCGCCGCGTTCGTCGAGTTCATGAATCGCGTCACCGTTGAGCCGTACGCCGAGACAGCGCACATCGGGAGCGCTCCATGTCGAGTCGGTCATTTCCCGTCCGGAGGGATCGAGCCAGGCAATGTCGAGGACATCCGCGCCGCGAATCCGGCGTCCCTGAAAAAACTTGCGCCGGCGCAGCACGGGATGCTCTTTCCAGATGCGAATGACCCGACGCGTAAAGTCGAAGAACTCGCGGCGGTCCGGTGTGCTCTCCCACGACGTCCAGCCGACTTCATTGTCCTGGCAGTAGGCGTTGTTGTTGCCGAGCTGCGTGCGTCCGAGTTCGTCGCCGCCGCTGATCATCGGCACGCCGACCGAGAGCAACAGCGTGGCCATGATGTTCCGGCGTTGCCGATCGCGGACTTCCAGGACGCGTCGATCGGCGGTGGGTCCTTCGACACCGCAGTTCCAGCTGAGATTGTGATTTTCCCCGTCGGCGTTGTTCTCGCCGTTCGCTTCGTTGTGCTTCTGGTTGTAGCTGACAAGATCCGCGAGCGTGAAGCCGTCGTGTGCCGTGACGAAGTTGATGCTGGCGTAAGGACGACGCCCGCTCTGTTCGTAGAGATCGCTACTGCCCGAGAGCCGTGTCGCCAGCTCGGACACACCACCGCCATCGCCGCGCCAGAAGCGGCGAACGGCGTCGCGATATTTCCCGTTCCACTCCGTCCACTTGGTTGGAAAGTTCCCGACCTGGTAGCCGCCTTCGCCGAGATCCCACGGCTCGGCGATCAGCTTGACCTGGGACAGGACCGGATCCTGGTGAATGATGTCGAAGAATGCCCCCAGCTTGTCGACCGCATGCAACTCACGAGCCAGTGCACTCGCGAGGTCGAAGCGGAAGCCGTCGACATGCATCTCCATCACCCAGTAGCGCAAGCTGTCCATGATGAGCTGCAGCACGCGCGGGCTCCTCATGTTCAGCGTGTTGCCGCAGCCGGTGAAGTCCTGGTAGAAGCGCGGTTGATTCGGCTGCAGACGGTAGTACGAGGTGTTGTCGATGCCGCGAAGCGACAGCGTCGGCCCAGTGTGATTCCCTTCGGCGCTGTGGTTGTAGACGACGTCGAGGATGACTTCGAGATTTGCCGAATGCAGCGCGCGCACCATCATCTTGAATTCGCGCACCGTTTCCTGCGCCGATTGCGACGTGGCATATCGGACTTCGGGAGCGAAGTAGGCGAGCGTGTTGTAGCCCCAGTAGTTGGTGAGGCCGCGTTTGGTCAGGTGCCAGTCGTTCAGGTGGTGATGCACCGGCATCAACTCGACGGCCGTTACACCGAGGGTGGAGAGGTGGCGAATCGCGGGTTCCGACGCGAGTCCGAGATAGGTGCCGCGAAGCGGCTCCGGGATGTGCGGATTCAGCTTGGAAAAGCCTTTGACGTGCAGCTCGTAAATCAGCGTTTCGTGCCACGGCGTGCGCAGCGGCCGATCGTCCCCCCACGTGAAGGCGCTGTCGATGACCGCGGCGAGCGGCGCGTACGGCGCGCTGTCGCGCTCGTCGAACGTCGTGTCGTCGTGGCCGTACTGAAAACCGAAGAGCGATTCATCCCAGCGCACTGCTCGACCCACCACTTTCGTGTACGGATCGAGTACAAGCTTGTTGGGATTGAAGCGGAAACCCTTCTCCGGATCGTATGGACCGTGAACGCGATATCCGTAGAGCTGCCCTGGTCGTACGTCAGGCAGATACCCGTGCCACACCATGTCGGTGTGTTCGGGAAGCGGAATCGTTACCGACTCGACCTCGCCGTCAGGGGAGTCGAAGAGGCAGAGTTCAACGCGGGTGGCATGTTCGGAAAAGATCGCGAAGTTGACGCCGACACCGTCCCAGTTCGCACCCAGCGGATACGGAGCGCCGGGCCACACGCGCATGTTCTTTGTTGGCACAGAAGGAGTTAGGTAACACGGTATTGGCCATCAGAACAACTTGAATCGCGAGAGCAGCCACGCCGTCACCAGCAAGGGGACTATCGCCACGGCGGCCAGCACCCCCACGATCGAGAGGACGAAAACCCAGTCGCCCGTCGTGGGCTCCGAGCCTGGATGCGCGTGGCGTTCCAACAAGGCAAGGTTGCGCACATTTGCCTTCCAGCCGAAGTCGAACAGGTCGCCCGCGACCGGGATGATCCCGACGAGGAGATCGATTGCCGAATTGATCAGCATGCGAAGCTGAACGATGCGCGGGATCCGCATCCGCACCGCGTGCAGCAGCAGCAGCGCCGCGAAGAACGGACTGGTCAGGTCTCCGAGTCCTGGAATGAGTCCCAGGATCGGATCCAGTCCAAAGGTCAGTTGGGTGCCTGGGATGCGAAAGGCGCTGTCGAGGAGAACACTCCATTTCCGCAACGCGGCTAGCGTGCGGGTATGCGATTCGTGCACGTCTCTCTCCTGCGTGAGCCCTGAGCCTTGCGCCCTTGAGCCCTACTCTCCCAACAGCTCACCGACCGGTTGGAGATCCTCGACGTGATCGCAAACGGCCTTGAGCATCATCATCATGGGCACGGCGAGGACGGTGCCCCAGATGCCCCAGATCCAGCTCCAGAAGAGCAGACCGACGAAAATGGCGACCGGATTCATCTGCGCGGCGCGGCTCATCATCATCGGCGTGAGCAGAAACCCTTCCAGGCTGGTGATCGCAAACGCCACGCCGCAGACGTAGCCGGTCCTCAACAGGTCGTCGAACTGCATGAACGAGACGACGCCGAGGCCTGCCGTGACGATGATGGGACCGAGGTAGGGAATGGAGTTGAAAATTCCCGACAGGATTCCCCAAATGATTGGGTGATCGACGCCCAGCCACCACAATGAGATCCCGGTCGCCACGGCAACCACCACGCTCGTGAACACCTGCACGCGCATGAAACTCTCGATCTGCAGGTTGATGTCGTCGAGGATCTGGACGGTGATCTTCTTCTCCGAGAGCGTGCTTCCACCGATCTTGACGAGTTTGCGTTTGTAGAGATCTCCCGTCACCAGAAAAAAGTAGACGAGAAAAAGCACGAGGACGAACTGTCCAACAAAACCCAGCAGACCGACGCCTCCCGACCACAGATAATCGCTCGCCCGGAACGGGGGCTGAACCACCTCCACTTTCTGGACGCCGGTGTTCTTGCGTTCTGTCGCCGCCAGCTCCCGTTCAGCCGCGCTAGGAGTGGCAGCTTCCTGCGCGGCGCGATCGATCTCCGTTGCCGCGCGCTGAACTTTTTCCAATGCCCCGCCGCTGTTTGTCCGGTGCGAGCGGACGCGATCGCGGATCCGCTGCGCGGCGGTGGGAATATCGGTGACGATGGCCATGGCCTGATCGCTGAGCGTGTAGATGCCCAGACCGAGGCCCCCGACCAGGAGCGTGACCGCGACCGCTGCACCTAACGCGCGGGGAATGCGGAGCCCATTCAGTGCGCCGACGAAGGGTTCCAGACCGTAGCTAATCAGCACGCCGAGCACGATGGGAACGAGGACCGACTGCGCGTATTGAAGCACGAGCATCACCGCAAGTGCGGCGATGACCGTCAGCGCGAGATTGCGAACGACAATGATGGGCTTCGGTTCGGCGGGTGTCGTTTCCGCCGGCCGGTCATTGTCCGCCTCAGCGGGCGCGACAACGACGGTGCTCGGCGGCTTCGAAGGAAGCACGTGGTTCCGTTGAGGTTCAGCCATCTCGCATCAAGAACGGGATTGTACCGCAGTACATTGGCTCATCCATGACGATGGACGTTTCCGATTTCGACTTCTACCTGCCCGACGAGCTGATTGCGCAGCACGCGCCGACGCGTGGGGCGTCTCGAATGCTGGTCCTCGATCGCACCACCGGCAGGCGACAGCATTCGACGATTGCCGAGCTGCCTTCAATCCTTCGCGCCGGCGATCTGCTGGTCGTCAACAACACGCGCGTCATCGCCGCTCGGCTGCTCGGTCACCGCGTGCCGAGCGGGGGCGCGGTCGAATGTTTTCTCCTCGGACCGACAGAGCCGGCGTCAGCATCTTCGGATTCGGCAGAGCCGATCGAACACGTCCGCGTTGCCGACGCGCTCGTCCATCCGGGACAGAAGCTGAAGCCCGGCTCATTGATGCGATTCGAGGGGAACGCTGGCGTGCTGATCGCGGAGGTCGTGGCGCGGCATTTCCACGGACGTCGCACCATTCGAATCTGGGCGGAGGGCGCCGGTGACGTAGACGCGCTGGTTGACGCGCTCGGTCACATTCCACTCCCTCCGTACATCAAGCGTGACGACACGCCAGCCGATCGCGAGCGGTACCAAACGGTTTACGCGCGCGTGCGCGGCTCGGTCGCCGCACCAACGGCGGGACTGCATTTCACCCCCGAATTGTTATCGGCGTTGCACGATCGCGGCGTCGAGCGGGCGGAAATCACGCTCCATGTCGGCTATGGCACCTTCAAGCCAGTTCGCGCCACTCGCGTGGAGGATCACGTGGTCGAACCCGAGCGCTACGAGATTTCGGCGGACACGGAAACGGCGCTCGCTCGCGCCAAGCGCGAAAGGCGACGGATCATCGCCGTAGGGACGACGACGACCCGTGCGCTCGAAGATGCCGCCGCCCGCGGCAAGGGTCACGTCGCAGCGGGAAGCGGCACCGCCTCGATCTTCATCTACCCGGGCTTCCACTTTCAGATGATTGATGGTCTGCTCACGAACTTTCATCTCCCGGCTTCGTCGCTCGTGATGCTGGTATCGGCATTCGCTGGTCGAGAAAAGGTGCTCGATGCGTATCGCGAGGCTGTCGAGCAACGTTACCGGTTTTATAGCTATGGTGATGCGATGCTGATTCTGTGAAGCATGTCAGCTTCCAGCGCGGATCGCGGATCGCGGATCGCGGATCGCGGATCCCGGAGAACGGACCCCGCACCGCTGATGTGCGCTATTCTCACGGGCGTGAAATTCTCCTACGACGACTTCGATCTATCCGGCGTCCGTACCTACCCGATTGCATCGCGCAAGAGCAAAGCAAAGGCTGAAGACTTCGGGCGTCCGTATCGGCCGGGCGGCGGGATTCCGTCGCTGCTCGAGTCGTTTCCGCAGATTCTTGCCGCGGCCGATTTCACAGCGGTCGTCGCGGCGATTCGCGCCGCGCGTGACGGCGATCGGGGGATCATCTGGGGGTTTGGCGCGCACGTCATCAAGACGGGACTTGGTCCGATCGTGATCGACTTGATGGAACGCGGATTTGTTTCGGCGCTGGCGACCAACGGTGCGGGAATCATTCATGACTTCGAGCTCGCGATCGCGGGAAGCACATCTGAAGACGTCGACGAAGCGCTGGGGCCCGGGCGCTTCGGCATGGCGCAAGAGACGGGAGAGCTTCTCAACGCGGCGATCAATGACGGCGTGCAGCAAGGGCTGGGACTCGGTCAGTCCGTCGCGCAGCGCCTTCGCGAGTTGAAGCCGGCGCATGCGCAGGTGAGCGTGCTCGCCGCAGCCGAGCGTCTGGGGATTCCGGTCACGGTTCACGTCGCGGTCGGCACCGACATCATTCACATGCACGCCCGCGCCTCTGGCGCCGCACTTGGCGAAGGGAGCCTGCGGGATTTTCGGTATCTCGTCTCGAACGTGGCCCGCCTTGCCGGTGGCGTCTACTTGAATTGCGGGTCCGCCGTCGTTCTGCCGGAAGTATTTTTGAAGGCCGTGGCGATTGCCCGGAATCAGGGCACGTCGCTCGACGGACTCACAACCGTCAATCTCGACTTCACACGGTTGTATCGACCGCTAACCAACGTGGTGTCACGTCCTGTCGCCGGGATTGGCAAAGGCTATTCGCTGGTGGGGCATCATGAAATCATGATCCCGCTCCTGGCCGCTGCGCTCATCGAGGGCTGACGGTCCACGAATCGATGGCGGCAGACCTGTTACAATAAAAAGTTCCCGGCGGTGTAGCTCAGCTGGTTAGAGCATGCGGCTCATATCCGCAGTGTCCGGGGTTCAAGTCCCTGCACCGCCACCATTTTGTTCCTTCGCTGACAATGTTCAATGTTCAATGTTCAATGTTCGATGGTGCCCGTCAGCGCGCCCCTGAACATTCCGCATTCAACATCGAGCATTGAACATTGAGCATTGAGGCTATCGCTCCCGGAGCAGATCCGGCGCACGGTCCACAAGCACCGCTTGCTCGGTGCTGGCGATCGTGTGCTCGTCGCGCTCTCGGGCGGACCTGATTCCGTCGCCCTGGTGGATCTGCTGCGCGAACTGGAGACGACCGGTGACGTGGTCGTGGCTGGCGTCGCGCATTTTCATCATCAAATCCGCGGCGTGGATGCCGACGACGACGAGGCGTTTTGTCGAAACCTCGCGGCAACGCTCAGGCTGCCGATTGAGGTGGGCCGGGCAGACGTGCCTGCTGCGGCGCAGCAGGCCGGTCGATCGATCGAAGACATGGCGCGTGAGCTGCGCTACTCGTTCCTCGAGGCGGCTGCGGATCGACTGCGCGCCGACGTGATCGCGGTCGGGCACACGCTCGACGACCAGGCGGAAACGTTTCTGCTTCGGCTCGTCCGCGGTGCGGGATCGGGCGGCCTCTCCGGAATCCGCCCGCGAGCCGGTCGCGTCATCAGGCCGCTCATTGAGACGTCACGGACGGATCTTCGCGACTACGCGCGAGGCCGGGCGCTCGTCTCACGAGACGATCCGAGCAACAGGGATGTGCGCATCCCCCGAAACCGGGTGCGTCATGAGCTGATTCCGTACTTGGAGCGCGAGTTCACGCCGGACGTCGCGCGGGTGCTCGCGCGCGAAGCAGCGCTGGCGCGCCAGGACGACGAGCGATTGCAGCAGGAAGCAATCGATCTGGCGAGTACGATCGTCTTAAGTACCAAGGACGCACAAACCGAGATCGATATTGTCGGGATGAGGTCGATTCATCCGGCGCTGTTGACGCGGATTGTTCGGCAGGCGTTGATGCGGGCGGCGCCGGGACGGTTCGTCGGCTTCGACCATGTCGAGGACGTGCTGCAGTTGGCCGGGGCACCGGAAGGCATGGCCGTCGACCTGCCTGGTCAGCGGGCTACCCGGCGAGGCGATGTCATCGTTCTCGGGCCTCCGGCTCCGAGACAGCGCCGCGCTGACTCGGTCGGAATGAACTCTTTCCGGTTTCCGCTGTCTATTCCTGGTGAGGTCACACTGGACAATCAGGGATGGGCAGTATCGGCTGACCGGTTGGACTCGTTCAGCCTGCCCGGCGGTTTTGGTCCGGCGCGGAGCCGGGAAGTGGCGGTCGCCGCCCGTCCAGTCGCGTTGCCGCTCGCGATTCGATCGCGGCGGCCGGGCGATCGGTTCCGTCCGCTCGGGATGGGGCACGCGAAGAAGCTGCAGGATTTCCTGGTGGATCGAAAAATCCCTAGAGAAACCCGGGATTCATTGCCGCTCGTCGTTGATGGTGAAGATCGGATTGTGTGGGTAGTGGGGGAGTCGGTGGCCGAGGATTTTCGGGTCACGGAGCCTTCACAAGGCGTGATACTCTTGAAAGCAAGGCGGTTAGGAGGCCCAGGTTGAACTCGACCCTGAAGAGCTTATTGTTCTGGATGGTCCTCGTTGTAGTCGGGGTCCTGATCTGGAATTTCTCGAACGCCTTTGCCGGCAAGACGGAGAACACCGTCGCGTTTTCTCAGTTCCTGAAGGCCCTCGACGACGACCAGGTTCAGTCGGTCGTCATGGTCGGCCACGAGATTACTGGGGAGCTCAAGAACAGCAGCGTCGGCAACGGGCGAGACAAGTTCCGCACCTACGCGCCCGATTACCAGGGCCTCGCGAACAAGCTCCACGACAAGGGCGTGCAAATTCAGGCCAAGCCCGAGACCACCAGTCCCTGGGCCACGCTGCTCTATTCCTGGGCGCCCATCCTGCTGATGATCGGGTTCTGGATTTTCATCATGCGGCAGATGCAGAGCGGAGGGAACAAGGCCCTCTCGTTCGGCAAGAGCCGCGCGAAGCTGTCGTCGAGCTCGCAGAAGAAGGTGACGTTCAAAGACGTCTCCGGCGTCGATGAAGCGAAAGAGGAGCTCCAGGAAATCATCGAGTTCCTGAAAGAGCCGCAGAAGTTTCAAAAGCTCGGCGGACGCATTCCCAAAGGCGTCCTGCTCATGGGCCCTCCGGGAACCGGCAAAACGTTGCTCGCACGCGCGGTCGCGGGTGAAGCGAACGTGCCGTTCTTCTCGATCAGTGGATCCGATTTCGTCGAGATGTTCGTCGGCGTCGGCGCTTCCCGCGTGCGCGACCTGTTCGAACAGGGCAAGAAGAATGCGCCCTGCATCGTGTTCATCGACGAGATCGATGCGGTTGGCCGCCATCGCGGCGCCGGACTGGGCGGCGGCCACGACGAGCGCGAGCAGACGCTCAATCAGCTGCTCGTCGAGATGGACGGCTTCGAATCGAATGAAGGCGTCATTCTCGTCGCGGCGACCAACCGGCCCGACGTGCTCGATCCTGCACTCCTCCGTCCCGGCCGCTTCGATCGACGCATCGTCGTCAATCGCCCCGACGTCAAGGGACGCGAAGGGATCCTCGCCGTCCATACGAAGAAGATTCCGCTCGCCGACGACGTGAACATTCACGTGCTGGCGCGCGGATCGTCAGGATTCTCCGGTGCCGATCTGGCAAACCTGGTGAACGAAGCCGCGTTGAATGCGGCGCGCTACAACCAGAAAGTCGTTCGCATGCTCGATTTCGAGTTCGCGAAAGACAAGGTGATGATGGGTTCCGAACGCCGGTCCATGATCATCAACGACGACGAGAAGAAGGTGACGGCGGTTCACGAAGCCGGACATGCGCTGCTCGCCGTGCTGCTCCCGCATGCCGATCCCGTGCACAAGGTGACGATCATCCCGAGAGGCATGGCCCTCGGCGTGACGATGCAGCTGCCGGTCGAGGACAAGCACAACTACACGCGCGAGTACCTGAACGATCAGATTGCCATCCTGCTTGGCGGGCGCATCGCCGAAGAAATCACCATGGATGGCATGACCACCGGCGCCGGCAACGATCTCGAGCGCTCGACCGAGTTGGCGCGCAAGATGGTCTGCGAGTGGGGCATGAGCGACGCGATGGGCCCGTTGACGTTCGGCAAGAAGGAAGAACAGATTTTCCTCGGCCGCGAGATCGCGCAGCATCAGGACTACAGCGAAGACACCGCCATCCGGATCGATCACGAAATCAAGCGCTTTGTCGCGAGCAACTACGAACGGGCGCGCGCCACGCTCGAAGGGCACAAGCCGGCACTGCTGCGGATCGCCGAAGAATTGCTGGCCCGTGAAGTCCTCGATGCCGAGCAGGTCCGCCGGATCGTCGCCGGCGAAGCGCTCGAAGAGCACACGCCGCGCAACGCTCCGCCAGCAACAGACGACGGATCGAAGCGTCCGATCAAGGAACGGCCGTCAATCGTGTCGCCGCTTCCGCCGCTCAATAAGCCTCTTCCACAGGAATAGTAGAAAGGGCCTTGTCCCTTTTCACGCGCGCCCACTACGAAGTGCCGCTTCCACAAGGAGCGGCACTTTCGTTAGGTGAGCGTACGCTTGTGATGGGAGTCCTCAACGTCACTCCCGATTCGTTTTCCGATGGAGGCGTACGGTTCGATCCCGCGCGCGCGGTTGACGATGGTCTCCGGATGGTGGCCGAGGGAGCGGACATCCTGGACGTCGGCGGTGAATCGACTCGTCCCGGCGCCGATGCGCTCCCTGCCGAGGAAGAGCTGCGGCGCGTCGTGCCGGTCATCGAGAAGCTCGTATCTGCCGGCGCTCTCGTCTCGATCGACACCTACAAAGCGGTGGTCGCACGGGAAGCGATTGCCCGGGGCGCCGCAATCGTCAACGACATCAGTGGATTGTTGTTCGATGACGATCTCGCGCGTGTCGTGGCCGAGACGCGCGCGGCGGTGGTGCTCATGCACAATCGCGGACGGTCGCGCGACATGTATCGGGAAGCTGCCTACACCGACGTACCCGGGGAAATCAGTCGCGAGCTGCAGATGGCGATTGGACGGGCGGTGGACGCCGGCGTCGCGCGTCACGCGATCATCGTCGATCCGGGACTTGGGTTTGCCAAACGCGCCGAGCATTCCTATTCGGCCCTCGCGTCACTCGCTACGCTCCGCACCCTTGATCGCCCGGTGCTGTGCGGTCCCTCCCGTAAATCGTTCTTGACCGCAGCAATCGGGCAAAGAACGCCCGCCGAACGAGAATGGGCGACGGCGGCCGCGGTCACCGCCAGCGTGCTCCTCGGCGCCCATATCGTGCGGGTTCATCGCATCGCCGAGATGGTGGACGTGATCAGGGTGGCCGACCGGATCAGCGCGGCCGCAGTCGTCAATTCCTCCGTGCCACGCTGACCGCAATCATTCAGCCTTTCCTTCAGATAAGCTATGCGCTGGATGATGGATTTCTTCGGCAGCGTTCTGCGCCGGCCGCCGATGGGCTGGTGGGATCTGCTCGACATCGCGATCGTCTCGTTTCTGATCTACGAGTTCCTCAAGCTGATTCGAGGGACGCGGGCGGTCCAGATGGGCGTCGGGACGTTGCTGATCGTTGCGCTGTTCTACGGATCGCGCCTGGCGCCGCTGCAGACGGTGAACTGGCTCATACGCAATGCGCTCCTGTATGTCGCCTTCGCGGCGATTGTGATCTTCCAGTCGGACATCCGGCGGGCGCTCGCGCATTTCGGCCAGGCGCCCTTCTTCAGGTACTTCAACCGGCAGGAGGCGGCGGACGAAACCATCGAGGAGATTGTCGTCGCCGCGACGATGCTGTCGTCGCAGAAGGTCGGAGCCATCGTTGCGGTGGAGCGTGAGATCGGCCTGCGCAACTACATCGAGAGCGGAATCCCTCTCGACGCCACGCTTACCTACGACCTGCTGGTCACGATTTTTCATCCCGGATCGGCGCTGCACGACGGCGCGGTCATCATCCAGGAGAATCGCGTCGCCGCCGCGGCGTGTTTCCTGCCCTTGACCGTCAACCCTCGAGTGAGCCGCGAACTGGGCACGCGGCATCGTGCCGCGATCGGGCTCACCGAAGAAGGAGACGCCGTCGCGGTGATCGTGTCGGAGGAAACCGGCGACATCTCGGTCGCCATTGACGGGCGAATCGAACGACGTCTGAGTTCCGACGATCTCCGAAACCGCCTGCGAACGCTAGTGACGATGCGGAAGTCCAAGCGGCAAATCGGCGCGCGTTCGTACGATTTCTGAGCATGAAATATTCTCCTTTCCGTCACCTCGGGCTGAAGCTGATGGCGGTCGCGCTGGCGACGCTGCTGTGGCTGATCGTGGCGGGCGACCACCTGGTCGAACGGAGCCTGCGCGTGCCGCTCGAGTATCGGAATATTCCGTCGGAACTCGAACTGGTCGGCGATCCGCCGACCGAGGTTGACGTGCGGCTGCGCGGATCGTCAGCGCTGCTCGGGCGGCTCGAACCGCGCGACATCATCGCCGTGCTCGATCTGGCGTCGGCGCGCCCCGGCTCGCGAATGTTTCATCTACGCAGCGATGAAGTGCGTGCGCCGTACGGCGTTGAGGTCGCACAGGTCGTGCCCGGGACGATTGCCGTGGATCTCGAGAAGTCCGGACGCCGCACTGTCCCCGTCGTTCCCGCGCTCGACGGCGAACCGGCACCCGGTTACGTGATCGGCCGCGTGACATCGGAACCGGCGACCGTCGAGGTGGCTGGACCCGAGAGCCGGCTCAAGCAGTTGACCGGAGCGACGACCGAGCCGGTGCAGATCACCGGGAGCCACACGCGCGTCCGCGATGTGGTCACCGTCGGCATGACGGATTCGGCCGTGCGGCTGGTGCAGCCGCAAAATGCGACCATTACCGTGGAGGTCGTGCCGGCACCGGTTGAACGCGAGCTGGCCGGCGTGCCTGTTCGGTGGCGCAACCTGCAGTCGGGTTTGAGTGCCACGATCAAGCCCGTGCTGGCGCGGGTCACGGCGCGGGGGCGCCGGGAGGCGCTCGCCGATCTACGCGCTGGATCGATCGACGCTTTCGTCGACCTTTACGGTCTTGGCCCCGGCCGATACAATCTTCGTGTCCAAGTGGATCCAACACAAACTTTCGGCATCAGTGCGATCGAGCCTGCCGTCGTCGACGTGACGATCAAGTAGTCTTCGTGTGCAGTCCAATTGCTACAAGTGGTTCAAACCCGTGACCGCAGCACATGGGCGAACGAGCGCGCGAGTGAGCCCACGCGAACGGAGCGAGCCGACGAAGCGGCTCGCGAGAGCGCGTGTCGGGGAGTCCGAGGGGCGAAGCCCCTCGGAGTAATTAAAGATGGCCCATCGACTGTTTGGTACTGACGGCGTTCGCGGAAAGGCGGGAGAATACCCGCTCGATCACGAGACCGTCGCGCGCCTCGGCGGCGCGCTGGTGCGGGCGATGCGCCATTCGGCCGCGGCGACGCCGCCGCTGCGATTCGTGGTGGGCCGCGATACGCGTGAGTCGGGAGAATGGATCGAACGCGAGCTTGCCCGCGGAGTGCATTCGGCCGGCGCCGAGATTACGTCTGCCGGCGTCATTCCGACGCCGGCGATCGCGTTCGTCACTCGCGATCTCGGCTTCGATGCCGGGCTGGTTATCTCCGCTTCGCACAATCCGTTCGAAGACAACGGCATCAAGGTGTTTTCGGGCGCCGGCGAGAAGTTCACCGAGACGCTCGAGCGCGAGGTCGAGGCCATCGTTCACGATCGAAGCTGGTCGGTCGGCGGATCTGCCGACGCGCCCGTGGAGCGAACGAATTTCGTCGACGCCTACATCGCGCATGCGCGGCTCGCGTTGCCGGAGCCGGAACGTCTCGGCCGGTTCACGATGGCGATCGACGCGGCGAACGGTGCGACCACGACGGTGGCACCCACGCTCTTTCGCGAGCTTGGCTACGACGTTCACGTGCTGAGCGCACGGCCGGATGGACGGAACATCAACCTCGATTGCGGGTCGACCCACCCGGAGCAGATCTCGCGTGCGGTGCGTGAACTGGGCTGCCGGATGGGTGTCGCATTCGACGGCGACGGCGATCGCGCGATCTTCGCCGACGCCACCGGCCGAATCGTCGATGGCGACGCGGTACTCCTGATGTGCGCCCGGCATGCCAAGCGTGCCGCACGACTCAAAGGAGATGCGATCGTCGCCACCGTGATGAGCAATGTCGGCCTGGAAATCGCGCTGCGCGACAGCGGGATCGATCTGGTACGCTGCGCCGTCGGCGACAAGTACGTGATGGAGGAAATGATCAAGCGCGATTTGTCGCTCGGCGGTGAACAGTCCGGACACATTATCTTCTCCGAGCACCTGTTCACCGGCGACGGCATCGTGACGGCATTGAGCGTGCTGCGGGTGATGGCCGAAAGCGGCCGCGAGCTGGCGGATCTTGCTTCCGAGCTGGTGACCTATCCGCAAGTGCTCGTCAACGTCCGCGTGCGCGAGAAGCAGGCGCTGACGAGCGTGCCGCCGATTGCGGCGGCCATGGAGCGCGTCGAGACGCGGCTTGGCGGTGAAGGGCGCTTGCTCGTCCGGTATTCCGGCACCGAGCCGCTCCTTCGCGTCATGATCGAAGGCAAGAATCAGGATCAGATCCAAGCCTGGGCCGCGGAGATAGCCGGCGTCGTCCGCGAGCACCTGGGTTAGACGTCACCGCATGCGCTTAGCCGTCAACATCGATCACATCGCCACGCTCAGGGAAGCCCGCAAGTCGCACGAGCCCGAGCCGGTGGCAGCAGCCGTGGTCGCGGAAATGGCGGGCGCGCAGGGTATCACCGTCCATTTGCGAAGCGATCGGCGCCACATCAAAGAGCGCGATCTCGAGCTGCTCCGGCAGGCGATCTCGACGAGATTGAACGTCGAGATGGCGGTCACCGCCGATATGGCTCGCGTCGCCTTGCAGGTGCGCCCGTACCAGGTCACGCTCGTGCCCGAACGTCCTCAGGAATTGACGACCGAAGGCGGGCTCGACGTGGCCGCTCAAGTCGGCGCGGTCAAAGACTTCACCAGGCAGATGCACGATGCCGGGATCCGGGTCAGCGTGTTTCTCGATCCCGACGGCGATCAGGTTCGCGCCGCGAAATCAGCCGGCGCCGAGGCCGTGGAGATCAATACAGGACGGTACGCGGAGACGACGACGCGACCCGAAACCGAGATCGCTCGTATTGCGGAGGCAGCAGCGCTGGCTGCGCGGCAGGATCTCGAAGTGCTCGCGGGCCATGGTCTGAACTACACCAACGTCCAGGCGATCACGACCATCCCCGAAATCGTCGAGTTGAATATCGGTCACAGCATCGTCGCGCGTGCCGCAATCGTTGGCATGGACCTGGCCGTCAGAGACATGGTCGCCCTGCTGAGGGAGCGACGGTGAAGGGTGTCGTCCTCGCGGCACTGCTGACGGTGTTCACAGTGCCCGACGCGGTGGCGGGCACTCAGCGGGTCACGATACGGACAGACGACGGCGTGTCGTTGGCCGCGACGTGGTACGAGCCGGGGACGCGTGTCGCGCCCGCAGTCATTCTCGTGCACATGCTTCACAAGAGCCGTCGCGACTGGGACGCCGTCGCATCCCGCCTCGCCTCGGAAGGTATCGGCGCACTTGCATTGGACTTGCGAGGGCACGGGGAGTCGTCCGGCACGCTCCCCGAAGGGGAGGCGGCGGACTACTCGGCGCTGGTCCGCGACGTCCTGGCGGCGCGAAAGTATCTGTCATCGCGCGGAGATGTGCAGCCCTCGCGGATGGGTATCGCGGGCGCGTCCATCGGTGCGAATCTCGCCGTCCTCGAGGCGGCAGCCGATCCTGCCGTCGCAAGCCTCGCGCTGCTCTCACCCACGATTGATTACCGGGGGCTTCGGATTGACGCGGCCATGAAGAAGTATGCGGCGCGCCCGGCCCTGCTGGTGGCCAGTGACGACGACGCCTACGCCTCACGATCGGTGAAAGAACTCCAAAAAGCGGGTGGCGGCGTGCGCGAAGCGCTGATCCTGAACCACGCGGGGCACGGCACGATCATGCTGGGGCAGGATGCCGATCTTGCCCGAACGCTGGTGGACTGGTTCCGCCGGACGTTGTTATGATCGTTTCTTTGGATCCTGCGAGCGTCATCCTGGCCTCGAGCCTGTCGGGTTCGGTGTCGTTCGCGGCGATTCGCAACCCTGAAGCATCCAGTCGAATCTGGTAGAACCCAGCAGAAACCCGATCGCATGCGAAGCGACTCAGTGGTGTTCGGCATCGCCGGCATCTTCTTCGGTGTCCTCGTCGGATGGATTATCGGCAGCCAGCGGGCACCTGTCGCGGCGCCGCCGCCACCCGCAGCGGCTGCCTCGTCCAGTGCGCCCGCGGGCCAGGCGGCTCCTGCTTTCGACGAAGCTCGGGCCGCCGAGTTGAAAGCCAGTGCCTCGCGCAGCCCGACGGACGCCGAGATTCGCGTGCAGCTTGGAAATCTGTACTTCGACGCGGAACGCTACGACGAGGCGACGAGCTGGTACGAACAGGCGTTGCAGGTCGATCCCAAGAACGTGAACGCCAGTACCGATCTCGGCATCGCGTACTACTACTCGAATCAGCCGGATCGGGCGCTGGCGCAGTTCGATCGATCGCTGGCCATCGACCCGAAGCATTCGAAGACGCTGTTGAACATCGGCATCGTCCGTGCCTTCGGCAAGCAGGATATCGATGGCGCCGAGAAGGCGTGGCAGCGCGTGCTCGAACTTGCACCGAACACGCCCGAGGCGGACGTGGCACGGAAGGGGCTTGAAGGCTTACGCGCGGCACACGGGCAGGGGGGCACGGCCGCGGCCCCCAAAACGCCTGGACCGGGTGACTGATGGCGCGGCTGATCCTCTGGGCGATCCTCCTGGTCATCGTCGTGCGCTCGCTGTCGCGGCTGCTGCACGGCGTACTCGAGGGCGCCGGATACACCCGTGAACCGAACCCGCAGCGAAGCGTTGGTCTCGTGCGCGATCCGGTGTGCGGCGTATTTGTCGTGCCCGGCAAGTCGCTGAGCGATGGGACCGGATCGTCGACGCGGTATTTCTGCTCCGAGGATTGCCGGCGCAAATGGATCAAACGGTAATGCCGCGGTCGGAATCGCAGCTGCGCGCCGATATCGTTGAAGTCGGGCGGCGGTTATACGCCCGCGGATACACCGCGTCGAACGACGGCAACGTCAGCGTGCGACTCGACGGCGATCGACTGCTGATGACGCCGACCAACGTCTGCAAAGGGTTCATGAACGAGCAGATGATGGTGGTCACGGATCTCGATGGAAAGAAGATTTCCGGTGAGCGCAATCCGTCGTCTGAGATGCAGATGCACCTGGAGGTGTACAGGCAGCGCGCTGATATTCACGCGGTTGTGCACGCGCATCCGCCGGTCGCAACGGCGTTCGCGGTCGCTGGAATTCCTCTCGACCGCGCGGTGCTGGCGGAAGTGGTGACGACGCTCGGGAGCGTGCCGATTGCGGAATATGCCACACCATCGACGAAAGAGTTGCCCGAGGCGGTCCGCAAGTACGTCAAGGCGCACGATGGGATGCTGCTCGCCAATCATGGCGCGTTGACGCTTGGCAGTGACGTCTTTGCCGCGTACTACAAGATGGAAACCATCGAGCACTTCGCCAACATCAGCTTCGTGGCGCGGATGCTCGGAGGTGAACGCCTGTTGTCGCGCGACGAGGTGATACGCCTGCAGGGGTTGCGAGGACGGTACGGCATTGCGGCGCCAGCTCCGATTTGCCCCGAGCCCGGCGCGCCCGAAGGCAATCAGGACGATTGCCAAGTCGTCTTTGCGCCGCGATCGTTGTCGGGCGAGCGGCTCGTCCCTGACCGGCTCGGTGCCGTAGGTGCGGACGAGGAAATTCGGCTAACATACCGCGAACTCACGGCATTGATAGAAGACGCGGTCAAGAACCTCAAATAATCGTCTTCGCTGTTCGCAGTTCGCTAGTTCGCGGTTCGCACATGGCTGAGAGCTGGAAGCTGGCAGCTCGGAAGCTTTTAAGGAGGAATTCATGGGTGAGGCGCTCGGCATGGTCGAGACAAAAGGCCTCGTGGCGATGATCGAGGCGGCCGACGCAATGGTCAAGGCCGCGAAGGTGACCCTGGTCGGCTGGGAGAAGATCGGCGCCGGCTACGTCACGGCGATCGTTCGCGGCGATGTGGCGGCAGTCAAGGCGGCTACCGATGCTG
>Ga0222622_10000038_pt1 | contig 52283 bp, 52 predicted proteins | sample PLM2_5_b1metaG_FD_177335 | JGI IMG/M metagenome (GOLD analysis project Ga0222622, IMG submission 177335) | Groundwater sediment microbial communities from an aquifer in East River, Colorado, USA - PLM2_5_b1 | ecosystem: Environmental > Terrestrial > Soil > Riparian zone | place: USA: East...
TTCCGCAGCGCGACTTTCCTTGATTCGAGCGCGAATTCCCGCAGCACGTTGTGAAAGCGGTTCCGCTTTAGCGGATTGACCTTTTGCCCAATAGAGCGCGGCAAGATCATCCAAAGTTTCGGCGACGCTGAAATGTTCGGATCCGAGCACCTTTTCGCGGATCTTAAGTGCGCGCTGATAAAGCGGCTCGGCTTTGGCATACTGGCCGGTCTCGCGATAAAGATCGCCGAGATCATCAAGGCTTCTTGCAGTCTCGACGTGCTCCCCCAGCTTCTTCTGATCGATCGCTAAGGCTCGGAGTTCGAGCGGCTCGGCTTTGGCAAACTCGCCTTTATCGCAATAGAGCTGGCCAAGGTGGCCAGCGGCCGTGGCAACGTCAGGATGGTCCGGGCCTAGCACCTTTTCATAAATTCTAAGCGCGCGAAGTTCCAGCGGTTCCGCTTTCGAATATTGTCGCATGCGGTCGTAGAGCGCACCGAGACTAACGAGCGTGGCGGCCGTGTCGATGGAATCCGGACCGGAAACTTTTTCGCTAATCGCGAGAGCGCGCTGGTATAGCGGCTCTGCTTTGGCATAATCCTTCTGATAATAATATAGCATTGCGAGCTCGTGGAGACTCCTCGCCACTGCGGCACTATCCGGACCGTGTGCTTTTTCGGAAATGGCGAGAGAACGTTGGTAAAGCCCTTCCGCCTTCGCGTACTCGCGCATGTCCTCATAAACCAAAGCGAGTTCGCTCAAAGTCGATCCAGTATCGGGATGATCAGGCCCAAGCATCTTCTCGCGAATCTTTAAAGCGCGCTGAAAATAAGTTTCCGCTGTGGAATCTTGTCCCATCAAACGATAGACCGTGCCGAGATTGTTCACGATCCAGGCCGTGTTTGGATGATCGGGGCCGGCCGATTTTTCAGTTACGGCAAGCGCGCGTTGAAAAAGCGGCTCGGCCTTCTTGTATTGGCCCATGTTCCGATAGACTGCGGCCAAATTTTGCATCGTAACAGCGGTGTCCGGATGATCCGGCCCCAGAGATTTTTCACGAATTTTTAGGGCACGCTGAATAAGCGCTTCGGCTTTCGCATATTCATCCTCCGCGACATACAGCGCTGCGAGATCATTCAGGCTGTAAGCAGTCTTAGGATTGTCAGGACCAAAGGCTTTCTCCCGAATCTTAAGGGCACGCTGAGAGAGCGGTTCTGCCTTGGCGTAGTCGTGGTTGCGATAATAGAGGATGGCTAGAGCGTTGAGAGTATCGGCGGTTTGAGGACTGTCCGGTCCAAAAGCCTTTTCTCGAATCTTGAGGACGCGCTGATAAACCGGTTCCGCTTTAGCGTAGGCGCCCGTTTGCGAATAAAGCAGAGCGATGTTGGCCAAAACGGATGCGGTGTCGGGATGATCGGGGCCGAGCTCCTTCTCCATAACTTGTAACGCGCGCTGATAAAGCGGTTCCGCTTTGGCATACTGGCCCATGTATCGATAGACGTCGGCCAAATTGTTTGCAGCAGCGGCGGTCCCGCGGGCATCCGGGCCCAAAGTTTTTTCGCGAATCTGAAGTATTTTTTCCGCAATCGGGGCCGCCTGATTGAATTGCTTGCTCTCGTAAAATTTATTGAACTGGGCGACCAGCGACGGCATGTCCGGTTGTTCTTCGCCCAGTGCGATCGAGAAACCGAAAGCACAGCCAAGAAGCGCCACGACAAATAAAGATCGAAACGGCCACTGTTTGTTTTCTACTAAGATAGATTTCATGAGCATGCTCCTGTGGCAAAGGAGGTTACTCAGAAAGCGGCGGCGACTGCACGCCATAAAATAAACTTCGTTGCCGGACGAGAACGCGCCTGATAAAAGGCATTTTATGCGTGCTTCATTTTTACTGGCGACTGGTTTTTTTGGAGGATGGCTACTAGCTGCAAATTTGACTTACGCCGAAACAGCTCAGCATCGTTGGATTGAAAGTGGCGCAGACAAAGCCGTCATCGCTCGTCATTCAAAATCTCCGGATGGCCGCCATGCGCTGGCCTGGGTTGTCGCTGCGGAGCCTGGTGCGATTGATTGGTCCCTACTCGAAAGCGATCCGGACAGCTTCTACGAGAAATACGAGCTCCGCGAACTGTGGGTTGTCGATCTTACGAACGGAAAAAAACTTTGCTCGTTAGGCTCCTCCGTGGGCTACGTTCGCCCCGGAAGTCATCGGACGCTCAATGTCGCTTGGGGGCCGCTCGAAGGGGGTCGCCGCTTTGCCGTCGTTGCCTACGATTGGAAATGGGGAACGGATGCTCTGATCGTTCTCGACATGGGCGCGGACAATTGCCGCGAGACGCAAGTAGGACAAATCGTCGATCGCTCAGTCAATACTTTCGTCGCGAAAGGAAAAGCGCCTGCCGAAAAATACGATATCCGTTACTCCGTCGCCGGGTTGCCGGAACACGGACTCAAGACCGGGTTCGCGAACGCCTCGACTGTTCGCATTCCGTTCACGGCAGAAATTCGCGAGCGTGATAAACCCGTGGGTGAAGGCGTCGTCGCTTTGAACTTGGCGCGACGCGCCAACGGCCCTTCAGCCACTGTCAGCAAGGTCGTTATCGGTTCCCTCGGTGAGGATCCGTTCTCTGACGACACGCGATTGGCCAAAGCCGATCGCGAGCTGAACGCCCTTTATCGGGATTTGCTTAGGCGCCTCGCTCCCGCCGACCAGGAAGCATTGCAAAATGAGGAGCGCGCCTGGATTGAGCACCGCGAAAAACAAGCGGCCGACGTTAAGTCAGACTACTACGAAAATAATCGCATCGCTCGCGATCAGGCCTTACAGCGACTGACCGAAGAACGCGTCGCCGAATTGCGGAAGCGGGCCGCAGTTGGAAAAAAATAGACTTGGCGATCAGATCGCCGTGAAAACACTTTTGCTGCTCGCTTCGCTTTTCTTCGCCACATGTTTCTGCCCACCGATACGAGCAGATGACCAGATAAAGGCGTACTGGAAACCAATTAGTTTCCCGATATGAAAGCGAGTCGATTGATATTCACGCTTCTGTTGGCATCGAGTGTCGCTGTCGGTCAATTGGCCGCGCAACAAACCAAGGCCGACCAAAAACCGATTGAGGAAGTGAAGGCGAAGGCAGAAGCAGGCGACGCAGAGTCCGAGGTGGAACTTGGTTTTCGCTACGAACAGGGCAAAGGCGTGGCGAAGGATCAGGTGGAGGCGGTGAAGTGGTACCGCAAAGCTGCCGAGCAAAATTACGCCGAGGCGCAAAACAGCCTGGGCGTCTGCTACGAAAAGGGCGAAGGCGTGACGAAGAACCAGGCTGAGGCGCTGAAATGGTTTCGCAAGGCCGCCGAGCAGAATTACGCCAAGGCTCAATACAATCTGGCGCACTGCTTCGACACAGGCGAGGGCGCGGCGAAGAATCCAGTGGAGGCGGCGAAATGGCTTCGCAAAGCCGCCGAACAAAATCTCGCCGCGGCGCAATTTAATTTGGGCGTCTGCTACGACAAGGGTGCAGGCGTCGCGATCGATCACACGGAGGCAGCGAAATGGTATCGCAAGGCGGCCGAACAAAATTTCGCCGAGGCTCAATACAATTTGGGCACCCGCTACGCACGCGGCGAAGGCGTGGCGGAGGATCAGGTGGAGGCGATGAAGTGGTACCGCAAAGCCGCCGAGCAGAATCTCGCCGCGGCGCAAAATAATTTGGGCCTCCGCTACGAGCAGGGCAAAGGCGTGGCGAAGGATCAGATGGAGGCGGTGAAATGGTATCGCAAAGCCGCCGAACAGAATTACGCCGCGGCGCAATTCAATTTGGCCGTCTGCTACGCACACGGCGAAGGCGTGGCGAAGGATCCGGTGGAGGCGGTGAAATGGTATCGCAAAGCCGCCGAACAAAATTTCGCCAAGGCGCAATACAATTTGGGCTTGTGCTACGGGCACGGCAAAGGCGTGGCGGAGGATCAAGTGGAGGCGGTGAAATGGTATCGCAAAGCCGCCGAACAGAATTACGCCGCGGCGCAAAATAACCTGGGCGTCTGCTACGAACAGGGCAAAGGCGTGGCGAAGGATCCGGTAGAGAAAGCAAAGTGGCTTCGCCAAGCTGCCGAGCAAAATTATGCCACGGCTCAATACAATTTGGGCATCTGCTTCTACAATGGCAACGGCGTGGCGAAGGATTGGGTCGAGGCTTACAAGTGGTGGTTGCTGGCGGCGAAGCAAGGCGATGAGGACGCCAAGGAGAACATGACCGTGCTGGAAAGCAAGCTGACGCCGGAGCAGATTGCGGAGGGAAAAACGCGGGCGCGCGATTTTAAGCCGCGGTAGGCGCGGTCACGATCTTCATCAATAGGACTCTTTCTCCACAAGTTTGCTATCGATCCTGGCTTTACCATCGACGCCGATAGTCGCGGTGATGTCATAGACGCGAACCGAATCTTGAACTGAGCCGGCCTTGTCCGCCGTCTGATAATAGTCGTGCCGGTTAAGCTTGAGCACCGTCGGCGTCGCCCACTGCACAGCTTCGCCATGAACAGCGGAAAAGTTTAGTAAGAGAAACAATCGCAGGTTTTTGCACGGTCTCGGAACGGCGCATAAGGAAACAATTCTGGGCAAAGGGTTGCGACGCGGCTGGAACTCGTCAATCGCACTGTCATGTTGAGCGAAGTGTTGCAACGAATGCGAAGCATGAGGCCAGGCTTTCAAACATCTCGATCTGTTTCCATGCGCATTGGTTTGGAAATCATCAGAGATTCTTCTCCCGCAACTGCGGGATCAGAATGACAGTTTGAGATCGCTTGTGAAACGAACGCTATGGATCTGATCGCAACGCTCAAAAAGAGTTTCGGCTACGACCAGTTTCGGCCGTTGCAGCAGGAGATCATCAGCGATGCGCTAGAGGGACGTGATGTGTTTGTGCTCATGCCCACGGGCGGTGGGAAGTCGCTCTGTTTTCAGCTGCCGGCGTTGTTGCGCAATGGACTGACCATCGTGGTGTCGCCGCTCATTTCGCTGATGAAGGATCAGGTGGATGCGCTGCAGACCAGCGGGATCCCTGCGACTTACTTGAATTCAACGCTGGATCGGGATGAATCAAAAGCGCGCTGGCGCGGACTGCATCGCGGCGAATACCGGATGCTTTACGTCGCGCCGGAGCGGTTGATGCTTGAAACATTTTTGGAGCACGCCTTCAACTGGAGGATCGCACAATTCGCCATCGACGAAGCGCATTGCATCAGCGAATGGGGCCACGACTTCCGGCCGGAATATCGCGACTTGAAAAAATTGCGAGAGCACTTTCCCGACGCGCCAGTCATGGCGCTTACTGCGACTGCGACCGAACGGGTGCGAGCCGACATCGTCAAGCAATTGAAACTGCGCGAGCCGCGCTGCTACGTCGCAAGCTTTAACCGGCCGAATCTCACGTACCGGGTCATCCCAAAATCGGCGCCGTACGAACAACTGTCGGCCCTTATCCGCAGCCGGCCCACCGATAGCGGTATCGTTTATTGTGCCAGCAGAAAAAGCACCGAATCGCTGGCGCGAAATCTCAACGAAGACGGTATCAGCGCAAAGCCTTATCACGCGGGGCTAACGTCCTCCGAGCGCACGAAACACCAGGAATCATTTTTGCGGGACGATGTCCGAGTGGTCACCGCTACGATTGCCTTCGGGATGGGGATCAACAAACCGAACGTTCGTTTCGTTGTGCACTACGATCTGCCGAAAAATCTCGAGAGCTATTATCAGGAAACCGGCCGGGCTGGGCGCGACGGATTGCCGAGCGAATGCGTGCTGCTGTTCAGCGCTAGCGACGTCGCCAAACAAATCCATTTCATCGACGAAAAGAGTGAAAGCGAAGCGCGGATTGCCCGGGCGCAGCTTCAGCAAATGGTTCATTACGCCGAGACACGCGAATGCCGGCGCACGACGCTCCTTCGCTATTTTGGCGAGGAATTCGCGGAACCATCGTGCGACGGCTGCGATAATTGCCTCACGCCGCGCGAGACGTTCGATGGCACAATCCCCTCGCAGAAATTTCTCTCATGCGTCCATCGTATCCTCGCAAAGAGCGGATTTGGTTTCGGATTGAATCATGTTGTCGATGTTCTCCGTGGTGCGGACACGGAAGCGATCCGGCAACGAGGTCACAATGAGCTGTCCACTTACGGCATTGGGCGCGATCTGAAACGCGAATCCTGGCAGGCGATTGGACGCGAGTTGCTGCGGCTCGGACTCGTTGAATGCGCGCCGGGCCGATTTGCCACGTTGTCGCTTACGCCTGCGGGTCTGGAAACACTGCGCACACGCACCCCAGTTACGTTGACCAAGCAGGTCGATATCGCCGAGAAAGCAGCGCGTAGCAGAATCGGCGCGATTGAGTGCGATGAATCGCTGTTTGAGCGTTTGCGCGCGTTGCGCCGTCAACTTGCCGATGAACGCGGCGTGCCGGCGTACATCATCTTTTCCGACGTATCGCTCCGGGAAATGGCGAGAAGTTATCCAACAAATACAGGCGAGTTCCGTCACGTCGCCGGCGTCGGTGAGCAGAAACTGAAAGATTTCGCCGAGCCGTTCCTCAGCGAAATCCGAGCGTATCTTACGACAAATGAACGCCGGACATTTACCGAAAACGGCGGTCCTTTGCGACCGCCACGTCGGGCCAGGCTGAACGATAGTCAGCTTGAAACGCTGCGGCGCTTTCAACGCGGCGAAACCCTGGATGAGATTGCGCGCGCCCGCGGTTTTGTGCCCAGCACCATTTACAGCCATTTTCTGGCGGCGATCGAATCCGGTAAGCTCCCGCAGGCGCGGGAGCGATTCTTCACGCCCGCGCAAGAAAAGGAAATCGCAGCGGCCTTCCGCCAGGTCGGCGATGGCACACTCGTAGATGTCAGCGCATTACTCGGCGGGAAGTACGACATCGGCCTGCTGCGGATCTTCCGGGAAACTCGCAACCGCCGATATCGTCTTAATTCGTAGCGACAGACTCTGCCGGCGGCGGGGCAGGAATTTTGAAATGCAGTTGGTCGCTTAAGTAGCGTTGCAGATAACGCAGCGGATGCGCACGATCGTTTGTGGCCGCGCCTACGTACGCGGCGAGATACGGTAGGCAGGCCGGACGGCTGCGAATCGCTGCGAGCACTTGCGGCCGATGTTCAACATTGGCGAGCTCGGCAAAAATATTTGCCAGCCGCGTCTCCGCGTCGCCTAACAGATCACCACTGACGTGATCGGCAATCTGTGCCAGCGTCAGATCGAGCGCTTTGCCCCAGTCGCCCATCCGCCAAAAAGTGGCCGCCCGCATGTCGCGCACGTCGGCGGCGTATCGTCCGTTGGGAAATTCGCGGTCGTAATCGTCCAGCGCTTGCATCACCCGCTTGGAATCGAATGGCTCTACGCGGTGCATTTTCTGGACGACATCGACCAAACGATGTTCTTCGCTCCCGGATGGCGCGGCCGTGTCGCAAAGAATGTACGGACACGAGAGCGAGTAAATCGCGCGCGCCAGAACAAACATTGCCGCTTCGCGTTTATGGCTGCGCGGATATTTCGCCAGAAAATCGCGCGTCATTTTTTCGATTTTTGGAAAATCACGCGAATAATACGTGACTCCATCCAATTCTTTGCCGACGGGGATATCAGTTTTCACCTCGATGCGCTTCCCCGCGACCAGACCGATGCGGCAAAAATCCAGATAATCGTGGAGTGATTGCAGTGCGAGATTTTTCCCGACCTCATCGATTTCTGCTGCGACCGCGTCATCGCTGTCTTGCCCGGAAATTCCGGGATCGACCGGCGAATCGGGCCAATGCGTGCGATGCAAGAGATCGAGGCGAAGGTTCACATACGCGACGCGCGCAGCCTCGTCGGGGAGATTGGGCTCGGCGAGAAATTGCGACAGGTCATCCAGGCAATTCGCCAGAGTAACGTCTTCGCGCCCGCTAATGTTCTTGCGGACCAACTGCTGAAGATCTTTCACTTTGGCGGCATCCGCCGTTTGACGCAGCTCCTTCACGTGTCTGTCGACATAATTCCAAACCTGATAGGGTCGCTGTTCTTCCTCGGAACTCCCGCTGGGATTTTTCCGGGTCAACGCGTCAAAGGCATTCTTATCGGAGATCGGATAGCCCAAAGGCGCGGCACTATCGTCACACTCAACAACTGCCGTTTGGTCAGATTGTGCTGAAGTGTCGTCGGTTGTTTCCTCCGACGTCTTTTGCTCAGGTGGCAAACTCCAATAAGCAGCGAAGCGTTGCGCTTCCGGCGAGTTGGGCGACTCCGCGCGCAGTTTGTCGTAGATCTCACGCGATACAGCTTCGAGCTTGATCTCGCGCGCGCGTTGCTCGGTGTACAGCGAGAAGCGCGCAATTTGAGGTAAGGCCTCCAATGCTTTCAACCGCGCTTTTGCCGAGAGCGGCGTTCCAGGAAGAGTGCGCGCAGCGCGCATCCACCAGCGTGAAGCGTGGTGCAGTTCGTCGCGGTCGTCGAGTTGATCTTCAACATTGGGCAGGCCCAATGTATGACCGTTCTCGCGCCGCAGCAGTCCGGAAACTGGCGCGTCTTCGTGCAGATCCGTATCGAGTGGAGCGCGCAAAAGCAAACCGCGTGCCTCCGCCCATGTGTCTCCGAGTTTCAGCATTCGCTCAGCTTTTTGTTGCGGCGTGCCGCCCTTGTCATTGGTCAGTTGCTCGAGCTGGTTGACGATCTGCTGCTTGTGTGGATCGACAATGTACTTCTTTGCTTCAGCAAAATTTTCGGCTGCGAGATAACGTTCGGCCAGGATGGCGCGTACCTTGCCGTTGCCAGCATCGTCCAGATTTTTGTCTTCCGGCGTTGTTAGCAATTCCGGCAACGGCGCGAAATTCAGCAGCGTATCAATGAATTGGTAAATCTGCTCTTCATCAGCGCCCGAGATGTTGTCGTAAACGGCGCTGTCGGCAGCGTTCCAGTGCACTTCACCAGCGGGGTACCCTCCGCTGTCTGACATGTACAAACGGTTCACCAACGGGTAGCTTTCTAAAGGTCCAAATCCTGTCGCGCCGCTTTCAGATTCCGAACTGTTCTCGCCGCTGTTGCCGTTTCCGGGATTTGGCTCGGCTTGGTCCTCGTTAGTGGTTTCGTCTTCGTCACTTGATGCCGAATTATCCTCGTCGGCGCTTTCATCTTCATCAGTTGATGCGGAGTTATGCTCATCAGCGCTTTCTTCTGCGGCACGGGTTGATTTTTCGTAATTCGGAGAAGCTGTTGCGAGCAAATCGCGCAACGTAGCGATGGCGTCACCAGCCTGGTGATTGTCTGCCAATGCGAGCGCCAGCCGGATTTTCACCCCCGGCGTCATTGGCGATTTCGGGAAGGTGTTTAGAAATGTTTGGAAAGCATCGATTGCTTCGGGCGTTTTGCTGGCGCGTTGCAGCGTGATCGCACGCGCAAACAGCAAATCGTCGCTTCGCTTCAATTGATCTGGAGAAATTTGCGAGAGCTGCAGCGCCTGGGCTTGATTTCCGCTCCCGCTCGCCGCGTGTATCAGCATCGCAAGATAACGCGGCTGCCAGTCAGTTGATTTGTATCTATCTTTTTGTTTAGCAACGGCTGCGGCGATGCGCGGCAAAATAGTCCGGCGCCACTTGCGTACGTCCGCGGGATTGTCCCACTTCCCGTCGTAATTGTCGGCTTCGGGCGAGGCGAGCACGAGGTACGTGAAAGCCATTGCGATGCGCGGATGACGCGCGATGAGCGCGAAAGCGGCGTCGCCTCCTGGCTTTGGCGCCAGATGCGCAAGCGTTTTCTCGCAATTGTAAATTGCGCTCATCAGCGTTTCCGGATGACCCGGCGTTTCCGCTTGAGCGATGTAATAATCGAGCGCTTTGAGATAATCGCCCGAATCGTACGCCAGCGCGCCCAGCCAGCCGAGTGCGTCGGCGTCGAACCGGCCATGCGGATAGCGTTTGCGAAGAGTCTCGAATTTCCCGATCGCGATTTTGCGCGCGTTCGCCAGCGTTTCTTCGTTCTCCGCCGCCTCCTGCAATTTGCGTGTTGCTGAGAACGCGCAACGCGCGCTCATAAACATCGCCATCTCAGCGCGCGGACTTTTTGGAAATTCTTTCACCACGCGGTTGAACCAATCCTGACATTCGTCGCGGTCGCCTCCAGCGAATCGCTTCGCGCCACACAAATAAAGCCAGTTGGCTTTAATTGCGCCCCTGGCCGATTCCGCGCGTTGATCGAGCTCGGCGCCGGAAAGATTCCCGTCGAGCCGCTCTAAAATATATTCGCGTGCTGCGTTCGGATTTTCACCAGAGACGGCGATGGCGTCGCGAACATCGTGCGCGAGATTGCACGAGTCGCTTCCGGGTGTGTACGATGCTCGCGCCTGCGCGATCAAATCGTCCGCGGTTTTCAGCAGTTGTGGTAGCGGCTCTTTGCCAATACGATCTGCCAGCTCACGCAACTTCGCAGAATCCCACGATTCCGTCGGCGGCTTGATTGCCGATGTTTCAAGAAAAATTTCGCCGAGCGATTTGCCTGGTAAAATGGCAAGCGTGTCCGACAACTTGGCCGGATATTCGTACGAATCACCGCCGGTTGCGTAACAGCGGGTCGCCGCGAGAAAACAAGCCGCGGCAAATACCGCAGTTTTCATTCCAGAGATCTCCACGGGGGCGCTCCTTCGATGTTCACAATGCGGTAGCGAGCCTGCCTGAAATCTGCTCCTGGCGCGAGCTGAATCAGCCCGGTACGCATATTTTCCTTTGCCCGAAGCTGAGCGAACTGGAATCGCAGCCGCGTCGCAAACGGCACTTTCGCTGATTTCTCGCCGGCAAAAGCATTCACGCTCGCGAAATCGCCGGGTTGCGCTTCGCGGAAAATAGGCGTTGGAGCCTCGACTTCCAGCGCGTAACCACCCGCGTCCACACCGCTACTCGAAAAACGCGGCTCGAGATCGCCGTCACTGATATTCGATAGCTCGATCATTTCGGAGTCAGTCGGTTTCCGCAAAATCAATCGTGGCCCAGTTTCCAAATGTCCGAGTTGACGTAAGGACCAGCCGCTGGACGCCGTCGAATCCGGCAAACGGAAAAAGACGGCGCCTTGCGCGCCGGCGCGCAAGGCAGAGCTCATGGCACCTCGCAACGCGGTGCGATCAACCTCACGCACGATCACTTCATCACCTGGATGGATCGCAGTGTTTGCGATCAAGGTCGATCTTGTCGCGCGCCAAATTGACGTGCCAAATTTTCCGCCATTCGACATTTCAAAGCTCGGATTGAAACAGAGCTCGTCCCAATTCCAGTTGCGGATTTGTCCGCGCAACTTTTGGTTCGCATCGTAAACGCTTAAACGTGCGAAAACCGGAAGGCCCGCGCGCCAGGGTTTGCGGCAGGCCCGCCAGCTTTCGATCAACTTCGATATCTTTTCCGGCGATATCAGCGGCAGAGGCGATTGATTTTTCAGAACCGGTTCCGCTTCGAAATCGTAGAGCATCGGCAGCAGCTCATCGACATTCGATTCCAAAAGTTTCAGATAGTCCGCGCGGCTCCAATGCGGTAAAGCCGCGATAGTCAAACGGGAGACAAGGCCATGAATGCGCTTGAGCGCGCCCGCATAATCGGCGAGCAACCGATCAGGCGCGTCATAATCGAGTTGCAACTCATCATGGTTCGCGCTCACCGAAGACAAACTGGCCAGCAGCGCCGTGATCGATCCATCGGAAAACGGTTGTTGCTCTTTCGAAACCAGCCGCACCACAGGCACGAAACGGATGTGAGCGGCGTTGGACGATGGGAAATTGAATCGCGCTTTCCAACGCCAGGTCTGTCCGACGTTCTCCAGTTCGCCGACCTGCCAGTAAATCGTATCGATTTTCTGCCCCTCTAACTCCGCCAACTCCTGTTCGTCGAGCGGATCATCGCGTTGCCAAACCCAGTAGCGGACGTCGTGCGCGAATGAAGCCAGCGGGATCGCGCTGGCGATCACGGCGATCGTTACAATGAGAACGCGTTGCAAACTGTGACGCATTCCACGTCGCTTGTTACTTCTTGTTCAGCTTGCGTAGTGCTTCCTTCGCTTCCTGCGCGTATTCGCCGTTTGGATCCAGCTTCAATGCTTCCTCGAAGTACTTTCGTGCGCTCGTGAAGTCTTTCATCTTAACGCTGAAGTTGCCGAGATTAATCAACGCCCCAACTGATTTCGGATCGATCTGCCGCGCCTTCTCCAAAGATTCGCGCGCCTTCTGCCATTCGCCAAGGTCCGCGTAATAACCGGCAGCGTCATTGAAGCCCTCTGCATGATTTGGATATTGCTGTGTCGCCAGGGTCGAAATCTGGAACCAGCGCTTATCGTCCTCAGCGTTCTCCTTTTTCTCGTAATACAAACCATATTCATGCAGCTTTTCCGGAACGAATTTGTCGGCCGGCTCTTTGAGCGGTTCGCCTTCCCATTTGAGCTGCGCCGGATGCTCATGCGCATAGGCAACCATTTTCTTCAACGTCGCCAACTCATTGTCGAAATCGCCGGACTCCTGATAGATGAACGCGAGGCCGCACCAGATATCGAAGCGATCGGGAAATTTCGTAGTTGCTTCCTGAAGAAGATCGGCCGCCCGCGTCATATTGCTTTTATCTTGCTCGAACGAAATGCTCCCCGCTAGCTTTCCCTTCTTATCAGTCAACCTAATGTCGCCTGGGCCGGGTTTCTTCTTCGAGATGTTCGTCTGGCGTTGATTAAAATAATAATTCGCGCTCGTTATCCACGCGTCGGGATCGTCAGGCGCCTTCTTGCGCCATTCGGTCAGCAACGGCTCGATTTCCGCTTCCGCATGCTGGTCTTTTAGCTGGTCGTAACGAGCAGCGTAATCATTGCCACTTGCGATCGCAGACTTCGGCTCGAGATAAACGAGGGTTTTCAGGACTTTCTCGAGTTTATCGGAATCTTTTTGATAGCTCGCCTTATCGCGCGAGGTCAGAACAATGTAAGCGACCCCGCGCGGAAGTTGGACGTAGCCTACGCGTTCCCACTGCGAGTACGTTTTCGTGGCGGGATATTCGTTAATAAAATAATCGTGACCGTCCTTGGTTTTGCCGGATGCGATCTTCTCCTTCGGTCGTCCATGGACCTTTTCCATTTCTTTGATCGCCATTGCCACAAACACGTTTACGCCTTCAAATTCCGTGCCAGCAATGTTGGCATACATCACCGTCTTTGCGTCCCTCCACGATGAACCTTTCGGATACAGCACACACGGCATGCCCTGTTCTTTACCTGCCTCGTTGTCGACAACCCATCCTTCGGGTGCACTGATGTTAAACCCGGCTTTGGGGCCGTAAACAATTCCGCCGGGCGACGTTTCTTCAGCGAGCAGCGTGCGGATCGAGGAAATAGCGAGCGCAAAAAACCCGCAGATGCACATTCTTGTTTTCATGTTTTGAATGATGTTACTCGTTAGTCTTTTGTTCCTTAACAGGTTGCGTGCTCAACACTCGCGTTTTATCGGCGGGTAGAAGCTCGCATTCACCTTCAGCGTTGAACGAAACATGATAGAGAGCGGCCGATTCGTCGCTCTCGTCCTCTAATTTTTCCGCCTCTCCGTACTTACCGAGCGTCGCGGACGGATCGCGTTCCCTGACCTGCCACTGCGATTCCTCGCTGACCACAAACCGCGTCGGCGAAATCCACTTTACGATCCCGGAATAACTCGAATTCTGACGCGCCTTCCATGGCTTGCCTACGGTATCCTCGGCATAGATCTGATCCTCAGTAAGCGCACCACCGAGTTCTTTCGTTAGCTGGCAAAACTCAGGCACTGCATGACAAAGCAGTTCCGGCGTCTTTACCGGATATGCGCGTCGATTTTCAATGCGATAAATGGCGTTGTCCGCCCAGTGCCGGTCAGCCCGCGACGTAATTCCAACATGTTTGGAATCCGGCGCCCAGTGTGCGTGGTATGCGTCGGGTGCGGAATCCAGACCGGTTGCCACTTCTTCCAGTTGTCCGATTAGTTTTTTTGTATGCGCATCCCGCAAATACACTCCAAACTCTCCAGCCTTATTCTCCCCGCTAACAATAGAAAACTTCTTGTCCGGTGAGGTTCCGCCATCGATCACCAGGAATTCTCCCGGTTTGTAGTCATACATGGCCGTCGCGCCAGCATGTGCGACGAACGCAAGGCTGAGCGCAACCGCTGCCTTCATTCGCGATCGAATTTGTCTCATGGGATGGGAACCATCAAAACTGCTGCTAACGGGAGGTGGCGAGTGCGAAGAACGTCACGAAATTCTCATTGCCTGGCATTAGCCCGCGATCATTCATTGATGTTGTCGAGGCCGACAAATCGCCAGCCGCCTTTGGTCAATTCAAATATGAAGCGAATGGGTGCGTTTTCCTTGTCGTCTGGAGTCTCTTTGAAAGGACAATAGATCTCATACTGCCGGTCGGATTGCTTGTTCGGTTCAGCGCCTCGAAAACATTGCGCGGCATTGGCCTCGCCTTTGAAGATTTCGTCATAGCGGCGCAAGAACTCTTGCTTGTTCTTTACGGATTTGACCATATACGACATCGACAGCGGGAATTTCGTCATCTCGGCGACCGCGACCTTGTCGCCGCCGGCAACCGCGGATTTAAACTTCTTCCAGAACGCCGCAAAATCGGACTCCGCAAACGCGCTTGGAAATGACAACAGAATCAAAATCCCGGCTAACCAAGTCTGAATGCTGATCACCCGCCACGGCCGGCAGGCGCGAATAGACGCGAATGAATTTAATTCCGACGCTCTCACTATTCCTTTAATTATCACGGTGTTCTCCTTTCGTTAGGATTTCCTGCGCATGTGAAAAACCACGGCTAATGGTGCACGCGACGATTGCGGCGAAGGTGAACCAGTTCATGGGTTAATCGTCTTTTCGATTTCCTTCTCCGACATTCGATGCATTTTGACGATTTTCCAATTCCCTGCCTTATCGAACTTTAGAGTGAAAAGAGCAGCCGTCTCGCCCCCATCTCGCTCCGAATAAGCATAAAGGGTTACAGTATTGGCGTCAGTCCAATTACGCGCTTCCAAACGATCAAACACTGCCGAGGAATCTCCCGTTTGGTAAGCGTTCCTCGGCGAGTACTTCTTAGCCAATTGCGCTAACTGAGAGTGCTTTGATTGTTCGTCCACCGGCGAATGCAAGGCTACCCATTTGTCGCCACGCAACTGATAAAAGGCGACGGTTTCATAATCGGTCCTGGGATTAGATATCGTGTAATTCAAGGCAAAACGTTTTGAATCCGGTGCCCACACGACCTCTTCGATGTTCGTGTCGGGCAGATCGGGCATTTCGATCTTTTGAAACGTTTCGCCGCTCCGGAAGTAAACATCCACTCCTTGAAGCCTCGGATGCCCCACCACCTTTGTCCTCAAGGCGAATCCATTCGAATCGGGTGCCCAGAGCACGTTCCACAAAACGGGCATAGCCGCGTCGTCGATGCGTTGCAACTTTTTCCCCGACTTCTTCTCAATTAAGTCAATGTTTTGGACCTGCTCGCCGAAAGAGTTCTGAGTGTCGGATGCGAGAAAGGCAAATTTTCCGTCTGGCGATGAAGGGCAATCGCATCGCTCCGTGCGATCACTGTTCTCGTCCGCAATACTCTCCTCGCCCGCCGACGCATTCGGCGATGGGGAAGGTGTTTGGGCGCTAATAAAGACCAAAATTGGCCCCATGCAGACGATTGTTACCGCTACAAATAATGTTTTCATTTCAGCGTTGAAGTTAGCAGTGAAGTTGATCTCTACGAGGTGCCTCTGTTACTCCACAAGCCTAGTCTTAGCCGTTTGATTCGCTGTTGAGTGAGTTCTAGCATCGAGCGCGGGGGTTGTCGCCTTTCAGCGATTTGTTAGTCGTAGGTTTAACGCTGCGCCTTGGCTTCCGATGACAGCCGCTTGGTTTCTTCAGCATCCAGGTTGCGAGGCACAAGTTTGAACGAGCTGACCAATTCTTTTACCAACGGATCTATATCCTTTTTCGCTGGTGAAACTGAAAGGACAAAAACCCCATCTTTCGCAGCAAGCCCAATCAGATAAGATGACAACTGTGCGCCTTGGTTGTTGTATACTGTTATCTCAGTTACCTTAACGTCCTTTCTTGTTCCTATTAGGTCTGCTCGGATATTACTTTCAACTCTGCTGGCATGTTGATGCCAGTAATCTATTTCCCATTGAGCGTGAGCGCTCAACAAATCCCTGTCGTTTTGAAGCTCCTTTTTATCGACAAAGGAAACCATCATTCCAACGTTCTTTTGTAGCAGGATATGATAAGGGTCTTGAAGTTTTGCCCCGTTCCCTATTACGCGGAATTCAGCGTACTCGTTACCGTGTGCATACGCGGCATTCCATCCGTTGGAAGTTTTCACGTAGATTGGATCTTCCGGAGTTTGTGTCCGGACACTCTGAACTGGCAGGAGTATGAGCGCTCCCAGCAGTAATAATTGAGAAAGACATTTCATAAACTCTCCTAGCGTCTAACGAGAATTCGGCGTGCCCCCGGCTGCGCAGCTGCCAATGCGCTATTCATTTTCCTTATCCGGAACCGGCGAGACAAGCTCACCGTAGAAAGCGTAATCGGCCTTGTTGCCGGTGATTTTCAATCGCCAATGTGTAAAATCCTCAGCGGTGTCGCAGCTGTTGCCCCGGCCTTGGAGCACGAGAAAGTATTTGGTTGGGGCAACGATCCCGGCCTTGAAAAAGCCCGTCCCGTTAACCTCTCCTTCAAAACGCCATTCTTTATAAAGTAGCGGCTTGCGGCTGTCGCCGCCAATTGTCTGCCCGTCGTGAATGTCGGCTGCGTACCTCAACATCTTGGCTGGCAACGGTAAATTGAGCGTGCCGGATTCATCCCCGTTGCGGAACCTCAGCTTCCACTCGTTACCGACAAGCGAGCCATTTACCGAGTAGTTTTCCGTTAGGTGACCCAAGCCTTTACCGGATTCCTCCGCCTCGGTTAGAAACAGGTATGCCGTTGTGTCAAACCGCATCCGCTTCATAAGACTAAGTTGGTATGCGTCAGGTGTTTTGTTATCGATTTGGTATTCGCCAGCGTACGCGCAACAAGCACATGCCCAAACGCGACTCGGTAGTAACAGCAAGGCTACCCAAATCGCCACCGCGAATAGAGGCCTTGTCCGAACTTTCATGTTACTCTCTTTTCGTCATAACGCCGGGCCGGAACCAACTGTCACGCACCATGACGGAATTTGTTTGATACCATTAAGCACAATTATTTGATCTCACGCGACAATATTTCTTTTAGCGAAGGCCCTTCGGGATACTTAATATCGCTGATTCGCCATCCACTTGGAGTGTTCGTGAGTCTGTAGACGAGCGTTCGCGTTCCCAAGTTGGTGAACGTCACGTTGAACAAATCAGGCTGACCCACCACTGCAGAAATTTGAAGGTTAGTCGTTTTTTCGTCGAAATCTTGCGCGTCGTAAATTGGGTCGAAATCGAGATTGCAAACACCCTGTTCCCGTTTCTTGCACTCATCATCCTTGATAAACAGCGCCGTAAGTTCCTTGTCGAAGTACTTAGATAACGTTCGCTCATCGTCGAACCAGAATGGCTGCTTTCCCCATGGTTGATGAAAACGATAAACAGAGCGAATGAAGTCTTCTGGTGAAGATGTTTTTGTGTCCGCTCCGAAACAAGCTGCGCTGATAAAAACGAGTGAAATAAAAAGGGCGTGGCGAAAAGTCATGTTCTGTAAATTAAGTCATGCTCTAATTGTGCCTAAGGACAATTAGACGGCATTTTGTCATCTATTTCTGGTTCCGTTAAAAGGCTGCAGGATAGCGAGCTTGTTAAAGGCTCCTTGAGAGCGGGGAAGCGAGCGAGCTTCAAATTCGTGTCTCAAAAAGCTTCTCATTGGTGCTCTTTAACTTCTTTCTCCGACATCCGATGTGTTTTAACGATCTTCCACTTGCCAGAAGGGTCGAACTTCAATGTATAAAGAAGATCCGCGCCGTAGCCATTATCCATTTCACCAGGTGCATCCCTGCGTGCGGCGACCTGCCGCGAAGAAACGTGGACAATTGCAGTGTTAGAATCGAGCCATCGATCGACCTTCATAGTATCCCAGATCAACCGCAGGAACTTACCCTGTCTTTCTAGCTTCTTTTCGGACAACCCTTCTTTCTTTAACTGTCCGGCGACGATGTCATTGGGCTGCTTTTCAAAAATGTCGTCATTGTCGGCGGGGAAGTCTAGTGCTACCCACTGATCGTCGCGTAATTGATAAAACGCAGTCTGACGCGTGCGTCCCTGTCCCCAGTTGTAGGCAAACCGCTTTGAATCCGGCGCCCAAACCACGTTGCCGGGCCCTTGGTCCGAAAGTTGCAACAGCACCTGCTTTGTGTCGGTGGCAACGATTTTGGGTTCGTCCTCCCCGCCGAGGTATTCCCATTTCCTATCTGGAGAAAACGAGGTGTGCTCCTCTGCCGGCGGCGAGGACTCCTGCGCACTGGAAAAAACACAACTAACCACGCACACGACGGCAAGCACGAGCGTCAAAGGAAATTTCATTGTTAAGGTGGTAACTCAGTTACTCATTTGTGTTGTCGAGACCGGCAAATTTCCAGCCGCTGTTGGTTAGCTCGAAAATGAAGCGAATCGGAGCGTTTTCCCAGTCGTTTGGAGTGTCCTTGAAAGGGCAATAGATCTCATAACGACGGCCGGATTCTTTTCGCGGTTTGCCGCTCGCGAAACATTGGGGGGCGTTCGCCTCGCCTTTAAAGATTTCGTTATAACGGCGTTGGAAATCCTCCTTGTTCTTTACGGCTTTGACCGAATAGGGCATCGATAGCGGGAATTTCGTCATGTCTGCCACCTTTAGTTTGTCGCCAGCAACAACGGCGGATTTAAGTTCTTTCCAGAATGCCGAAAAATCGGTCTGCGCAAAAGCGCTTGGAAATAACAACAGAATCAAAATTCCGGCTAACCAAGTCTTATAAGATTTCATTCTTCGAGATGCACTGAGTTCATGATGTGATCGATCTGTTTCTTCACCTTAGGGTCGGTGTTCAGGTTTGAGGTAAAGTTGATCTCGAGGAGCTGACCTTTGTAAGCAGTTGTGACGTTCCGGGGATAGACGGGGTTATGCGAGTAATCCTTTGTCCCTTTTAGCATGAGGACAAACCGCCAGTCCACCCATTTGCGGCCGTCGATCGTCACCATTTGCACGACAACCCATTCTCCTAATCAAAGTGAGTCGCCGAGGGCCTTCAGTTCCCAGCCAACCAGCCGAGGTTCCGGAGCGGGAATCCAATGATACAGGGGGAGTTTTTCTCTGGTCGTGGCGAGGCATTTCTTTAAATCTTTCGCCGCCGCCTTCTTGTCGCCGGCGAGCAAATGTTTGATGGCGATGTAATACCATGCCTCGCAGTCTAGAACCTTCTTCTCGGAGGCGGTGGCGCCCTTCAATAAGGCCTGTTCGGAAACTTGACCGAGCACGAATCTCGCAAGCATGGAGTCCCATTCGCCGTCCTCGGATTCCTTTTCAGCCAGGCTCGCCGCGAGTTCCTTGTCGGCCGCGACTTTCTCACCTTGTTTCACGCGGGCCAGCCAGACCAGGATACGCGCGTGTGCGGCATCATCGCCAAGTTCGATCGCGTGACGGAAGTCCTCGAGTGCCTCCTTCCAGGAAGTTTTCGCATAGAAGACCGCGCCTCGATTGATATAGGCGTCGCTGTTCTTAGGATCGAACTCGATGATCCTGGTGTAGTCGGCGATTGCGCCATCGAGGTCGTTTCGGGTAGTCTTGACGCTGGCCCGGCCAGAATAGGCAGTGCTGTTCTTGGCATCGAGCTTCAGGGCTTGGTCATAATCTGCGATGGCGCCTTCAAAGTCGCCTTTGGATTCCTTCGCCCCTCCACGACTCACATAGGTATCCGCGTTCTTGTTGTCGAGTTCGATAGCATTACTATAGCCGGCGATGGCACCGTCGTGATCGCCGTCGGCTTCCTTGTTGGCGGCACTGGTCAAGTAATGACCCACGCTGCATTCCGCTTTCAGCACCCGTGCTTTGTTCTTGCCGTCAAAAGTGATGGTGAGGATAATCTCGTCGCGCTCGTTATTGTCGTTCTCTACACCGTAGGAAAAGATCAGCGCCCCGGACTTGCTCCATTCCTTCACATCCTTCCAATCCCAACTCTTTGAATAAACGGACGTGCCGTCGCGGTGTCTCCTGTCTGGCAGTACGGGCACTGGCATGTCCTCCGGTAGCGCCACTGGCTCAAAGGAGTTGCCTTTGCGGAAATACACGTAGAGATCTACGCGCCTGCGCCACGGTCTCACATACACGACGCGCTTTGATTCCGCTGACCAAACCAGCTTCGCGTCATTTTCATACGAATTGCCAGTCCATTCCAGCTCTTGCACGACCTTTTGCGATCTCTTGTCAATAATGCTCATTTTCTCCTCGGCGCGCGCCATGCGGAGCGCGAACTTGCCATCCGGCGAGGTGCATTTAATCTCCGCCGCTGCCTGGAGGACGGTGGGAAAAAGCGCAAAGGCCAGCACCAACCATCTAACACTTTTCAAGACTTGAAAAGGAGATCGCAACGAGATTGATATCAAGGGAGCGATTCTGTCCTTAAGAATGTTTGTGTCCATCATTCCATGACCTTCAACACGACCGACACCTGCGGTGTTATTCCTCCAGGTGCACCGAGTTCATAATATGGTCGATCTCTTTCTTTAACTTGGGATCGGTATTCAGGTTTGAGGTGAAGTTGATCTCTAACAACTGGCCTTTGTAAGAAGTTGTGAGGTTCCGGGTATAGACGGGGTTATGAGAATAATCCTTCTTTCCCTTCAACATCGGGACAAAGCTCCAGTCCGCCCATTTGCGGCCATCGATAGTGACGAGTTGTTTCTTTAGCCATTGCAGGTGCGAATCTTTCGGTAGCCACTTGAATCCTTTGCTGTATTCCGCAACGCGCATTTTCAAATAACCGCCAAGCTTGTCTGGCGTAAGCTCGTGCGTTCCGCGCAAAACTGTTCCCCACGCTCCATCGGGACCAGAGAATTTGGCGAGCGTCTTTGGCTCTTTGGGATCGTCGGGGTCGCGAGAGAAATCAGGCGGGATGTCGAGCTCAAGCTTCCCATCAAGGAGGCTGACTGTTGTTGTTCCCGCCGCTCCGCTGTTAGGGGTGGCTCCATTGCTGCTGGAGTCCGCAGTGGACTCGTCGCTGACCAAATTTGGATCGAGTTCATGCGCGCGCTTGAAGTCTGCGGCCGCCCCGGTCGCATCCCCCTTATCCTTCTTCACGGCAGCACGATTGTAATAGGCGCGTGCGTAATCTGGTTTGAGTTCGATTGCGCGTGTGTAATCAGCAATTGCACCATCGAGGTCTTTGTTCTCCGCTCTAGCGTTGCCGCGGTTGTTGTAAGCGGACGGGTTTGTGGATCCCAGATCGATGGCCCGGGTGTAGTCGGCAATGGCGCCGGCCGCGTCCTTCTTCAGCCGCTTGGCTTGAGCCCGGTTATAATAAGGGGCGTCATCCTCTGGATTGAGTTCGATCGCGCGATTGAAATCGGCGATCGCACCATCCAGGTCACCCTGCTTTCCTTTTTCGATTCTGCGATTAACGAGGTCCCCATTAGATTCTTCGGTCACCGGCGACGACGCAGGCGACGGCGATTTTTCCGTGACGTCCTGAATGTTCACCGCAATCAGATGACTGAAGCTGATCTTTACAGTCGCGTCGCGCCCGCCGAGTCGCATTGGGCCAGAAAATTCCGAGAGCAACACCTGCTGGTCCTGCGCGTTCTTGAATCGCCCGAAGCTGATATGCGGATAGGACTTCGCTTTCGGTTTTGCTTTTGATTCTTCGAAAACGAATTCCTCTCGCTCCTTATCCGTTTCTTTCCCCAGGAACTTCATGACTGTCGCGCCTTCGCTCGGATCCTTCGAAGCCGGCTCGCCATTCAAACGGGAGTCGATTAAGCCCACCCAGTTGTTCAACCGCTTGGCTGTTTGTGCGTCCACCGGCTTGCCGGTTTCACCCCAGTCATTCGATTTCAGCCACGTCTTTCCATCCTTCCGTGCGAACTCCTCCCCGTTGCCAGCCTGAATTCGGTCCGGACCGCCATTTGGATAACGATCGTATTTGAATTCCGCCCTGCCTCCCGCGCCGAAATCAAGATTCGCGATCGCGACGAGGTGCACCTTCGAATAAAAATCGCGGCTGTATTTCAGATTGTCGGAAGCGAACTTCGCATCCGGCGTAGCCGATTGTGCGCTCTCCTGTTCTGACAAGGCCGCGGCGCTGGCCGGCGGCTCGATCCTTTTGTTATTCGCGGGCTGATACGTCGCCACGCAACGCAAAGGTTCCTTCTCGTGGCCCGGTTCCGTCACCGGGCCTTCGTAGCGCCGCACGCCATTGCGCTTGGGATCCTGGCTTATCGCGATCCAATAGTCCACCTGCTGAAGCTTGCCCTTTTTCTTATCAGAGGTTTTGGGGCGAAGATGCATCCAGGTTTCGCCATCGCGATTTTCCTGCTTAACAACTTCGAGCGTGGACAATTTGGCCTCGGTCCGAAGCGGGTTGTGCACGAAACCGTAAACGCGTCGAAACGGTGTCTGCTCGCTGGCGGATTCCAACTTCCAAGTTTTGCTTCCGTCAAAACTTGCCCACACCTGGTCCTTGATCGCAATTTGCCGGACGGCGTTTCGATCTTCGGGCTCGACGGTGAGATCGAAATCGTCGCCGTTAAGGAGCCCATGCACGCGAAACGTAAACGCTCGATTGATGGTGGCATCGACTTCCCAGGTTCCGGCTTCCATTAGCTTCAAATTCAACGCGAGAATTCTCGGAGCGTTATCCGGGCTGATGTTAACCGTAAATAGCAGCGGCCAGCCGGGGTGTGGCGGAGCAGGGAGCTGCAGATCGCGCAATTTATCACCGAAACATTTTGCAGCTGGCTTGTCGCTTGGAGTCAGCACCTGTTCGACGCGACCATCGGCCGCGAAAACAAAAACGACCTCGAAGTTGACTCTCGGGCCACGATTCTTAGTGCATTCGCTAACAGCATCGCTTAGGCGCGGCCCGGCGACCTTGCCAAATTCTTCGTCGTAAGCCTTTCCCTCTTCGGTTTCCCCAAGACGCTTTGCCTCGGCCAACGCTTCTGTAAACGAGCGGCTGTGTTGCGAGCTATCCGCCGCAAATTTCGCATCCTGCGCCCACGATGTTGACAGAGCTAGAACTGAACTGCCGACAAGTATAACAAGGATGTTCTTTCTCATTGAAAGCATCGCCGACTCCTTTGATGGAATTTTCTCAACGACTTCCTCGTAACAGCTCTCCTTCGACATGATCACCGTGCGTCCGTTTTGGCCGTCAACAGCGCTTTGATCTTTTCCATGTCCGGATGAGTAATGCCTGCATCCTGGAATTCTTTGAAATCATCCAGCGTGGCCTGGCTGAAGGTTCGCTTGCCGTCGCGGAGTTTGGCATTTCTGTTTTCGAGATAAATGGTTTTCGCTTTGTCGAATTGGTTATCGAAGAGATAACCGTGAGCGAGATTAGTCTTGATCATCACTGCATCATCCGGCGAAAGGTCCAGAGCTTTCAGGGAAGCTGCGATTGCCTCACGAGGTTTCCGATTGAAGAGCTGATACCACGCGAGGTCTAAGTAGTAACCTCCGTTATTCGGCTTGAGTTCAATAGCCTTCAGTGTATCCATGACCGCCGCATCGTACTCCTTCTTTTTAGCGTGGACCTCGGCGCGGTAGTCGTAGGCCTTCGAATCTTTCGGATTGAGTTCGATGCCGCGATTATAATCCGCAATAGCCCCTTCCAGGTCGCCCTTGTCATCCTTGGCGTTGCCGCGATTGAAGTAGGCAATGGCGTATTTCGGATCGAGCTCGACGGTGCGATCGTAGTCGCTAATGGCTCCATCCAGATCGCCCTTTCTTCGCTTGGCCACGCCGCGGTCGCAATAAGCTTTTGCGAATTTAGGGTCGAGTGCGATTACGCGATTGTAGTCGGCGATCGCTCCGTCCAGATCGCTCTTCTGCTTTTTGGCGAGGCCGCGGTCGTAGTAAGCGTACGTGTATTTCGGATCGACTCGGATGGCGCGATTGTAATCAAGGATGGCCCCATCCAAGTCACCCTTGTCACGCTTGGCGTTGCCGCGGTTGCTGTAAGCGATGGCATCTTTCGGATTGAGTTGGATGGCGCGATTGAAATCGACGATCGCTGCGTCCAAATCGCCTTTAGCTTGTTTCGCAAGGCCGCGGTTATTGTAAATCGCAGCATCCTTCGGATCGATTTGAATGGCGCGATCGTAGTCGGCGATAGCTCCATCTAAATCGCCCGCGGCCTTCTTAGCTCCGGCGCGGTTGAAGAAATCTTCTACCGTCCCTGCCGACGCTGGCGATTCCTTCTCCTTGCCTTTAGCAATACCGCGATCGATGGAAGCAGCGGAAGACTCTTCGTCTCGCAGTTGCGGATTCAATTCTCCCGCGCGTTTAAAATCCTCCTTCGCTCCGGCCGCGTCGCCCTTCGCTTGTTTGGCTTCACCGCGATTCTTGTACGCGATCGCAAGCTTGTCGTTGAGTTCGATTGTCTTTGTGAAATCAGCGATCGCGCCGTCGAGATCGCCTTTGGATTTTTTAATCATGCCGCGGCTGTTGAATGCGCCGACGTTTTTTGGATCCAATTCAATCGCGTGATTGTAATCCGCGAGCGCGCCGTCCGCGTCGCCCTTGATGTTTTTGGCCAAAGCGCGGTTGCGGTACGCGATCGCATTTTTCGCGTCGAGCTCGCCCGCGCGCGTAAAATCGACGATCGCGCCGTCGTTGTCGCGCTTGCGCAGCTTGGCGAGGCCGCGGTCGCTGTAATAATCAGCAGTGTTGGGACTGAGCTCGATTGCGCGAGTCAAATCCGTGATGGCGCCGTCGTAGTCTCCTTTCTGCAACTTGAATGCGCCGCGCCTGTAAACCGCCGGCTCAGATTTCGGGTCGAGATCAATCGCACGGCTGAGGTCGGCGATGGCGCCGTTCATGTCACCGTTGAAACCGCGAGCGCCGGCCCGGTTGAGGAAACTTTCGGCGCCGTTAGGCTTCGGGCCCATGTCGATCTTAGTTAAATCGGTCGGTTTTTTCTCCAGCTCCTTCGGCGTTTCCAAGTCTTCCCACGCGGCCTCCGAAAGCTCGAAACCGCTCGCGGCAATCAAGTAACCAAAACTAAACTTCACGCGCTCGTGAGTTTTGCCGCCCGTGGCGGGCAACGAGCCTTCGAAACCGTGCAAGAGCGCATTGGGACTTTTGTCGTAGAGCGGCCGGGCAAATGTCAGGCGCACTGGCGCGCCCTTTTGATTTGCCGTACGCGCTTGGAAAATCCATTCCACTCTTACGCCTTCTCTGGATTTCTTGACGAGCTTGACTTCGCTCGGCACGAAATCGAACGCCGTTTCCACAAGCTTGACCCAGCCGTCGAGCTTTCGCGCCGTTTGCTGATCAACCGGCCGCCCGGATTCGCCCCAGTCTTCCGATCTCAGCCACGGTTTTCCGTGTTGACGCGCAAACGTGCCGGCGTCGCACTGAATACGCTCCGGGCCATTGTCCGGATAGCGCTGGTAAGCAAACGAAGGTGCTGATTCGGCAATCGCCGAGAAATGAACGCCGGAATAAAACTCGCGGCTGAATTCGAGATTATCGGCGACTACCTTCGCGTCCTGCGCCCGCAACATTGACGGGGCCAAAACTGAAACTGTAACGACTGCCACAAATTTTCGTCTCATAAGGATTTCTTCCGTTGTCAGTTGAAGCCTTCGCTCTTCATGCACGCAAAAGAGTTACCAGCCAGGCAAGTAGACCCGATAAAGGGAGGGGTTTCAGGCGGCCAGATTAGGAAATTCGAACGTGCATTGTCAATGCGCTGGTAGTTAGCATTGCGACGTGAACCACTGTCGAATCGCGACAATAACGATATCGATCTTGCTGCCCGTTTCCGCTTTCGCGGCCAATCCGTTTCTTGACGCTAAAGACGACAAGCCGGTCTCTGCCAAATTTCGCGGGACAGAATGGGGCGATGAGATTGGGCGGGACGAGATTCCGCTGACTGCGCGGGTGGTTACAACGCGAATTGCCAAAATGCCCTGGGGCTCAATTTTCAAAATCGAATTCGCCGATCTAAAATCACGCGCGAAAAAGCATCGCGAAATTCGCCCGGACTACTTTATCGTGACGGATGATCGGATCGTCCTGCTAAACGAAGAGGACAATGACGCCGCCGTTAAGAAAATCTCCGCGATGGACAATCCGCCAACGTTTGAAGATGGAGATGTGCGCGGGATCACTAGCGGAAAGTTGGATCATGAAGAGGGCCCGTGGACGACAACGATCGAGGTCAAAGGTGACGTATGCACTTATCTTGCCAGCCATAATTCAGGTCATTTCGCAAAGATCGTCTGGAAAAAAGGAGTTGGATTGGTTGAGTACGCCAGCGGCTACGGCGCGCATGCCGACGGCTATCGACTTAAACGTGAAGCAAAAAGTCGAAAGCGGTAAATTGGAGGGAACTGTTCCGAAATTCTGATCCACTTATGCGATTCTTGCTCCAGTTATCGCCGCCAGTTTCATTCTTTATCGTCTCCGCGATCACGAGTTTTATGGCGTTGGCTGGGCTGCACATGGTGCGAAAGAAGTATTCGGCCGAAGTACTAAAGGAGAATCATGAGGTCGCTGCGATCATCTTCAACGCCTTCGGCTTATTCTACGGTGTATTGGTTGCGTTTGTCGTGTTTGTTACCTGGAACGGTTATGATGAGGCAACGAAAAATCTGCAAATGGAGGCTAGCGAGTCTCTGGATATTTTTCACATTGCCGAAGCCTTTCCTGAGTCTTACAAGAATACTATACAGCAGGGAGTGAGAGATTACCTTTCCGCGGTTTACAACAATGAAGTCCCGAAGATGTCACAGGGAGACATTAGCCTCTATTCGGGAGGAGCTCACGCCACTCTCAGAATTTTGTTTGCTCAGGTGGATGCAAACTCGATTCCCAACAGAGAGCTCTACGGCGAGTCGCTAAGGTGTTTAAATAATCTGGCCCAGTATCGCCGAATGAGAATATTTGCTGGGAACGATACCGTGCCACCGGTTATTTGGCTGGTGTTGCTTGTAGGCGGCGTGTTCGCGGTCTCCTACACCTTTTTCTTCGGCATGAAAAATCTCAAGGCCCAATACCTCATTACCACGACACTGACAGTAACCGTTACGTCAATCTTATTCTTGGTTTACGTGCTTGATCATCCATTTACAGGAACAAGCAGAGTAAGCTTGGAACCTTTGAGACAGGCGATGGCCGCAACGCAAAAGGGCTGACGCTCCAGATCGAAGGGCTTCAGTTCGTGTTATCGTCGTTTTTTCTTTGTCGGCAGTTTCTTGCGCTTCGTCTCCGCGAGCTTCCGCAACTCGCTTTGGCTCATCGAGCTCGCCATCTTGCGCGACGGCCCTTTCAGTGACGACTTCGAGCGCTTTCCGCGCTTGGCCGCGAGTGCCGCGCCGGCTGCCATCTGTTGTTTCTTCGATTTTGCTGGCATACAAAAAGAATTCGCATCGCAACTGCGAATCGGATTCGTTCACGCCGCAGCGATACTGCGCCAGAAGAAGTAGACCGGCACACCCGTCAACACGATGAGCATCCCAATTCCCGACGTAGCGGGCGCGAGAAATGCAAGATCAATGATGAGCGAAGCGGCGAGCACAATTGAAACAATTGGAACGATTGGATAACCCCAGGTGCGGTACGGTCGCTCTGCATCGGGTTTTTTGTGTCGCAAAATCATTAGCGCGGCAATCATCAGGACGTAAAAAACCAGATCCGCCGAGACGATGTATTCGAGCAGTTGGTTGTAAACATTTCCGTAAGTCGGTTCATGTGTCGCGGCATTGATTGTCACTGTGCGCGGCAACGTTAGAAACGCAGTCCAGATTGCCTGTGCGACGAGCGCTGCTGCGGGTACACGGAAGCGATTTGTCGTCGCGATTTTTTGGAAAAACAACCGATCGCGCGCCATTGCATAATACACCCGCGCCCCGGAGAGAATCAGCCCGTTATTACAACCGAACGTGGAGATCATGATCGCTGCAGCCATGCACATCGCACCGGGATGACCGAACACGGCGTTCATCATTGCCACGGCCACACGATTTTGCGGCGCGTGCTGGATTTCCGGAAACGGCAGGACAGCTAGATAGGCAACATTTGCTAGTAAATAAAGGACGACCACGACGCCGCAGCCTCCCACCAGTGCGCGCACGAGATTCTTTCCCGGGTCGCGCACTTCGCTGCCTACAAACGTCACATTTGTCCAGGCGGTCTGCGCGAAAAGCGGGCCCACCATCGATCTTCCAAACAGTAGCACCAGAGCGAGCCCGCCGACGAATGCGAAACCGGGCTGGGCAACCTGCGGGCTCCAGCCGTTGGCCCACGAATTCCACCAAGACAAGCTCAGCGCGCCAGAATTGGTTTTCCAGCCTAATGACAAACCGATCACCACCACGGCAGCCAGCGCGGCGGTTTTTACAGACGTGAATGTGTTCTGAATAATTTTTCCAACTTCAAGACCGCGCGTGTTAGTCCACGTCAGCAAGGCAATCAAGGCGATCGCGACCAATTGTTCCAGCGACAAGCTGATCGCGTAACTTCCGAACGAGATTGGCGCAACCAAGTAATTATCCGGCGAAACCGATGGGACAAAGACGCCGAGAAATTTTGCAAACGCAATCGCCACCGCCGCGATCGTCCCAGTTTGAATCACAAGGAACAACGTCCAGCCATACAAAAACCCGATCGAGTGACCGTATGCTTCGCGCAAAAATACATAAACGCCGCCTGCGCGCGGCATCATGGTCGCTAGCTCGGAGCAACACAACGCGCCGGTGATGGTAAGCAAACCAGCAAGAGCCCACGCGAGCAGGAGCCACCCCGGTGCGCCGCTCAATCGCGATGATTCCGCTGAGGTGATAAAGATGCCCGACCCGATCATCGAGCCGATCACGATCATCGTCGCATCGATTGGTCCGAGCGCGCGGACCAGGCTGGACTGCTTCTGGCTATCGGGTCGATTGTTCATGGTCGAACTGTGGATTTAGCGTTCGCGCGACTTAATACTGAAATCCATTTTGCGAAGCTTTTGGAGTGCGCACGCGTACCCGCGTCGCTTTTTGGGTGACGGTCATAAAATGCGAAAGCGATGCGAGGACGCCCCGCACTCCGAAAGCATTTCGTGCGAAAGTTCGCTCACAACGAACTTTTCGGCGCGGTGATTTTCACGCCTTCGTCTTCAAGCTGGATTCGCAATTCTCGCGCGAATTCAACTGCGCCAGGTGTATCGCCGTGAACGCAAATCGTTTCGCCGCGCACATCCACATCGCTGCCTTCGACGGAGCGCACTTTGCCTTCGCGCAACATCCGCAGCACGCGCGCAGCGGCTTGCTTAGGATCGTGGAGCAATGCATCAGGTCGCGTGCGCGGGACCAGCCATCCGTCATTTAAGTAATTGCGATCTGCGAACACTTCTTGTGCGATTCGCAAACCACGCGCCTCGCCGGCGCGGGCAAGTTCGCTCTTGTCTGGCGCAAACAGAATTAACTTCGGATCGACGGATTCGATGGCGCGTGCGATTGCGTCGGCCAGCTCTTCGTCGCGCACTGCCATGTTATAGAGAGCGCCGTGCGGTTTTACGTGATTGGGTCGCACATCGAGAGCGGAGGCGATCGCCTGAAAAATTCCGAGCTGATAAGCCACGGCATCGAACACTTCTTGGTCAGCCATCTTCAGCTCCTTGCGTCCGAAATTTTCGCGATCGAAAAAACTTGGATGCGCTCCAATAGCGACGCCTTGCTCCTTAGCCACACAAATTGCGGCATGCATCGTATCGGAATCGCCGGCGTGAAAACCGGTTGCAATATTCGCAGAGGTGATGAGCTCGAACAGCTCATCATCGTGTCCGGCGCCTTCGCCAAGATCGGCATTGATATCGACAGATAGATTCATGGGTTGCGCAGACTGAGTCCAATACGAAACCGCTCTAGCGACCGCTCTCGCTGCAAGAACAACTGGTGCGCATCACCAAGCGACACTTCTGAGAAACGCACGCGATCGCCCGCGCGAACTTGTGCTGCGATATTAAGATCAACAGTGATCACCTGTGCGATTTTGGGATAGCCGCCGATGGTTTGGCAATCCCCCAAAAGCAGAATCGGTTGGCCGCTCGGCGGGACCTGTACGGTACCGGGAGCAACTGCTTCCGAGATAAGATCGACGTTGTCGGCTCGAGGCAATTCGGGGCCACTCAGCCGCACACCCATGCGGTCCGAATCGGGCGACACGGTGAATGGTTCGCTCGTTAAACATTGAAGCGTTGAAGCATTGAAGCGGGTCCAATCCATGCCGCGAACGAAACGCAAAATCGGGTTGGGCCGTGCTGGAGTTACCCAATCGTGCGGCGCGGTCCACGATGAAATTCTTGTAGCCGGGATCGGTGATCCCGGCCGAGGACCAAGCGGGATAAGATCCCCATCACGCAAAGCGCGACCGCCAAATCCACCAAAATTCGCTCGCAAATCCGTAGAGCGACTACCCAGAACAATCGGCACGTCCACTCCGCCGGAAATCGCGAGCCAGGCTCGGCAACCAATTTGAGGCGGCCGGAACTTCAGTTCGTCACCGGCTTTTGAACGCGCGACATGCCCGGCTGGCAATGATTGTGATCCAATCTCAACTTCGAATTCGCCACCGCACCAGGCAACGATTCGCTCGTCATTAAAGCGCAACTGCAAACCGCCAAGCGTAATCTCTAGCCCCGCCGCGCGTTCATCATTACCCACAAGTAGATTCGCCACGCGTAATGCAAACGGATCGAGCGCGCCACTTGTCGACACGCCGAACTCGCGAAAGCCGGTGCGGCCAGGATCCTGCACCGACGTAAGAAAGCCGGCTCGCGTTACAATCATCTCCATGGCTCGCCGTAACGCTGCAACGATTTAAGCATAGCTTTAAGCATGATTGTCATTCTGATCCCGCAGGCGCGGGAGAAGAATCGCTGACAATTCCCTCTGGAAGCGGTGCAACAATAATCAGAGATGTTTGAAGGCTTGGCCTCATGCTTCGCATTTCGTTGCACCGCTTCGCTCAACATGACAGGACGAGCGCCAGACGCTTTAACGTTTTAACGACTCAAATTCTTCCCGTGTGATCGCGCGAAAGCGCACACGATCGCCCGCGCGCAAGAGCACAGGCGGATCCTTTGTTGGATCAAAAAGTTTCAACGGCGTACGTCCAATCAGATTCCAGCCCCCGGGCGATCGCAGCGGATAAATTCCCGTTTGCGCGCCACCAATCCCGACCGCACCGGGAGGAATTTCCTTGCGAGGGTTGGATCGGCGCGGCGTGGCTATTTTCTTTGGCAACCCTGCCATAAAGGGAAATCCGGGAACGAACCCGATGCAGGCCACTCGATAATCAGCCGCGATGTGGAGCTCTACAACTTGCTCTGTCGAAATCTGTGCATGACGCGCCACCTCGTCGAGGTCGGGCGCGAACTCTGGATCGTAGCAGACTGGAATTTCAACAGTTCGCGGCGCGGAACGGCGGCTCCCTCTGCGCTTGGGAACTGTGACAGCGCCAATTCGCGCCGCCAGCCAATCGAATATGTCGCTTGCTGTTCCGCTTGCTTTGGCGACGTCGACCGGATCGAAAAAAACGGCGACGCTCGTGTAAGCCGGCGCAACTTCGATGACGCCAGGAATGGCAGCGCTTCGCAGCTGCTGAAACGTGCGGAGGACCTCGTTCAGCGTTTCCTCGGGCGCATCGTCAAATTGCTCGCGCACGCGCACGATGAGTGCAGAATCTCCCAGGGGAACAATTTCCATTGGCGCTCAGACTTGGTTCAAATGAAAAGGCTGATCTTCGCTGCGCCATCTTTCAAGATGATGCATCTTCTGCCGTCGAATTTTGAGGTGAAACAGCTTCAGCAACGTTTTCCACATGCTCTTTAATCTCGTGCACTTTCGGATGCACATCACGGATCATGTCATGTTCGGCCTTGGAGAGCCCCTCGATTCGCGTTGTAATATCGTGCAGTTCTTTCAACAGGGCGTCCTGGCGCGCTGAGATGCGATGCATCCACCAAAAACAAACACACCAGCAGATCAGACCGATCCAAGTGAGCGTAAACATGGTCATATCATTGCGCCCGTTTCGCTTCGATCTCGATATTGATCGCGACCGTTTGGCTGATGCCGGAAACCGCCTCAGCCGCTTGCGCGAACATCAAATTGAAGTCGCGCCGCGAGATTGGTTCGGTCGTAACCGCCCACCGCGTACGATCTGTTTCATTTATCGGCGTTAGCAATTTCACATGAAGTGTGATCGGTCGGGTCACGCCGTGCATCGTGAGATCGCCGAGGATGTCGCCGCTTTGCGGTCCGGTTCGCTTGACGCTTCGGCTCCTGAACGTCATCTGGGGAAACTTTTCCACGTTAAAAAATTCCGGGCTGCGAAGATGGTCGTCTCGTTTTTTGATCCGCGTATCGATGCTGCGTACGTCGATCTGCGCCGTGACTGAGGAATTCTCCGGATGCTCGCGATCGACGTCGATCTTGCCGCTGAAACTTGTGAATTTGCCATGGGTGGTGCCGAGAAACTGATGCACTGTGAAGCCAATCGCGGAGCCGGAGGAATCGAACTTGTAGGTCTCGTTCGCCCAGGCGGCGGAACTCAACGCAAAGATTGCGAACGTACCGATTAGATTGCGTAATCTCATCTTGAACTGTTTTTCGCCTCGGCCGCGAGTCTTTTCAAGAGCGGCGTGCGAGAGAGCGGCAGCCGCCCGAACAAATTTCCCAGCGCAGAAGCCGGGTCGGCTTTCAGTCTTTTCGAATCGTGCACGCCGGCGATGCGGGCGAGCTCCGTCTCGAAATGAGACATTGCGCGCTGCGTAGGATCGTTTACATCGAGATAACCAAACGCCCGTCGCAACAACATAAACAATTCTGGCTCGCGGTGATCGCGCTCGGTGCAAATCTCGATTAGCTCGATGAAGTACGCTCCTGTTTGAGTGCGCAGATAATTGCTGCGAATTCCTGGAAATGGATTTTTCAGCACAACTTCTGTAAGCGTGTGCAGATCCGACTTGCGGCTCCGCACAATGGAGATTTCAGCTTCAAAAAATAAATCCAGTTTTCCGGAAAATGGGCTTTTCGCGCGGCGCGCGCCTTTAGCCACGGTTTGAATGCAGCCGAGCGATTCCGTGCACCACGAAACGATCAGGCTCGTGTCGCTCAGTTTTCGTTTGCGCAACAAAATGGCAGCCGTGGTTTCCACGTCTTCATTGTTAGCGCGAATTTCTGCGCAAGCGAGTAAGGCGGACAATCCTGTCTGCCTAATGCAAGGAGAGGCGATCTCCAGATCGCCTCAGCGGCGGACTAGAGACCGCCGCTCCTTGTTGCTGCGAAACGTGACAACACGTGGTCTCTTTCCTGATGCCGATCAGGAGTACTGAAACCGCACGCGTGCCGGAGGACCTCAGCGGTCGGGAACGCCGTATCCCGGTCGGCGGTATCACGTGGCGGCATACGTTTCGCGCGCTGCGACATCGCAATTACCGGCTGTTCTTTTGGGGTCAGCTCGTGTCGCTGATCGGCACGTGGATGCAGCAAACGGCGATGAGCTGGTTTGTTTACGAAATTACAAATTCAAAACTTTTACTCGGTCTAGTTTCTGCCGTGGGCTCTGCGCCGATGGTGTTTTCGTCGATCTGGGGCGGCGCGCTCGCTGATTTGTATCCGAAACGCTCGATTCTCGTGCTGACGCAATCCGCACAGATGCTCTGTGCATTTTTGCTCGCGGCAGGCGTTTGGCTGGGATTTGCCACACCTCCGTTCATAATGATCGTCGCAGCGTTCAACGGAACTGCGATGGGATTCGACATGCCTGCACGCCAGGCTTTCACGGTGGAAATGACGAGCCGCGAAGATTTGCTGAACGCAATCTCACTGAACAGCTCCATCGTGAACGGTGCACGTGTGGTCGGTCCGGCGGTCGCCGGCCTGATGATCGGCGCTGTGGGCGTGGCGACGTGCTTTTTCTTGAACAGCCTGAGTTTTGTCGCGGTGATCGCCGGTTTTTTGATGATGCGGTTACCGCCATTCCGGCGACCGCCACATGCTGTCTCTGCTGGTGAACATGCGTGGAACGGGCTCGTCTATTCGATCAAACATCGACGAGTGCGCACGATTCTATTGCTTTTTTTCGCGGTCGGTGTCTTCGGCTGGTCCTACGCGGTCTTAATGCCAGCTTTCGCGCGCGACGTGCTCAGTCGCGGCGCAAATGGTTACGGCGTGTTGATGTCCGCCAGCGGGACGGGCGCGTTCGTTGGCGCGCTGATCGTCGCGACGTACGGGCATCTTTTCACACCGCGGAAACTCGCGCTCGGTGGTCTCTGGATGTTTTCGGCTGCTATGCTGGCACTTTCGTTCACGAAAAACTTTCCGCTCGCGCTTCTATTTCTCTTCGCGGCAGGATTCGGAATGCTCCTGTTTTTCTCGACATCGAATACCGTGCTGCAAACGATCGTGCCGGATGAAATGCGCGGCCGCGTCATGGGTGTGTGGTCGCTTGTGTTCGGGGCCATGATTCCACTTGGCAGTCTCGAAGCTGGCGCAGCGGCGCATTGGTGGGGCACAGCTTTCGCGCTCGCATTCGGCGCGATTGTCTGCGCAGTCTCCGCGCTCGTAACGTTGTTCGTGATTCGGCGTCGCGAGGCGGGAACTTCAACCTGATCTCGTTGTCAGCGGCTGAAGTGCGATCCGCCGCGATCAGCGGTTCATGATATGCAGCGCGCGCTTCTCCACGTTGAGCGCAGCTTCTCTGACTGCTTCGCTTAGGGTGGGATGCGAATGGGTGGTGCGGCCGATGTCTTCGGAACTGCCGCCGAATTCGATTACTGAAACGGCTTCAGCAATTAGTTCGGAAGCTAAGTGATGCAAAATGTGCGCACCGAGAATGCGATCGGTTTTCGCGTCGGCGACGAACTTGACCATTCCTTCCACGTCATCGACGGAAAGCGCGCGGCTGTTGGCGCGGAAGGGAAATTTGCCGATGCGCACATCGATCCCCTGCTCTTTCGCCTGATCTTCAGTGAGGCCGACGCCAGCGAGCTCAGGATTTGTGTAAATGATCCCTGCAATGGCTTCGTAGTTTACGTGGCCGGCTTTGCCCGCGATGATTTCTACGCACGCAATCCCTTCGTCCTCGGCTTTGTGCGCCAGCATCGGCCCAGCGATTACATCGCCGATCGCGTAAATCCCTTCCACGTTTGTGCGGAAATGTTTGTCCACTTTGATGCGCTTCTTTTCATCGAGTTCGATGCCGGCTTTTTCTGCGCCCAACCCGTCTGAGAACGGGCGGCGTCCGACTGACACGAGAACTTTGTCTGCTTCGAATTTCAGTTCATGGCCATCTTTGGTCGCGGTGACGGTGGCCGCTCCATTGTTGACCTTCACTGCGCTCACTTTTGTATCCAGGTGGAACGTCATGCCTTGCGCGGTGAGTAAACGCTGAAGCAGATTCGACAGCTCGAGATCGAACCCGAGCGCGATCCGCGGGAGAAATTCCAGCATCGTCACTTCTGACCCAAGGCGGTTCCAGACGGAACCGAGCTCCAGTCCGACCGCGCCCGCGCCGATTACGACGAGTTTCTTTGGAGCTTCGCTGAAGGAGAGCGCTTCGGTACTGCTGACTATTGTTTTGCCGTCAAACTTGGCGAACGGCAGTTCCGCCGGCGCACTCCCGGTGGCGATGACAATGTTTTTAGTTTCGATCTCCTGCGTCTCCCCATTGGAAGACTTGATCGAAACTTTTCCCGGAGCGGTGATCGTGCCAAAGCCTTCGATGACGGTGACTTTGTTCGTTTTCATCAACGAGCGGACGCCCGTATTGAATGTCTTCACGACCTTGTCCTTGCGCTCCTGCATTTTCGCGAGATCGGCACGCGCGCCATCGACGACGATGCCGTGCTTGGCCGCCTCTTTTTTGACGAACATCAAGTGGTCGGTCGATGTCAGGAGCGCTTTGCTAGGGATGCAGCCCACGTTCAAGCAAGTGCCACCTAGTTCCTTGTCTTTTTCGATCAGCGCGGTCTTTAAGCCAAGCTGACCTGCGCGAATGGCAGCAATGTAACCGCCCGGACCAGAGCCAATGATGACGACGTCAAATTTTTCCATAGCGAGATGAGCAATCGCCGAAAACTTCGCTGACGCAACTCATCGCTGCGACTTCTCATTAACACCGTGCTTCAGCTCGGTGTTATTCGAGCGCCAATGGATCCAGCTGTTTCAACAGCTTTTTCTCGTTCGTTACCTGATGAAGCCGTTGAAACGGCTAACGGTTTCGCGCTGAGAAGCACCTGGCTGAAGCCAGGTGTTAATGAGACGAGTGGTAAGCGGGCTGTGAAAACTCAAAAATCCAGCGGCAATTTTTTCGGGTCTTCGATGCATTCCTTCACTTTGACGAGGAACGTCACCGCTTCCTTCCCGTCAATGGCGCGATGGTCGTAACTGAGCGCGAGATACATCATTTGGCGGACTTCCACGTTCCCATCCACGGCCATGGGGCGCGGCACGATTTTGTGCATCCCGAGGATGCCGCTCTGCGGTGGATTTAAGATCGGCGTGGCGAAGAGCGATCCGTACACTCCGCCGTTCGTGATCGTGAACGTGCCGCCCTGTAAATCTTCGATTTTTAGTTTTCCATCGCGCGCGCTCGCCGCGAAATCAGCGATGGCTTGTTCGAGTTTGCCAAAACTTTTCTTGTCCGCATCACGCACGACCGGCACAACGAGTCCACGCTCCGTGCCGACGGCCACACCGATATCGTAAAAGTTGTTTTGAATGAAATCATCACCTTCGATGCGGCCGTTGACGACGGGCACGGCTTTGAGCGCTTCCACGCATGCTTTGATGAAGAACGACATCAGACCGAGTTTGACGCCGTTCTTTTTCGTGAACTCATCTTGCTTTTTCCGGCGCAATTCCTGGACGGCGCCCATGTCGCATTCGTTGAATGTGGTAAGAATTGCTGCGGTGTGCTGCGCCATCACCAGTTGCTGCGCGATTTTGCGGCGCAGCGGCGACATCTTTTTACGGATGAACCGCCCATCGGTAGACGGTTGAATTTCTCGATCATCGGTCGCTTCTTCCGCCTTCGCCAAGGCTACGGTGGGCAAGTCTGCCTTACCGCGTTCGTGAGCCGCTTCCAGCACGTCAGCCTTGATCAAACGTCCACCTCCGCCGGTGCCGCGAATTGTCTCCGGCTCAAGTTTCTCTTCTTCGACGATGCGACGAACAGCGGGCGACAGTGCTGTAGCCGTCGCTGACCCCGGCCGGCCGCGGTCAATGCCCGTGGCTACAGCTTCTTTCTTTTCGGCCGTCTTTTTCTCGAGCTTGGGTTCCTGCTTTTCCTCTGGTGTCCTCTTTCTAGGTTTTTCTTCCTTCCTTTCTTGCGTTCGCTGCCTTGAGTCATCAATTGTGGCAACTACTTCCCCTATTTTGACTTCCTGGCCTTCAGGTACCTTCGTTTCGAGCAAGCCTCCTTTTTCGGCAACGATCTCGGTAGAAACCTTGTCGGTCTCCAGCGTGAAGAGCGGCTCGCCTTCGTTCACGAACTCGCCGGACTTTTTGTGCCAGACGGAGACGACACCGCTGGTTATCGATTCACCGACGGCAGGAATTTTTACCTCAATGGCCATGCTCGAGAATTATCCCGTGTCTGCGGGACTAATCGAGCGTCGCGTTCGAGCGACGTTTCGTCAACAAAGGCCGGCCGGCGCACTTCGGCTTCGCGATACGAACAGGATCGTAGAATATGGCGAATCTAAATCAATTAATGGAAGAGACGCGGCGCATTTTCGTGCTCGCCGACACGCATAATCGTTTGCCAGAAAGGGTGAAAGAAATCGCCAAAAGCGCAGATGAAATCTGGCACTTGGGTGACGTTTGCACTGAAACCATTATTGATGAACTTCGTGCCGTCAGGCCTCGAATCACAGTCGTGCGAGGAAATTGCGACAGCAATCTGGATTGGCCCCTGGTTGTAGATCTCGAGCGAAGCGGATTGAACTTCCGTCTGCAACACGTACCGCCTGACCAGACGCCGAATGACGTCGATGTTGTACTGCATGGACACACGCACGTGCCGCGAAACGAACGGCGTGGAAGTATTTTGTTTCTAAATCCCGGTTGCGTGACGCGCGCCAATCAGGGTGCGCCTCCAAGCGTGGCGTGGCTTGAAATCGCGGATGGAAAAATGAACTGGAAGCTCATCCCGCTTCGTTAACACTGGATTGCCAGTCGCAATCCTGCAGCCTGCTGATTGAGTCCGCAGCTTAGAACGATGGCGCGGTGCGCTCCGGCCAGGGTAGTGCGCGAAAGCGGAAGGCGCAATGCAACAGCTGACTGCGCGTGAAGCACAGGCGGAAGCTCGGCAGTACGCAGCGCTTGAGTCGCCAGGATGATCTGCCATACCGCCGCGGCACCGACGCTTTCACCCAGCGCGGGTTTACTTGTGTAAACAACCGCGTCCGGAACAATTTGTCCTATCGCTTCGGATTCGGCTTGATCGACGAACGTGCCGTTCGCGCCCGAGATAACAAAGTCGATTTGGGTCTCGCTGAGATCGTTTAGAATTTGCTTTAAGATATTGCCGGCCTCCGCGCGCTTCGAAAAACATCCGCCGGGATGAGCGCATTCGATTGTGAATGGCCCCTGCCGCGCGAGAAGGATTGCCCCTGCCCCTTCACTTAAAATCATTCCGCGTTGTTGCTCACTGAATGGCTCAATCGGAGGCGCCGAGCGAAGCAACCGCCATCGCCTGTAGGCGTCGCACAAGAGCCAGTCAATTTCTTCCGTTCCAACGACAAGGCAGTGGTCCAGCGCCTCGTTTGCCATCAGGTCTTCGGCCATTTTTACCGCCGCGAGCCCAACCGCTCCGTCGCCTACCAGGGTATAGGTGGCCCCAGTAATACCGAGAATCGCGGCGAGATGGCTGGCCGGCGCATTGAAGACGGTTTCTGGAAACAAGAGCGGGCTGGCCGATTGCGCGCCTGACTCAACGATGTTGCTGTAAAAACGTTTTGTATAAATCACCCCCCCATTTGAGATGGCGAAGATGAGCGCAGTTCGCCCTCCATCATGTGAACCGGGCTCTAACCCTGCAGCGCGCAACGCATCCAAACCTGCTGCTGCCGCAAATCGCGAAATGACACTTGCTCGGCGGAGACGCGGATGCGCGAAGCTCGCCATGGCCGACTCAGGCACGCGGAAGACGCTGTAAGATCGATCTCCGAATTGTTCGGAAATGGTTGTCGCGGACGCTTCATGCCCATGAAGCAGCTGGTCCCATACTGAATCAACGCCGCTTCCCAGAGGTGTCACCCACCCCATGCCGGCGATCGCGAGACTCATGCTTCAAATGTACGCATTAGAATCGAAGCGTTCGTGCCGCCGAAGCCAAAGGAATTCGAAAGCGCCGTGCGCAAAACAGCCGGTCGCGCTTTGTTTGCGACGATGTTCAAAGCAAGATGATCGTCCAAGGCTCCAAAATTAATATTGGGCGGGAGAAACTGGTGCTGTAACGCCAGTAAACAGATGACGGCTTCGATTGCGCCTGCAGCTCCCAGGGAATGACCCATCATGCCTTTTGTGGAGCTCACTGGGACGCCGTTAAATAACGCGCTGATTGCTTTGCCCTCGGCTGCGTCATTGAACAACGTCGCTGTTCCGTGCGCATTGATGTAATCGACTGCCGCCGCTGAAACGTGCGCGCTTTGGAGGGCTTGTTGCATCGCCTGCTGCGCCCCGATGCCGGTTGGATCCGGCTGTGTGATGTGAAAATTATCGGTAGAAATACCGTAGCCGATAATCTCTGCGAGAAAAGGCGCGCCACGCTGCTGGGCGCTGGCGAGGTTTTCCAATGCAAGAACTGCGGCGCCTTCTCCGAGCACCATGCCGGTGCGATGCCGGTCAAACGGCCGGCATTTCTCCGGTGTCGAGGCCTGAAGCGAATCGAAGCCTGTAAAGACCAGTTCAGAGAGTGCGTCGTAGCCTCCTGCCAATACCCGCTGATAGCGACCCGATCGCACGCATTCGAACGCATGACCAATGGCGTTTGTGCCCGAGGCACATGCATTCGCAATCACCTGGCATGGCGCAGAAATTCCAAACGCCACCTGAGCATCCATGACCGGCTTTTGCGCCGGATAATTTGCGATCCACGTCGGCGCGCGTCGCAGATCCCCGGCTTGCCGTAATGAGCGGTAGTAATGTTCCCCGTACGACATGCCGCCGCTTGTTGTTCCGACTACCGTTAACTCCGGTTCAAATCGAGGTTCGTGTGCTAGAGCTTCCTTTAAAGCTTGAATCATCATGTGCGAAGCTCGATGAAGGCGCCGCGAACGTGGCGCCTCACCCCGCCCAGCGAGAAGGCGGTCGTCGGAAACCTGACCAGCGGTTTTACATCGGCATTGCGCAACTGAAAATCGCGTTACCGGGCTCACGCAATCTCGCGACTTGCGCAGCGAATCGAGTGTTTCTGTGAGTCCAAAACCCAGCGGGCTCATTACGCCTGCCGCCACAACCGCAACGCGCGCAGCATCCTTTTTCCCGGTCGCGCTGCCTGGTTGAGCCATAGTTTATGAGGAAAATTGCTCTGCGAATTCTATTGCTTTCTTGCGGGAAGCATTTTACAAATGAGCCCAACGGAAACGAAAGCCAGGAAGTTGGTGGATTGTCAGTTGAGTTTATTCAGTGGCGATTTGAAATCCGATAAGCGGGAACAGTGACCTGGCTGCGTTTTCCAGAATAAACTCAATGGGAACTAAATTATACGTAGGCAATCTCCCCTTCAACACCACGGAGAACGAACTGCAGGAGCTTTTTTCACAAGCTGGAGCTGTGCAGGAAGTCACTCTCATGCAGGACAGGTTCACCGGCAAGTCGCGCGGCTTTGCTTTCGTCACGATGGGCTCGGACGAGGACGCTCAAAACGCCATTTCGAAGCTCAATGGCCAAGCCATCGAAGGCCGGCCATTAACGGTGAATGAAGCCCGCCCGCGAGAGCAACGACCGCCCGGGGGCGGCGGCGGACGCGGTGGATACGGCGGTGGCGGGGGATACGGCGGCCGCCGCGAAGGTGGCCAGCGAAGAGGCCACTGAACAACACGCTCAGTAGCCGAAAACAAGCGCTGTAGAGTCCGCTGTCTCAGCGGATTTTGATCGCTCAACACGAAGCCCTGTGTTCTCGGAATAGTACATGGTAGCTCCACCGGAACCGATGTGGCGCACGCGTAAAGATTTGGGCAGGGCTGGATTCGAACCAGCGAAGGCGTAAAGCCAGCAGATTTACAGTCTGCCCCGTTTGGCCACTTCGGTACCTACCCTTTGCTGTAAGCGGAATACTCGCCGCGGCGAGCCTGCGCATGTGAGCGCTAATTGTCGATGGTTGTTGAAAAAATTCAACGACGGCGTTTACCATAGGTTGCTGTGCTTCGCTCGAAATCTCCGGATAAATGGTAGCGTCAGCGCGTGCAAAGAGCAGCGCGGTGCCCGTAGCAGTGCCATTGATCGCACGGTTTGAAGCGGCTACCCTGTTGCATGGCGCTTCTGCGCGGGTTTTTTTGGTTCGTCCTGTTCATCGTTTTCACCTTTAGCTTCGTTGTGCTGTTCGAGTACGGCCCTCGCGATTTCGCCAACGGTGTTAAGAAGGAGTGCGCCCGCGTGAAATCTTTCGTTGTAAAGCAGACAGCGGGCATCGGCAAAAAGAAACCCTGATCAACGAAGCGTCTTCACAAACGTCCGTATCTCTACCGGAACGCCGGACAAGATGTTGCGAGGGTTTCTATCGGCAAAGAACCAAGAAATTCTTTTGCATTCTCAACTTGCAACACTGGCCGAGCCAAATGTGCTGCGAGAAAACTGGTATCTGCAGTGGGAGCAATCGCAGCTTGTGCGCGGATTTCGCATTCGTCCAATTGCTGGATAACCCGCGAAATCCTCCGGAGAACGGGCTCGCTGTGCCAGGCTTTTTCGCTCAAATTGCGATTATCCATGAATTGAACTGTGCAAATACCGGGTGCGGTTGCTTCTACAAACGGACTGAGGGTAAACGCGCACTGAATTAAGATTTCCTGGATAGATTTTTCCTGTATGTGCGCACGAACTTTGATGACCACCCGCAATGATCGCGCCAGCGCCTGACTCGGCGTCATTCCTTTTCGAATTCCGGCGTTTTCTGCGGCCTCGTTCAATTGAATGATGACCGGTTTTCTTTCCTGTTCTTCGATCAATGCCACCGGTTTTGCGCGAAGTTCTGGCTGATGTCGGGTGGCGGCCTGCAAATAGAAATTCGGCAAATATATTGTGGCAAACATAATTCAGCTGATTCTTCGTTCCTGACTGTCGAGCTCTGCTCGGAAATGCGAGCGCTTCACAGTGATTCGCAGCTGGGAAATCGCATTTTGCTTTTCCAAAGTTTGCAAGTTCCACGAACTTTCGAGAACAAGTTTCAGTTGTGCGCTCTCGACCATTTTGTATCGAGTGAGAACCAGACACACCGTAGGCGCCAATTCGACGAGCCGTTGTAAACGATACCAGTTCGTTTGCGGAATTTTGTGCAATTCTGCCGGCGAGTTCAGCATAAGATCGATAATGACCAGCGGGAAATTGGCATCCCGCAGGAGGAGATCAGCCGCTTTGATCCCTTCAGAGGCTTTGAGACAACGGACCCAAAGCAATTGTCGCAGTGAGGCATTATTTAATCCGCAGGGATCGAACGAATCGCGCCCATCAATCAGCGCCACGAAATAATTATCGCGATAGGCAACATTGATAAGGGCATGAATGAGTGATGCGCTTCCCGCGCTTTTTCGTGGACTGATCAATTCGGTGATCGCGCCTCGCGGCAACCCGCCGCCAATGCATTGATCAAGAAAAGGTAAACCAGTGAATAAACGCGTTCCCGGTGTGGCAGGGACATGGGGGAAACGCTCCGCCAACAGTTTGCGAAGATCGATAATCTTGGCGCTTGCAGCCATGGGATAAACATGGCGCACATTTGGATACGTTCAAATGAACGTTCATTGACTTGGGCCCTCTGACCTCTCACTTCAGTGTTCCTTTCCGGCGCTCTTGTTTGCGGATCAGTGATACCATCACGCCTTGAATCTTTAGCTCGCGGGCGGGAACCAGGTCCGGGTAGTGGCGGTTTTCCGCTTTGAGGTACGGGCGGCCGTGCTCCACAACATAACGCTTCAATGAAGTTTCGCCGTCGATCAATGCCGCAACGATATCGCCGTTATGGACTTCTTTAGTGTCTTCCAAAATCACAATGTCACCATCGACGATGTGCGCGCCAATCATTGAATCGCCTCGAACACGCAAAGCAAATGTGCCGCGATTCTTTAAAACGTTCGCTGAGCGCATGTCTAGTGAGACGTGCCCTTCAACCGTCTGCTCAGTCAACGCCGACATCCCCGCTGGGATTTGTCCGTAGATCGGAATATCGGTAATTCTGACCTTCATGGCCGGTGTAATCAGCGCCCGGGCCTTGCGCGCATGGCGATCGAGAAATCCTTTTCGCTCGAGTGCGGCAATGTATTGCATGACGGATGTCTGGCTGGCAAAGCCAAAATGATTTTGGATTTCGCGCGTGCTCGGCGTCATGCCTTTCTCGCGTTGCTCCCGTTGAATAAAATCTAGAACGTTTCTCTGCCTCTCGGTTAGCACGCTGGCATAATCGTTCAACCCGCGCGCGGGCGCAAGTTCACATGAACAGATGCTATCGATTGGGATAGCGTTCGCCCTAGGGGCGACTCTCCCTCAGTAAGGACGTGACCGCTATCGTTGCCGAGATTACCTCGTTGTCATTCTGAGCGAAGCGAAGAATCTCTGATCATTCTTCAGTGGCGCCGAGACAGAAGCCAGAGATGTTTCGCTTCGTTCAACATGACATCTGAGCGTGACATGCTCCGATGCCGAGGTCCTTCGCTGCGCTCGGGATGACAGACAGAGAACTACAGCCGAACTAGATCGACCAAAAACTGGCACCAAAGATAAATCATGCCGCGCCAGGAATATTTTACGTCTCCTGTCGCAGTCTGCTTGAGGACACCCTTGTGAATGTTGTGTGCGATTTGGTCGCGCAGATCCTTCTCCATTTCGGCTTCAATTTGATCTTCGTCGAGCGCGTCGATTTCAGCGGGATCCACCCTGTTTCGCCTGAGAAACTCGCGATGACTTTGATAAAGCTGCCAAAACGATCGATCCGGCCGCTGTCGATTGATGCGGAACAGAGGAGTGAGCTTCAGGCCATAGGAAAGCGGATAATTCCACGTCGTCCAGACTGTGCCCCCTTTGGTGCGCGACGAAATCCGCAGATAATAGAACGAAAAATCATGCTGTTCGTTCAGGCAAATCGCGGCCTGGGCGCGATCCTCCTCTCTGTAAAACAACCGGAAGAATTGCCGGTAATCTTCCCAATCCCAGCCGGCATCGCCGACGTGCACGAAGCCTTCCTCTTCGATCTCGTGGGTGATCTCGCTGAGCGCTGGGAAACTGTCCGAAGAGGGCGGACTTTTTGGCCGAAGCTGTTTTTCCTTCGGAAGCCGGAGCGCACGAATGCGCGTGAGAATTTCCAACCACGGGAGAAAAAGCCAACCCATTGCGGCGGCGAAACCCCACATCCAGCTGCCGGTAACAAAATAAACCGCAAGAAAAGTGGCAGCGAGAATGCCGAGCGCGCCCGCTTTCTGTGCATACGAATTTTGAAAACTGCGCAGGCCGACGCTGAGCGCGACCACGCCGAGTGTAAGGAAGACGCCAAAAAGCATTATGGATTGATCTGGTGCTCGCTGAGAAATTTTTCGAGCTGATCGGTATCGAAATTGGCCAGGACTTTGTCGCCCGCCACAAACGTGGGTACATAGGTTTGAGCGGAAAGCTGCTTCATATCCTCGTACGCTTGCCGATCTTCACCCACATTGATTTCCTGAAAGCGGTAGCCTTTCTCGGTCAGATAATCCGTTGCGTCAATACACCACGAGCACCACTCGCGACTGTAGAGCTTCAATTCCATTGCGCAGCGGGAATAAACAGGAGCAAAGCGCGCCGTCAATAGACTGCGACATCCCTCAATACGCCTTGGCCCAAATGACGCGCCGCGCGCTCGGTTCACCGGTAAAAATGCATTGCCCCGGCTCGGAGGAATCGTCGATCGGAATAACGCGAATCGTGACTTTAAGATCGTTCTTGATCTGTTCTTCAATTTCGCGTGAACCGTTCCAATGTGCCAGAGCGAAGCCGCCGTGGATTTCCGGTTTCAAGGCATTTTTTGGCGTAAAGAAATCGTAGAAGTCTTTTTTTGAATCGATCGTGCGCGTGTTTGCATCGCGGAACTTCTGCGCTCGCGCATACAACGACTCCTGAATCGACGTGAGAATCTCCGGCGCGCGCGTGACGAATTCTTCCATGGGCATCGACCCTTTCGTTTTGACCTCTTGATCACGCCGGCTGAGTTCGACCGAATTTTTTTCTAGATCGCGCGGCCCAATCTCGACGCGCAACGGCACGCCTTTCTTGATCCATTCCCAATTCTTGACGCCGCCGCCGAGATCGCGCCGATCGACCAACACTTCGATGGGGGCGCCAGCATACCGGGTATCGCTCAAACGCGCTGCAACTTTATCGCAGGCCTCCAGGACCGCCGCGCGCGTCTGCTCCTTCGGTGTGATTGGTAGGATGACGATTTGCGTTGGCGCAATGCGCGGCGGCAGAATGGCGCCATCGTCATCACTGTGCATCATTACAACGGTGCCGACGAGCCGCGCGCTTACGCCCCAGCTCGTCGTCCACCCGAATTCCTGCTTGCCATCCCGGTTTTGAAATTGGATGCCGCTTGCGCGAGAAAAATTTTGTCCGAGAAAATGCGATGTTCCAGCCTGGATCGCTTTGCGGTCCTGCACCATCGCTTCGATCGTTAGCGTCTGCACCGCGCCCGGGAAACGTTCGCTCTCGGATTTTTCGCCACTGAAAACAGGAACGGCAAGATGATCGCGGGCAAAGCGCTCGTAAGTCTCGAGTATCAACCGGGCCTCCGCGCGTGCTTCCGCCTCGGTTTCATGGACGGTGTGGCCTTCCTGCCAGAGAAACTCCGTTGTCCGCAAAAACAGACGGGGCCGCATCTCCCAGCGAACGACGTTTGCCCATTGGTTGATGAGAATTGGGAGATCGCGATAAGATTGCACCCATCTCGCGTAGCTTGCGCCGATGATTGTTTCCGAAGTGGGCCTAATCACAAGCGGTTCTGTTAATGGGCTGCCCGGTTTCAATTTTCCATCAGCATCCGCCTCCAGCCGCGTGTGCGTGACGACAGCGCATTCCTTTGCGAAGCCCTCGACGTGCTCCGCTTCCTTCGCAAAATAGCTCAGCGGAATGAAAAGCGGGAAGTAAGCGTTGCGATGACCACTGGCGCGGAACATCGCGTCGAGTTGACGCTGCATGTTTTCCCAAATTCCGTAACCCCACGGACGAATCACCATGCAACCCCGTACGTCCGAGGGCTCGGCCAATTCCGCCGCGCGAATCACCTGCTGATACCACTCCGGAAAGTCTTCGTCGCGGCGCGGTGTAATCGCAGTCTTAGGCGTTGCGTTGGACATGGGCAGAGAATTAAGCGCGCAAAGGCAAGTTCGCCAGCGAGCATTTCCATGATGATGAGACCCATTGACTCATGTGTCTCATTGGCTGTCGATGGGTTGACAGGTCCTTGCGTCGCCCGTAGTTTTCGTGCCTTTTTCTAAGATGAAAACGTTTTCTGCCAAAGCGAGCGAAGTCCCACGCAAGTGGTGGGTAATCGACGCCGCCGACCAGGTGCTGGGGAGAGTAGCGGTAAAGGCAGCAAATCTGTTACGTGGCAAAGAAAAGACGGTTTTCACGCCGCATGTGGATACGGGCGATTTTGTGATCGTCATCAATGCGGAAAAAGTGCGGCTTACTGGGAAGAAAGAAGAACAAAAGAGTTACATGAGTTTTTCAGGTTACGTGGGTGGTCACAAATCGGAGAATGCCCGCGCCCGCCGCGCGCGACATCCCGAATTGCTGATCGAGCGGGCAGTCCGGGGAATGATTCCGCATAATCGCCTTGGTCGCCGTGTTTATCGAAAGCTAAGAGTCTACCGCGGCGATTCTCATCCACATACTGCGCAGCAGCCACAAGCTGTTAAACTTCGGAAATCGTAATTCTATGCCACAGACTGAGGAATTCGTAGCCACAGGCCGCCGTAAGACATCGGTCGCGCGCATTCGCATGACGTCTGGTAGCGGAAAGATTGATATTAATGGCCGCACCTTCGAAGATTATTTCCCAACCACGCCCCTGCAGAACATAGTGCTCCAACCGCTTCAAACCGCCAAAGCCGTAAATGCTTATGACTTGTGGATTAATGCCAGCGGCGGCGGCGCGGTGGGACAGGCAGGTGCGGCGCAGTTGGCTATTGCGCGGGCGCTTCTTCAAGTCGATGCGAATTTGCGAGCCCCGCTGAAGGCCGAAGGTCTGCTCCGCAGGGATCCACGCATGAAAGAGCGAAAAAAATCCGGACAACCCGGCGCGCGGAAGCGTTTCCAGTTCTCGAAACGTTAACCAGCGACGCGTGAGACCTGATGTGGTGTCTCACGCGACGGCAGAGGTAGGGACGGATCGCCGAGCCGTCCGTTCTAGCCAGCAGTCCGGCTCGCGCTGCGGTCGAGCCCTACCGCTACGGTTTCTTTGGCGGTGGCGGAGCCTGAGGGGCGGCCGGCGGCGCTGGTGCCGGAGGACGCACCAATAGCGGTGGGACTGTTGCGGTCTGTGCTGGCCCCGGCGCGGGGGAGCCACTCGGTTTCAGCAAACGCAATTGCTGCATCGCCTCGCCTGCCCAGATGCTCGTTCGGTATTGCGTGAGGATGGTTTCGCAGATTCGGCGCGCATCGTCATTTCGATTTTTCGCCTTCAAAATATACACCTGCGAGAGCAAAGCCATCGGTGCATTGAAACTATTCGGGTAGGTCGATGCGATTTGCTGATACATCGCCAACGCCTCATCGGTTTTTCCCAAGGACTCCAGGTTTGCCGCCATTGCCATTCGCGCCGTGCTTAAAAGCTCGTGCTGCGGGTACTTGGCAATGAAGGTTTGAAGCATTGTGTTCGCCTCCGCGAATTTCTTTTCATTCCGCTGAGCTTCGGCGAGCAAGAGGTAAGCGTCTGCGGCTGCGGCCGTATTCGGGTACTGCTCGATTACCTGCTGGTATTGTTGTGCATTCTTTGCGCTGGCTAATAAAGCCGACGCAGCGGCAGTGCGTCGATCGGAATAAAAGCGATAACCCGTATACGCGATAACCGCGAGCAGCACGATGAGGAGCGCCGCCGTGATTTCTTTTTTGAAACGTTCCCAAAAGACGCGCGTTTCAAGCGCGACGTCACGAGAAGGAGGCGGAGCTGTCGGCATAAATTTCGTGCGATAGGCTGATCAAATCCTTTGAGCGGTCGTCTTATGCCACGCGACCGTTTCTCGCGCAAGCGTGGCAAAGCAGAATCGATCGTCATCCAATGGGCATGGTTGGTTGGCGCTGTAAGTCGTCATGCGCGCGACGAAGTTTTCTTCGACGATACAATGTTGTCTATGAACACATTCTGGAACTTTTTTCAAACCCTGCTCGGCTTGAGCCTGGAACCGAAAGATTTGACGTTCGTTCAGATCTCCCTTCGTGGGATCATCGTCTTCCTGGCCACCTTGATCATGGTCCGCTTTGGAAGTAAGCGTTCGCTGGCGCACAGAACTCCGTTCGATGCTATTCTGCTGGTGATTCTCGCTGCGGTACTTTCGCGCGCCATCAACGGTTCGGTGCCGTTTGTCGCGACACTCGGTGGAGGAGTGGTTCTAGTGGCGCTCCACCGCCTCTTCGCGCGCTGCTGGCGTTCCACTCACATTCGTTTCGGAATTCTAGTCAAAGGTAAGCCTGATGTGATCGTGCGCGATGGTCAATGCGATTTCCGTACGATGCGGCGCAACCATGTCTCCATTCACGATCTGGAAGAAGACATGCGCCTCACCGCACACCTCGACGACCTTGCCCAAGTCCGACTCGCATGCGTGGAGCGCAGCGGCGATATCAGCTTTATCAAAAAATAGTTTGACCCTCATCGCTCATACACCTATGAGACCTATCGGACTCATGAGACGAACCAAAAAGCGCTGGATCAAACCGATGATGAAAACCGTGCCGATCTTTTTCGAGTGCACGTGTTACGCGGGCGCGGTGTGATCCAAGGGAAGTAATTGCTGCGGAACTCCGGTTGATTCGGATCCACATTCTCGGCAGTGCAGCCGGCGGCGGTGTGCCCCAATGGAACTGTGCCTGTGCGAACTGCGTCGCCGCGCGCACAGGCAAGATTGCGCCGCAGACGCAATCTAGCATCGCAATCAGCGGCGACGCCGAAAAGTCTCGGGGCTGGTTCTTGATCAACGCATCGCCCGATTTGGCTCGACAAATCGAAAGCATGCCGCGATTGCAGCCGCACAGCGAGTCGCTGCGCAACACTCCGATCGCCGAAGTTTTTTTGACGAATGCCGATATCGATCACGCGCTGGGTTTATTGCTGTTGCGGCAACAGGAACCGCCGCTGGTTGTTTATGCAGCCGACGAAACGCGAACAGCGCTTCAGTGGATCGACAGCGTGCTCGGACGGTTCTGCGGAATCGAATGGCGAACGATCACAGCTGAATTTCAATCATTGAGTGGCAGCATCGGTTTTCGAACGATCGAATTGCCGAGGAGCGTCGCGTTTCAATTTCGGGACGATACATCCGGAGCAAACGCGCTGTTAGCTCCTAGCGTCGGTGAACTGACCGACGAATTGCGAGACGCAGTTCACACGTCTGATGTCGTCCTATTTGACGGGACGTTCTGGAGTGACGACGAACTCGCGGCGGTGCGGCCAGGTGCTCGTAGCGCGCGCGAGATGAATCACTTGCCTATCCGGGACGGCAGTCTTGATTTCTTGCGCCAATCGCCTGCGCGCCGGAAGATCTATACCCATATAAACAATACGAACCCGATCCTGATGCCTGGAACTCGAGAACGTGCGCAGGTCGAGCAGGCCGGAATCGAGATCGCGCGTGACGGATTGGAAATCGTCTTATGACTACTGGGATTTGGGACCGCGAAACTTTCGTCGAAAAATTGCGCGCGATCGGCGCGCGCGCTTACCACGACAAACATCCATTCCACGTTGCCATGAACGAAGGCCGCCTTTCGCCGGAAGCGCTACGCGGCTGGGTGGCCAATCGTTTTTATTATCAGCGAAATATTCCGCTCAAAGACGCCGCGATTCTCTGCAACTGCCCCAAGCGCGAAGTGCGCCGCGTGTGGATTCATCGCATACTCGATCACGACGGTAACGCAGAAAACGAAGGCGGCATCGAAGCCTGGCTGCGACTCGGTGAAGCGTGCGGGCTGCCGCGCGCCGAACTCATGGAAGATCGGCATCTGCGACCCGGAGTTCGTTTCGCAGTGGACGCGTACGTAAACTTCGCACGCACCAAGCCTTGGCCGGTGGCAATCGCCTCCTCACTGACGGAATTGTTTGCGCCTGACCTAATGAAGAGACGACTCGCAGCCTTCGAGAAATTTTACTCGTGGATCGATCCGCGCGGGCTTGATTATTTCCGACGTCGTACCACACAGGCGCGATACGATTCCGACGAGGCGCTCGCGATTACACTGGAATATTGCAACACGCCCGAGCTGCAGCGCGAAGCCGTGCGCGCGCTCGAGTTCAAATGCGATGTGCTTTGGTCCATGCTCGATGCCATTCATTATGCCTATCGAAATTGCTGATGCAGCCCAGCCGCGCCTTGCGAAAGGAGTCCGGTTACAAACCGATTCCGCGACCGGCAAAAGCGTTTTGCTTTTCCCCGAGGGCATTGTCGAATTAAACGAAACCGCGCAGGAAATTCTTTCCCGCTGCAATGGGCGAACATTCAACGAGATTGTACGGGCGTTGGCTGAAGAATACGACTCCGACGTTGCCGCGCTTGCCGCCGATGTGCGCGAAACCCTGACCGATCTTCACCAACGAAAGCTGATCGAGCTCACATGACCCCGCCACGCCCATACGCGTTGCTCGCCGAACTTACTTACAGGTGCCCACTGCATTGTCCGTACTGTTCGAATCCTGCTGTAGCGTCCGCTGTTCGCAGCGGAGATCGCGCTCGGCAGCCAACCAGTGCGCTAAGGATAGCGCACGCTACAGCAAAGGATGGAGAACTCACTACCGACGAGTGGAAATCTGTTATTCGCGACGCCGCGACACTCGGTGTGTTGCAAATTGGTTTTTCCGGAGGCGAACCACTCGCTCGTCGGGATCTGGCCGAGCTTGTTCACGCCGCACGCGAGGCGAATCTCTACACGAATCTGATCACCAGCGGCATCGGTTTCGATGATGACCGCATCGGCGCGTTGCGCGATGCGGGCCTCGACTCCGTCCAGCTAAGTTTTCAATCGGACGACGCCGATCTCGCCGACGAAATCGCTGGTGCGCGCGCGCATCGCCGAAAATTGGATGTCGCTGCGAAAATCCGCGCCGCCGGAATCCCGCTTAGCCTGAATTTCGTGATTCACCGCCGCAATATCGATCGCCTTCCGGAAATGATTGAGCTATCGGAGATGCTCGGAGCCGAGAGGGTGGAGCTAGCCAACGTGCAGTTTTATGGCTGGGCTTTCCTAAATCGCGCAGCGTTGCTCCCGACTCAGGAACAAGTCACTCGTGCGCGAGAAATCGCCATGGAAGCTAAGGCTCGATTAGCCGGCAAGATCGACATCTTCTATGTGCTTCCAGACTACTACGAAACGCGACCTAAACCATGTCTCAACGGCTGGGGACAACGATATCTCACTGTGAACCCGATAGGCGATGTGCTCCCCTGCCCAACTGCCTCGTCCGCGATTCCTGATTTGCGTTTCGAAAATGTTCGGCGGCGTGCGCTCGATTGGATTTGGCGGGAATCGGAAAGCTTCAATCGTTTTCGTGGAACGAGCTGGATGCCGGAGCCGTGCCGGAGCTGTCCGCAAAACGAAATCGACTTTGGCGGTTGCCGTTGCCAGGCCGCGCTGCTGACCGGAAACGCTGCAAATACCGACCCGGTTTGCACATTATCCCAAAATCGCGCACGT
>Ga0222622_10000040_pt1 | contig 48859 bp, 51 predicted proteins | sample PLM2_5_b1metaG_FD_177335 | JGI IMG/M metagenome (GOLD analysis project Ga0222622, IMG submission 177335) | Groundwater sediment microbial communities from an aquifer in East River, Colorado, USA - PLM2_5_b1 | ecosystem: Environmental > Terrestrial > Soil > Riparian zone | place: USA: East...
GTGCTGAAGTATCTTGGGTTCACCTTTGGTTTTAAGTGGTTATTGATCGTGTTAGCGTTGATTTTCGCTGGCAGCCTTCAAAGGCGGTTTTTTCTCGCAGCCTTAAGCCTTGTTGCAGTTGCATTTTCTTTTCAGTTCACCATCGAAGTGCTTGCCAACCAGAAGTTCCTCCACATCTGGGTGATTATCGCGAATCTGTTCGTCGCGTTTGCGCTCTGGCGGTTGTGGCGTCTCTCGCTGGGCGGAACGACACTGCCCGGGAAACTTGCTGCGCTTCTTCTCTTCGTCCCGATCATACCCGGTGGCATCATCGATTTCTTTCCGATTCACAACACTGGCTGGAGCGAGGTAACGTATCGGGATGATGCGCTGATCGATTGGCTCAAGAAAAACACTTCACCGCGAGATATTTTTCTAACAGATCGGTTCGTTACTCATCCTATCCTAATGGCGGGACGCCGCGTCTTTTATGGCTGGCCGTACTATTCATGGGGAGCCGGTTACGATGCAACTAAGCGTGACCGGATTTATATCGAGCTATTCGGGAGCCGGGATCCTTGGAAAGTGTACCATCTGTTGAAAGAGAATGGTATTAAGTACGTGGGATACGATAACGCTATTCGGCAGGCGCAGTTCGTTAGACGACCGAACCAGGAGCTGTATGCCACCTATTTTCCAAAAGTGTACGACGCCGACAAATATAACGGCTTGGTGATTTACAAGGTGCCCGATACAGCACCTCCCAAGCTCAGCGTTTTGCCAGAAGCTGTCAGTAACATGTTTGAAGGAGGCAGGGGCACCGGCAAGGGTGAATTTGATTCCCCGACTGGAATTGCCGTTGATCGCAACGGGAATGTTTTCGTTTCCGATATGAACAACGGTCGTATCGAGAAGTTCTCGCCTACGGGTGCGTTTCTCGACATCATAGGGACCAAAGGCTCTGGGCAGGGACAACTGGGCGCACCGAACGGCATCGCCGTCGATCATGCCGGCAATATCTATGTAGCGGATGCCTCCAATCACCGTGTCCAAAAACTAAGCGCCGAAGGCAAATTGATCGCCGAGTGGAAAGGCCCTACGCCGGGATTCTATGGGCCGCGCCGGATCGCCATTGGTCCCGATGACTCAATTTATGTCGTGGATCAGGGGCACACGCGAGTCGTTAAGTTCAGCCCGGATGGGCAAGTGCTGACCGTCTGGGGCACCAAAGGAAGTGGCGACGGCCAGTTCGACGACCCCGCTTCAGTTGCAGTCGATCCTACGGCCAACAAAGCTTACGTCGCCGATCCGCGCAACAAGCGGATACAGGTATTTGATTCAGATGGGAAGTTTCTTACGAAATGGATCGTACCCGAATGGGGAGGTCCGTATGGCTTCGAAGACTTGGCGATAGATTCGAACAACGGTCGATTATACGCATCGAGCGCGAACATGAACTCAGTGCTGATTTTTGATTTGAATGGAAACAGGGTTGGCGCTTTGACACCAAAGCCACCAGACCAACTCGAGCGACCGTCCGGCCTGGCCTTGGCGGACCGGAAGCTCTATGTCGTGAATATGGGTGGGAATCACGTAAGCGTGATCGACCTCTAAACAGGTGGCAAACTCTTACACCGCGTAATCAGCATGGTTGGCTGGCGATTCGACAGCATAGATCTGTAACTTGTGGAGTCATCCCACATAAGATCGCGACTTTTTACACCGAGGATTCTGTTACTCGGCTTGTCAGTTCTTAGTCTGGTAATCTGTGTCGTGAGCGGCATCGCGCACTATCGTAAAGCGAGTTGGGGAGACCCATGGCAGCCGATCGGGTGGTTGCTCAGCATGCTCTTTTTGCTTGCTGCTTTTACGGCAAACCCCCGGGAGCTGGCTGCCCGTTTCACGTCTTTGGCAAAGCCAAAAACAGCATTTTTTCTATTTTGGATCCTGTTCTTTGTGGTGTCGCACCTCTGGAATTTCCGCACTGCGCCATGGAACGGAGACGGTCTTTTCGATGAGTCCGGCTGGGACCTTTGGTATCTTAAAAGTTATGTTATCGGTCATCCATATCAGCCAGCCTGGTTCCATATTGTTATTTCGCGAGAGACCCTGTTTCATTACTATGTCTGGGGGTTTCTTAAGCTATTCGGATTTAACATCCTAGCGTATCAGGCAGCGCTCTTTGTTATTTGGCTCACGACCTACGGGTTCACTCTTCTGCTAGTTGACCTGTTCTTTGAGTCGTACGTTGTGACCTCCGTCACGGCGGTGATCTTTAATTTTTTGCCTTTTGCCTTCATTTACACTTTCGCCGGCTATCGCTATCCCATGGCGGTGGCTTTAGCTGTTGTCTCACTCTACTTCTTACGCGTAGGATTTAAAACCGCCTCTCCCCTCTGCCTTTCCCTAGGCGGCATCGCTGCAGGGCTCTGCCTGGCAAGCTCCATATCCGGTAAACAATATCTGTTAGCGCTTGTTGCGTTTGCACCGCTCTACGTCGCGTTCCATTGGAGGAGCTTGACGCGAAGCGCCACGTGGAGTTTGCTCGCCGTAATCGTCTATGGATTTGCAGTGGCTGCCGCGCCAATCATCCTTTACATCTGGTTCAATCGCGAAGCCTACACCCTTTACGAATCGAGTTTCATTCGCACGTTCTGGCAGGCAGCGCGGGCAACACCCTTCCCACGTGGTATCACGTCCTATGCGAGACAGCTTAGGGAGTGCTTTTTCACTGTGCCAGGTCCTCGCTTCTTTATTTCCGATACCTTGCCTATCCCGCTGCCATATTACTGGCTTTTAGTGCCCGGCTTCGCGCTAGCCATGTGGCAAAAGCGCTTTGAAATCGTCCTGCTGGCCATAATTCCAGTTGTGGGCGCTTTTGTCGCAACATCCTACGACAATCGCCTGCTTCTGGGAATCCCATTTTGGGTAATTTTAATGGCGTTTACGTTTGCTGGCGTTCTAAGGCTGAGGCGATGGGTGAGTGTGCAGATCCTCCTCTGCGTAATGGCAGCATTAATACTGATAACCGGCTTGGGCCCGTCGCTGCGATATATTTACGGCAAGACAAAAAGTCCGTTTTCGATCCGCTACTATGCCCAAGAGGAGGTCGCGGTTTCGCGGTTCTTAAAACATGTGGTAGCCGGCCAGCAGCACCCCGGTCCTCCTCGCCTGGAACATGACGAGTTCAACCGCATTCCAAGGATCCCTGATCCGCCGTACGACACGTTGATTTGCCCAGGGGAGGCTTATTCAATTATTCACTTATTCCTGCACGATTACGACGATGCCAAGGTGCTATCTTTTTGTGGCGGCAGCCCGATGCTCGTCATGACGCAGCAGAATGTGTGGAGCGATAATAAAATGGCCATTCTGACTTATGTTCCCAGCAGTAAAGATCTAAAGCTAATCTGGGAAAGCGGTCCAACTACAGAGAGAATAGTTGAAATCCTCCGGCCGCTACGCGATCTTGCCACCGAGGAATCCATCTCGTTTTCCTTTGGCGGAAGAGTCCGGACGTTTTACGTTTTAAATATCCCTAACAAGAACATTCGCCAGTTCCAGGAGCGCGTGAACGTATTGCCTACTACACCTGTTCAAGGAACTCCCGGCGCACCAGCTCCTTCGCTTGGCTCCCTGCCTGAAGCTGTGACTGCCATGTTTAAGGGCGGCGGAGGAACCGGAAAAGGCGAATTTGATTCGCCGACTGGAATTGCCGTTGATCCCAACGGAAACGTTCTGGTCGCCGATACGGGTAACGGTCGCATCCAGAAATTCTCGCCAAACGGCACTTTCGTTACGATTGTAGGACAATTTGAAGCGCCGAGTGGAATAGCAGTTGATCGTATGGGCAACATTTACGTCGCCGAGATAGGCTCCAAGCACCGCGTTCAGAAACTCGGACCGAACGGGAAATTCATCGCTGAGTGGGCGCCTGGATTTTATGGGCCGCGAAGGATTGCCATTGGCCCTGATGATTCGATATATGTCGTCGATTCTGGTGACAATCGAATCGTGAAGTTGGGTCCCGATGGTCAGGTCCTTGCGAGTTGGGGCAGCGAGGGAAGTGGCGACGGACAGTTCAGAGGCCTTAGTTCGGTCGCGGTGGATCCTACCACGAATAAGGTTTATGTCGCCGATCCAATTAACAGACGAATCCAAGTCTTTGACTCAGCTGGGAGGTTCCTGACTAAATGGCAAGTCCCCGAATGGGGCCAGCCACATGGCTTTGAAGACTTGGCCGTAGATTCCAAGATGGGTAGATTATATGCATCCAGCGCCAACATGAATACGGTCCTAATGTTCGACTTGAATGGAACCAGGATTGGAAGCTTGACACCCAAGCCTCCAGATAAACTCGAAGGACCGTCAGCCTTGGCCTTTGCAAACCGGAAACTCTACGTCCTAACCGCTGGGACCCGTGTAAGCGTCATTGATCTGTAACGAACAGCGACCTCTCGTATCGGATAACAGTTTTTGAACAATCCAGCTTGAGATATGTTAGCTCTGATTTATTTGGCATTGGCGATTGGTCTGGGCGACCTTCTTTGCCGACGGTTTTACCAGTTTGCGTCCGTTGCGCACCGCTGTGCTGCAGCTGTACTCGTTGGACTACTGGTTAGCTCATGGTTCACGTATTTGGCTGGGCTAGCATTCGCCTGGACGTCACAACCGCTGTTCTGGGGCAATCTATTGTTCTTTGTGGCAGCACTGGCGGTGCTGACCTGGCCGAAGTGGAAACACCGAGTAATCAAAGGCAGGTTTGGCAGCAGTCGCATCGACCCAGCGGAATTATATGTTCCTCGGGCCAAAGGCTCAACTTTAGCCGACTGGTTACTCATCGCCGGATACGTGGCCCTCGTGTCCTGGATGATGTTTGCCTCGTTCAATGCCACCGGCAGCAAACTGCAGATCTCCAACCCTGAGTACAGCGATTTCGGGCCAAACACTGCCCTCATGCAGAGCTTCGCAGTGGGACATAACTTTCCAACTGAGTACCCGCACTTCTCAGGCGACCGGATCCGTTACCATTTCCTCTTCTACTTTCAGGCGGGAAACCTTGAATTCCTCGGGCTCAATCCGGCATGGAGTCTGAATCTGCTTAGCATAACCACGCTGGTGGCGATGCTCATCGTCGTGATGACACTTGGCGAAATGCTTTTCAATTCCCGTACTGTCGGGCGGCTCGGCTCTCTCCTTTTCTTCTTTTTCGGCTCGCTGTCTTACGCTCCGTTCCTTCACAAGCAGGTCTCAATCCGCGCTGCGATCGAAGCTATTAAGAACCGAGGCGAATTTCTCCCAAGCATTTTCCCGTATCGCGGGGAGCAGTGGGGCACCTGGTCGCAAGTGACCTATCTCAATCAGCGGCATTTTGCCAGTGCGATTGGATTTTTTCTACTTGTGTTGGTTTTTCTGGTGATCCAATACCGCGCGCGGGCGGCAAGGCGAAACAAGTCACTCTCTTCTCCCGACACTGTCCGGCCGGAGCCGGATCCGCTGATTGAAACTCCGGCGCTGGCAGTGTCCGAAGATGCCACCCGCCCCGAAATCTTGTCGGAGTCACAAACGGAACCTGCTTCGGTGTCGATGGCAACAGAAGTGACGCCGCAAACAATGGTTACGGCAGAATCTTTCCGCGCCACCGTACCAGGGTTCATCTTTTCGGGGGTACTATTAGGCCTCATACCAATGTGGAATAGCGCCGTGTTTATCGCTGCCGCGGCTGTTTTGGGATTGTTGTTCATCTTGTTTCCGCTGCGGCTGCAAATGCTGGCTCTGGCTATTCCCGCGGGTCTGATCGCTCTGCCGCAGATGCTCTATTTGAGCACTGGCAGCGGCAGGGCGCAGATGCCACGTCTACTTCACTGGGGCTATACCTTGGACCACCCTACCACCGAGAACGTGCTGAAGTATCTGGGCTTCACCTTTGGTTTTAAGTGGTTATTGATCGCGATAGCATTGATTTTCGCTGGCAGCCTTCAAAGGCGGTTTTTTCTCGCAGCGTTAAGCCTTGTTGCCGTTGCGTTTTCTTTTCAGTTCACCATCGAGGCCCTTGCCAACCAGAAATTCCTGCACATCTGGGTGATTATCGCGAATCTGTTCGTCGCGTTTGCGCTGTGGCGGTTGTGGCGTCTCTCGCTGGGTGGAACCACACTGCCCGGCAAATTCGTTGCGGCTGTTCTTTTCCTGCTGATCATTCCGGGCGGGTTAATCGACTTTTTCCCAATCCACAACACGGGCTGGAGCGAAGTGACGTATCGAAACGATCGATTGATCGACTGGCTGAAGAAAGAGACGACGCCGCGAGACATTTTTCTGACCGATCGATTTGTTAATCATCCTATCCTGATGGCTGGCCGGCGCGTCTTTTATGGCTGGCCGTACTATTCATGGGGAGCTGGTTACGATGCAAGTAAGCGTGATAGGCTCTACATAAACCTGTTCGAGAGCAGAGATCCTTGGAAAGTGTTCCACCTTTTGAAAGAGAATGGCATTAAATACGTAGGATACGATAACGCTGTTCGCCAGGCACAGTTCATCAAGCGACCGAACGAAGAACTCTATGCCACTTATTTTCCGAAAGTCTTTGAGGACAACACGTATAACGGGCTAGTAATTTACAAGATACCCGACACCCCGCCTCCCCAGCTCAGTGCTTTGCCTGAAGGTGTTACTAACATGTTTGAAGGCGGCTCGGGAGCTGGGAAAGCAGAATTTGATTCGCCGACTGGAATCTTCGTTGATGGCAACGGGAATGTTTTCGTTGCTGATACGAATAACGGGCGCATCGAGAAGTTCTCGCCAAACGGCACTTTCGTTACGAGTATAGGACAATTTGAAGCGCCGAGTGGAATAGCAGTTGATCGCGCGGGCAATATTTACGTCGCCGAGATAGGTTCCAAGCACCGCGTTCAGAAACTCGGACCCGACGGGACTTTTATCGCTGCGTGGGCGCCTGGATTATACGGGCCGCGCCGGATTGCTATTGGCCCTGATGATTCGATTTATGTCGTCGATTCGGGTCGCAACCGAATTGTGAAGTTCAGCCTTGATGGTCAGGTCCTTGCGAGTTGGGGCAGCGAGGGAAGTGGCGATGGACAGTTCAGAGGCCTTAGTTCGGTCACGGTCGATCCTATGAACAGCAAAATGTACGTTGCCGATCCACTTAACAGCCGGATACAGGTCTTTGATTCAAACGGGAAGTTTTTAACTAAATGGTCAATTCCCGAATGGGCACGACCATATGGCTTCGAAGACCTCGCCGTAGATGCGAAGGCGGGTCGGTTATACGCATCGAGCGCACACCTGGACTCCGTGCTCATTTTTGATTTGAACGGATCCAGGATTGGCAGTTTGATGCCAAAGCCACCTGATAAACTCGAAGGGCCTTCAGCCCTTGCTTTGACAGGCAGGAAGCTCTACGTGCTAAACATGGCGGGAAACCGCGTGAGCACGATCGATCTTTAGCTATGTTGGCTCTGATTTATCTGGCATTGGCGATTGCCTTGGGGGACCTTCTTTGCCGGCGCTTTTATCGGTTTGTTTTCGTCCCGCACCGCTGGGCAGCAGCCATACTGGTTGGCTTCTTGCTTAGCACATGGTTCACGTATCTGGCTGGGGTCGGTTTTGTCCACACAGCCGACGCCTTGCTGTGGGCAGACCTCCTGTTTTTTCTGGCTGCGGCTGGCGCGATCTTCTGGCTGTCCAAAAAAGCTCCAAAGGTGGACATGATTGCGCCGCGTGCTCCGGGATCGTCAAGGTGGGACTGGATCACGCTGGGCGCACTGTTTGCTGCGGCGTGCTTTCTGCTGATCGGAACGCTCTATATCAATAAGCAGGGCCGGCTACGCCTGTCCGGGATGGAGGTCAGCGATTTCGCTCCACTATTCGCCATCGCTCAAAATTTCGCCTTCGGACACAACTTCCCGACGGAGTTCCTGCATTACGCTGGCCAGCCCAATCACTATCACTTTCTATTCTATTTTCAGGCCGGCAATTTGGACATCCTTGGCCTAAACCTGCCTTGGAGCGTCGATGTACTAAGCGCGCTGGGTCTTATAAGCATGATCGCACTAATGATGGCACTAGGTGAGCTGCTATTCAACTCTCGTGTTGTAGGAAGGCTGGGAGCCACGCTGTTCTTTTTCCATGGCTCCCTGCGGCATTTAACTAATTTTCTTCCACCGGGGCACCCGAATCGCGACGAAACTTGGGCATTTTGGAAGCAGCCGGCTTTTGTGAACCAGCGACATCTGCCTTTCGTGAGCGGGATATTCCTCCTTGTATTAATTTTCTTGGTTGATCGGTATCGCCAAAGAAGTTTGGCGGCCGGGATCGCCTCCGATGCCAGGATAGCTTTGCGGGAATCAAAGCGAGATAATAACTGGAATCAGCTTAAGCGAGGTTTTGCCTCGAGATTTATCACGAGCGCCAGGCCTGCACTGACACCTGTAAAAAGTTTTGTTTTCTCAGGGTTGCTATTAGCTGCGCTGCCAGTCTGGAGCGCCCCCCTCTTTATAGGCGTCGTAGTGGTGCTGTGTTGTCTGTTTGTAGCTTACGGCTTGTGGTGGTTGTCGACGTTAAAGACTCCCCCAATGTTAGGCCGAATCCTAGCCGGCACAGTGACAGCTTGTATTCTCGTCGCGGGAGTTATCGATCTGTGGGCTGTTTACAGTAGTCCCCGCATAGACGTCAACGACGAGAAACAGCCATTAGTTAATGGACTCGTGTTTCGCCGGTCAGTGATTTACAAAATTCCAGGCTCCCCCGTCACAGCTTTTGAAGGCGGCTACGGGAATGGAAAAGGTCAGTTTGACAGCCCACGAGGGATTGCGATCGACAGTGCGGGAAACATCTTTGTCGCCGATATGGGTAACGGGCGCATCCAGAAATTCTCGCCAAACGGAACGTTCGTTACCAGCATAGCAACTACAGACCCGAATGGGCTCGCAACTGATCGCGCGGGCAACATTTACGTGGCGGAGATAGGCTCCAAGCACCGCGTTCAGAAACTCGGACCTGACGGGAAATTCATCGCTGAGTGGGCGCCTGGATTATACGGGCCGCGAAAGATTGCCATTAGCCGTGATGATTCGATTTATGTCGTCGATTCGGGTGGCAATCGAATCGTGAAGCTCAGTCCCCATGGTCAGGTTCTTGCGAGTTGGGGCGGGGAGGGAAGTGGCGATGGACAGTTCATAGGCCTTAGTTCGGTTGCGGCCGATCCTATCAACAACAAAGTGTACGTTGCCGATCCGATGAACAGCCGCATACAGGTCTTTGATTCAAATGGGAAGTTTCTGACTAAATGGCCTGTCCCAGAGTGGAGGCAGCCACTTGGCTATGAGGACTTGGCTATCGATCCAGAGAGGGATCGTCTGTACGCGTCGAGCGCGCATATGAACATCATTCTCGTTTTTGATCTTCAGGGAAACAGAATCGGAACCTTAGCGCCGACGCCACCAGACAAACTGGAGGCGCCATCAGGGCTCGCGCTGGCAAAAGACAAACTTTTTGTTCTGAATGCCGGTTCCGCGCGAGTATCTGTCATCTCTCTACCGGCCAGGTAACCGCAATCCATGAAGAATAACATGCCTGTCACGGGAGGCGCTGCCAGTGTAACTAGCAAAGCCCTGCGAATTTTGCTATGGGTCGCTGCTCTCGTCCTCCTTTTCAGCCTCTACACCTGGGGCATTTCACAGAATCCACCGGGCTTCTTCCTCGACGAGTCCGCGACCGCGTACAACGCTTATCTCGTTTCCCGGACCGGCGCAGGCGAATTCGGACCGCGTTTTCCTGTACTCTTCCAACAGTATGCAGTCAGCAACCCAACCTATATGAACCCGCTGGCGATCTATTTGTTGGCAATTGTGTTCCGATTCCTTCCCCCCAGTATTTTGGTGGCACGGATGTTCGCTGCTTTCTGGATGTTTGCGGCTTCTTTGCTGCTTGGCGTCTTGGCAAAGCGCATTTCTGGCCAGCGTACGATCGGTGTCATCGTTGCCGCCAGTGCGCTACTGACGCCTTGGCTCTTCGAAGACGGCCGATTGGTTTTCGATGCGCATCTGCCTGCTTTCACGATTGTGCTGTTCCTGCTTGCCGCCTACCGTCTTCAGTCCAAGGAAAGGTGGCACTGGCAGGACATTGCGATGGTCGCCGGCAGTCTCGCGTTAGTGACGTATGGTTACTTCAGCGGGCGCGCTCTGGCGCTTTTGTACGCGCTCGGATTACTCTTCTTAGCGACCACAAAGCGCCGTCTCGTCGGCGTAGTCAAAATCTGGCTCGCCTACGGCCTCACACTCGTGCCACTTATTCTGTTCAATCGATCGCATCCTGGCGTGCTAACAAAACGGCTCTGGGAGGTCACGTACATCAGGCCTGACGCACCTTGGAAGGAGATCCCATCTGAGTTTGCTGAGTTTGTCAGGTGCTACTTGCAGGATCAGAGTTTGACGCCTTTGCTTATGGTGGGAGATGGTCATTGGCAGCATCACGTCGAGGGTTCCGGCGGAGCGATACTTTTTGCGACCTTCATTCTCGCAATGGCTGGTCTGCTGCTGGTTCTGGCCCGCCGCTGGCGCGAGCCTTGGTGGCGTTTTGTGCTGTACGGACTGGCGGCTTCCATTGTGCCAGGCGCTATCACGGACTGGCCCTTTCACCAACTGCGACTGATGGGCTACGCTGTTTTCCTACTAGTGCTTACAATCCCAGCGCTGGAATGGCTGCTTGCTCCCGACGAACCAAAGCAAAGCGCACGCGGCACAGGCGAGCAAGCGCACGCGAGCGAACCAGATCGTGTCGCAATTGTCAGCCACGGCCTGTGGCGCCCAATCCGACTCGCCATTGTTGGAATCCTGCTGGCGGCGACACTTTTACAATTTATTGATTTCCAAATCATTTTCTGGCGTGAAGGACCGAAACGTTACTTTGCCTTCGACGCTCTGTACAAGCCGCTCTATGACGCAGCGGTCGCACGGCGAGAGCGGCCAATCTATCTGGAGCACGGCCAATGGGGTCCTGCTTACATGGATGCGTATTGGTACGCCACTGTGGAACACAGGCCTCTGTCCGAGTTTGCTCGTCTTCCCGAAGGATCGAAACCTCCATCGGGTGGGATTGTCCTCAGTTCAAACTCAGATTGCCAGAACTGTGACGTCATCCAGAAAAGCGGCGCGTATCTGCTTTACAAACCTAAGTAGTAGACAAACGACAAACATCATTTCGGTAAGGATTCCCAATTTACTTTTTGCGCGCTCGCGCCTTCCAAAGTCGGTGCGGACCTAGAACGTCCTTAGCTCTCGGGCGAAGGGAAGGAGATCAAACCTCTCTTGTGCATAAACAGAACAAGAGATTTTGCGGAAGCAGCCGATTAGCCCGAAACTCGACTTCTTCTAAACCGAGCGCGAGGCGGCGAGAAATCGGAGCGACGAATGGTGCGAGTCCATTGAAGCTTCCGATGTGACGCACTTTCCATCCGGCGCATTCGCACATCGCGGAAAGTTTTCGTTTAGTGAAATGCGTCACGTGCTGTACCTCATCCAGTTTCGCAACCAACGCGAATCTGTCCAAAAGCCATTCAATAAGCGGCCAGGCACTTCGATAGTTCGGTGTGGTAAGAAAAAGTTGACCACCTGGATTCGTCAGTTTGTGGAATAGTAAAAGAACATCTGCCACCTGACGCTCATAAAGGTGTTCGATGACTTCGATACAGTAGATTCTGTCGAATGGCTTATCGCCTATGAGGTCATCAAATTGACCCAGATGAAATTGTAAGTTCGGGGCTTTGTAGGCATCTCTTGTGTAGCTTATTGCCGAAGGATTGCTGTCTATTCCTACCACGTCGCCAGCATGGAGAGACAAAAAATGACTAATCGTTCCCGATCCGCACCCGGCATCAAGGACACGGTCGTGTTTCCCAGGCATCGCGATCCGCTCTATTAATCTGAACTTTGCCTCGTGCCAGAAGCGTTGAGCAGCACGGTCGGACTTTAAAGCTCGGGCCTGATAATCTCCGCTAATGTGGATCGCGTCGCCTTCGCGCCGTTCCAGGTGATGTTGCTTCGGAAGCTCCATCTCAGTCAGCAAGGCGTTACCAGATGCGCCGAGCAGCTCTCAAACCGATGATTTACTTGGCAACACGGCAGTCGCCTCTGTTCGAGCGCTTTGTGGGTCAGGCGAGGGTTTCTCGGCATTGTTACCGGTGAGAGCTTGCGCGACGACGTAGCGCGGGCGGTACTTAACTTCCTGGTAGATTTGAGCGATGTATGTGCCAATAATGCCCAGGCTAATCATTAAGACACCGCCTATCAGCAACTCCAGTATGATGACCGTGGTAAAACCACGCAGCGCCAGCCCGATAAAATACAAAATCAGGGCGTAGCCTGAGAACAGGACGGCACAGAAAAGGAAGAGTCCTCCCAGAAAAGTGACTGCTTGCAGCGGCAGCGAGGAAAACGCGGTAATAGCAACAATCGCTAACCTAAAAAGACCAAGGAATGACCAGCGTGATTGCGTCAAACGTCGCTTTGCTACGGAAAAGCTTATCTGCTTTTTACGATATCCGAGCCAGGTGATCATACCTCGAAAGAAAGTGTTGCGCTCCCGCATATCCAGCCATGCATCAATAACTTTTCTGTCCAAAAGCTTGAAGTCTGAGGACCCATAGAGGTTGTATCCTGAAAGACGGCTCAAGGTGCGATAAAAGAAGCGCGCACCGATTCGATTGATCATCGGCTCCGTCCCTCGCGTTTTCTTTATACCTTCGACGATATCCCAATGCTCTTCCTTCCACAGCCGGACCATCTCTGGGATTAACTCTGGGGGGTGCTGCAGATCGGAGTCTATTACAATACACGCCTGCCCGCTTGAGTAGTCCAATCCAGCGGAGATTGCTGCTTCCTTTCCAAAATTGCGACTAAACCTGATCGCTTTTAGTTCTGGCATTTGCTCGGTCATGCTTTCCAAGGCTTGCCATGTACCGTCTGTGGAACCGTCGTCGATCACGATCATCTCCATTGGAAGAGCCGTCTTCAACGCTTCCTCGTGCATTAACGAGATATTCTGAGCTATCTGATCACCCTCATTGTGTACTGGAATTAATACTGAAAGCACGACATTGCTATCAGGTCGGCCGAGCGGTCCTTTGGTTAAAGGTTGGCCACATAACCTGCAATGCCAGTCGTTTTGCTCGAACAAATGCATGTTGTTGCTAATTAAGTAATCAGCGGGATAAACGGATATGGAGCGATTGAGTTGTTGTCAATCCCGCGTCTGATGAGATTCAGGCGACAGCCATCTCAGGAGCCGGTCACGCATTCATCCAAACGAGCACCGCGTATGGAATTCGCTTATATGAAAGGCGCAAGTGCGCTTCAACTCTCTCGCATCAATTAGGACTGACAATTGACGACGTTTCTTCGCTTCGCTGAAATATGGATTCGCACTTGCGCGGCACCTTGGAAACGCCTATTAGCTTGATCCTCATGGTTCATCATGTCGTTCTCTACAAACTCAAGCCCGAGGTCACGCCCGCCCGCGTGGAAGCGATGATGATGAATGCCCGGATGCAGCTTCTGAAAATTCCCGAGGTCCTTAGCATCAAATGCGGGAAACGGATCGACCCCGAATCGGACTGGCCATTCTTCATCGCCATCGATTTTGAGTCGATGGATAAGTACGCCATCTTTCGCGAAGACTCGATCTTCGTGAAGTTCAATGAAGAAGTCATTAAACCGAACACCGAGGATTCTCTGACGCTGGATTTCGAGATGGATCCCGGCAAAGACGTGCGCTTTTCCTAGTAAACGAAAACGCTCAACGTCCAACGCTGAACGCCCAATGTTTAAACGGACAGCGGACTCATCGTTGAGAGTTCGATGTTGAGCGTTGAACGTTCGACGTTGAGTTGCGAGCGCATTGACAACCCATTGCTATTCCGCCCACTGCGCGTAATCATCGATGCCAATGCGCCTTGGCTATCTTTACTCTCGCTATCCAGTCATTTCGCAAACATTTTGCGATGCGGAAATGCTCGCGCTGGAGCGGCTTGGTTTAGAGCTGACGATCGGATCGGTCTATCCGCCACTTACGAGTCTGCGTCACGAACATATCTCCTGCCTGCGCGCCTCCATTCATTACGCGCCGCCGCAGGAAATCCTGAAAATTTTGGAGAACGCGGCGCGAACAACCGGCAAATGGCCGCGCAATCTTGTCCAGCAACATGAGCAAAAATATGGCCCGAACGCGAAAGCCGAGCTGCGCGCGCGCAATGCGTTTTATTTCGCAGACTTCTTCGGGCGCAATGATGTCGAGCACGTACACGTGCATTTCGCCAATCGCGCAGCGCACACTGCGCTTTTTCTGAAAGAAATTTCCGGGATTCCATTCAGCGTCACCGCGCACGGGCAGGACTTCATGAAAGACCTCGGCAGCGACGATCTCCTTCGCGAGATCTGCGCGGCCGCGGAGTTCGTCGCGGCTGAGACCGATTACAGTCGTGAGCTTCTTTGCCGGCGCTGTCCCGATTCTGCAGCAAAGATTCACCGCGTTTACAACGGAATCGATCTCGAACGCTTTCCCATGACGAACGGCGAAGCGCCGCGACCTCCCCGCAGCGAGCAACCTGTGGCCGCGCCCTACCAAGCCCCGCGCATTATCAGCGTCGGCCGGCTCGTTGAATTTAAGGGATTCGAGCATCTCATTGATGCTTGCGCCGAGCTTGCGCGCCGAGGATTCGATTTTGCCTGCGATATCATTGGCGACGGCCCGCTGCGTAAAACGCTGCGGTCAAAGATCGCGAAATTGAACCTCTCCTCGCGAATTAATCTGCTCGGGTCACTGTCACAAAAAGCGGTGCTACAAAAGCTTCGAGACGCTGACATTTTCGCCTTGGCTTCGACTGCCGATGCACAAGGAGCGACAGATGTTTTTCCGACCGTGATCCTCGAGGCCATGGCATCTGCGCGTCCGGTGGTTTCTACACGCCTTGCTGGAATTCCCGAATTAGTGGTCGACGGCGAAACCGGTGTTCTCATTTCTCCTGGGGACCCAACCGCGCTAACGGAGGCGCTAGCACAGTTGGTGTGCGATGGCGAATTGCGACTGCGCTACGGACGTGCGGGGCGCACACGCATTGAGCAGCACTTCAGAATCGAGCACACAGTCGCGCCGCTGCTGAAGTTATTCGAAACCGCGGCGGCGAAGTCGGTGAAACCCAATCAGCGCCGCGTTTCGCACCCGCCTTCGCGTAGCTCCGGCGTGGCAGGCCCGCCTTCGCGCAGCTCCGGCGTGATGGCAGGCAGCGAAGCGGCTACAGAAATCGCGTATCTGATACATCGCTGGCCGGATAAGGATTTGCCACTTCTCGAATACGAACTGGAGGAGATGAATCAACGGAGTGTGCCGGTCGTTCCATTCGTGTGCGAATTCGATTCGAATGTCCGGTTAAATCGCGCCAGCGAAAAAATTGCGCCGTCACTCGAATTTTTGCCGGATCCGGTGGTTTTGGAGGCAGAGTGGCGGGCGAATCCGGTGCTCACACAAACATTGGAAGAAGAACGAGCACAACAGACCAATCGCGTGCCAAGCGGAGTGTTTCTGCGGCAGGCGCGTTTTGCTCTCGTGTTGCACAAGCTGCTTCGAGACAAAAAAGTATCGCACGTCCATGCCACGAGTTCGCGTGCGCTAGTCTGCGCGCTCATGTTAAAAAAACGTCTCAACATCACTGTGAGCGCTACGATTGAAGCCCGGCCAGAATTACCGCAAAACTGGATCCATCACGCATTGTCAGAGTGTGTGGGTGGCCGTTTGGGAGATCGGAAATTACTCGATGGACGTGGCACTTCTTTTCTTGTCGATAAGACGACATTCCGTTCTGGTCCGCGGAAGGCGCTCCGGTTGATGACTCGCAAAACTGGCATCGATTTGACCACAGGAACACGTTTCTGGCAGGAATGGGCGAAATTGCTTTTGCGTTGGAGCCGAAGCGATCAAAAATCGAGAATCAAAAATCAAAAATGAAGAAGGCCATTCTCCTCGCTGGTGGCGCGGGAACGCGTCTTTATCCGCTGACAAAAATCGTCTGCAAACAGCTTCTGCCGATCTACGACAAACCGATGATTTGCTATCCGCTGGCGACTTTGATGCTCGGCGGTCTTCGCGAGGTGCTCATAATCTCGACGCCAAAAGATCTGCCGATGTTACAAGATTATCTCGGCGATGGGACGCAACTTGGTATTCGCATAGAGTACGCCGAGCAGTCGAAGCCCGAAGGAATTGCGCAGGCATTTCTAATCGGCGCGAAATTTATCGGCGACTCGGGCGCGTCGCTCATTCTCGGCGATAACATTTTCTATGGGAAACTCGATTTTTATCGCGATGCGCTCACTTTCGAGCGGGGCGCCTGCATTTTTGGCTATCAGGTTCGCGACCCCGAGCGCTATGGCGTGGTCGAGTTCGATGCGGACGGCAAAGCCATTAGCCTCGAAGAAAAACCCAAGCAACCGAAGAGCCATTTCGCCGTGCCCGGCCTTTACGTTTATGACGACCAAGTCGTCGATCTTTGTCGCACGCTGCGGCCATCGGCACGTGGCGAGCTCGAGATTACGGACCTGAATTTGCTTTATCTACAGCGCGGCGAGCTGCAGGTGAAGCTGCTCAGCCGCGGCATGGCCTGGCTCGACACTGGCACTACTAAAGCATTGCTCGAGGCGAGTAATTACATCGCCACCATCGAGCATCGGCAGGGTTTGAAAATCGCGTGCCTGGAGGAGGTCGCAATGCGCATGGGTTTCATTGCGCAATCCGATCTCGCAAAAATCATCGACCGATTACCGAAGAACGAATATCGGGACTATTTGCAAATGGTTTGCGACGAAGGGCCGGGTGCTGGGCTGGAGCCGGTAGGATAAGAAAATCACCAATCACCAACATCCAAGCTCCAGAGAAACTTCAATCACAAGCCTTGGCGGCGAGATCTACTTTGGAAGTTTGGAGATTTGAAGATTCTCTGGATGTTGGAGCTTGAGATTTGGAGCTTTTACTTCGGTTGCTCGCGCAGAAGATGGTTTGTGTCGGCGAGCAGTTTGGTCACCGCCTCGGCTTCGGTCGCATCGTAATAGCCGCGGATTTGCCCATGTCGGTCCACCAAAACCATCCGCGTGCTGTGCACCGGAATTCCCTGTGCATCGTTGCCATCTGAGACCGCAAGCTTAAAGCCGTCATGTGAAAGCCTGTAGATTGCAGATTTTGGTCCCGTGAGAAAATCCCACCGGCCCGGCTCAGCCTGCAATCTCTCCGCGTAGCTTCGCAGGACCTGCGGTGTGTCTTTCTCCGGATCAACGGTGAACGACACGAGGCGCACATCGGTTTTTTCCAACGGTTTTTGCAGTTCGCTCATTCGGGTGCTGATCATCGGGCACGGCCCCGGACACATCGTGTAAACAAAATCGGCGATCCAGATTTTGCCGGCTAATTGTGGTGAACCAAACGGCTGCCCGTCCTGATTGGTCAGCTGAAATGAAGGGACCGAGCCGTAGGAAGAAACAGTGCGCTGTCGGAGCGCTTGTACTTCCATCTGACGCAACCAAAGCAATAGTCCGAGCGTGATCAGCGGGATCAGGATCAATGTAACTTTCCATACGATCGCGCTACGTGAGAGCACGACTGGCGCTGTTACAGAATCGGCATTCATCATCGTGTTAGCCAAAGCTTATCAGGTTTCGCACGAAGTGCTTTGGGAGTGCGGAGCGTCATCGCACCGCTTTTTGGATCTTATCGCTCACTGTCCCAAAGCGACGCGAGGACGCGGTCGCACTCCAAAAGCTTCGCAAAATAGTTCGATCCAAAATCCAGGGTCGAGTTCATGATTCGTCAGAACCAAAGCCCTGTAGCGTGCGCTGTCCTCAGCGCATCCATCCCCGGCGTGGCAATCCGGCGTTCTCCGCTGAGGACAGCGGACACTACAGCATATTTTCGCGGAGCTGAGGAAGCTGTCAGCTTCCCCTACAGGAATCGTGCATCTTCTGTTCATGATTTCGTCAGAACCAGTGCGCCGAGCAACAGTGGAAGATAAACGATTGAGGCGATGAACAGTAAACGCGCTGCGGTCGCATTGCGCATCCGTAGAAAGCGCATCGCAACGGCAGTGAACATACCGCCGAGCAAAAGCTCGACTCCGAGGTAAACATAATTGGCGATTCCAAGAAACGCAGGCAAACCCCCTATCACCAGGAGCAGGATGCAGAAAAAGACACTTTGGCTTGCACTGCGTTCGCCGCTGCGGTCATCGCTCGAAATCATGCGGAAGCCTGCCCGGGAATAGTCTTCGCGGTACATCCAAGCGATGGCGAAGAAATGCGGCAACTGCCACAAAAAAACTATGGCGAAGAGACTCCATGCACCCGCGCCGATGCTTCCGCGCGCAGCCGCCCAGCCTATCATGGGCGGAATCGCGCCCGGGATGGCGCCGACCGCGGTGTTCGCGGTGCTTGCGCGCTTGAGCGGAGTGTAAGCAAGAATGTAAATCGCGATCGTTATGGCTGCCAGCGCTGCGCTTAGCGCATTGCAAACAATCGCCAGATATCCAATTCCGAAAACCGATAGCGCGATACCAAGGATGAATGCTTGCTGCGGCCGCATTCGACCCGCAGGAATCGGGCGTGTTCTCGTGCGTCGCATCAGCGCGTCGGCTCTGCGTTCCCACCATTGATTGAGCGCCGCTGCGCCTGCTGCTGCCGCGGCTGTTCCAAAGAAGACATGGAATAGCCCCATGTAATTGATCGGTGATTCCGATCCGAGATAAAAGCCGACCGCCGTTGTGAGCAGAACAAGCAGCGTCAGTCTCGCCTTCACCAATTCGGCGAGATCGCCAATGACACTATTGCGCGATGCAGCAAGATTCGGATTTTCAAGCGCGGCCGTTTTCATGCGCGAACGGGCTCGCTGTGCGGCGCGCCCGCTCCGGCGGCTGGCGGACGCCCAAGCGCTCTTGGTGAAATTCGCCAGCAAATCGCCGAAATGATCACGCCAAAAGATAGCATGACGGCGCCGAGGGCGACATGCGCCGTCGCCAGATCGGCTGCTTTGTTGCTCCAGATTGTCCATGCACCAAGCGCAATCTGGCAACCGACCAGCGTCACCCAAAAAATCGACAATCGCTTCAGCGCAGCAAAACGTGGCGCATCTCTCCGGACGCGAATACAAAACGCGATCACGGCAATGGCAATCATGAGCGCCAGGAATCGGTGCGCCATTTGTAACCAGATTTGAAATGCAGTCACATTCGATAAATCGCGGGTGTCGCGCCACGCGTTGATTTTTGCAAGCGCGGCCGCGCCCGTGTCCGGTATCCACGCACCGTTCGCCGTTGGAAAATCGAGAATTGCCAAGTCGCGATGTTGATGGCGCATCGTCGCTCCCAGAGCGAGCTGAACGTAAATTGCAATCGTGATTGCAATCGCGAGGCTTTTAAGTGGCGGGAATTTTTTGAGATTGACAGTCGCGTTGGAGATTGCTCGCCAAAAACTTGTCGTAACGAGCGCGATGAACACTAGCAGCCCGAGAAATGCTTGCGCGATACAGGCGTGAAAGATTCCGATTTCATCTTTCATCATGGTGACGCGAAGACCACCAAGAATTCCCTGCAAAATCACTCCGCCAAGCGCGATCACGCCCAGATTGCGCACCCATTGCCGATCTTCGCTAAGCCAGAGCCACACCGCGAGAATGATCGTGAGAAATCCCACGACGGACCCCATCAAGCGATGCGTGTGCTCAAATAAAATTCCGCCGACCCACTTTGAGACGGGAAACAAAAACATGTTGTAGCCGAACGTGGTCGGCCAGTCGGGCACGGCGAGCCCTACACCTTTACTGGTGACCATTCCACCGCTGCAAATGAGGAGGAGTGTGGCGACGCATGTAAGCCATGCGAATCGGTTCAGCCATTTTCTCGATCTCATAGAATTCACAGAGTTCATCGCGGAAAAAGATACCGGCAGATTACGCGGATTTCGCGCACGGCAAACTCTGGGGAGCGCACGCGCCTCGCGTGCTGGCGATCGCGCCCTCGCGATCGCGAACTTTTCCGAAATCGGCTAAATCGGCGTGAAAGATGGTTTCCGGCGAAGGCGCCAAAACTCGCACGCGAGGCACGTGCGCTCCCCAGAACTCTATCCGCCGGGGCTCGGCGATGCCGCAGGTGCAGCGGGCTTGTTTTGCGGCTGCTGGCCGCCTGGCGACGGCGAAGGAGCCGCGGGTTGCGCGCCACCGGAAAGTTCGGCGCGCTCCTTGAGCCACGCCTGGTAATCCTGCGGCGTATCGACCACGAGCGTCCCTTTCATTCCGTAATGGCCGAGACCGCAAAGCTGAGCGCAAATCACTTCGTAGCTCCCGGTTTTAACCGGCGTGAACCAAATTGGAATAAGCGAGCCTGGGATCGCATCCCCCCCGATGCGCATAGCCGGCAAAAAGTAATCGTGGATTACGTCCTTGGAGGACAGCTCAGCGACTATCGGACGATTCACTGGGACATGAAGTTCACCACTGGTCACGATGTCGTCCTTACCAGCGGGATCATTCGGATCGAGACCCAGCGGATTTGAATTGCTCACAAAACCGACATCGCGCCGCCCAAACTGCCCATCCGGCCCAGGCAGGTGATAATTGAAATTGAACTGCTGCGCCACCACGTGAACGACGAGCGCGTCTTTCCCTGGCGGAAATTGATTCACGCGTCTCGCCCAAAGAGGAATAGCAAAGCCGAGGAGGAGCACCGCTTCGATCAAGACAACGGAGAATTCCAGATGCGTTGAAATGCCGCTCCGCACGCCCAGGTGATCAGCGGCCGGGTGAACTCGTTTCCGGAAACGAATCAGAACGAAAACAAAAAAAGCGGACCAACCAAAAAAAAGCGCGGCCATGAACCAGTGACAAAACTCGATGATGTGGTCGATCTGATATCCATGCGATGAGGCGTTCGGCGGCTGCCCGAGAAATTCATTGATCAGCGCCAGACTATTCATACTTACTCAGATCTTCTTCAGCGAGCTCCTGGTGGGGTTCGGTGGGCATGCGACCGTGCCGCCAGAGGTGAAAACTAAACGCGCCGATCCCACCCATCACGGAAAGGACTGCGCCGAATAAGAACCAGATCGCAACCGCCATGTGCTCGGTCGATTTTCCGTCTTTCGCGCCGTAGCAAAACGGGCATGCCAACGCTTGCTGCGTCGCCCACACAAACAATAAAAGCACGATCGATAAAATTTTCGCTTTCATGAGATGATGCGAAGCCGTTTCATTTTGCGATAAAACCAGAAGCCGTAAACCATCAGCGCAATCGCAACCACAAACGACGCGATCGCTCCCGCAAGATAAATGGGCGCGCCTTCCACGAGATCGACCCAGACGCACCATGCCGCGGTCCCCAGCGCGAGCAGCGTCGAGAAAATAATGAAAACGATATGGAAAGCTTTAAGGGACATTTAGCGATAGATCGGGTAATCGTACCACGCCAATAAAATAAGCCAGAACATGCCGAGCACAAAAAAACCGGTGAAGATCAAGATGCGATAAATGAGCCGTCTTTCCGCGGCCAAATGCATGAAAACCGCGGCGACGGCGCCCGCTTTCAAGGTCGCCACCAGCATGGCGATGCTGATATTGGCTTTGCGCGTTCCGAAATCGACGTAGGAAAGAGCCACCGTGATAGCGGTAAAGGTCAGCAAGAGCGCGCCCACCATCAGATAACCTCTGACGTGCTTTTGTATGCCGTGCGCGTATTCCTCGTATTCCTTTGGATCCTGCGAAATATCGGGCGGATTGTTCATGGCTCAGAGCAAGTAAAAAAGCGGGAACACAAAAATCCAGACCAGATCAACAAAATGCCAGAAAAGGCCGCTTACTTCGACGCGATTAGCAAGGTGTTCCGGGTTGCGCTGATAAAGCCTTTTGCTGACAGGCAGCCACATGTAAATGAACACGAGCACGCCGCCGAGCACGTGCATGCCGTGCAGACCGGTGATGGTGAAGTAGCTGGCGAAATATGTGTTGTGCGTCGGCAAAAACATCGTTGCCCGCAGGACGTCTTCCTTCTCGATGTTTGCGATCTTGTCCGTGACTGGCAGCGGGAAAAAGTGCGGCCGATCCATTGCTGGATTGTCTGGTTCGGCATTCACTGGATCGAGTGCCACTTCGTATTCTTTTGCATTCTGGCTGTGCAGATGACCCGTGATCTCGATTCGCGGCTCGAGGCCTTTTTCGGTCCGACGCTGGTTGCCCAAATACTTTTCGTACTTCCAGAGCGCCTCCGGTTTAATGTAAGCGCCAAAGTGTTCGAACTTTTGCGGCCATTCGTAAGCGAGTTTGACCGTTAAAAAAATCACACCGCACAAAATGGTGATCAGCATATACCACCAGTAGGCGCGATACCGTCTCATCTTCAGCGATGCCCATGCCAGCACGACCGTCACCGAAGACATGATCAAAATCGCGGTGTTCATCGTGCCCACAGGAACATTGAGTAGTCCGTGCGGCCACGTGCCGGGCGCGGCGTCGATCCGCAGAAAAATGTAAGCGGAGAAAAGCCCGCCGAAGAGCATCACTTCGGACGCAAGAAAAAGCCAGATGCCAATCTTGGCGTTCCAAAGCCCGGTGTCGGGTCGAGTCGAGATCGTGTACGGGATTTCCATCGGTCGGTCAGACAAGGACCGGCTCGGCGGGAGGCTTGCGACGAGTGCGCTCGGCCGGTTCGACCGGTTCATTCTGCATCGTGTAATCGCGTTCGCTGCCTGGGAGACTGTATTCATAAGGCCCGCGATAAGCGACAGGCGTATGAATAAAATTTCCGTGCGGCGGCGGCGAAGGCGCAGTCCACTCCAGCGTGGTCGCTTCCCACGGATTGTCGTTCACCTTTTGGCCGCGCCAGATGCTCCAGAAGAAATTAACGATGAACGGGATTTGGGCGAGACCCATGATCCAGGCCGCCCATGAAATTGGCTGGTTCCATTGGAACCCGGTCAGTCCCCAAATCGTGTGTTCGTTCGAAACAGTCCATCCTTGGCCGCCGTCGTACCACCGCCGATGCATCCCGGCCATTCCCTGCAGGAACATTGGAAGAAAAATCACGTTCATGCAGATGAGCGTCGGCCAAAAATGCACTTTGCCCCAGAAATCGTTCATCTTTCGACCGGTCGCCTTGGGGAACCAGTAATAAACGCCGGCGAATAGTCCGAAGATTGTGCCCGGCGCAACGATGTAATGGAAATGCGCGATGATGTAGTAGGTATCGTGCAGATAAAGATCGGCTGAATTAAAGGCCAGCGGGATGCCGGTGAGGCCGCCAATTCCAAACATCGGCAGGAACGCGGTGGCGAAAAGCATGGGGACCGTAAAGCGAATCGAGCCGCCCCAAAGTGAGATGAAAAATGCGCTCAAGATTATCACTGATGGAATGGAGATCAGCAGCGTAGTCGTTTGGAAAAATGCGCTGACCGCACTGCCCATGCCCGTCATCCACATGTGATGGGCCCACACGATGAACGACAGAAATCCGATCACCAAAACGGAAAAGACCAGCGATTTATATCCCCAAAGCGGCTTGCGCGAATTGTTAGCCAGAATTTCGGCAACAATCCCAAACGCAGGCAAAATCAGCACGTACACCTCGGGATGCCCGAGGAACCAGAACAAATGCTGCCACAAAAGCGGACTGCCCCCGCCGCTGATCGACACCGGTGCGCCATTCACAACGAGACCGCTCGGCAGGAAAAAGCTCGTGTGCGCAACGCGGTCCATCAACTGCATGACGATCGCAGCTTCCAGCGGCGGGAACGCCAGCAGCAACAGAAACGCGGTCACGAATTGCGCCCACACGAAGAACGGCAGCCGCATCCAGGTCAGACCTTTGGCACGCAATTGAATAATCGTGGTGATGAAATTGATCGCGCCAAGCAACGACGATGAGATGAGAAAAATAAAACCGATCAGCCAAAGCGTCTGGCCGTTGAACACCGGATTATGTCCGGGGCCAGTGTCAGAGAATGCCGCCAACGGCGTGTAGGATGTCCAGCCACTCTTGGCCGCGCCGCCGGGCACGAAGAAACTGATCATCATGATCACTCCTCCCACGGCGAATGCCCAAAAACTTGCCGCGTTCACTTTCGGGAATGTCATGTCGGGCGCACCGATTTGCAGCGGCACGACAAAATTTCCGAACGCAGCGAAAGCCAGCGGAACAACGCCGGCAAAGATCATAATCGTGCCGTGCATCGCGCCTAACGAGTTGTAAAAATCCGGCGTCATTTTTCCGTCCGGCATCGAATCGGCCCCGAAAATGTACGGCAGCCATTTGCCGATCACCGGCATCGCCTGACCGGGATACGCCAATTGCCAGCGCATCATCATCATCAGGCAGAACCCAAAGAAGAGGAACACCAACCCGCAAAGGCCGTACTGGATTCCGATCACCTTGTGGTCGGTGGAAAAAATATATTTTCGCCACCATCCCAGCTCGTGATGCTCATGAGCGGCGTCGTGCCCGTGCGGTTCGTGATGCGTTTCGATAGAAGTGGAAGCATCCATTTCAGAAAAAAAGTTACGGTTCAATATCTAGAGCCAATTACGTTTTGCAAAGCCTGAAATTCGAGATCGGAGACACAATCGCCAGATGGTCTCCTTCTTGCGTTGTGCGAGATTTCTGTGTGCAGAATGAAGAAAACCCGCGCGCGATTATTCACCTCGACATGGATTGCTTTTATGCCGCCATCGAGGTGCGCGATCGTCCCTCGTTGCGCGGCAAACCAGTAGGCGTGGGCGGCGCTCGTGATCGGCGCGGCGTGTTGACGACGTGCAATTACGAAGCGCGCAAGTTCGGTGTGCGCTCGGCTATGCCGACTTTCATGGCGCTGCAACGCTGCCCAAACCTGATTGTGCTGCCGACCCGGTTCGATGTTTACCGGCGCGAAGCCGCAGTGATTCGCGGAATCCTTCATCGATTCACTTCAATAATCGAACCGCTCTCGCTTGATGAAGCATACCTTGACGTTACCGCACACCCGAGCGCGCCGGGAGCACTGGCGCACGAGATCCGCAGCGCGATCTTTCATAAAACGAGGCTGACGTCCTCTGCCGGAGTAGGTCCGAATAAACTAATCGCCAAGATCGCCAGCGAACTAAACAAGCCGAACGGTCAGTTTGAAGTAAAGCAAGAGGGCATCGCCGAGTTCATGCGAGATTTGGCCGTCCGCAAAATCTGGGGCATTGGCGAGAAGTCCGAGCGAAAACTCGAAGAACTCGGAGTGAAAACCTGCGGTGACCTCCAGCGTTTCGCGCGTCCGGAGCTCGTCGATGTGTTCGGTAAATTTGGACTCGATCTGTACGATCTCTGTCGCGGCGTCGACCATCGCCCAGTCGAGCCGGATCGCCCGCGCAAATCGCTCAGCACAGAGGAAACGTTCGCCATCGATCTGAACACCCTCGAGCAGTGCGAAGAAAAGCTGGAAGAACTCTTCCAGGATTTGATGGCCGATCTCGCACAAAAAGAATCAACCCGCGCGATCACGAAAATTTTCGTGAAATTCAAGTTCGCCGATTTCACCCGCACAACCGCCGAGCGCGCCGGACTTGCGCCGACATTAGGGGATTTTCGTTCGCTTCTAGCGGAAGCATTTGCGCGCACGGGAAAACCCGTGCGTCTCATTGGCGTCGGAGTTCGTTTCGCCGATACAACACCTGAAAACGCCCAAATGGATTTGCTGTAGCACAGCCATCTTGGCTGTGGGGCCGGCGGGCTTCCAGCCTGCCGAATGATGCCCGGCTGCCCCACACGCTGGAAGCCTGTGCTACGTTCAATCTCATCCATTCGACGCGATGACTTCCGTTCAGGAAAGGAAAATCAGGCAAACCGGTTGTGAGGCGCGCTTTGATAATCTGACGCGTCAACTCTACGCGACTGACGCGTCGATTTATCAGATTCAGCCGGTCGGCGTTGCGTTTCCGAAGACCGCGCAGCAAGCGAGTGCAGTCGTTCATGCCGCAGCTGATGCGGGTCTTTCCATAACGCCGCGCGGCGCCGGCACAAGTTTGGTCGGCAACGCGATCGGCGAGGGATTGGTTGTCGATTTTTCGCGCTACAACCGCCAGATCGGCGATCTCGATCTTGAAAAACGCAGCGTGCGCATCGGGGCGGGTGTAGTGCTCGATCAGCTTAACGATTTTCTAAGACCGCACGGATTTTGCTTCGGACCCGATGTCGCAACCAGTTCGCGCGCCACACTCGGCGGCATGATCGCCAACAATTCGTCAGGCGCGCGATGCCCGATCTACGGAACCACAGCCGATCACGTTCTTTCCCTCGACATCGTAATGGCCGACGGTCGAATCGAAGAGATCGGCTCGATCCATGAATCGCTCATGCCCGAGCGCGTGAAGATCGAGAATCTCATTCGCGCGGCGAGCGCCGAGATGGCCGACCGCTGGCCGCCGGGCTTGATAAAACGCTGGCCGGGTTACGGGATCGAAAAATTTCTGCGCGCGCCGACTGATCTTACAAATATTCTCGCGGGCAGCGAAGGAACGCTTGCCGCAATTTTTTCTGCCAAGCTCAAGATCTCGCCACTGCCGAGCGAGAAAGGTTTGGGCCTGATCTTTTTCGCATCGATCGAAGAAGCAATGCAAGCAACCGTCGAACTTCTCGATTTGAAGCCTGCGGCGATTGAACACATCGATCGCCCGTTGCTCGACCAAACCAAGGGGCAACTGCATTTTCAGGCGGCGCGCGATTTGCTCGAACTCGACACGAAACCCTGCGAGGCGATTTTAATCGTTGAATTTTACGATTTTGGGAGTGCGCGGACATGTCCGCGCTTTGAAAGCGGCGACATGTCGCCGCACTCCAAATCGTCTGTCGCGGAGCGATTATCGATCCTGCAGTCGCGGAAGATTGGGCTACGCAAAAAAATTCTCACCGATTCGGCACAGATGAATCTTGTCTGGTTGGTGCGGAAATCTGGTCTCTCGCTTTTGACCGGTTGCGTCGGACCGGCAAAGCCGGTCGCATTCATTGAAGACGCCGCCGTTCGCCCTACGCAATTACCCGAATACGTGCGCGAGCTGCAATCGATCATGAAACCTGTTGGACTGGAGGCGAGCTATTACGGGCACGCCGCCAGCGGATTGCTCCATGTTCGCCCCGTGCTCAACCTGCATGACGCAGCCGATTTGAAAAAATTCCGACGGGTCGCCGATCAAACCTCCGCGCTGGTGCGGCAGTTCAAAGGTTCGTTGTCAGCCGAGCACGGCGTCGGCATCGCACGCACGGAATACATGCGCGATCAACTCGGCGACGAGCTCCTTCGTGTCCTACGCGAAATCAAACGGATGTTCGACCCGAAAAACATTTTTAATCCCGGGAAAATATTCGACGATGGCCGTCACAAAATCGATAATCATCTGCGCGAAAATTTCACGCGGCCGCTCGAGCTCCGGTACCAGCCGATGCTCGAATTTGCGTTCAAGGACCGTTCGTTTATCGGCAACCTCGAACAATGCAACGGCTGCGGTGGCTGTCTGAAACACGCCGGCATCATGTGCCCAACATTCATGGCGACTGGCGAAGAAGTGATGTCCACACGCGGCCGCGCCAATATCATCCGGGCCGCGCTCGAGCTGCGTGTGAATGGGCACGATCCGCTAAAATCCGAAGAGTTGGACGCTGCGCTTAGCAATTGTCTTTCCTGCAAAGGTTGCACGCCCGAATGTCCATCGAATGTAAATCTCGCATTGTTGAAGGCAGAAATGCTTTACGCGCGCTGGCACCGCGATGGCCTTCCCTTGCGCGAGCGCGTTTTGAGCAGGGTGGATTTGCTCGGAAAAATCGGCTGCACCATGCCAGCGCTGGCAAACGCTGTTCTCGATTTCAAGCCGCTGCGGGCGTTAATGGAGACAACGCTTGGCATCTCGGCAAAACGCTCATTGCCGCATTACGCGCGTCAGCGTTTCGACAAATGGTTCGCGCAACGTCTGGGGAGCGCGGGCGCCTCGCCCGCTGTGTCACGCGCCTCGCGGGACACTCCAAGCAGCGCGATACGTGCCCATAGCTCGCAACACGACAGGTCGGTTTTTGGCGAGGCGCCAAAAACAGCGGGCGAGGCGTCTGCGCTCCCCAGACTCGGCAAAGTTATCCTCTGGGACGATACCTTTGTGCGCTATCACGAACCGCACATCGGCTTTGCTGCGGTAAAAGTGCTGGAAGCGCTCGGGTTCGAAGTTGCGCTTGCGAAAAATCGGCGCTGCTGCGGGCGACCGGCATTTAGTCAGGGAAATCTCGATCTCACCGAAAAACTGGGAAAACACAACGTCGATTGCCTTTCATCACTCCAACACTCCAATACTCCGATTCTATTCCTCGAGCCATCGTGCTGGTCGATGTTCGTGGAAGATTATCGCGAATTGAACATCAACGGCGCGGAGGATCTGGCGAAGCGTTGTTTCACGTTCGAAAAATTTGTCGATGACTTACTCGCGCGCCAACCGAACGCCCTTCAATTCAACCAACGTCCGGCGACAATCGCAATTCATCCGCATTGCCACGCAAAATCAATCATGAATCCGGAGTTCATGCGCAGACTGGCGGAACGTTTGCCCGGAAGAAAAGCGACAGTGCTCGATACCGCCTGCTGCGGAATGGCAGGCGCATTCGGTGCGCTTGCGGAGAAATACGATCTTTCGGTCCAGGTCGCCCAGCGCTTGCTCGACAATATCGATAGTCAACCGTCAGGAACCGAAATCATCGCCTCAGGCACAAGTTGCCGGCACCAAATCACCGATCTGAGCGACGCCCGCCCAAAGCACATGGCAGAGTTGATAGCGGAAGCCCTGCTGTAGCGGCAGCTGTGTCGGCTGCAAACGAGCGTCGCAAAGCTTCGCCTTCCAAACCACCCTTGCACAGGCTATCCGCAAACAACTCGGCTTGGACTGACTTTGACATCAAAGTACCCGATGTGGAACCGGAGTTTACTTCTGCCCCAGATACTTCATCTGTTTCGCTCCATCTTTGCTTCCGCTATCAGGCCTTTCTTCAATCAATTCCTCGGGCGCGACCGTGTGAAACGAGACGACCGTCCAATCTGCATTTGCGCCGACCACCGGCCGATGCCAGACGTTCGGTGGGATGGAAATCCAGCGCCGTTCCAGCGGCGCCTCCGGATCACTGATCAACGCATTCGATTGCCACTGTGCAGGCTCTCCGGTTTGCATGTCGCCGCTCCCTTGGAACGACATCATCCGTTGATGACTGTTCGGATGCCGTTCCGCGCCGGTGTCCGCGCCCGCTCGCAGGACGAAAACCCAGGCAGACCGAATCTCCGCCGATAACTTGCGACCGAAAACGGCTAACGGAATCGGTTCCCAAGTCATTAGCGCCTCTTTTTTGCAAACCAGCTCGGCGCGTACCCGCTCGACGACGGGAGAAATTTCTTTGCGGACATCTTCGGATCGCAAGATCGCATCGAGCGATTCAAGTAGAGAGCATTCCTCGGGTGACACTCTTTGAATATTATCCCATCATCCATTTCGTTTGCTAAATTCATAATTCTTCGTTCCTAGTTTTCCCAGAGTTCCTGCTTAGTTCCCCAGCACATGGCGAAGAAAAGCAACACGCGAGACCGAGCCGTACGAATCGAAGTTCGGGAGTCCGCCGTGCACGGTCGCGGCGTTTATGCCACGCATTTCATTCGCAAAGGCACTCGCATTATCGAATATACCGGCCAACACGTTTCCTGGGAAGGCGCTCCCGACGACGAAAACGACCCGCACACCTTCAATTTCGGCCTCGAAAACGGCGAAGTAATCAATCCAGACGTTGGCGGCAACGACGCGCGCTGGATCAACCATTGCTGCGACCCAAACTGCGAGGCCATTGAGGAAGATAACCGCATCTTCATCTACGCGATGTGTGATATCGAACCCGGCGAGGAACTCTTTTACGATTACGCGATGGAAATCGACGAACCGATTACAGAAGAATCGAAAAGGAAATTCGCTTGCCACTGCGGCGCCGCAAATTGTCGCGGCACAATGCTTGCGCTATAGGGCCGAGCCTGGCGCCGCAGATCTACAGTCGCAGGCGCCAATGCCGAATCTTGTAGCCGAGGTCGCTGACTCCGGAGCGCTCCCTGCAATAGGCAAATCCTATTGGCCCTAGACGAATAAAGTATTTCAATAGGCAGCCCAACTGTGGCCGGTTGACTATATGAAAACTACAATGCCGATAGGGCAACGCATCTCACGATTCCTTGAGGAACGATACGTGCACAGGGCGCGGCCGCATTATTTGCCTGAGCTTGCGCTCTTTGGACTGATCCTGATCCTCGCCGCCTGGCCAATGCTAACGTTGGCGGCGGCGCTGAACCTGCTGAGATAGACAGCGTGCTAGTTCGCGTTGTGAGCGATCGACGTATCTGGGGGTGAAAAGGCGGCCGCAGTTTCTTTACGGAACGCTGCGGCTGCCTTGCTCTGAAATCGAAGCGGATTGTAAAGAAGATTCAGTTCACGTTCTGGAACGGGCGAAGCGAACGGCAGACTGACGCATCCGGGGGATGGCTTGGTGTTTCACCATCATCTGCGGGACAATTGAAATCCCTATCTCCGCCGCGACCATGTTCGCGATCGTGCCAAGCTGGCTGCCGGCCAGCGCTATTTCCGGTCGGAGACGCCGCGATTCGAGCAGGTGATGCACCTGTTGCGAGAGGCAATGCATCTCGTGCAGGAGCAGGAACCTCTGCGATTTGAGATCATCCAATTCCACCTGACTCTTCTTTGCCAGAGGATGTCCTTCCGGCACCAGGGCAAGCAATGGTTCGTTGCCCAGCGATTCGCGTCGCAGCGTGGGACTTTGTTGGCAAGTTGATGCCAGCGCGACATCCAGCTCTCCCGCTTCGACGCGGCGACTGATTCCCTGGGTCACATCCTCTACGATCTCCAGCGTCACCTCTGGATAATGTTTGTGGAATGTCACTACCAATTCCGGCAGCACATACGGCGCAATCGTCGGAATTGCGCCGACTGCCAGCTTCCCGGAAACGTCGGCCTTGAGCTCGTCCACACAACGCTGCGCGTCACCAATCGAAGCCAAAATTTGCCGGGCGTAATCGATCAAACAACGGCCGGCTTCGGTGAGGACGACGGAACGTGGCAAACGGTCGAACAACGGTTGCCCGACCTCCGCTTCCAGTTTTCGAATCTGTTGACTAAGCGAAGGTTGAGCGACGCGAACTTTGGCGGCCGCGCGAGAAAAGCTTCCTTCCTCCACCACGGCGACGAAATAACGCAGTTGGTGAATCTCCATAGACAAGTCCTGTTGAGTAAGACCTATAGTAGCGCCGGCCTTGTTTGTTATGAAGCTAGCGCTCGTCACATTTTTCTACACAGTAACTCTCGTCTACGCGGCCGATGTTCCAATTACGCAGGACGAACTGGTCCGTCGGACTCAGGAGCTTTACGACGCCGTCGTTCCAGGCAACCAGGCGCCGTGGAAAAAGTACTTCGCCGACGACTGCATCTTCGCCGACGAGAAAGGCCGCGTTTTCGACAAACCAAAACTGATCGGCGACATCACGCCGCTGCCATCCGGATATTCTGGAACCATCAAGATCGAGAACGCCCAGAGCCGGATTATCGGTAACACTGCCATCCTCAGTTACGACGCTGACGAGACCGAGACGATCTTCGGCCAAAACCTGAAAGCGCGTTATCACGTCACCGACACCTGGCTGCAGCGCAACGGCAATTGGCAAATCATCGCCAGCCAGGCGCATCGCTACTACGAAGATCCGGCTTTGGGAAAGGCCGATGCAAAAAGGTTTGCTGACTACATTGGCACGTACGAACTGGCACCCGGTCAAACAAGATCCGTCACGGCCGAAGGCGACAAGCTATTTGTCGAACGGAATGGCAAGAAAGAGCAACTGCTCCCGGAAACATCAGAGATTTTTTTCCGCAAAGGGATAGAAGGAAGAATTCTCTTTCGGTACAACACCGATGGGAAAGTCGATACGCTCATCGATCGTCGTAACAACGAGGATGTCATCTGGCGCAAAACAAAATAAATCCGATTCGGGCGGTACCTTTTCTTCTCAGAGATTTTTTTCCGCAAAGGTGTCGAAGGCAGAATGGAGCGAACTGGACGAGCGACATGCACGGCAACGCCGCGAGGGTAGCGGAGAGCGAGCCGGGAGGTGAGCGAATGAATTCTGTTTCGTTACGCTTCCAGCGGCAAAGTCGATGCGTTGGTGGATCGTCGTAACAATGAGGACGTCATCTGGCGCAAAACAACGGAAAGTAAGAAGTAAGAAGGAGGGATTAAGAAGTCTGGAACGGCTCTTTCGAGCGTTTTAGGATTGTTACGAAAATGGCGATCAGCTCGTCACATTCCTGTCGGATAGCTGCGACTGTTTCTGCCGGGACGATTTTTCCTTCAACGAGCAGTTCAAGCCAGTAAGCGGTCTCTTCAAGCTCGCGCAGCGAATCGCCACACTTTGCGATGAATTGATTCGCTCGTCTCCCGACTCGCAGCGGCGTTACCGTCCATGTCGCTCGCCCCGGTCGCTCCATTCGGATTTGCTGCGGGCGCGATATGCCTCGCGATAGTTTGCTCCGACAGAAGTACCCGATCGCAGGATCTGCTTGCCGAGTACTTGGGCCTCTGTTGTTTTCGGCAATCGCGAAAACATCCGAACAACGCGCAACCCGAACTGTTTCGTGCGCTCCCTGAGATCGTTGTCGTCCGGGCCCATTCCTCATTTGTACTCTCGTCCAGGGCCTCTTTTCACTTCTTAATTTTTCCTTCTTACTTCTTACTTTCGGTGCGGAGCACAATCTTCCCCATCGCTCCCGACTCCATGACTGCACGGTGCGCCTGGGCGGCTTCTGCCAGCGGAAATTCTTTGCCGATCACCGGACGCAGCGTCCCGTTTTCCAAACCGGCCACGAGCGCGGCATGAATGCTCGCCAGTTCCGCAGGCGGCGTGTTCGGCATCACCATTCCGCGAAGATCGACATCGCGCTGCATCGCGTCGCGCGGATTGATCTCCACGCGGCCGCGGCTACCGATGATCGCGACACGCCCGCCGTTGGCGAGAATGGTCAGGTCATTCCCGAGATTCACGTTCGCGAGCAATTCCACGATTACGTCAACACCGCGTCCGCCGGTCGCGTTCATGATCTGGATAAAGTGATCAGGCGCGCGATGATCGAACATTTCGTGCGCGCCTTGTTCACGCGCGAGCTTGCGTCCTTCGTCACTGCCAGCGGTGCCAAACACGCGCAAACCGCGGGCACGCGCCAATTGCACCGCAGCCGTCCCGACACCACCACTTGCCCCGTGCACTAGCACCGTCTCGCCGGGTTTCGCGTCGGCGCGCTGGAATAACCCGCGATACGCCGTCGCGTACGGCGTGCCCATCGCGGCGCCTTGTGCGAAAGAAACGTTCGCCGGCAACGGATGCACTTGCTCCGTCTTGCACAACGCAAACTCGGTATACGTACCGCTGATCGATCCAGCAGTGTAAACGCGATCGCCAGCCTTAAATTTATTCACATCCGGACCCACCTGCTCGACCACGCCCGCACCGTCGTTGCCAGGCGTGTAAGGCAGCGTTGGCTTTAAGGCGTAGGTTCCCGCGCGAATGTAGGTTTCGACCGGATTAACACCGATCGCGTTCATCCGAAGCAGCACCTGACCAAGACCAACCTGCGGCGTCGCCACCTCTTCGACCCGCAAAACTTCCGGGCCTCCAAACTCATGCACCCGAATTGCTTTCATGCGCTTTCCTTTTCTTCCCTCTGCATCCAAACGTCAAACCGCAGTCGCCAGTCCAGTCAGACTCGCCATGGAAAGCTTCGGACCATCAAATCGCCGCTCCAACGGCTTTCATAATTCTTGATCCCTAACTGCTACGTGTTCAGCGGCGCTCTTCTATTGATTGCAAGGAGATCTTACTTTTGCCTTGCTTCCGATGGAAAGTAAGGAACATTTCCTCCACGTAAGGAACGTATGCCAGAGTCAACGCTCACTAGCAAAGGACAAACCACCATTCCCCGAGACATTCGGAGGCTGCTCGGCCTGAAGAAAAATGATCGCATTCTTTACGAGGTGGCGGACGGAAAGGTCGCCATCAAACCGGCGCCTTCTGTGCACGAACTCTACGCGATCTTCAAATCTCGCATTCGTCGTAAAGGACCGCCGCCCACGAAGGCGCAAATGCGCGCCGCGGTCGAACGCGATATCGTTCGGCGCTGGAAGAAAAAGGGCGTCTGATGGCGAGGCTGCTACTCGACACCAACGTCATCGTCCGCTTTCTCACCGGCGATCATCCAGCACATTCGCCGCGCAGCCGAAACTTGTTTGCTCGTGCCGCGGCTGGCGATGTCACTCTAGTTGTGACGGATCTCGCGATGGCCGAAACCGCCTGGGTGTTGCAATCCTTTTATTCGCTGGATCGCGATGCGATCAGCGCTGCCCTGAAAGACCTGATCGATTCCGCGGGAATTGAAATCGAAAACAAGGCAACATTGCTGAGCGCATTGCGGAATTTTGCGCAAACCGATGTGAACTTTGTAGACGCATACCATGCTGCAGTCGCCGCTGCCGAATCCATTGCGATCGTTTCGTTCGATCGCGACTTTGATCAATTCGCAGGCGTCAAGCGCGTGGAGCCGCAAAACTAGAGCCGCAGTTTGATGTATATTCCAGACGACCTGAACAACCAACGCATACGCCTGCTTATCGAGCAGTTTAAAGCGGTGTAACGGACAGAAACTATTATGCCTCCGCGGACTGACCGCCGGGAGCTTGGCCCCGAAGACTCTGCAACAGCGACGGAAGCAAAGCAGTCAAACCCTGCTGGTGGTCCGCGTTGGGATCCACTTTTCCAGTTGGCGTTAGTTTGTCCACAATATTTGGCAGGTATTCGGCCAGGAAGTTCGAGGCTTGAGACGGATCCACTCCCATCTTTGCGGCAAGTGCATTGACCTGCTCGGAACCAAGCACGTTTTGGATTTGATTCGCAGAAATCGACTGGTTTTCGCCCATGCCAACCCAGGACGAGAACGTATCGCCCTGGCCGCTCTGTGAAAATTTGTTAGCCAGGCCTTGTAATCCTCCGCTCTGCGCAAGCAGACCACTCAGAACTCCTATGAGCGGGGCTGCTTGGCCAGAAGCATCACTTTTCCCACTAACTGCACCGAGTATTGAATCGAGTAATCCCATAGTTTTTTTCCTCCGTTATTATGTTTGGTTTTCTGGGCGACGCACTTACGAATGTGTCCGCCGGACGATAAAGAAATTATCGAACCACACTGCAGGGTGGGCAAGACAAAAACAGAAAGAAAGACGGCCTCGCTGACGTTCTCACGAAAAAGCTTTCGTCAGAGCGTTCGAACGTTTGGGTGACGCCGTTGAACCTCTGCCTTCGTCAGCCAACCAATTTTATCCAAATAAAGAGCAAAATGATCGCGCCGATGATCGACAGGATGAGACCCGCCGGATGAAATGACGAACCTGGTTCCGGCTTGGAAAACAGGCGAGCGATCAGTCCGCCCACGATGGAGCCACCGATACCGATCAACGTCGTCATTATGAAACCGAGATGCTGTGCGCCGGGCATAATCGCGCGTGCGATCAACCCGACGATGAAACCGACAATGATGTACCAGATGAAGTGTAACATAGTTTTATTTGGGTTAAGCCGCAGAGGCTAACACGTTCGTCAACGCGAAAGCGAATAGAAAAGGTAGAAGGATGAAGAAAGAACCGAGCGAATGGGATGAGCGACCCGCCTTCGCCGACGCTACGTCGTGGCAGGCATAGAACACGTCGCGATCCAGGGAATGGAGCTTTTGGGGGAAGCGACATAGAAGGCAAAGCCGCGATGGGTAGCGGCGAGTGAGGTGGGAAGCGAACGAGTTTCAATCGCGCGGGTAGACGGCAGCGCAGCTAGGTAGCTGGCGCGAGCACGAGGTAGTGCGAGTGATCAACGCAAAGCGACGAGGGTCGGAGCGAGCGAGTGGGGGCAACGAGAGAGTTTCAATTAAGAGGTTCCGTTTGATCGCTTCAATTCTTAATTTTTTCTTATGAGCTTTTCGTCGCTTCGCTCCTAATTCTCCCTTCTAATTGCGCTCTGGGCGCGCTTTTCTCCCTTTTGCAAAGGCAGCCGACCACGAGCAAGGTCACAGCATGGAAGTGGAATTGCTGTCTCGCGCTTTTGCCGAACTTTCCACTCCGCTCATCGCCGATGCCGCTCTGCGCTTGAAGATTCCGATCCGCATCAGTCCCCCTGGCATTCGACCGGTGACATCCAATGCACGTGTCGCAGGCCCGGCGCTGCCGGTCAGACACTTTGGAAGCGTCGATGTTTTTCTGGAAGCAATGCAGAGCGCACAACCCGGCCAGGTTCTGGTAATCGATAATGGTGGCTGCCTGGACGAAGGCTGCATTGGCGACTTAACTGCGCTCGAGGCTGAACACTGCGGGTTGAGTGGAATTATCGTCTGGGGCGCGCATCGCGACACAGCCGAGCTTCGGCAGATTCGTCTGCCGATTTTCAGCTATGGAGTGTGTCCCTCCGGCCCGCAACGGCTCGATCCACGTGACTCCTCGGCGTTACGCTCCGCGCGTTTCGGTACCTTCCTCGTCGAACCTGGCGATGTCGTCTTCGCCGATGACGACGGCTGTTTGTTTGCCGGGGCCGATCAGATCGAAGAACTGCTTCGCGTTGCGTACGAAATCCGCGAACGCGAACGGCGTCAGGCGGAGGCGATCAAAAGCGGGCGCTCGCTCCGGGACCAGTTGGAGTTTGCGCGGTATCTGGAGAAGCGATCAGCGAATTCAAGTTATACGTTTCGGGAACACCTGCGAAAAATAAGGGGCGCGATCGAGGAATAATTAGATCGCCAGCGCTCCTGTCACGCCCGCCTGCTCACGGAAATCTTTCGGAGCAGCCTCAGCGGAGGCGGCACCTTCCAACTGATCACCAATCACGAATCACTTATCACTATTCTCCAGCGCCTTTGGCGCTTTGCCCGCCTCATCGGGGCCAACCTTCGTTTTAAGCAGCTTTTTTAACTTTTTTGCTCGGCGCGACAGCGGGGAACAGCACGACCCGGGCGGGAGCCTCAACGGTTCCATTCTCACCCAAGGTTGACTCGAACGTCAGTTTTCCGTTAGCGATCTCGGTTAACGCGATATCGGCTTCACGAAGCCCCGGAGCATATTCCACGAGCGGACGATGACCGAGCGAAAGCTGGCGCACGCGGCGTGAAACCATGTTCACCAGAATTTGTTGATTAGTGATTACTTCGGAGGCGGCTTTAATGAGATCGGCTTTCATAATTGATTCTTTCTTCTACACGGCACCAACGTCGCACCGACTTTGGCGCGCACCGGAGGCTGACTTTCCTCCTTCGTCTTCTGGCTTCGAAGACCCCCCACTATCGCCCAGAAAACCAATTCCGCAACACGGCCTGGGTGCGCCTCCGGGTAGACTGCAAAGGCGATCCTAGGATCACTCAACGCCAAAAAAAAGCGCCCCGCATTTCCAGCGGAGCGCTTTTGTGTGGCGCAGAGGATGCGCTAGTCAATTACAACAAAATCCGGATCGCCCGCGCAGAGCACCCGTTCCGTGTATACAAAGCCGTCCACGTCAACTGCGACCCAGCAGCCATCCACGAACGCGAAGTACGTGTTGCCGATCAACCGGAAATGGCTCGCCCCGAATCGTTGGACGAAGAACTCTTTCGGATGCCGCCCAAGACTGAACACTTCGCTGTGACGCGACCTGAACTCTTGCTTGTTCACTGTCGTCGTCTGAGTCGTGCCCGTCACGTTCGTCTGGCTCGTGCTCGAACGCGCCCCAGGTTGAGTCTTGTTCACGTCCGGAGCGCGACCCTTAACGTTCGTCTGTCCACGCATGTTTGTGCCCGTCTCAGGTTTTGCCTGCGGTTTAGTCGCATCCTGCTCCTGAGCGGGGCGCATTTTCTTTCCTTTCGCCGGCGCTGTCGTCTGCGTTTCGTTCGTCTGCCCCTGCGTCTGTTGTGGCTCCGCATTCTGGCCTAACGCCATGAGCGGTAACCCCAATATTACTGTTAATGTCAGTATCTTCATTATTCCTCTCTTTCTTCTATGATTCGTATCTCCACGGGCTTTCGGTCCCGCGGTTTCCTGTCTTCCTGATTAACTTTTCCGCTTTCCGAAATCCGCATTCCGCAATCCGCAATCTCTTCTTCCTTCTTAATTTTTAATTTTTACTTCCGCAGTAAACTGCGGTGTGAAGCCCTCGCTCACTGGAATCGTCCTGGAAGAACTGGCGGCTTTTCTAGAAAAACGCGGCGCGCCTTCCTATCGCGCGAAGCAGATTACCGACTGGATCTACAAAAAACGCGTCGCCTCCTTCGACGCGATGACGGATCTGCCTAACGAGCTGCGCGCTGAGCTCACAGCGGAATTCGACACACCAAATTCAGAAGTCGTCCGCGTCCTTGGCTCGAAAGACACGACGCAGAAATTTCTTTTCCGGTTGCGCGACCAAAACCTGATCGAGTCGGTCCTCATTCCAGCGTCGCCCGCACTTTATGGCCAACCCTCAGATCGCCGGACAATTTGTGTCTCGAGCCAGGTCGGCTGCGCTTATGGCTGCAAATTTTGCGCCAGCGGACTGGAAGGCTGGACGCGCAATCTCGATGCCGGCGAGATCGTCCAACAGCTCATCGAGATAGAACAGAAGAGCGGCGAAAAAATCGATAACGTCGTCTTCATGGGCATGGGCGAGCCGCTCGCCAACTTAAGAAATGTTCTGCGCGCGATTCGGATAATCAACGCGCCATGGGGCCTCGGCATCGGCGCCCGCCACATCACCGTTTCGACTAGCGGACTCGCGCCGCAAATCCGCGAGCTGGCCAAAGAGTCCACGCAGTTTCGTCTCGCCCTTTCGCTTCACGGCGCAACCGACAAAGTGCGCAGCCACATCATGCCAGTTAATCGCAAGTATCCACTAAAAGTCTTACTTGAAGCTTGCGATTACTACGTCGCGAAAAAAGGCAGACTGACGTTCGAGTACATCCTGATCGCCGGCGTCAACGACACCGACGAGCAGGCGCGCGAGCTAGCCAAAATCGCGCGGCGTCTATCGGCCAAGATCAATCTCATTCCATACAACACCGTCGAAGGCTTGGAATGGTCACGCCCTCCGCGGGCGCGGCAGGAAAAATTTCAATCGATCGTGCGTGCGCACGGTGTGATCGCAACCCTGCGCCGCGAGAAAGGCCACGACATCGCCGCCGCCTGCGGTCAGTTACGACTACAGACGAATCGAGCCGAACGCGGCGTTCGGGTTTCAGTTTAATCCACCGATCACAGTGTAGCCACCGGCCTGTGGCCGGTCCCCCGCTTGAAATTAGGACAAGGGCAGATCATCGGACGGCCCGCAGGGCCGTGGCTACAGACGAAGCTTTCAGCAGCCGTTTTTTAATTCTTAATTCTTCCTTCTTATTTTTTCGTTCGCCTTGGCTCCGGCTTTCAGTCTGACTTCTGCAACTTCGGAGTTTGAGCGCTCGCTTCTGCGCACGATCTCTTCCTTCTGCTTTCCGCCGTAACGACGAACGCTGGTCTTCCGTAAAACTTTCCATTACCCTCCCGCCTGACAAATTACCGACCGGGATTATAATTTCGCCCGTGAGCGCATCTGAGATCATCAACGAACTCCCGAAGCTGAGTGAAGCCGAGCGTCGGGCCGTGCTCAAAAAATTGCGCGATCTCGCGGTGCAGGACGAAGATATCCATCTATGCGAACAAGCAGCAGATGAGCAGGCCGCCAAACTCGATCGCTTGGAGGAAGCCGCCCCGAAAGCATTCGGGGTCGATCCGCGATCGCGTGGGATCACTGAAGCGCAGGCGAGCGATCTCCGTGCACGCTTGAGGACGTTCGCGGAAGATTGGGATCGACCCGAAGCAGCCATCTACGATGAAGACACGGCGCGGTGACGTCGTATTGGTTTAGGCGGATCAAACCTCAAATCCGCCGACATCAAACATCACTAAGCGTCTTTTCCTTCGAAAGACCTTCGATTAGAATTCATTAGTATGACGTTCGATCGCATTACGTTTGATCCAGCCATCATGGGCGGCAGAGCCTGCATTCGCGGGATGCGCATTCCCGTATCCTTGATCGTGGGGCAGCTTGCCCATGGCGCGACCACCGACGAGGTGCTGAAGGATTTTCCGGATCTTGATCGGGAAGATGTACAACAGGCCCTGGAGTATGCGGCCTGGCTGGCACAGGAAGAAGTTGTCACGGTCTGACCGAATTCATTGAGTCGGATGAAGCTTGCGCTCAAGCCAGAAAACATTGCGCAGTTAGTATTCTTCATTCGCGGGGATAAGGTGATGCTCGCACAGCATCTCGCTGAGCTTTATGGCGTGCCCGTGAGAGCGTTGAACCAGGCCGTTAAGAGAAACATCAAGCGTTTCCCGTCAGACTTCATGTTTCAACTTACAAAGGATGAGTTCGAGCGTTTGAAATCACAATTTGTGATTTCAAACGGCAGGAACCGTGCTTCAAGATCACAAATTGTGATTTCAAGTTGGGGCGGCCTTCGCCGCGCACTGCCTTATGCCTTTACCGAGCAGGGCGTTGCCATGCTCTCGAGCGTCCTGCGCTCCACGCGCGCGGTTGAGGTAAACATTGCCATCATGCGCACGTTCGTACAGTTGCGCCGGCTCATGGACACGAATCGCCATCTCGCTCGCAAAATCGAAGCCCTTGAGAAGAAATACGACGAGCAATTCGCGGAGGTCTTTGCCGCCATTAAAGACCTCATTGCTGGCCCGGCCACGCCGAAAAAACAGATCGGCTTTCATCCCTGACCCATCGTCTGACCTCCACGCTCTAATCACGAATCACCGACCTGCCCGCCATGCCGTAGTCAGACGAAGGCAGGTCACGCCGTCTTGTCACGCCAGAGCTTTAGCGGCGGCGGAAGCCTTGGCGAAGGAGGGTCGCTCGCATCCCTGCGGCTCCATTCGCCGTGGCGGACCTCTGACATCAAACATCCGTTTCACCAGCTGGTTAATTCGGATCGCGGCTGATCCGCCCCATTGACTTGGCAATGTGTGCGGCATGTAATAGGCCGCTATGAAACCGATTCTGGCAATCTCGATCCTGGTCGCGACTGCTTCCTCGTTGCTGGCAACCGAGCAGGACGATCCACTAACGAAGGAAAAATCGGCTTCACTACCGCCGACGGTTGGAAAAGAAAAGTTCACCTTTCAGCAAATCGAGCAACAGAAGGATCAGCTAAAAGACAAGATCGTTCTTGTTGAGATAACTTTAGTTGGCAAAGGCGGTGACATCGGTAACGGCATGTTGCGTTATTTCGCTGAGGACACATCGGGATCTGCCATGCCTTACGGCCGAGTCGACTTTCCTCGCGACGCTTTGAACAAGCTTGGGCTACTCGATAATCCAAAGAAAGGGCCGATCTCCGTCTATGCTCGCGTTCACGTTTTTCCGGAGAAAAAAGCGGCCGCGATTTGCGTCGCAGTCGGAACCCACGTCGCGATAGAAAACGGAAAAGCGACTTATTCCTGGTGAGCCAGTTCGTCAGAACTGGACCGGCGCCAGCACACCGCGAATTCTTTCAGTCATCCTTCTCTCTCCCTTTTTAATTCCTTGCCAGGACGCTCTTTCGTGCACACCGCGTTTTTAATATACTCGACGCGTGCCTGACTATCAGTTCACGCCCTATTTTGAGAATCAGGTTATGCGCAAACGACCGTACCTCACCAAGGACATGTGCATTCGAGTCGTTCGCTCGCCCATTCGTGCAGAATTACAAGAGAGCGACCGTTATCGTTTTTGGGGCAGCGTAGACGAGCTTGGCGGGCGCTTCTTGCGAGTCATCACGCTTTCCGATAAACTGACGATACACAACGCATTCCTCGATCGGAGATTTAGCCCGTGAAACTCAATTACTTTCCAGATACCGATTCCCTTTACATCGATCTCTCGCACAAGCAGAGCACCGAGAGCCAGGAAGTTTCTGAAGGAGTGGTCTTGGATTACGACGCTGAAGGAAATTTAGTGGGGATCGACATTGATCATGCGAGTCAAAAGCTGAACTTGCGCGAGCTTGTCACGAACCACATTCCGCTGGGAGAAAAAGCTCAGAGCTGAATCGAGACCTCCCCGCCTGCGCGATCGTCTGATCACGGACAACTGACGTCTGATCTGCGCCCTCTTCCCTTGCCTCCCTGAACCAACAACTCCGTAAAAGGAGCGTGGCTCTGACGGAGCTTTACGTCTCCCTGGGACGTGAACGAAGTCTTTACGTCTCCCCGGGACGTGGGCGAAGCCTTTACGTCCTCAACCGTCAACTCTCAACTTTCTTCCCCGCCCCTAATCACTGATCACGGATCACTGTTCACGTTGTGGCCGTGCCCTCCTCGGCGAGCAGCCAACCTTCGATCGCTTCACGAATATTCGCGCGGACATCGTCTACTGTTTCGCCCTGCGAAACGCATCCGGGTAATGCTGGCACTTCCGCCCAGTACCCGCCTTCTTCCGCTTTATGAATGAGCACCTTAAGTGTCACAATGGATGGATATTACTGCACGGCCGTTCCCACGTTTCGCTTCAATGAAGCGATCAAACGCAATCGACATCGTTTCCCACCTGATTTCATGTTCCAGCTCACGGCGGAAGAAGCTGCGGCTTTAAGATCGCAAATTGCGATCTTAAAGAGAGGCCGCGGCCAGCACAGAAAGTACCGACCCTACGCGTTTACTGAACACGGTGCTTTACAGGCAGCAAATGTTCTTCGCAGCCCGCGCGCTGTGCAGATGAGCGTGTTCGTCATCCGCGCCTTTGTCAGGATGCGCCAAACGCTGCTCGGCAGTCCCGAGCTTGCGGAGAAGCTCGCCGCGCTCGAGAAAAAGCTCACCTCCCGACTGGACGTGCACGAAGCCGCTATCGTTGAGGTCCTACAGGAGCTGATGCAGATCCTCATTCCACCGCCAGCACTGCCGGAGCCGACAAAGCCCCGCATCGGATTCACGCCGTGATCCTCGTCGTTTGTCGTCCGACTTCTGATCTCGGACCTGTGATTGGTTTCCCTGCCTGTCTCTCAGCTCCCAACTACCAACTCCCTAAAGGAGCGTGGCCGCGTAAAACAAATCTACGCGGCTTTACGCTCTCAACTCCCTGTCCGTCCGTAGTCCCGCGGCTGCGGGACGTAGGCGGATCATCCTTACATCAAACATCTGACATCAAACATTCCTCTCTTCCTTCAACCTTTTGCCGCCTTTTCCTTTCGCCTTCATATCTCCCCCGCGCCCTCTACGCTTTTCATCGCAAATAGTCTCGGTTAGCCTGTGCCCATTCAAATGAAGCCTCTCGACCTTGCGATCCTGCATGAGGCTGTCGCGGGAGGACGAATTCAATGGCGCAGGCACGTTCTTGAAAAGCTGGCCGAACGCGGGATTCAGCAACAAGCGGTCCGCGAAGTGTTGCTAAACGGCGAGAGGATTCGGGATTACACGCAAGATCGCCCCTTTCCCAGCGCGTTGCTCTTGGGTTATATTGGCGGCAAACCGCTTCACGTCGTGGCTTCGTGCGATGAAATCAACCGGCAGGCGTTTGTGATCACCGCTTACGAGCCATCGTTGGATGTTTTTGAGTCGGACTATCGAACAAGGAAAAAATCATGAGCAACACTAAGCAGATCTGCCCGCTCTGCGGCGGCAAAAAGACCAAAGGTAAAACGACATTCAGCGCTGACCTCGGCAGCGGAGTAGTTGTGGTGCGCGAAGTGGAAGCGACGATTTGCGCGCAATGCGGCGAGGAATGGATCGATGACGCAACGGCACGGCAATTGGAGCAGATTGTCAACGACGCGCGAGCGCGCCGGTTACAAGTGGAAGTGGCGACGATGAAATGATGGCCGCGCTGCGTAGCGTGTGATTCAAGACTCGTCTCTTCGTCCACCTGCGACCAATCGCTATTCAACTCTGCCTTCCCTCTGCCCTCTGACCTGTGATTTGGTTTCCCTGCCCGTCTCTCAGCTCTCAACACTCAACTCTCCACTTTTCCCCGCCACTGATCACTGATCACGAATCACTTCCTCCCCGGCTCCGTCTCTCAACTCTCAACACTCAACTCTCAACTCTCAGCTTTCCCCTCCCCCCGAGCTAATTTTCTGCTATTTTCCGCGCTTTCATGTCAACCGGACCTGACACGCGGCTTCTCATGGGAAAAAGTTTCAGCCAGAGTTTTGCCTCACAAATGGCGTCGTTGGTACCCAAGGGGATAATCGTCTTGAAACCGGAAAACGTTGCTCAGCTCGTCTTCTTCATTCGTGGAGAAAAGGTCCTGCTCGATGCTGATCTCGCGATGCTTTATGGCGTTGAGCCGCGTGTCCTGAATCAGGCGGTGGCGCGAAACCGCAAAACGTTTCCCAGCGGACTTCATGTTTCAGGTTTCGGCCAGCGAGTACGACGCTTTGACATCACAGATCGTGATCTCAGACAAGGATGATGCCCGAGGCGCTTCAGCTTTGGAGATCACAAATTGTGATCTCAAGGAAAGGCCGCGGCGGACGCCGCATACCGCCCGTATGCCTTTACCGAGCAAGGCGTCGCCATGCTCTCGAGCGTGGTGCGCAAAGTCTCCAATCGATACTGGCCAAGCTGACCGCACAACTGTAACATTCATTCGTGACGACAACATTGACCATCGATGATGAGCTTTTCGACGCCGCGGCTCGTGCCATGAACTCGGCTGATCCGAACGAAGTAGTTGCGCGCGCTCTGCGTCTGGCAGCCGAGGACTCGATAGAGCTATACAGCCCCGAGCGTATTACCGAGTTCGAGCGCGCTGAGAAGGAGCTGGAGGAGTTCTTTCGCCGCAAAGGACTGCGTTAACCCAGCGCGAATGCGGATATTTCTCGATGCAAACATTCTCTTCTCTGCTGCCAATCCCTCCGGCTCAATTCGACAGCTTTTGAACATCGCTCGCGGAGCGGGACACGAATGTTGGGCCGACGAACACGTCATTCGCGAAGCGCATCGCAATCTGTTTCTCAAGCAACGAGAACGAGTCGCTGATTTCGAACGGCTACTCACAGAAGTCCAATGCGCGACGAAACTCCCAAACCTGCCACTTCACCGGCTTGAGACGCCATTACCAGAGAACGACCGGCGGGTTCTCGCCGCCGCAATTGCACTTGAATGCGATGCGTTAGTAAGTGGCGATCAGACGCACTTTGGACCGCTCTGCGGCAAAATTGTGAACGGCGTAAAGATTTGTTCGCCCCGCCAGCTTGCCGAGGACATGGTCAAATAGACGATCACTAGTCACTGATCACGAATCACTGATCATTCTCGCGCTTGCCTCGCTTCACGTTCAAGAACCTGGGCCGCGCGTCGCCGCGCCTTGCGTGACCGCTGCTTAATTTCCTCCGTGTATTCCCAATGCGCCATGTTCGAGTGCCCGCGTTTACCACCGCTTCCGCCTTCGACCTTATTTCGCCGCAGTCCGTAGCCCATCTTTGCGGCCGCAAGCTTCATCTCTCAACTCTCAACACTCAACTCTCAACTTTCTTTTCATCCACCAATCACTATTCACTTCCTCCGTGGCCCCGTCTCTCAACCCTCAACTCTCAACACTCAACTATCTTTCCTGATCACCAATCACCGATCACTATTCACGAATCACTAGTCACGAATCACTAATCACGTGTAACCGCAAAGTTAGAGGGATGAAGGAAGAATTAAGAATTGGGAAGATCAAGCACACTGAAGTAAACAGGTGAAGAATGGAGAATGAAGAGAAAGATTTGCGCGATCGAACGAAGGCGTTTGCTTTGCAGATTGTGCGGATGTTCGCGGTCCTGCCAAAAACCACAGAAGCACAGATTTTAGGGAAACAACTTCTTCGTTCAGGCACGTCAGTTGGAGCGAACTATCGCGAAGCGTATCGCGGACGGAGCAAGGCCGAGTTCGTTGCGAAGTGTGGTGATTCGCTGCGGGAATTGGAAGAAACAGCATACTGGCTGGACTTGCTCGTGGACGGAAAGATCGTAGCGCCGGAAAAACTTTTGCTCCTTCGGAAAGAGTGCGACGAACTCATCGCCATCTTCGTGACAATTCTAAAGCGATCAAAAGAGACTTCTTAATTCTTCCTTCATAGCTTTTCCTTTATTTCCGCTCCTTCTGCCTTCTTAATTCTTAATTCCTACTTTTCTTTGATTCCTCCGCCTGCCGCTTTCAGCCTGCGCTTGTGGAAGAAATCATGTAGCGGCACCAGGATGATCATCGAGAAATAAACCCAGCCGCTCCATTGGATTTCTTCTTTCGGCAAAGTAAGCGCAAAGATCAGCGACACGATCCCGACGCCGACCGGGACGCTCCAGCCCGTCAGCTCGCCGCGCGTCACCAGTCTTTCCCGCGCATTCAATCGCAACGGGTCACGCAATTGCCAGGCACGAAGATTCAGGAGCAGGATTTCAGTGGAAATGGCAATTAACCCGAGCGCGTAAATCGCAAAAATCGTTCTCGCCTGCGCTTCGGTGGTGTGAAGCGAGAACCGCTGGCCGACCTGGCCGCTGCTAATGAGGTACCACATCGCTCCGAAGATTGCCTTCAGCGGGTAGATTAAGATCAGGACCGTAACAATCATCGCCCAGCTGATCAAAATCGAGGCGCCGTCTTCGAGGCCGTAGCGCCGGCTCCACAACCAATGGCCCCGCCAGAAGATGCCCAGCACCGCGATGCAGCAGACAAAGGCCGGTACATTCTTGAAAGCCGCCAGGAGCGCCTGGATGTTATCAGGGATCTGCTGCGCGGCGATCACCAGCATCGAAATGGCAAACGCGAAAGCTGCGTCGATGAATGTTTCCAGCCGCGTCATCTCAATCCCGCGCAACCGAAACCCGCGAAGCCGCGGCAGCGCATCGAGGTCTGCCGGCAGTGCCGACGCGATGTCATCATGGCGATTGTTCATGATGCTGACGTTTTTATACTTCTTAATTCCTAATTCCTACTTTTCTTTCATTCCTCCGAACCTCCTTCATAATTCTTCCTTCATCCTTCTAACTTTTCGTCTTCAACCTTCTCCCGGTTTCTGCTATTCTCGGCGCTCATGCCAACACCAGAAGACCGCCACCGACAATCCTGAGGCCCCTTTCGTAACACCGACACGTTCGAAGATTCGCAGTCACAGCGAGAGGTGAACTTCTCGGCTGACATCCTCGCCAAGGCTCGCTAATATTTCCGCATGAGTACCGCCACAGCAAAACTGCTTTCCGAGTTCGAGGCGCTGCCAGTCGAAGAAAAGCAAGAGTTCGTGCGAGAAGTCATTCAGCATCTTCCGCCGTGGGATTCCGGCCCGCTCAACGATGACGTTGCCGCTGACGCTGGGGACGCGCTGGCCGCGATGCTGGATGAGGAGGAACGTGCCTCCTAGGCGCGGTGAAGTCTGGCTGTTCGATTGCGGCATGGTCGAGAAAGTCCGGCCGGTTCTGATTTTGAGCATCCCGTTCGCCGATGCCGACCGCGCCCTTGTCACGGTTGTTTTCCATACCACCGCGGTTCGTAACTCGCAGTTTGAAGTTAAAATAGAAGTTCCTTTTCTCAAAGAGGGCGCATTCGTCGCGCAAAGCATCGCCACTTACCCGACCGTTCGCGCCATTCGCAAACTCGGTGCGCTAAATGCAACGCAATTGGCGGAAGTTGAGGCCGCCGTATTCAAGTGGCTTGGTCGGTCTAAATGAGCGTATCTCTTCGCTTTTTCCTCTACGCTCACTGATCACTGCTCTCAACTACCTGTTACGCCGGCTTGCTTGCCATGCCGTCTTGTCACGCCGGAAGCCTCCGGCGAAGGCGGAAGTCCAACGAAGGCCAGGTCACGCCATAGCTTGAGCAACGGCGGTAGCTTTAGCAAAAGCGGCTTGGCGGAGATGGAAGGACACATTGCGGAGCCAGCGCTGCGGAAGCTCCTAACCGTGAACCATGCTGTGCGAACGCTTGTGTAACTGTTGCGCAATGAAGCCGAGGAAACCGCAGGCCAGCAGCGTCAGTAAAGGTGGAAAAATCGGAACAAAAATCCCCAGAAGATTGTAAAGCAGAAATGCTAACAAGAGATAGGCAACGCTCAGCGCGAGAAACGACAGTAGACAAATCAACCATCGCCCGACGTAACGAAGTAGCAGCCAGGCAAGCAATCCGAACACTGAAACAATCACTAAATCCAGCGCAATTGGCAGCTTCCGCAAGAACTCGTGATCCATCGTCGCTGCGAGAACGTTCAAATGCATAACAGGGCCTTTTATCTCCGGACTGATGGGATTATCGATAACATCGCCCAGCTTTGGTGCTGAGGCACCAACGATGACAATCTTACCTTCGAAAAACTCGCCATCCGAATACTTGGAATGCCACATATCCGGATCGGCAATTTCCCAAACCGGATACGGCTGATAAGCATCCGTGGCGCTAAATCGGATCAAGTGATCCTTTAAATCGTGAGGTACCTCGTTAGACCTCCCGAGCTTCTCCATCGCCCTGGCCACCAAAGAAGCGTACTCCCTTTCGTTTTTAGACGATTTTTGCCCGGCGAGTTGACGATCCGAGGTAAAGAATCGCGCTGCACGCAACATCCCGTCCCGCTTATCAACCCAATAATTCGCGTAGCCAACCCGATCATCGTATTGCGCAGGCGGCGGAATGAGATCGGCATTTGGCGAGACAAGCGCGTTGCCTTTTTCGACGTCGAAAATTTCGCCGATGACGACGCGATCTCGATAACGATCGAGCGCCGCGCGGAAAACCTGATCCCCTTCG
>Ga0222622_10000045_pt1 | contig 46095 bp, 53 predicted proteins | sample PLM2_5_b1metaG_FD_177335 | JGI IMG/M metagenome (GOLD analysis project Ga0222622, IMG submission 177335) | Groundwater sediment microbial communities from an aquifer in East River, Colorado, USA - PLM2_5_b1 | ecosystem: Environmental > Terrestrial > Soil > Riparian zone | place: USA: East...
TTTTCTTCCAGGAGGTTCTAATAATTATGCCGGAATTGGAACAACTGCTCAATATATTTCATTTTTAAACTCTCTTAATAGTATTGTTTTTTACAGCAATTCAATTTATGCAATGACCACTGGTGGTTCAACTCAGACATTACAATTAGGTAATTTTGGGAGTAATGTCAGTAAAATTAATATGACCAGTACTGGTGATATTAATTGGAATTCTGATTTAGTTTTACTGCGGGATGCGGCCAATGTTTTAGCCCAACGAAATTCTACAAACGCCCAGACATTCAATATTTACAATACTTTTACGGATGCGAGCAATTATGAGAGGGGATTCATAAGATATAGTGGGAATGTATTGCAAATTGGGCATGAGGGGTTAGGGACAGGGAGTAATACACGGTCAGTTGCTTTTCGAACGAGTGGTTTTAATGCTTTTCAGTATGATGCCAGCACTTTTAGCTTTGGGGTAAATGTCAATGCTGATAATGCGACATTCACGCAGGGCGGGAATAGTGCGGCTTTGAGTGGCACGAATAATCGGATGAATTTAAACTATTCGTATAATCCATCGTCTACATCAACGATGGTTGCCATTCCTTTAAAAATAGCTCCAACGATAAATTATTCGGCAGGCACGCCAGGAGCTGGAAGCTACGAGGCATTAAAAATAGCAGTAGTTGAAACAGCATTACCTACAGGAACAAGTTATTTAATTAGAGCTAGTGCGGGCAGTGCGGGAACGACTGATAAGTTTTATGTCAAAAATGACGGAACGCTTAATGCAGTAGCGGTAACTGCTTCCGATAGCTTTGTATATCCCGCTACAAGCCCTAATTTTTATGTCCGCAGCAATACAGGCTTGGTTGTATCAAACGCAATGGCAATCGGCTGGTCGTCAGGTGCGACCAATGCTAATGTCGGTTCTGATAGTTTTTTTATCCGCGGTGGAGCAGCGGCAACGATTCAGATGGGAATTAATGTCAACGGAGCACCCGTAACGCAAACATTCAAATCTCACGATGGCATTACAGGGACAGATGTTGTTGGAGCTAATCTTATTCTTGCATCAGGCAGAGGAACGGGAGCTGGAGCTGTTTCTTCATTGATTTTTCAGACACCAACAGTTTTAACTACAGGGACAACCGCTCAAAGTTTGGCAACTCGTTTAACGCTTACAGAAACGCTGGCAACATTCGCCACAGGCATTCAAGTGCCAACCGGCCAGCCTGGATACAGTTGGTCAGGAACAAATGTTGGCATCTATTGGGATGGCGGGTCAAATATCATTTTAAGAAATGGGAGTATTGGGGCTTGGGTTCAAAGCGGGGCTTTGCTTACACCCAAATTAGACATCGGGGGTAATGGCGATTTGTTTCTGACGAGAGCGGCGGCGGCTGACCTGCAATTTGGATTGGATGTAAATGGTGCGGCTGTTTCCCAAACTCTTAGAGCACCCAGTGGCATTACTGGCACAGATAAAACAGGCGGTAATTTTACTGTCGCTTCTGGTAAAGGCACAGGTGCTGGAGCTGTTAGTTCTATTATCTTCCAAACGCCAACTGTCCTGACAACTGGAACGACTGCCCAGACACTTGCGACTAGGCTGACTTTGACTGAAACACTTTCAACATTTACAACACCTGTAGCAGTGCCAGATGATGCTTATGGTTCTGGCTGGAATGGCTCGGTAAATGTTCCGACTAAGAATGCGGTTTATGACAAGATTCAAACACTAGTGAGTGCGCCTACTATGATATTTGCTACGATTTTTGAAACCGCCGCTAGATTTACGACTTCACAAGGATTATTGGGAGCAAATACTTTTTTTGGTGGCGCTGACAAAGGATTATTGATTAGTAGTGGTGCGACTTTAGCCGGTTATGCTAGAACCAAGACTCAAATTGGTAATAATGATTTACTAATAGGCAGTCCTTCATTTACTTCTGTTATTAGCACTGAAGTTCTAACCGCAGCTTCCGGTGCAGGAAGTATGTATTTGGGTTTGGGTGATATTTCCGTAGATGGAACACTGGGACAAACTTTTACTGGGGCACATATCGGATTCAAGATTATAAAAACCGGTGGGGTAGTTAGTCTATATGCTACGCAGGCGGATGGAGCTACAGAAACAGCATCCGCTGCCTTGACTACCCTAGCTGATTACGATGGCTTAGTGCTAATTGCAAAATTAAATGGTTCATCTAGTGTGGATTATTACTATAGAAAAAATGGAAGTGCATTATCTTCTGCTACTAATTTGACAACTAACTTACCAACGGGACCAGAGTTTAATGTCCAATGGTCTACTACCAATAAAGGGACTGCTTTCAATTTTGCTTTCTCAATAGTTTCATTTTCTTACGAGCGATAATTAAATCTTTTTAAAGATAACATTGTGCTTTATTTAAAGTTATATTATAATTACAAATAGCGTGGTTATTCGTACCAATTAAAAAACGAACTGAAACTATATGGCAGAAGAAAATGCAACTGAAACAATTACTCAACCTATTGCAGTTGAGGAGAAAATAGAAACTACTGAAGACTTGGAAGCTAAAGTTAGCGAACTTGAAGCTGAAAAGAATCGCTTGATTGAGGAAGGAGCTAATTACAAAATGGCTTATCTCAAGGCAAGTAAAAAACAAGAGAACTTTGAAGATGAGAGTGAAGACGCTAGGATTCGCAGGATTGCTACTGAAGCGTTAGCTGACTCTAGGTTAGCGGAAATAGCTCGTGAACAAGATGCGATTATCAAGAAAGCTCTCAAGGAAAACAAAGAACTCAAACTAGCTATTTCAAATAAAACTAATGTGGCTGCTGCGGTGGGTTCTGATGTTCAGAATACGCCGGTTACTTCTACTCAAATTACTCCTGAACAATTAAATGCTTTTAAAGCAAGAGGTTGGTCGGATAAAGATATTGAAAGATATAAAAATAACTTGAGAAGATACGCAACAACATAATTTTGGAATAGTTAGGTGATTTATTATCAATCTAACATTACAAATTATGACAGGAGATTTTACGATTTTAGAGAATGCCTCGACAATGGGTCGTGGTTCTAAGACTTGTCTTGTAGCTGCTGGTGCATCTACAACGATAATCAATCCAGGGGAACCAGTAGCTCGTGCTCTTGGTGCAGCGGTAGTTACTCAACCTGCGACTAATACGCCAGTTGTAGCAACCGATTTTTATGTCGGCATTGCTGAAACTACATCAACACAAACAGCAGCTGCCGCAGGTACTGTTTCTGTTACTCCTATTGACAATAAGACAACATGGTTGGCAAATCCTAAAGTTGCCGCTACGTTTGATACGCAAGCTAAATATGATGCTCTTGTAGGAGATAGAGTATTGATTGATTTAACGGCAGGAGCTTATACAGTGCTTGCAGTTGATGGTGCAACTTTTGGTTGCGTTATTATGCCTTTGGATGTTTCAAAATATCCTGGCAAAGTTGCGATTGCATTTCGAGCAGGTGTTTCAGATTTGACCTAGATAGATTAGAAAATATTATTAACCTAAAAATTATCAATTATGTTCACAGAAGCTCAAAATTTTTCCATAGTTCAAACGGAACTTGACAAAGTGTTTTTCCAATCGTTTGACTATGATGAGACTTTTCCAGGTGTGGCGCATGCTACAACGAGTGATATCTTCAAACCGCAAGATACGACACACGCTGCTTGGATTCAGTCTATAAATAAAGGGTCGGGATTATTTCCTGCAGTTGGAGAAACTAATGCAGTTCCATTGTCTACTCCTTCGGTTAGAAATAAGCAGACTACAGCTATTCTTACCTTTGCTCAAGGTATCAATATCTCAAAGCAATTGTTCGACGATAATATGCACGGTGTTTGGGCAGCCGATGTTCAGGATTTCGCTGACCAAGCTAAGAATACTCAAGACTTTACTGCATTTGGATTGTTTAGAAATGGATTTACAACGGCTCTAACGGCTGATGGATTGTCCATTTTTAATGCCGCTCATCTTTTAATTGGTGGAGGCACACAATCAAACGTAGCTACTGGTGCAGGTTCAGCTCTTACGCCTACGTCACTTAATACGGCACTTGTTAACTTGATGGAACAGAAGAATCAAGCAGGAGTTGTTTCGGGTAACACAGCAGCTGTTCTATTAGTTCCGCCTGCATTATGGAAACATGCTCGTGAAATCACTGACTCAGCACTTATCGCTGATTCGGGAAATAACAATGTAAACGTCTATCGTTCCGCTCTTGGAATTACCGTATGGACTTCGCATTGGTTGGGTGCTGTAGCTGGAGGAAGCGATACCGCATGGTTCTTGCTTGCTAAAAGACATGGTTTCACTCGTCTTATTAGACAAGGAATCCAAACTGCATTGACTGATTGGAGATATTCACAAAATCTCACATATTTCTATCAGGCAAACTTTCGAGAGAATTACTTTTGCGCTGACTATGCTGGAAGTTTCGGTGCCACTGGAGTTTAGTTGTCTAACTATTATTAGATTTAATTAAATTCATATGCCATTAACACCTAGAACTTCAAATCAAACAGTCTTTACTTCACTACAAGTTAGTCCTGCTTCAGAAAGTATTAATTCAATTGTTGTTTTTCCAGTTCTTTGTGATGGAAACGGCGATATTCTGATAGCTACTGGATTAACTAAACCAACAGATACGTCAACTGGATATGCTAAAGGTTGTTTATTCATTGATACGGATGTTGCTAGTGGTACAACTGGTTTACTGTGTAATAAAGGTACGAATACTTCTTGTATATTCACTGCAGTTACACAAGCTTAGAGATTGTTTCTCTACTCTGCCCCAACAGCTGACCAGCATTCTGTAGTGACGGGGCAGTGATAGAGAAATAATAATTATTAACTAATTTACAATTATGCAACCACAAGTTATATCACTTATTGTCAATGCTTCTACGACTAACGCGACATCTTTTCTTCTAACTTCAACAGGTGTTTTCGTTGATACTCAAACGATTACGATTGCAGGAGTTGTTTTCACGACAGTTACAGCATTGTCTGCAGGTCCAGCCGTTGCTGGTGAAGTTCTATTAGGAGCGAACGCTGCTGCTACTCTTACGAATTTAACAGCTGCTATTAACGCACCGACAGTAACAACAGCTACATACACTGCAGTTTCCGCAGGAGATGCTCTTATTCTTTCTTCTAAAGGTTTATCAGCTACGACTACGGCGACTGTTATGACTTTGATTTCTAGTAACAAAAGTTCGATAACAGTTTCTGATACAGAAACAAATGCAGGATGGACGTCAGTTCATGTTTCAGCTGGATTCGGACCTATAAGTGAAGGCAAAGCATCGCTTCAATTTGTCGCAAGTTCGATTACTTCAGGAAATGGTGTCTTTACAGTTCAAGTTTCTAACGATGGCACGAACTGGACAGCTTATAATCGTTTAACTACCAATGTCGTTAATTCAATTACTGAAGGAGATGTTAGAGTCGCTTCTGTAACGCTTTCTTCTAATACTTCGACTGCTGTAACTATCCCAGACCCATTCGCCTTTTATCGAGTAATGGGAAGTTTAACTACTGATGGAGTTTACAATGTAACTGCCTATGTAATTTAATTTATGGCATATAGTGTTCAAACTTTAAAAGCAGATTTAGAAGGAGTTTTACACGGAACTACTACTAATCAGATTCAGAATCTTGATGGAGTTATTAATCGGGCTGCCAGAGAATTATTATTGGATGTAGACCCGCAAGAAACGAAACGCACAGTAGAATTTATCGCTCCGATATTTAATAGTGTTTATAGTTATCCAATCGCTGAAGATGTAAAAGGAAATAAAATTATAGATATCTTTCCACAGGTTAATAGATTACCTAAAGATATTTGGAGTCAATCTTACAATCAAGCTTTCGATATAGAGAAACAAAATATATTCAATAGTCAAAATATGTTTACGTTTAATTTCAATTCAGGGATAAAGACTTTGAAAGTAAACGCTCCGTGGTTAAACATACCTATTATAATCAGTCAACTTGACAATATTATAAACAATGGTACTTGGGCAGTTGGAGGAACAGGTACTAACCTTATTGTAAATAATTCAAATTATGTTATTGGAAGCGGGTCGCTTCAATTTGATACAACTATCGGTATAGGTTATATCGAAAATTCAACAATTACAGCAATAGACCTTTCAAACTATACTAATCAATCCTCTTTCTTTACTTGGGTATATATTCCTATCGGAGCTAATTTGACGAGTGTGGAATTACGTTTAGGAAGTTCAGCAACGGATTATTACAGTCTTACTATTACGTCAAATCAACAAGGAACAGCTTTTGTCAATGGTTGGAATTTGTGTCAATTTCAATGGTCGAGTATGGCAGTTACCGGAGTACCTTTATCTACTGCAATTAACTACGCCCGTATTTCATTGACGATTGCTAACGCTAACGCTACTGCAGTCAAAGTTAACGGATTAAGTTCTATTTTAGGAACTATCCTTTCATATTCTTATTATTCTAAATATCTGTTTAAGAATGCTATTACTGGTGCTTTTCAGGAAACAGTATTAGACGATAGCGACATCATTAATTTAGATACCGAGAGTTATGATTTATTATTTAATCAGGTTGCTTACTTAGCGGGACAACAGATGCAGGGGAGTGATGCTTTGCAATATGATGCTACCTTCTTTCTTAATGCTTATAATAAAGGATTGACAAGATACAAAGCGATGTATAAAAGCGAGGTTTCTAAACCCCAAAGTTTTTTTTATAAAATACCAGATACAGGGTATAGGCGTTTTTTAGGAAGAAATAGATATTAGAGATATATAATATAATAGAGGTATGATTTCAGAAAAAAAACGTGAACAACTAAAACAATCTTATGAAAGGAGAATAGCCCGTGGTGAAAAATTCGGATTTCAGAAAGGACATAAAATATTTAGGGGAAAAGTTACCAAAGATGAAATGAGGAGAAGAATTGAAACATTTAAGAGAAATTATATCTATAAATCCTACCCGAAATGTAAAGTATGCCAGGTTGAATTAAAAGAGAGAAGAAGTACACATTGTTTAAAGCATGTTGATAAAAGTTATTGTAAAGGAAAAATCTCTCCAAATAAAGGAAAACATTGGAAATTGAATCTTACACCTGAACAAAAGGCAAGAAGAAAAGAAATAGGAAAAACCAAAGTAATGTCAGAAAGTGCTAGGCAGAAAATCCGTGAATGGCATATTCTGCATCCAAATAGAATTTTTAGAAACACTGGAATTGAACTTGCAATTCAGGATGAACTCGCCGATAGGAAAATTATCTTTGTAAAACAAATTGGGATTGAAGATGTAGCCACAGTTGACTTCTTCTTACCTGATTTTAATATTGTTATTCAATGCGATGGTTGTTATTGGCACAACTGCTTAGAACATTATCCTAACCATCACAAGGAACAGAGGCAAAAAGATATGACTCAAAATGCCAAGTTCCTAGCAAGAGGAATTAAAGTTTATAGATTTTGGGAGCACGATATTAAAAGGTCGCCAAAGGATTGTTTAAATTTTATCAGCGAATTAAAAATTATATGAGTCCATTTCGTAGTAAAGCTCAAGCCAGATTCATGTTTGCTAAGAAACCAAAATTAGCAAAAGAATTTGCGAGCAAAACAAAAAGTATTAAATCATTACCAAATAGAGTTAAGAAGAAAAAGAAGAAATGAAAGAACTAAATTATCGAGTCGGTGCTCTAAAGAGGAAATTTAAAATCAAAGGTGATTTCAAGCCAGGTGATTTAATTAGTAAGGTCAATGACAGTAAAGCTAGATTATTAAACACTAATCAACCATTTCGTAAAAGCGTAAAAGGTACAGCTATAAAAGGAATGGTTTAAAGAAAATGCCAGGAACAAAACAAACAGTTTTGAGTGCGCAAACTTTAAAAGGAGCTTCAGTATCAGCTACTCTTTCAGCTCTGCAGGATGAGAATAACGAAGCAAAGAAAAGTGATAAGAAAAAGAAATAATGTCTCCACAAACAGGAACAGCAAGTACCAGAAAGCCAAGAAAACAGTCAGTTTCGGCTAAAGGTTTTTCGCTTGTTTCTGAATATCCTTATGGTTATAGAAACAAAGAAGATGTTACTAATCTAGCCCCCGGAATCCTAATTGTAGGTTCTCAGAACGTTATAATTAATAGCTCGGGAAGAGTACAAATACGTCAAGGATATTCTCTCGATGGTGCAGTAAGTTCAGCTAATGCGGCAATTCTTTCTTCTTTTGATTGGAGAACACGAGGAAATGGAGAAAGACATCTGAGAGCAGGATTTCTCACAAGTGCTGGTAATGACGGGAAATTACAATATCGTTATGTTGCTCCTGCGACAGGAGTAGTTACTTGGAGAGATTTATTAACAAGTTTAACCACAGTAGCTTACAACCTCACTACTTTCTGGGATACTACCGAATCATTGCGAGTTTGTTTGTTTGTCAATGGTACTTCAAATATCTTTGAATGGAACGGAGCTTACACGGAATTATTATCTTCGACTGCAAATACTTTAACCAAGGCAGGTGATACTTGGCTTGATACTGGATTTTATTCTACTGGTACTCGCAGTGTAGTTATTAACGGCACTACTTATACTTATACAGGAGGAGATGCAACGACTACATTAACGGGAGTTACTCCTGACCCATCAGCTGAGGCAGTCGGTTCGGTTGTTCATCAATCGGTTCGTACAACCGCTAATAGTGCGATGACTGCTATTACAGCGACTTTTAAGAATGGATTAATCAGTGTATTAAACAATCAAATATATATTGGTTCATTAACTTCTTCTGTTTTTTGGTTGTCTAAAGTAAATAATTATAAAGATTATTCAGCAAGTACACCACGACAAGCAGGAGAAGGCGGGTCATTGATTTTAGACCAAAATCTTGTTGGGTTTATCGTTCAAGGAAGTGAAACAGACGCTATGATGTATATTTCCGCAGGAAAAGATTTGTGGTACAAAATTACCTTTACTAATTTTGTGTCAGCCGCAGGAACTTCTGGACAAACATTGGGAGCGGTTCCAATTAAAAATGGAAAACAACAAGGAGCTATCTCTCAAGGTTTTATGTCGAGTATGAAGAATAATACGATTACCGTAACCAATGAATCAACGATTGACGTGATTGGGGTAATGGAAAATTTCTTAACTCAAATACAAACAAATAATATTTCTGACCCGATTAAAATTGATATTGATAGTTATGATTTTACTAACGGTTCAATCTTTTATTTTAAATATAATATCTATGTTGCTATTCCAGCCGAAGAAACTGTTTTAATTTTTGATGTTGATGCTCAAAGTTGGGAAAGTCCGCAAACTCTTCCAATTACCAGATTTTATATTGTGGATGGAGAATTATATGGACATTCAAGTTCAAGTAGTGAAAGTTATAAATTATTTACGGGATATGCCGATAGAGTTAGTAGTGAGTTCAGGGGTGCTCCCATTGTAGCTAGATGGATATTTTCATTTGAGAATTATGGAACACGGGCTTATCGTAAATCGGCAAATTATCTATATTTAGAAGGATATTTGAATCAAAATACAATAGCAATAGTAACTTTAACTTATGAACTTGATGGTTGTGCTACTGAAAGAACTTTCACCATAGACGGAAGTGATAGCCAGATTGTCTGCATCAAACCTATTCAAGGAGATTTAGGAAAAGAATCTTTAGGCAAACAAAAGTTGGGAGGCGGAGGAACAACTTCTATTCAAAATTTACCACCTAAATTCAGAGTTCAAAAATCATTTAACAATACTGATTTCTTTGAATGTAATGTTGTGATTGAAGTATCAGGTACGGACAATCGTTTTGAATTGATTGCTTTCGGATTAAATGCGGAAATGGCAACACAACTTCCAGTGTCTATCAGGCAATAAACTTAAATATAAAAATATATTTAAATGATAAATGTTATAATGAAAAGAATTATGGAAACTATATTAGTCAATAATAAAATAGTAAGGAAACATTCTCCCGAATCCATAGAAAAAATGAAAGCTTCTTTAAAAGGAAGAACCCCTTGGAACAAAGGAAAAAAGGGATTACAGGTTGCATGGAATAAAGGTAAACCAAGAACTTGGTTTTCTCCAACAGAATTTAAACTTGGACACAATGCTAAATCTTTTAACTGGACTAATAGAAATCCATGGAACAAAGGTAAAACTGGATTATCTATTGGATTTTCAAAAGGGAAACATAATATAAAAATTAGTGGTAAAAATCATTACTGTTGGAAAGGCGGAATATCTCCAAGAGAAAGAATGGTAAGAAATTCTTTAGAAATGAAAGTCGTATGTGCTGATTCTAAAGAAAGAGATAATTATACTTGTCAAATGCCTGGATGTGGAATTAGAGGAGGAGAATTAAACACTCATCATATTAAAAGTTTTCGAGAATTTCCAAAATTGAGATTTGAAATTTCAAATCTCATAACCCTATGTGTTGATTGTCATAATTTAACAAAAGGAGGGAAAGAAAAAACATATGAAGAACTTTTTATCAACATAATTAAATTGAAATAAAATGGCAATTCATTTCGCCCAATTACAAAATTTTGCCTTAGCAGGAAGTGGAGCTAGTCTCGGAGCAACTTCGATTACCCTTAAATCCATGAAAGATATTGATGGTAATGCTCTTAGTATGGCAACAGCTTTTGGTACTATTGGTTTTGGTACTTTAGAGCCAGGAAATAGTACTCAAGAAGAACAAATAAGTTTTACTGGACTCGTAAATAATGCTAACGGTACAACAACGCTTACTGGTGTATCTTCAGTTCTTTTCATAAGTCCATATACAGCTACTTCAGGTTTATTGAAAACGCATCCAGGTTCAACTACTTTCATTATTTCTAATACTTCAGGATTTTATAATCAATTTATTCTAAGTGGAGCAGGACCATATTCTTTCAGATTTCAAAAGAGAGTAGTAACAACAACTCAAAGTGCGACTCCAATAATTAATACAGATAATACTGACGTAGCTAATATTACGGGATTAGCACAGGATATTACTTCGATGACTACAAATTTGACAGGAACACCAAATCCCTATGACACTTTATTTGTCTGCATAACGGATGATGGAACTCCGAGAGTTGTTAGTTGGGGAGCTAAATTTGAACCAAGTTTGATAGCACTCCCGACATTAACGACAACAGCAACATTATTAATAGTTGGATTTCTTTGGAACTCGGTTACTAGTAAATGGAGAATTGTAGGTGTGGTTTAAATTATTAGTTTAAAAAAAATACATTGGCAAATAGATATTGGGTAGGAGGCGAAAATACATGGAATGCGACACAAGGCACAAAGTGGTCAACTACTTCAGGTGGTCCTGGTACAGCATCTGTACCAACTGCTTCAGATGATGTATTTTTTAACGCAGCAAGTGGAACAGTAACTGTAACACTTGCTATGGGGTATGTAGGAGCTTGTAGGAGTATAAATTTTACTGGATTCACAGGAACATATATAGGAAATGGAGATTTATATATCTCAGGAAATATTACTCTTGCTGCCTCAGCCACAGTTTCTCAATTAGGAGGATTCTATATAAATAATTCGTGTGTAATAACTTCAAATGGACAAACTTTTAATTCTATTTATGGAATTATTATTATTGGAAATGCCAATACTGTTACCCTAGCTGATGATTTTGTAACGACAGGCGGTGTTAGCATATATTACGGATTTTTTAATGCAAATAATAAAAATGTAACTTGTGCTTCGGTAAACGTTGCTGCTGTTTTAGGTGCATGTAGTTTAACTATGGGTTCAGGAACGTGGACTATAGGTCTTGGTGGTTGGTATATGAATCCTACAAGTACTACTTTAAATGCTAATACTTCTACTATTAAATTTACTGATAATTCTGCAACAAATAAAATATTCTCTGGAGGAGGAAAAGTTTATAATAATTTTTGGAATGCAACCCAAGGCACTGGGTATTTAACCATAACGGGTTCGAATACTTTTAATGATTTTAAGATAGATGCAGGAAGAACAGTAAAATTTACTGCAAGTACAACTCAAACAGTAACAACTTTTACTGTAATTGGGACAGCTGGTAATTTAATTATAATTGATACTGCTAGTGGTTCAGGAACATTTACTCTTTCAAAATCAAGTGGAACAATAAATACAAATTACATAAGTATAACTAATTCCACAGCTACCGGTGGAGCAACTTGGAATGCGGGAATTAAAAGTGTAGATAACGGAGAAAATACAGGTTGGATATTTGTAGTTCCTCCTGTTCCAACAGTTACAACTCAAGCAGTAACTCAGATTAGTTATAACGCAGCAATTGGAAATGGAAACGTTACTGATGAAGGAGGTCTCTCGTTTATCGGTCGTGGATTTGTTTTTGATTTAGCATCTCAAGCATTACCAGGGAATGTAGCTCCTATAGCTTCAGGATATGCAAATAGTATAACAGCAACAGGAATATTTACCGTAGGAGCTTTTACCAATGTTTTATCAACACTACTTCCCTCAACCACTTATTATGTTCGAGCATTTGGTCAAAATTTGACAGGTTATGGTTATGGAGGTGAAGTAAGTTTTATTTCGACTGCGGTACCGACAGCAATTACTGTCGGTCTTCTTTCAATTATATGAAACGAATAATTTTAAACAGTAATAAAGCCACGGAACACTTGGAACATATCAAATCTGAATATTCCAATATTTTGAATAATTTACAAAATCACCAGATGGAAGTGAAAACATTTGAACAGGAACAGACACAAAATAAACAAGTGAAAGAGGTACAGAACATTCAACAGAAAGCGAATGACCAGAAAGTATTTGCGGATAATCAAAAGATGTTTTCGGATTACGAGAAAACGAGGATTGACGCAGAAACAAGAAAATTAGCTGAGGAAAACAAAAAGAAAGAGTTAGATTTAAAAGCACAAGCTTTAGCATCATCAGAATAAATTTATGGCAAGAATTGTAATAGATAGGTCATCAATGCCAGCAGGCACAAATGTTAATTCAAGAAGAAGTGTAGCGGAACAGCTACATACTAGTTCTTCGTCTGGTTCTTCTTCGAGTTCAAGTTCTTCTGGTTCTTCCAGTGGTGGAAGTTCTTCTACACATATTCCTGTACCTGCCTATGGTAGTGATGTAATTGTTGGTGGACAAAATGTCGGTAAAGCATTGTATGACCCTAATACTGGATTAGCTTTGACAAATCCGAATACATCTTCTGGAACTTCGGGAGGGGGTGGCGGTGTAAAACCACCTAATATTCCAATACCAGCTTATGGTAGTGATGTTATTCAAAATGGACAGAATGTTGGGAAAGCGATGTACGACCCGAATACAGGTCTGCCTTTGACTAAACCAACAAGTCCTGAAGAAGATAAGATAAGTAGCGCGGAAGCTAAATTAAAGAAGATTACAGCAGATAACGAAGCAGCTTATACCAAGTTCGTAGCAGATACTAACGCCATAGTAAAAGGTTCTGTTCCATTAACCAGTGGAGAAAAAGCACAAGTTGAAGGATTGAGAAATCAATATCAACAAATGATAGATGAACAGACGCGTGAGAATACTGCTTCTACGGGGGTAGCACAAACTAGAGGTTATCAGACTGGTAGTGCGGAATATGACCCTTCATTTCAAAATAAGATTATAGGAAGTATTTTTACTGCAGGAGCAAATAAAATTGCAGATTTGAATACTAAAATGGCAAGTTCGATAGCTACTTTAACGAAAGCTTTTAAAGACGATAAGATAAAACAGATTAAAGATGCTTATGATGAATATAAAGATTATGAGAAGGAAAGAACTGATACTTTACAGAAAACAGTAGAAGATACGCAGAAGCAAATTAAGGCAGTAAATGATGCCAAGATAGCCGCAGATAAAGTAATTTACGACCAAGCAAAAGATAAAAAGGAATTTGACCAAAAAGCTTATGAATTTTTGACTAAAAGTAATTTAGATGAAAGAGAACTTGCTCATAAATTAGTGGTTGATGCTACGGGTGTTGGTGTAAGTGGATTGGATGATGCGGCATTGACTATGTTGGCTAAAGGTTATCTTACATCAGGTACTTTACCTGCAGTCGGGTATGGCAAAGCTGCTTCGGCATTAAGATTGTCTATTGTAAATAGAGCCGTTGAACTTTCAGGGGGAAATGAAAATGTTAATCCTGCTGTAAATAAAGCAATGTATGATGCCAATAAAGCGACTCTTTTACAGCAACAAAAAAATTACGCGGTTGCTGATACTGCTTTTAGAATTTTCGATAAAAATGGAAATCTGGCTCTGAATTTGATTCAAGGTTTGAATAAAGCTAATAGTCCTGCGATAAACCAATTAAGTAACGCAGTGATTAATCAATTAACGGGACAAGGACAACTTGATTCGTTTAAAGCGGTTGTAACTTCTCTACAAGCTGAATATGCGACATTGATTAGTGTTAAGGGAGGAGGTGCGGGAGTAACAACGGAGGGAGATAAGAATAGAGCTATTGAGGCAATTCCTGATGATATTTCGCCTAATCGTCTAAAACAAGTATTGCAGAATTTGAAATTAGAAGGACAAAATGTATTAAATGAAAGACAACAGACCATTGACCAATTAGGAGAGAATATTAGAAATAGTGCTAATGCTTTTAATGTAGGAACAGCACCGATGAAGGAAAGTTTCCAGCAATTTTATGACAGTCATCCTGCTTTGCAACAACAAATTGACCAATTTATTAATCAAAATCCTAATTTATCAGATGAAGAAGTTATGCAAATAATTGGAGAAGAATAATCATGCTTACACCAGAAGAAGTCCAACAATATAGAGATAAATATAATATTCATCCTGAGGTGAAAAGTAATAATGCTGTCCTGCCTGCTTCAGAAAGAATTAGGCAGTTAAAAGCAGGTACTTATGGGCAAGCACCGACCTTATCACCTAGAGCTACACCATATACAGGAAATATATTTGCTGATACTCCCGAAGCTACACAAGCCAGAAGAGATACTGCTTTTATAGGAGGAAAAAATAATCCTTTTACAGGAGATAATTCAGTTAAGACACAAATACAAGATATTGGCAATAAAATGGCTGATACTTATCAGAGTGCTTCGACAGATACTACAAAGAATTTAGGAACTATCTTTGGAAAATCACAAATGGAAGACCAAGGGAGTTTTGGAGCAAATTTTAGTGCTGATGTGTCTAAAAGATTATCTGCAGGCGGACATATTGCTGGAGACATTGCCGGAACAGCTTTTGCACCATTGATGCATGTAGTATCAGCTCTAATTCCTCCTGACATAAAATCAAGTTATGATAAGAGTGTTAATTGGGTTGCAGATAAACTTACGAATGACCCAACTATTCTCTCTACAGCTCAACATATAAATAAAGTACTGGATGTAAATCCTGACTTAAAGCAATCTTTATTACAAGACTTACCAGGTGCTCTCTCATTAATGGGAGGTTCAGAAGTAAGCGGGGCAAATCCTGAAGTTAGTTTGGCTAAAATGAAGTCAACTATTGGTGGAGATTTGTCAACTCTAAGAACAAATGTATCCAATCTTCCATCACAAGTTTCTACGCAAGCATCCGACTTATATTCTGCTATTACTTCAAAAACTCCAGCCGAAGTTGATGCTTATATAACCCAGAAATTCAACAAAGGAGTTCGTCCTTCAGTAACATCAGCTAAAAATCCATACTATGAGGATAATGCTTTAGGAGCAATTAGAACTATTGTAGAAAATAAATCTAATTTAAAGATAACTGACCAATACGGCGAACCAACAGGTAAAGTACCTGAAACTTTAGACCAATTTAGACAGGCTGTTGAGCAAACAAAAGATAATATTTTTAAAGAATATGATGCTCTGCAAAAAAGAGCAGGAGAAAAAGGAGCAACGGTTCCACTTGATACACCAGCCAAGAATCTTCGTGAAATAGCAAATAATCCGACTGTTCAAGATTTGCATCCCGAAGTCGCAGATTACGCAACCAAAAGAGCTGATGCTTTAGATAAAAGAGGCAATTACTCAACGCAACAAACTCAAGATGCAATTAAATCACTTAATAAATCTCTCGAAGCATATTATAAAAATCCTTCTCCTGAAACTGCTAATAAAGCAACAGTGGATGCGATGATTGTAAATAATTTAAGAGAAGGTTTAGATGCAACTATTGAGAGTACTGAAGGTCCTGGTTATCAAGAATTAAAAAATAAATATGCTCAATTAAGGTCAATAGAAAAAGATGTGGTTCACAGAGCAATAGTTGATGCACGTAAAAATACTAAAGGGTTACTTGATTTCACGGATATAGGAACAAGTCTTGAAGCTATTGAGGGTATATTAACACTTAATCCTGCCAAATTTATCGGCGGAACTGCGATAAGAGGAATCAAGGAATACTATAAATATCTAAATAATCCAAATACAGCTATTAAAAAGCTGTTTAGAATGGCTGAAAAGAATTATGCAGAACCACTAAAGTCTGTTCCCCAGAACCAGACATAAAATGGTATTCCGACTAAAACGAATAAAAAGCTTAACATATTTTATAATATAGCATATAGCCAATAAAAATGCAAGTTGTCAATACTTAAGTAAGAAAAAATCAATTTTGCTCATTTTAAAATTAAACAATAAAATCCCTTTCCTGAATTAAACGTTTTCTCTTTTTACTTTCAAATTACTTTTAAAAAGTGGTTTGATACAAGATTTATGGTATAAATTTCCCAGTTTTAGGTAAGGAAATGCAATAGCCATAGAATGGAATTTGATTTAATTTGCTTTGAATCGGTTTTATCTCCGGGCAAATCTTGTTTTACTCTAGGTTCTCATAGCACAAGCCGTACAACCCGTAATCTTTAATACTCTAAAACAATTCAATGTAAAGTATTAAACGATTGTAGTTCTTCCCAGTTTTGAGGTTGAGGTATCTACAACTCTATCATTCAAGTTGGCATCCACCGAAGGCTGATAGATTCGCCCACCCACTCGGCAGTAAGTATGACAGAAAAACCGTAATTCAATTACGAATTACGGCTTCCGCTGATGGTAAAACCAGCAACTAGATACTTGTAAAACAAATATTCAGTTGTTGGTTCTTGTTTTACCATATCCTAATTATATCAAAATGTTATTATTAATGCAAATGTAATATATAATTAACTCAATGAAAGATTTTAAAAAATTGCGTTCTATTTTTTCAGACGACCCGAACATACTTCAACAATTAAACGCTGAAGAACAGAATGAATTGCTAAAAGAACTTGTTAAAGACAAAGTGGCTGCTGACAGTGAAACTAAACAAACCAAGATTGAATTTCTTAAAGGAGAAAAAGGACTCAAAGGCGATAAGGGCGACAAAGGGGATTCGATAATAGGTCCAAAAGGTGATAAGGGAGATTCAGGTAAGAATGGAAAGGATGGCATTGACGCTATTGGTATTCCAGGTATCCCTGGGAAAGACGGCAGTTCTGACACTCCAAACCAAATAGCAGATAAATTAAATACTTTAGAGGAAGTATTGAAACCAAAAGTGATTATTGGTTACGAAGACGCAGACGCTGTAATAAAGAAGATAAAAAAACAGAAGTTGGAAATGGCTGATATTCGCAACATGCCATTAAATATGAATGACCTTCGATGGCATGGTTCAGGTGCTTTGCAACCGACTGATTCTATAAATGTTAAAAACATTACTGCTGAAAATATTGGAATAACGCAGGAGCAAGTTTCAGGTAATATTCGTCCTGGTTATCATGGTTTCTTCAATGGCGGACCTAGTGGTAGTAATTATTCAATTGGACAAGCATATTCGATTGATGGAGTTTATTGGCAAGCTGATTTAGCTAACCCATTTCTCATTCCTGTTGTAGCCACATGGGAAGCCAATGTTGTCAAAGACCCGTGGGTGGTCATTGTTGACAATATCTACTACCTCTATTACGCAGGTTGGCGTTCTTCAACTAACAGATTTCAAATAGGTTTGGCTATCTCAAAAGATTACGGACAGACTTATGTTAAATATTCGGGTAATCCGATAATCGCTAATGGCGGAGTAGGAACTGTAGACGAACGCCGAGCGATTTTTCCGACAGTTTTATATGACAGCGATGAAACTAATCCCGCTAAGAAATGGAAGATGTGGTATGGCGGACGTAATTCATTAGACTTAGAGAATATTGCCTATGCTTATTCGGCTGATGGAATCACATGGACAAAATTCGGGCAGGTATTGGCTTTGGGAAGTGCAGGACAATTTGATGATACAGTTTTACAACCGAACGATGTAAAGAAAATCAATGGAACTTATTATTTGTTTTATGGAGCAGCTACAGTTGTAACTGGACGCAATCAATTCTCGGAAGGATTAGCGACTTTCACCAACCCAGAAGGAACATATACGAAACAAGGACAAATTTTAACTTCTCTACCAACCAGAATACAAAATCTTACAGCTGATACTTTGTTGGGTTCTAAAATAGTTACTGTTGCTGATACTTCCGTTTTCGAAGCGAATGAATACGTTTTAATCGCTGATAGTGATACAGCACCTCTTTTAACCCGTATAAATTCCATAGATTCAGCAACTCAAGTAACTCTGCGAGACGCGGTAACGGGTAACATAACAACTGGTAATTCAGGAGCAATAAGGTCAGTATTTTCCTGGTCGGCAGCTGGAAGGTCAATATTTAGAGAGAATGGGCATTGGACAATGGCGGTAACATTCTATCAGGTATTTTCGGATATGGGTTATTTGAATGAATTATCGGGTTGGGCGTATAACTATAATGCTGTTCCTACTGGTAATTGGACGATTGATATTAAAAGAGGTCTAGCTTTAGAAACAATAGCTGGGACTTGGGATAGTAATTCAGCTGAAAATTTCTCTATTATTCCTTTAAGAAGTTCACCTTACCAGCCAAAAAATACAGGAGGGGTTATAAACTTAATAATTGATGGAGCAGGTTCTGCCATTACCACAGGGGTAAAGCTAGACGTGTATCTTCCGATTGCTATTACTCTTACCGAAGCAACACTTTTAGCCGACCAGTCAGGTTCAATCGTCTTAGATTTATGGGTTGATACTTACGGGAATTATCCGCCGACTATTACTGATACTATTACCGCTTCCGCAAAACCAACATTATCAACGGCTGTCAAGTCGCAGGATACTACATTAACTGGCTGGACAACGGCTATTGCCGCTGGCAAATCTATGAGAGTCAATGTAGACAGCGCAACCACAGTTACAAGGGTCGTATTAGCATTAAAATTTATTTATAAATAACTTATGGCTTCATCAACAACTCCAACGTATACATCAAGTGCGGCTGGTAATGTAATAGCTTCCGCTTCATTAGCTGCTTCGGCGACCACCAACTCATCAACCGCAATGGATTTCTCAGGTGCATTTCAGGGACAAGTACATGTTTTAAACACGCCAGGCGGGTCTGTGGCGACTACCAGAGGACTTAAAATTGAAATCTTCAGGCGTTATGGAACAACCCCGACGACTGCTGAAACTGCGATGTACATCTATACTCTGCCTTCAACGACAGCATCAACAGCCGAATCGGTGGATATTTTTCTTGATACGGGAATTTATAATATTAAATTAACAAATCTTGATGCTAGCAATAGCGTCACTGTGGAAGTTACCTCTGACCGTTTGTCCTCCTTAGCTACGTCATGATATGCTGTATGGATGAAACAACAACGGCGAACATTTGATTTAGCTGGAAAACAGTTTAATTATTTAACTGTTCTTTCCCGTTCAGAAAGCAGAAGGCGTGGACAAGCATGGTGGAACTGCCGATGCAAATGTGACGAAATTACTCTGGTAAACAGCTCCGACCTCATTTCAGGAAGGCGTAAGCAATGTCGTAAATGTTTTTCTAAATCAGTATCAGAAAGACGAAGAAATCGGCTTCCTGAACTTACTGGATTGAGATTTAGTAAATTAGTAGTATTGGGACGACAAAAAACGGTTGGATTTTCTAAATATGAATGTCAATGTGATTGCGGAAATAAGAAATTTGTTTCTGCCTATGAACTTATCAATAAAGGAACTCAAAGTTGTGGGTGTTGGAGACATGAATTTCAGAAAAAACGTACTGGAGAAAATCATCCAAATTGGAAAGGTGGATATAAAACGAGAAATGGATATGTTGAAATTCTGAATCCCCAACATCCAAATGCTGGCAAGAGGGGATACGTTAAAGAACATACTGCTGTAATGAGTTCTCATCTCGGCCGTCCACTTTTGCCGGATGATACTGTCCATCATAAAAATGGAATCCGTCATGATAATCGATTAGAAAATTTAGAACTCTGGGCATCTAAACATCCGTCTGGTCAACGAGTTGAAGATTTAATTATTTTTGCAGAAGAAATCCTTAAACGTTACAAATAATGTATTTTTCTAAAGGCACACAAAAACCACCTCTGGGAGCAATCGTAAACCGTGAACACCCTTTTGGTAAAGATTTGCGATTCGCGGGACTTTTTAATGAGGGGTTTTCAAATCCCACTGTATCTTTTAATAGAGGCCCTTTCCCAGTTTGGGGTGGTAGTTTCCCGTTATTAACTTACTCAATTATTTTAAACGGCACGACCAGTTGGACAGGAAATACGGCAGGTACTGCCTTGAAACTTGTTAATGGGGGGACTAGCAGTTATCTACAGATGACCTCCTATTCCCCTTCCGTCCCTGATTTGTTGCCGGCCAATGCTGTAACCGTTTGTCTGATACGAAGAAAAACAGACCTGTCGATAACTACCGTAGGTTTATTTGGACATCAAAGCGCTACATCAACTGCCCGGAGATTGGGAGCGTGGCAAGCTACTACAACCCTTAATTGGGATTTTGGCGGGAATAGCGGAATTAATAGATTAACAGCGACCGGAGTTACTTTTACTACTCTAGTAGAAAGTTATATTTTTACTGCAGGGCCAACAGGGATGAGTATTTGGCAAAATGGAATTAAGCTAGCGAGTAGCGCCACAGCAGTTACCAGAACCGCGACCGGTGATGGTCCTTTTAGAATAAATTATGGTATTGAGTCAGGAGTTACTACGACCGACAACCAAGAAGTTAATTTTTTTCAAGTTATCAGCCAACAATGGTCAGATGAAATGTGTCGCTGGTGGAGTGCTACTCCTTACGCTCATTTTTATCCGTCTGACAATCGCTATGCTATCGTATCCGCTTCTCCCACAGGTTTCGCTCATAGTCAAGTGGTAATTATCTAGATTAAAATGTTATATAATACGTTCATGCCCAAGCAGAAAAAGAAAGTAAAAAAGACAAAGAAGGTTCAAAAACCACGCAAGGTCGAGGGTGTGGGATTATTAGGAGTTAAAGATTCTGATTCTAATTTCGACTTGGATTCAGATGATGATGATAAAGATATGGCAGAAGAAATGAGTTTAAGTGAAGCAAGAGAAAACGAAGGTAATGTGCGTCTAGGAATTGTCAAACAGGCAGAGTTTACCAAAGGATATGTGTCGGAAGTCGTAAACCGACTTGTGACAGACACGACCTTGGCGGCTCAAGTTATTTCGGAAATCAATGCCAAATTGGACGCTCGTGATGCCAAGTTTCTCGAAGCGGTTGACAATGAATTTAATGAGGTGGATGTTGACGCAGACGCTGAAGCACTAACCAAAGATTTACTAGCGGGTTAAGAAGTGATTATTATTAGCCCTTGTAGCTTCTTAGCGCATCCTACTTACAAGGCGGGATGCGATAAGAGGTAAGTTGAAAATGTATAAAATATGTAACAAATGTGGCAAGAAATTATCCATTAAATGTTTTTATAAGCGAAATGATACAAAAAATTACAGACTAAGTTGTAAAAATTGCCATCATAAAGACCAACGTGAATATCACTTAGCCAATAAAGCTCGTCGCAATGAACGAAGTAGAAAACATTACAGAGATAATAAAGAACATTATTGGGAACTCAATGATAAATGGGAAAAAGAACATCCAGAACAAACACGAGCGTATAAACGAAGATATCTTTTAAAAATTAGGGGAACTTCGCAAGCACGATATAATGAATATAGAGGACTTGCCGCGAAGAAAAAAAGAGTTTTTGAAATAACTTTGAAATATTTTACAAAGTTAACTTCTCAAAGATGTCATTATTGCGGAATTTCAGGCAAAATCGGAGTTGATAGAAAGGATAATTCTAAAGGATATGTTAAAGAGAATTGTTTACCTTGTTGTATAAAATGTAATAGAAAAAAAGCTAGGATGTCATACGAAGATTTTATGGAATATAGAAAAAATCCAATTTATAATAAAAGTAGACTTGAAAGAAATAACTATTTTTATCACCGCACTAAGAATAAATTATTATTTAATTAAAATAATATGGAAGATAAAGAACGAGCATGGTTATGGTTTTGGACAATAGCGATTATCGTCTTACTAGGTTTTTTCCTTGTCTGGTGGAGATTGAGAGATACCGCACCGCCTCCGTACGCCACCCCGCCCACTTACAAGATAGGAGAAATTACTCAAATACCAACTAGTGAACCCGACAATGTGGACACCCAGATTAAAGGAAAATAAAGATATGGCTCATGAGGAAGAACATGTAAATACTCCCTCTAAGAGAGTTACCAAACAAAGGGAGAGCGATTTAAAAACCCAGAATATGATAGCTCTGTGGTTTGTTATCATTACGGTCTTGGTTAATTTCTTGGTAACGCTCGCTTTAGTTGCTTTCAATCGTGAAATTCTGGTCGGACAGACAGTCGGAATACAATTCTTGAACACCACCTGCGGGATAGTCATCGGTTATTATTTCTCGCGGGCTGTGCCACCGGCTAAAGAGGAAGATAATCCATGACCGAAGATTGGACACAATTTAAAAATGGAGCGCTACACGATACGAGAAGCGAAGAAGAAAAGCTGAAAGATTTTAAGTTTGAAGAATTGGTATCCACTATAAATCTAGTTACTTGGACTGAAAAACCGCCGTCATCTTACAGAAAATTCCCCATATTCAACCAAGATTCTAGCGGTTCGTGCTTTCCGCACGATGCAGAAATTTTAATGCAAGATTTTAGCTATAGACCCATTAGCGAAGTAAGAGTTGGAGATTGTGTTATTACGCATGAAGGAAAAATAAAAAAAGTCTCTGAAATATTTCAAAGGAAATGGCAAGGAACCACAAAATCAATATTTCTTTGGGGAGATTATGAAGCCATAGAAGCTACATCCGAACATCCATTTTGGGCTATAAAAAGAACGGAAGGAAGCCAGTTAAAAGAAACAAATGGAGTACCTAATTTTTATAAAGTTGATGATTTAGAAAAAAATGATTGGGTAGGAATACCTCTGAATAATGAAATAGTTAGAGATACAACTATTTACGATTTCGAAAAGAATCCCGAATTTCTATGGGTTTTGGGACTTTATCTTGCCGAAGGTTCCATCGATAAATATTGCGTTAGTTTTTCGCTTCATAAAAAAGAAACAGATTTTTTTGAGAAGATAAAAAAAACAATGGGTGCATATGACACCAATGTAACTTGTTCTGAAAAAACCGAAGGATTAGGAATGCAAGTAAAAATTCAAGGACAAAGATGGACAGAAATATTTAGAGAACTCGGTAGTGAATATTGTGATAAAAAACAAATAAACAAGAGATTGATGTTTCTATCTCCCGAACTTCAAATAAATATAGTTAACGGATTTATTGATGGGGATGGTCATATCAAAGAAGGAAGAACCATTATGGTTTCAACTTCTTTGGAATTGTTAAAACAAATTAAAATTATTTTATTAAGAAATAAAATTTACAGTTTTTTACAGCAAAGAAAAGAAAGAGAAGATAGAAAACCTGTTTGGGTTTTAGAATATTCACAATCCAGCCGTTATTCTTTTATTAAAGAAAAATGGTGTTTTGTCCTAATTAAAGATATAGAACAGAAAGCATCTTTTCAAGGAGGACATGTCTATAATTTAGAAGTTGAAGATGATAACTCATATTTAGTCAGAGGCGTGGCTGTTCATAATTGCGTGGCACAGACGATGGCTAAAATAATGGGCATAATGTACTGGCTCAAGAATCAAAGTTATGTTCATTTTTCCGCCACGCATCTGTATGCAAGAAGAAGCAATAAACCGGTAGGCGGGATGATAGGCGTAGACGCTTTCAAAATCGCTCAAAAGGGGGTTACGCTGGAACAGTTAGTCGAGAGCCAGAACATGACCGATGAACAGATGGACGCTGTTAAGATTGACAAATACAAGGATGATGTCGGAGCGGTTTTTAGGATAGGCAACTATATTATCGGACCGATTAAAGATATTGAAACCGTGGCCTCGATAATCCAAACCACCGGCAAGGCGGTGATGGTCTGGTATTACTTCAAACACGATGAATGGACAGACGTACCGGAAGTTAAAGGACTTCTTTTCGAGCAAGACCCGATTATATCCAGACACTCCGTAACCGCCGTGGATTTTACTCTCTACAATGGTAAAAAGTGCTTAATTATTGAGGATTCTTGGGGTCCTTCTTTTGGCAAAGGAGGACAAAGAATTATCACCGAAGAGTTCCACAACGCCCGCAATTTCTTCACCGCTCATCCGATGAATTTTAATTTTGAGATACCTGTAATTCCTCCTATCAACACTTTCAAATTTACTTTGACGATGAAGCAAGGAGATACCAACAATGAGGTCAAGGAGCTTCAACTCTTGCTTCAGAAGCTCGGAATATTTCCGATGAATGTAACCGCCAGCGGCACATTTGGCTCCATAACCAATCGAGCGGTGATAGCATTTCAAAAATCGCGAGGGTTAAAAGCTGACGGCGTGGTAGGAATTCTAACCAGAACAGAGTTGAATAATTTATGATAAAATAAAAAAGTTGGTATGTAGAATGGAGAAGTGAGTGAATAAGACAGCTTGCAAACCTGTCTAAACTACAGAACGAAAGTCCGAAGGGGCAAGTAGTCTGGTAAGCTCGTAAAACTCAGATTAAAATAGTTTGCACTTGCATCCGAGGATTTATTCTAGATAAAAATTTTATCCTCGGCTTCTCCATTCTGTATATCAAATGAAAAAACACAAACATAAGCATAAAAAAGACATAACCAAAGAAATCGGCGAAGTGATACGGGAAGCGAAACAAGAAGAAAAGACGTTCGTCCCACGTCCGAATGAAGAAGAACCATACGAACCGCCGTTTAGAGAATCAGAATTTAACCATGAGATGAAAGGATTATTTTGGAGACAGAAGATTATCAACGGGCTAGTGGTCGTGCTAGTCATAATCGGGTTTATTTTATTAGTAATTAGTTTTCTCTACAATTAATATGACTTGGACAATGATAATTGCTTTGGTAGCGATAGTGCTAGCAATCATAAGTTTGTACGTATCGGCGAAATGATTTTGTATTTCATTCTGATTTTATTCTTGATCGGTCTCATTATTAGGAGATAAATATTGACTTTACCAAGCATTTAGGTTAAGATATTTAAGCGACCTTAAATGGTCTTAATTTAAGAACTTAAAGCGGCCGCCTTACAACTATTGATTTGTAGGCGGTTTTCGCTTTTTCCACTTGCAATCTTACAAAGGTAAAAATATAATTAAGCTATGGATAAAAATCTGTGGCTATTAAAAGTTAAATTGAATACGGGAGTTTCCCACAGATTCTCCTGTGTTCTATTTAGTTTTTAATCTATGGATGATAAAAATTTGAAGTTGTTAGCGTGTTTCCCCACAAATAAAAGAGGAGCGATGGCGAACCTTATTTTAGAACCTATTCGTTCGGGTAAAAAAACTAATGATGAAATCTATACTTGGATAATACAAGATATAGAAAGGCGAAAATCAAATGCGATTCGCTTTGGATGGTCGTATGAATCGGAAGCAAGGCAAATTTTTGACCGATTAAGATTAGAACCAAACTTTCAGGAAATGTTTGATGAAGCGGTGAATTATTATCTTGATTGGGAAAGTAAGCTTCCTGAAGAAAAAAACAGAATCAAAAAGGAAAAGTCTTTTTTCTGGACTCAACATTCAATGATTGGGAAAGAACCAACTGAAAAACAACTCTGGATGTTAAACAAAAATGGAATAAAAAACTTTAAAGGAGATAGAGCCGAAGCATCAGCAATGATTGATCAAATAATAAATGGCGATGAAATATGATAATTTCCCAAAAGAATTGCGAGAATTGAAACAATGGGTTTCTTGGAAATGGAGTGAAAGAAAAGGCAAAAAGACAAAAATACTTCTACAAGCCAATGGAGATTACGCTGAATCCAACAACCCAGATACCTGGGATTCATTTGAAAATGTAAAAAAGAGAAAAGATGCAGGTATTGGATTTGTATTTCTAAAAGGAGTTGTTGGGATTGATCTAGACCATGCTTTTTTTACGACTGGTGAGAATAAAGGACAGCTAAAAATATGGGCGAGGAAAATATTGGAAAAATTTAATTCCTATACTGAATATTCTCCTTCTATGATCGGCGATGTCCATAAAGGAGTGCATATAATTGCGATAACGGACACAGATTTTGATGGACTTAATCGCAAACTGACCCCGGAAGAGCGGGAAGAAAAGGAGATGGAAGAAGGAATCGAGTGTTATGTTCAAGGAAGATTTTTTACTGTTACAGGAGATGTGTATGAAGGAAAAAAAGAACTTAGGAATATAAATGGAAAGGAATTGGAATCCTGGGTGGATAGCTGGAGGGCAAACAAAAAAGTGGAGAGTACGCCTTCTCCTTTTATGAAAATAATTCCCGATGATGAAAATATTTTAACTAGAATCAGAAAATCAAAGAATGGACCGAAGTTTCAAACATTGTATGATTTAGGCAACTATCAATCTTTAGGTTTCGGTTCACAATCCGAAGCGGATTTATCCTTGGTATCCTCTTTAATGTTTTGGTGTTGCAACCAAAAAAATATTGTAGACAGATTGTTTCGCGGGTCAAGATTATTCAGAGACAAATGGGATGAAAAACATGGCGTCAATACTTACGGGGAGAGGACAATAGATACTGCCGTAAGAGCGGAGATTATGGACTGGAGCGACCCGCGCTGTGAAGATAAAAGAGACCTACTAGCTACCATAAATTATAAAGGGAATGTTTCAATCGAGAAAATAAATAATGATTATAAAGCAATCACATTTGTTCCTCCAGGCAAAGTTATTTTTGACTTCAGCGAGGTTATAAATACGAGCCAATCCATTGATGCGATCATTGTAGTGAATGTAGTAAAGGATAATGAAGAACAAACACCCTTTCGATATAACATAGACATCAAATCGCAAAACCAGCAGGAAAAACTGGCTACTTCTCTAAACAAAGCATATGGAACCGTAAAAGAGGGATTTAACTGGACACTGATTATAAATAGAGTGTTTAACGCCCTTCTTATGAGATTAAATGGCGAAAATATGATGATTTCTCTGAAAGGGATACTGCCTGAAGACCCCGACTTCCTCGTGTATCCTTTTCTGCAAAAAGACACAACCTCGATATTTTATGGCTATGGTGATACCGGTAAAACTTGGCTCGCAATTTATTTCTGCATAAAAATGGCGCTGGGCATGGATTTTCTGGGCTATAGGACACAAAAAAATACCAATGTTTTATTCATAGATTATGAGGATACCCTTAGCACCTTCACCTCCCGACTTCATAAATTATGCATAGGAATGGACGTAGAATATGAATCGGTTACAGACTATATTCATTACCAAAAATTTATAGGAAGCGTAAAAGATACATTTTCCCTTATAAAAAAACAAATAATAGGAAATAATATAGATTTAATAATACTTGACTCCGGCGGGCAAGCTTCCGGTGGGAGCCCTAACGATGAAACAAAAGTAATACAATTGTTTGGATATTTGGAGCATCTACCTTGCACCAAGTTAGTTTTGCACCATGAACCGAAATCTACAATGGGCATGGATGATAATAAAGCGTTTTATGGGACTTCTTACTGGCATAGCTCCTCTCGAGCTATGTTCAGATTAGCTGTGGAATCTAAAGATAATAACGAGAAAATAATTAAAGTATCTAAGGCAAAAGGCAATAATTTCGGGGATATAGACCCTATTTACTATAAACTGATTTTTACTAACACGGAAATAGCCCAACTAATGGGCAAGAAGTGGGGATATGTAGATTTACAAACAGTAGATAAAGATACCTTAAAACACAATATTGATCGGGAAGATAGTATTTTAAGGGCAATAGGGGACGAGGGGGCTTCTTTTAGTCAAATACTCCAAATGACAGGGATGCCAAAAAGTTCTCTCAAACGGGAGTTAGATAAAATGGAAGAAATTGGCAAAATTGAAGCAAAAAAACAGGGTCGAAATATTACTTATTATTTAACCACAGAAAGATTTTGATTTCAAGGGGTGGAACTCGATGGAACTCGTTTGGAACTCGATTTTTTTCGAGTTCCAAGAGTGGAACTCGATGGAACTCGAATTCAAATAACCCTTATAAAATATGGCTTATTCGAGTTCCAACCCCGGAACTCGAATGGAACTCGAGCCACAGCAAAACAAAACGAGTTCCACTTAAGTATGTACTTAAGGAACTCGATTTTGGAACTCGATTCGTGGATTAGAATTTAATTAGAAAATTGCCCAATTTATGACCCAAGAACAAGAAACAACCAAACAAATGATTGAATACTGTAAAAACCGCCAAAAGGAAAGCGGAATTAAAGGAGGGTATTACCAAAAAACCATAGATTCCCTAGATAAATGGCTAAAATTCGTGGAAAGGGTACTGCACCCCATGTCCGGCAGGCGGTATAGATTCGTGCGGAAAGTAAGGAAATAGTTATCCACAGCCCGCTTGACTACTAATAGGTAATAGTATACACTATGACAATGGTTCGCATAGGAGAAAAAAAGATAAAGGTCGCCATATGCGAGAAGTGTGGCTACGAGTGGGAGCCGAGGAAAGTTGAACCCCGGCTATGCCCGCAGTGCAAGACAAGACTTAAATATGGAAAGGTCAATAAATCCGTGCAATCGGTGTCAGAGTAAGGACAAAGCGGTGCATTTCATATTCGGATTGAATGAATGGCTGTGCCCTATGTGTTACTTGTCAGAGAAAACTCCCCCGCACGGACAACACAGCTACCAAGAAAGATGTTTTGAATGTAATTTAGAAGATTCAATAATAAACGAATGAAAAAGAAAGAATTAGAAAAAATGAAAAAAGATTTATACAAGAGAATGAGGGAGCGCCAGAGAGAGGAACTGGGGGAATCGCTCAACCACTGGAAACAGGTTGATGAACAATTACTGCAAAGGGCGGCGGGAGTTTACGATAATTCAAGATAAAAAAGATGACTAAAGAAATAATAGCTGAAAACTTCATAGAGAAAAAAGAAAGGATAAATAAGATAGTAGGATTTTATGCGCACGACTACCGTGATATGAAAATTTCGCAAGGTGACTTGGAAGATATACTGAATAGTTTTGTGGAGAGTTTGCAATGCCAGCACGAATGCACTTCTAATTGTCGAAGAGAGGGATGCAAATGCGCTTGTGGCGAATATCATTTCTAAAAATAACAAAATTAAAATGAAAAAGATAAATGTAATTTGCAAATGCGAGAAAACCAAAGAATCGGAATTGTCCAAGCACACAATGGATTTCTTCGCTACCCTGACCGAGAACCAAAAAAAGATTATTCGCGCAATGGAAAAGAAATGAAAAAGATAAAAAAAGCCAAAAAAGAAAAATCAGTAATCGAATTATTGGAAGAAATATTAGAAATCGTCAAAGAGATTGAAACCGATGTTTACGATATTAAAAATCACCGACAATAAATGAAATGAAATAAAATGCCATCAGGAGTTTATCAAAGAACGAAGCCCGCTTGGAACAAAGGAAGAAAAAATGTTTATTCCTCCGAGTCGCTAATTAGAATGAGTGAGGGACAAAAAAGAGTCGGAAACATACCACCATCAAGAAAAGGCATAAAAACAGTCGACAATGTAAGAAAAAAGATAAGTGAAAAGTTGAGAGGGATAAAAAGAGAGCCATTTTCTATTGAACACAAAAGAAAAATAAGTGAAGCGCTTAGCAATAGAAGATTATCAGATAGTACACGACTAAAAATATCACAGGCATTGAAAGGGAGGAGTAAGCCCCCACTTACAGATGAACATATAAAAAAGCTACGCTTTGCGAAACTTGGTAAACCGCTTTCGGAAGAACATAGGAAAAAATTGCTCGGAAGACCGTCTCCCATGAAAGGCAGAAGCCAATCTGAAGAATCAAAAAAAGAATGAGTGAATCACAAACACAAAGATTTTTAATAGAAAGTAATCATCCTAGATGGTTAGGCGACAATGTGGGGTACGAGGCATTACATATGTGGGTAAAAAAACATTTAGGTCGGCCTGATACTTGTGAAAATTGTGGCAAGTCGGATTTAAGAGGACATCAGATTCATTGGGCTAATATTAGCGGACTTTATAAGAGAATAATAACTGATTGGCGAAGACTGTGTGTTAAATGTCATGTTGCATTTGATAAAGCAAACAGACGTGGTTTTGGCACAAGACGAGCAAATCAGGAAATGCTACGAACTACAAAATAAATAACAAGCAGAAAAAAACTTGGCAAGATAAATCTTTTATTCAAGCGGACTTGACCGATGAGGAAGACAATCTCTACGAAAGAGTGTCGGCCTGGTCCGGGGAATTTTCGGGGGACATCTTCGAGGGCGAGTTGGAAAAAAACGATAAGGGGTTCTGGCGGATTAAGAAACCAAAAACAGGCCTGCCTGCGCAGGCAGGCAATCCTAATTTCAAGACACAGCAAATAAAAGAAGCGATGGATACCAAAAGACAGGATGTGGCGCGCAGTATGGATAGGAAAGATATATCCATTAAAATATCCTCCACAATGAGGGACGCAGTTCAATTAGCAATAGCCGAAGGTCAGCCCAACGAAGAAACCATAGAAAAATGGCGAGCGTGGTTGTGGACTAACTGGGATAAAGAAGATAAAGATTTTCCTCCATTTAAATAATTTCATGTTCACTAAAGAGCAGAGAGATAAAATTAAAAAGAGTGAAGTAAGAAATTGCACAAACTGCGGAGGCAAAAAGAGTTACACGAATCCCTTTGCTACGTGTTTTGAGTGTAAAAAAAGATTCTGTTTTGACTGTATTTATGGTGGTCAGGTAAACGATAAAATGGGCGAGAACGAAGAAATAAGAAAAATATGCGATAAATGCCGGATACAACACGATTATAAAAACCTCGCCTAGCTTACCCCCACCCCGTCTAGGCAAGAGTATAGCCCAAAAACGATATAATGGCTGAAAAGGTAGAAATAAATAGGGAGAGCATGCTGGCGATCTGGGTAAACGGTAGATTAATGGCGGCCGTAGTCCAAGAGCCAACGAACAGAAACCAAGTATTCTTCTCTTGTTTGGAAATGGGGAGCGAGGAGATTAAGAACCTTTTGGAAACGCTGATAGGAGAAAAACCCAACAAATGAAATTTGATAGCACTGATTCTAATTCAGTTGAAAAACCTTTTTATTTAACTTTCTCTGAAGATAAGAGTTTGATAATCTTTTTGTTCGAACTTCTGAAAGATAAACCGGCCGGTGAGTTGAAAGAAGGAAGCGGATGGAGAATACAAAGCGATTATCTTTTGTACGATTTAGGAACAGATATTGTTGTGGATACTTTAATAGATAAAGATACCCACAGATATTTCCATTTTTTTATCGAGGACAGAGAGAAAGCAATGATAAAATGGAAACAATAAACTCCGCCGAGAAAATGTTAAAGAATGGAGAGTTTTCAAATCCTCACTTAGCGGCCGAATGGAAAGCAAAGTTAGCGGGAGAATTTAGTTTCTTGATGGGTCGGCTTGAAGAAATACTGAAAAACAAGCCAAAATGGTGGAATGAAAATAGAGAAAAGCATAAATCGGATAATCAATGTGAGAAAGCGTGGGAGCAGACATTGGAGGGAATTGATGAGATGGGATTAAAATTGAGAACTAAGAGGATTGCTGTTTTGATTTCCGCTCTCAATACTTTAATTCGTATTTGTGAAATGGAAGTTAAAAATCTGTTGTAATACCTATATGCCATCAGGATATTACAAAAAAACAGGGTTACCATACAAGCAAGGATTTAAGAAAGAAAATAAACTTGGGAAACTCACAAAAGGAATTCCTAGACCCAATATATCTGGAGATAAAAGTCATAGATGGAAAGGGGAAGAAGTTGGTTATCGTGCTTTACACGATTGGGTTGTAAAATGGAAGGGAACTCCTGATGCCTGTGAGATGTGTGGAAAAACAGGACTTAAAGGTCATCAAATCCAATGGGCAAATATAGACCATTTATATCGCAGAGTTTTAGAAGATTATATTAGAATGTGCGCCTTTTGTCATAGAAAATACGATATAGAACATAATAATTACGAAAGCGGTCTTAATAAAGTCAATGGAAAGTAATATATGAACGCAAAGAAAAAAGGCAATCACGGAGAGAACGAGTTTAGTAATTGGCTTCAGGAAAATGGAGTAAAGGCATATCGTAATTCTTCTTCCGGCGCCGGACTTTACAAAGGGGATGTAAATAACTCGCTGGATTACACCTTTGAAGTGAAAACTGTCAAGAAAATAAATCTACTAAAAGCGTGGCAACAAGTTTCTAAAGATGCTTCGATTGCTCACAATTCGCCCGTCTTGGCAATCCACTTTGATGGAATGGGCAAAAGGGAGTGGCTGATCGTGCAACATAGTGAAGATTGGATTGAGGAGATTAAGAAAAAACATGAAAGATAAAATAGTTATTGAAAGCATAGAAGAAATAGACAGAAGCTCTTGGGAGAAACTAAAATCCGCCTTATTAGAAATTCAAAAAGAATTACAAGACAAAAATGGTATTGATTACTGCAGAAATTGTGGTATGGATTATGAGCAATTAATAAAAGATATTGAGAAGATATTTTTATGAAGACTTACCAAAAATGTTTAATATCAATTGGGGTTGCCGCGATTAGTGTGGTTTTGGCGGAGCGCTTTCCCTCGTATGCTTTCTTGATTGGATGGGTAGCAGGAATAATAGTGGTGAGCGCAATACAAGATGAATAATTTTTATGAGACCATCAATAAGTAAATGTTGCAAAGCGGGTTCTTATCTTGATAGCGAAGGATACAGTCATTGCCAAAACTGTAGAGGACTTTTTACTTCATACGATTACAATAAATACTGCGAATGCAAAAGATGTGAGGAGTGCGGAAAAATTATTAAAAGTGCAGAGATAAAATGAAAGAAATGAAATTATACGAAATACCCCGCGGAAGTAAGATTAAAATTGAAGAAGGTATAATCACCTTTCACTATTTGGACGGCATATATTCCTATTGCACCTGTGATTGGGTAAAGGATGAATTTAACGTCATCCACTTATCGGCAAGTACACCACTGAAGAAGAAAGACAAATTTTATGAAATAATAGATGAAATAAGTTTTAGAGATAATTGCGTAGATTAAAAGAAAATGAAAACAACTATAAGTAAATTATTTAATGTAGATATATGGAGGGATTTGTATGATGAAAAATGGAGAATCCGCATAAGATTCTGGAAATGGGAAGGCGCACGATTCAAAATAGATTACGAAGAATATTCAAACTTTTCAGGAAAACAAATTCGCCCAATAATAGAAAGAATTAAGAAAGGATCTTATTAACCCCCGCTCTCATAGAGAGATAAAATGATAACCAATGAATATATTTTAAAAGTATTATTAAAATGAAAGAGAAGACGCCCCGCTTATTTTATATGAAAAATGAAAAATGGAGATTTTTATAAAAATTATGGCGTGTTTATTCGTGGCAAGCGCGTTCTTTGCCTTATACATTGTTTACAGAGCATTTAATGATTACTAGAAGAATAATTTAAAATGAAAGAAGAGTTAATAGATAAAATTATTAGGCAATGCAAGATTTATTCCAAGAGAAACTATCTCGGTTCTGATGGAATTCACCATAAATATAGCTCGGATGAAAGTATAGATATCGCGAAATTAGAAGAAATTTTAAAAGAATTTTTGGATAATAGCGAAAGAGAAAAACTTATAAATGATATAGAGTTACTAATAGCGAATGAGGCAAACCTTGCCCGCTCTGATGGTTTCCCAACTTCAAGATTGACATCGCTTTTTAATAAGATTAAAGAAATGAAGATTATTTAAAATGAAAAGCGAAAAGGAAATTAAGGCGGAACTGATAAAGGAGATTGAAGCTCTAAAAGAAAAAGAACTACCACACGCGGGATATTCAAGAGTGGAAGCAAGTATGTATTCTTACGCAAAAGGATTTAATTCGGCTATTGACACGATTATAAAGAAATTAAAATGAAAAGTGAAAAAGAAATAGAGGAAGAAATATTGGAGAGATTGGCGGAACTAGAACACGAACAATTCATAAAATGGAGTCAAACAGTCGCTCCCGAATTAACCAATAAGGAAAGACTGGACCGATGGAAAATATTATGGAAACCCTATAAAGAGTTAACCGAAGAGCAAAAAGAAACTCCCAGATTCTACGCGCAGAAAGTAATGAAATATTTAAAAGAAATAGCATTTAGGGAAGAGGAGAAAGATAAACCCCTTCCCAAAAAACTGCGTACCCGGTAAGAATTCATACGCATTCTCTTAAGCATAGCAAAACGCCGGAGAGAACTTCTCACCGGCGGTCAGTCCTCTTCCACTGGGAAGGTACTCAGGCACTTTTTACATAGCTTGTAGACTACGTTGGTGGCAAGCGGGAAGTTCGCCATATCCACCCACAAGGCCTTGCAAATGGGACAGACGAAGAAGACAACGGGTATTTTCACTTATCACTTTTCTCCTTGTGGTATTCACGCCAAGCATCGGCGCAACCTGGGGCGTGAAAGACAAGCTTCTCCGAAACGCCCCGATCGTCTCTTGGCAAGTACACTTCCTCGGTTCGGTCTTCTCTCCTTATCGCATGTTTGCACCACGAACAAAGTTGGTAGTTCACAGACCCTCCCTCTTCTTGCGGAGATATTCCTGTAATCTCTTTTGTTGGTCGAGTTCCCGTCTTTCCTTCTCTTGCTGGTCTTGGTAGGTAACCCAAGAATCGGCGCAGCGAGGATGGAAAACGAACTCACTCAACTTGGTATACTCTCCAACGACGCGGTCGTGACACCAATCGCATATTGGCATTGTGCTTCTCCTCTGGTATAATACGAAAAATGACTATAAATACAAAGACAGTTTTAAAAAACCTCAAAGGGGAAGATATGAAAGAGGGCAATAATATGCCCTTAACCATCGGGCTCTTGATCGCCAATATTCTCGGGGGCATCACCGCTAACCCCTCGCTAGCCTGGCAGTTGGGCAAAAAATTCGCCACTGAAGAGAAGGTAGAACTAAAAGCGGAACAGATAGTATTCTTAAAGGAAGAAATCAATAAAGTGGCAAGCGGAGAGAAAGCGTGGTTAAATTCTATGATAGCCGGACAGATATTGGAATTACTCGAAAAGTAATTCCTAATAATTACTAAAATTAAAATTTCGTAATTTTAATAAAATGTCAGAAGATATTGACAAAGCGATAAATGACGGTTCTAATGCGTGGACAGACCCCGTTACCGGTAAGTTTATCAAGGGTAATCCTGGTGGCACCGGACGTCCTAAGGGTCAAAAGCATTTCGCTACAATCTTTAAAGAAATCTTGCGAGAGCAAATCCAACTTAAAGATTTTAACGGAAAACCAATTAAGATGACGTTGAGTCAAGCAATGTCTACCGCTATGGCAAGAAAAGCAGTTAGAGGTGATGTTATGGCTTTCAATGCGGTAGCAGATAGAGTTGACGGAAGACCAGCTCAAGATATGGCATTAGAAATATCTGTACCACCTACACCTATATACATGGGACGCTCAATAAAGAAGATTAACCCCGCTTCAAAGGGAAACATTGGCGGGCAATCAAACTCGGCGGTTTAAAGAATTTTCGGCTAGCATTTATTATTTATTGATACGGGGGCGGCGGAGGGGAGGGGGGATTACAAGATTAGAGAGAAAACCAAGTCCCTTAGAATGAGTCTCTCTTGTTTCCCTTCGTTAGCGAGGTATTTTTGAACAAAAGAATATTGTTACCAGAGTTAGCTGGACGTTCAAATATAAAAGCAAATGTCGCCAACTTATCTGTAGAATAAATTAGCGACATTTGGTCACAACTTCTCTATAGAAAGTTATGCAGTATTAAATTAGATATATCATATATCAAATGGAAGAAGAACGCAAGTTTAACTATCAAGATGTATCTGCGACTAAGAGAATATTTGAACTTACTAAGAGAATTAGAGCAGTCGCAGGAGGTACTTCAGCCAGTAAAACTATATCTATTTTGATATGGTTAATTGATTATTGTCAATCAATACAGGAAGGTGAGAAGTTAGCTACAGTGGTGTCAGAAAGTTATCCACATCTTGAGAAAGGAGCGATGTTAGATTTCCAAAATATTATGAAGGACAGAGGTTATTGGAAAGAATCTTGCTGGCATGGAACTAAACATACTTACACTTTTGAAACTGGTAACAAATTAGAATTTTTCTCGGTTGATACTTACGGTAAAGCTCATGGACCAAGACGTGATGTCTTGTTCGTAAATGAATGTAACAATTTGGATTATAAGATTGTTGACCAACTGATAACTAGAACGAGAGAAACAGTCTGGTTAGATTGGAATCCATCGGAGGAATTTTGGTTTTATACTGACTTCTATCCAATGCGTAAAGATGATACAGATTTCATTACTCTTACATATTTGGATAACGAAGCATTAGATAGAATAATGATTGAAGAGATTGAAAGTCATAAAGGGAATTTGGCATGGTGGACTGTATATGGATTAGGGCAACTAGGAGCTACAGAACAGAGAATATATACAGGTTGGCAGATTATTGACGAGATACCGTTTGAGGCGCGGTTAGAGCGTTATGGTGTGGATTTCGGCTATACTAACGACCCTACGGCAGTTGTGGCGGTTTATTATTATAATGGAGGATATATTGTTGATGAGATTGCTTATCAAAAAGGATTATTAAATAAACAGATTGCAGATATTATTAACAATCAACCAAAGAAAGTAATTGCTATCGCAGACAGCGCAGAACCTAAGAGCATAGATGAAATTCGGCAATATGGACTTACTATTCTACCTTCTGTCAAGGGTAAAGATTCTGTAAATCAAGGAATTCAATTTATTCAAGCTCAGCAAATTTCGGTTACTAAACGTTCTACGAATGTTATAAAAGAGTATAGACGTTATATGTGGATTATGGATAAAGATGGAAAGATATTAAACGAGGCGGCTGATATGTTTAATCATACAATGGATGCAATACGTTATGCTTTAGTTTCAATCAAAAGACCAAATAATACAGCTTATGTTCACTATCCGAGTAATACAATGCCAAGAAATAATTTGATTCCGTTTCAGACGATACAAGGACTACCACCTGAGTTGCAGGAAGAGAAACCTAAAGTGGCGTACACTCATTATCCGAATATGTTATAATTCTTGTAATGTCAATCTATACAGTTAAAGACAAAGAAACAGCGAGCGGGATAAAAAAAGTGGAAGCTGTTTTAATGAGAACATCTGTTAACAAAGACGGAACGATTAGTGATGAATCTTCTCTATACACTGAAACAGAAAACGAACTGAAAGTGTCGCAGATGATTCTCAAACATTTTCAAATGGGAGTGGTTAATCAATACACTCCAAGAGTTGAATTTAACGATTTATCTCTTATCAATCGAGATGAACTTGACCAAATGGCTTTCAATACTTATCAGCCGAACAACGGTGGAGCTTGGGAAGGTTCTCCACAGACGGCGTGGCGTAGTCGTGCGATACGTCCTGTGGTAAGAAACAAATGTATTTCAATCGCCGCTCATGCGACTGCTCGTCTAATCTTTCCTAAGATATTCGCTTACAATGAATCGAGTGATGAACAGCAAGATGCAGCACAAGTAATGGAAGATTTGATGGAATGGTCGGGGGACGTGTCAAACTACTCGTATATCGCATTAATGCGCGTTATAACGGCAATGAGCAGTCCTGCTTCCATTGGTTTTACGGAATATGGAGAGGTTTATCGTACAGTCAAGAAAGAGCAAGAAGATGGTAAATGGATGGAGGAAAGAATAAGAGATGAAAGTTATCCTTGTTTCATGGATGAAGTTGTGCCGGTTAATCAACTATTGATAGAGAATTTCTACGAACCTGATATCCAAAGACAAGGTTGGTTGATTTGGCGCAAAGTATATTCATTTAGTGATGCTCAAGCAAAATACAATGGTGTGTATGATAATTTTAAATATGTAAGACCTGGAGTACAAACTATTTATGACGATGCTAATAAATCTTTCTATTATGTTTTTGACCCGAATATGGAAAGTGATAACGTGGAAGAAGTTATCTATTGGAATAAAAATTTGGATATAAAAATAATTATGGTCAACAGAGTGATGTTGACGGAATATAATAATCCTAATCCAAGAAATGATAAACTTTATCCGTTCGATAAATTTGGCTATGAACCAATCAATAATCGTTTCTTCTATTACAAATCTTTAGCATTTAAACTTCAACACGATTCAGATATTGTCAATACGTTGTATCAGATGGTAATTGATGGAACTTATCTGGCTATCTTTAAACCAATGATTAATGTCGGCGGTGAGATTATAGCGAGTGATGTCATTGTGCCAGGCGCAGTTACTACTCTTTCAAGTCCGGACGCCGACTTGCGAGCTATCAATGTCGGTTCTGATTTAAAATCAGGATTGGATATGTTGTCAGTGGTTGAGAAATCAATCAATGAAAGTTCGCAAGAACCATTGCAACAAGGCACAGCCGAACAAGGCAGTCAAACAGCTTTTGAAATCTCAAGATTGGAACAGAATGCTAATACTGTATTAGGATTGTTTCTACAAATGATAGCCAAACACGTCAGAGATTTCGGCAAATTAAGAGTAGGTGATATTCTTCAATATTTAACACTTCCTGATGTGAGTATGATAACAGGAGATAGTGAATTGACTTATAAAACATTCTTCTTAAAAGGATTGGAAAAAACAGGAGAGAAGAATAAGAAGGTGGAATTTACGGATAGTCTGCCAGATGAAATGAGTGAAGAAGAATACCTGAATGCTTCTTTTAATATCAAGGAAGAAGAGGAAGAAAAAGGTATGACTATTGCAAAAGCTAACCCAGCTATGTTTCGTGAATTGCAATATTTAGTTGCTATTCATCCAGATGTTCTGAATCCACGTTCGGTAGACCTCGAACGCAGTTACGACTTGGAATCTTTTGACCGCATGGTGAGTTCTCCGCCAGGTATGTTTGACCCTGAAGAAACAGCTAAACTTTTATTGATAGCTAATCCGAATACTAGGAAAGATGCTAAGAAATATTTAGCAAAGCAACCTACACCAGAGGAACAGGCAGTACTTCAAGCTCAACAAATGCAACCAGACCAAAATGGTATGCCGGAAGCTGGCAATAGTCCTTTAGCTAGCATGAAGAGTCCATTAAAAGCGGGAATGGCAACACAAATGCCAACCTTAACGAAATAAGAATATGTTTTTGTATAGTTCTTGGCTTGATTTAGCTTTGTCTACGAGAGCTAAAATTGCTCAGATATTTAACATTGTCAAGAAGGGAGCGACTCATGTCCAAGATAATGAAGTTGTATCGGACGGTTACAATGTAAAGGACATTGAATCAGCTTTGACTAGAGAAGCAATGCAGAAATATCTTAACAGTCAAGAACAAGATATGGATAAACTTTTCAAAGCTCTGGTTATAAATATTGAAAATCCAATCAAACCATTAGACAATTTTGTTATTCCAAAAGAAACAGTACCGATTATTCAGGAAACTATTAAAAAGAGATTAGGCAGACCGCCCAAAATTAGAAATGCAGAGAACTAAAGAACAAATTGCTAAAGGAACAAAGAATTTAGAAGAAGTAAAACGTCTGCGAACTTTTGTCAAAGACACATTTTATCCACAACTGTCAACAACAGCTACTTCAATCGAAGATTCTAAATACTTACTTACTTCACTTGGTAATATGATAATGCAGGAATTTCTCGCCTTAATGAAAGAAAAGAAATTTGCTGAATTGAATCTGGTTTCTAAACTTGACCCTAAATCACCACAATATGATGAATTTGTAAAGTTACTAAATCTCCTTAATGAAGAAACAGTTTATTCAGCTCGAGAATTGATTGAAGGAATGAGCCAAGAAATAGATACAAATGTTAATAATGAATTAAAAAGTCGTAAATTAGATACTCTTAAAATGAACTGGTATGAATCGTAAAATTATCCAAAAAGTAATAGCTGAGTTGAATAAAGAAAATCCGAAACTAGATTATGTTCGTGGTATTTTAGAAACATTATTGGAAAGTTTGCCTGAGAATATAATTGCATCTGTTCCATATATTACTCCAACATCTACCACAGTTGATTTATCAAAATTATATCCGCAATCAAAGAAAGAATTACCACAAGATGAAAGATTAGACGATGCTGAGATTATGGAGAAAGAAACCAAAGCAAAGATGGAAAAGATTAAGGATAGTATCAATAAAAATGTAATAATAGAATAATGATTGAGAACGAAGAAACAACATTAGATGATTTAGCTGAAGAAAAACTTAATCAACTTTTAAGTGCGGTTGATACGAAAAAGATAATTTCGATAGATAAGGCGGGAACAATCTCTTTGGGAGGAGAAAAAGTAGACCCGATTGTTTTAAAGAATTTGAAACAAGAAGCAGAAGCTCTTTTGGTATCAGATTTATGGAAAGTTCTCTATCATACACCCAATGAATTAGCGCAGAGAGCAATGTTTGCGGACGAAGGAACTCTATCTAATTTATTATTAAAAGGACGAGCAATGATTTATTTGCTCGATACGCAAAAGAAGATATTAGAAACTTTAAGTAAAGTGAAATAGATGCCTAAAGGATTTTATATAAGAACTGAAGAAAATCAAAAAAATCATAGAAAAGCTATGAATAGTTTAGAGGTTAAAAGAAAATTAAGTTTCGTAGGAAAACTTAGGAAATTTTCAGAAGAAACTAGAAGAAAGATGAGTGAATCTCAAAAAGGTCATATAGGATATATGTTAGGTAAACATCATACAAAAGAAAGTAAACTTAAAATTAGTAAAAATCACGCCAGATTTTGGTTAAATAAAAAGAATCCATTTATAACAGGTGAAAATAATTCTGCTTGGAAAGCAGAAGATGCGAGTTATAGAGCTAAGCATTATTGGATTGAAAGAAAACTGGGTAAACCTAAATTTTGCGAAGAATGTGGAAATAAGAATTTAAATCATAGACAATATAATTGGGCAAATATAAGTAAAAAATATTACAGAATTATAACTGATTGGAAAAGAATGTGTGTTTCTTGTCATAGATTATTTGATAAAAAAGTTTATGGATAAAAGTGACATCAAAAAAGCCAAAGAACTTTCTGAACAGCTCGCCAAACTTCATAACAAGAAAGCGGCGAAATCTGTAATTAAACCTAAGAAAAATACTCTTGATTTTACTAATAATTTAGCAGGTTTTCCCAAAAAGAAAATTTCAAAGACTTTATCAGAACAAGTACAAGCTTTAGGAAAACCAAAACCGCCTAAGGTAGAAATACTAGAGAAGAATATTTATCATGGAGAACCAGGTACTCCAGGTACTCCTGGCAGAAAAGGAGATAAGGGCGATAGAGGTGAAAGAGGATATAGTGGACGTGATGGCGACAAGGGCGATAAGGGTGATAAAGGTGACGCTGGTAAAGATGGAGCAAACGGTATAGACGCTATTTCGATTGAACCTTTACAGATTGCGGAGAAATTAAATACTCTAGAATCAGTTATTGAATCAAAAGTAATCAAAGGATTACCAGACAGTTTTGATATTAAAGATTTAAAGATAGGAGGGAAATATCAACTTGAGTTGAGAGATATTAAGGGTGCTCGACTTGATATGAGTGACCAACGCTTCCATGGTGGAGGATTATCTGCTATCTCACACGATATTACTTTAACAGGTGACGGTACACCTTCAAATCCATTAAGCGTAGTTAGTACAGGAGGTGGAGAAACATTAGCTCAAACTTTAGTTTTAGGTAACATCACGGGTGCAAACGATATTATAGTTTCAACTGGACAAAAGATAATTGGACAGACTAGTTTGACATTAAGTGATTCAGGTGGAACTAATTATTACTTTGCTGGACCAAGTTATTTATTCCAACAGTGGGATGGTGGTGGAGGAAATACTGATTTTCTTTTACAAGGAGGAGGTACTCAACTATTTTCTCATACTGCTATAGATATTCAGACCGATACGGGTCTTTACAGATTCTTTTCAGGTCTGGCTAATAATAAGAACGGAACATTCGATTTTTCAGGATTAACTTTAGATAGAACGTATACTTTTCAAGATACTTCAGGGACTGTAGCTTTCCTCTCGGATATAAATGGAGATGTTGTTGGACCTTCTTCTTCATATGACAATGCCATTGCCAGATATGATGGGAACACCGGTAAATTACTTCAAGGTAGCAGTTTGATTTTAAGCAATCCTACTATCACTTCTCTTGAACTTAAACCCACATCCCCTGTGTCAGGCATTGGATTTTCTGTTGGTTATAGTGCCGGAGATAGTGCTGATGATAATGGTGGAGATGTCAGCTTAGCTGGTGGCAATGCTACCACTGGAAATAAAAACGGTGGAAATGTCGCAATTGTAGCAGGGTCTGCTTCAGGTGCTGGAACTGCCGGAATTATTTCTTTATTAAAAGGAAATGGACAGCCGGCAGCAATCATGGATGTTTCTGGAATTTTATTAACTTCAAAAACATTTACTTGGCCGAATACAACGGGAACCGTACTTCTTACCACAACTTTGCCTGCTATAAATTTAGCAGCCAGCGGAGTCGGGGGAGTTACGGGCAATCTTCCTGTCACCAATCTTAATTCCGGCACGGGAGCTACTGCTTCCACTTTCTGGCGAGGTGACGGCACTTGGGCTAGCGGCGGACTTACCAGTATTGCTCCATTGGTTATAACCAGCGCAAATGTGGTTGACCAATATAACGCGGCGAACGCCCAGACTTTCAGCATTTATAACAGGCGGGCTGATGCAAGCAATTATGAACGTTTTTCCATGCTATATGATGGCGGCGTTACCATGTATTTGTACACGAATCATAGCGGAGCTGGATATAACAACACCAATATAAGGCTACAGGCTGACGGAGGTGTCTATCTTTACAACAATTCTCAATCGGGTTCTGATTTTAACAGCGTTCAACTTGATGGCAACGGTGTCACGATAAATTCCAGGCCTGCTACGGGAATTTCGATGGGAGATACGGGCGGGAATACCAGCACGAGCGGAACTTTCAACGCCGTTAGCATGACCCCTCGTTTTCAGCCGACATCAACTTCTACTATGGTGGCTCGTGGGTTGCTGATAAGTCCGACTATCAATTATTCCGCAGGTACACCTGGGGCGGGCAGTTATGAGGCCTTGAAAATTTCGGTAATAGAAACAGCTCTCCCGACTGGAACAAATTACCTAGCAAGGTGGAGTGCAGGTGTGGCAGGAACGACAGATATTTGGAATGTAACAAATAAGGGTGCTACAACTATTCTTCCTCAAGGAGGTGTAATAGCTCTTACGATAACAGGAGCAACTGAAACAACTTCACAGCCTCTTATTAGTGCAACTCAAACTTGGAATGCGGCTGGAGTAACTTTCACGGGATTGAAGTTAAATGTAACCAACACGGCGTCTGCCGCCGGTTCTTTGCTGATGGATTTGCAAGTTGGAGGAGTCAGCACAGTATCTATCCGCAAAGATGGAACTCTTTTTCTTCCAGGAGGTTCTAATAATTATGCCGGAATTGGAACAACTGCTCAATATATTTCATTTTTAAACTCTCTTAATAGTATTGTTTTTTACAGCAATTCAATTTATGCAATGACCACTGGTGGTGCAACTCAAACATTACAATTAGGTAATTTTGGGAGTAATGTCAGTAAAATTAATATGACCAGTACTGGTGATATTAATTGGAATTCTGATTTAGTTTTAGTGCGTGAAGCGGCCGCGATATTACAAATGGGTTTAGATGTTAACGGAGCTCCTGTAACCCAAACATTTAAAGCTCATGACGGAATCACAGGCACGGATGTTGTCGGGGCTAATTTAATTCTCGCATCGGGAAGAGGGACAGGGGCAGGGGCAACTTCTTCCCTTATTTTTCAGACTCCTACGATTCTTACAACCGGAACGACTGCCCAAACTCTTGCAACCCGTTTTACCATTGCTGAAACGCTAGCGACATTTGCGACGCCTGTTACGATTACAAACAATAATCTTGGAGTTACTTCTACCGATGGCTTTGTTTTACAAAATACAACAGCGGCGGCTTTGGGGGCACAACAATGGTCGCCAAGATTGCGATTAGGCGGGAACGTTTGGGCAACGGGAAGCTCCAGCAGTGTCGCTGTTGATTATTATCTTGAGGCTGTTCCTATCCAAGCCTCTAGTGGAAATGTAAGCATGGTGTTCACGGCGCGAAGAGCAGGGGTAGCACAGGGCACTGTGACATTTGATATTAATGGGGCTATTAGCACTGGAAGCACTATTACTGGAAGTAATGTCGTTGTCACCTCTGGTTCGGCTGGAATCACATTTAACGCTGGTTCTGGCTTAGCACTCATTGGAGAAGCGGCCGACACACTTGCTCAACGGCGGGGAACTAATGCCCAACTGTCTTATATTTACAACACTTGGACAGACGCTTCCAACTATGAGCGATTGGAAATGGGCTGGGTTTCTAATACTGCTGTCCTCCAAGTTACCCAAGCTGGAACAGGTAATGACAATAGAAACCTTACTATTCAAACCGAACAGGGAGTAGCCAGCTCATCTGCAATTAACCTAAGTCCTGGGAGCATAGGACAAGTTAAACTATCGGGCTTTGGGGCTGTTACTGCGACAACAGGCGACTGGACAGCAAGCGGGGCTTTCCAAATTGGTGGCCTGCAAAGTTTCACTTCCACGTCCGGCACCAAAATTTTATTAAATATTTTTCCAACTTTCGCTCCGACAGCAACTTCAACAATGGTTGCGGTTATTTCAAAGATTGCTCCAGTTATAAATTTCTCCAACGTTACCCCCGGAGCAGGCTCTTACGAAGCATTGAAAATTGCAGTCACTGAAACAGCCTTGCCTACAGGAACAAATTATCTTATAAGGGCGTCAGCGGGAGCGGCAGGAACGACAGATAAGTTTACAGTAGATAATGCGGGGAATATAGTTGCGGGCGGAGCCATGTTTGGCGGCAATAACAATGTCCAACTTAGTTCTTCTGGGATAAATGGGGGCAATGGCGCACAGGCTTTACGATTTGGTTCAGGCTCGGCCGCAGGGACAATGGATGTTATGTTGAGGCGTGAAGCGGCCGCAACATTTAAGATGGGAACGGATGTTAATGGGGCACCCGTAACGCAAACATTTAAATCTCACGATGGCATTACAGGAACAGATGTCGTTGGAGCTAATCTTATTCTTGCGTCAGGCAGAGGAACGGGAGCTGGAGCTGTTTCTTCATTGATTTTTCAGACACCGACAGTTTTGACTACAGGGACAACCGCTCAAAGTTTGGCAACTCGTTTAACACTTACTGAAACGCTGGCAACATTCGCCACAGGCATTCAAGTGCCAACCGGCCAGCCTGGCTACAGTTGGTCAGGAACAAATGTTGGCATCTATTGGGATGGCGGTTCTAATATCATTTTAAGAAATGGAAGCATTGGGGCTTGGGTGCAAAGTGGGGCTTTGCTTACACCCAAATTAGACATCGGGGGTAATGGCGATTTGTTTCTGACGAGAGCGGCGGCGGCTGACCTGCAATTTGGATTGGATGTTAATGG